>Ga0207674_10002043_pt1 | contig 25616 bp, 21 predicted proteins | sample KBSCornC72_FD_184303 | JGI IMG/M metagenome (GOLD analysis project Ga0207674, IMG submission 184303) | Corn rhizosphere microbial communities from Kellogg Biological Station, Michigan, USA - KBS Corn C7-2 (SPAdes) (version 2) | ecosystem: Host-associated > Plants > Roots > Rhizosphere > Soil ...
CGTAAAGTTCACCCCGTCTCTTTCCACAAATATCTTAAAGCCTTTTCTGCTATCTCATTTCAAAGAACTCGTTACCGAATTAGTATTTAGTAATTCTAGCGAAACGGATTAAATCAATCTAAAGGTCTCCGTGGTAAATCAAATTGTGACGCTTCCTTACGGGCTACATTCTAAGAGAAAATAACTATTCATCGCGAATGATCGGACTAATAGTTCAGTAACTTGTGCGCTGGCCTGGAAGACTATGGTACAAACTCACGATACTCTTCACATAAAAAATATGGTTTGTCAGCGTTGCATTATGACCGTTGAAGGCATTTTCGATAAACTAAAACTACCGTATCACGATATTTCATTAGGAGAGGCACATGTTGAATCAAAACTTACAAGCGAACAAATGGATGCTCTAGAACAGGAGCTGAGAAAAGTCGGGTTTGAATTGATCGATTCACGAGTAAATAAACTCATTGAGAACATTAAACAGGTGGTGATGGAATATTTGAACCTGGGAATGGACAGCCAAAATCTCAAACTTTCCTCTTTCATCACTAAGAAGATACCGTACGATTATAGTTATCTCAGTGACTTATTTTCTTCCGTCGAAGGAAAGACCATCGAACAGTTTTTTATCCTGCAGCGGATCGAAAAAGTAAAAGAGCTTTTGGTCTATGACCAGTTATCCCTTACTGAAATATCTTATCAAACAGGATTCAGCAGTGTACATCATTTGTCCTCGCAGTTCAAAAAGGTTACGGGGCTTACGCCTTCGCATTTCAAAAAGATCGGTGCGACAAAGCGTAGATCCCTGGATAAGCTCTAAATCCAAGTACGCAAAAAACCCAGGCTACCGAAGAATCATATTTCTTTGCATTGGAATTAATTTGCATTTACTAAAATCAATCTTGTGCCAGGGGTAATTTACCGCGTGTATGTTGTAGAACTATCAAAGCGGGTCTTTACCGAAGACTGGAGATTCCGGGCGGCGAATCCGCAATTTAACGGCGTGCTGGAATGTTTGTATGTGGGAATGACCAGCAAGACTCCCGCTGAAAGATTCAAGCAACACAAGACGGGGTACATTAATAAGAAAGGTCACAAACTATCTGCTTATGTCGTTCAGAAATATGGAACCTATTTGCGTCCCAGTCTTTATGATCATATCAATTTGAAACCAATGACCCGCCAACAAGCTCTTTTAGCGGAGAAAAAACTTGCTTTGGATTTGCGAAGGCAAGGTTATGCGGTGTGGTTTAATTAAAGTCAACCGCCGTTGCCGTCAGTGATATCATCAATATTCATTAAATTTATTTCATGCCTGCCAAAATCTCCTTTTTGTCTTCTTTGTTTTTACTGATCGGTAACTGTTTGTTTTCACAACAGATCAGCAAAGAGCCACAGCCTTCTGGCAAACCAAATTCTTATCAACAGGAACAGATAAAAAGAAAATATGGAATGTTCATTCATTTTGGCATCAACACATTTCATGATGAAGAGTGGACCGATGGCAGTAAGCCGGCCTCTTCGTATAAGCCAGCTGCTGTAGATGCCGATCAATGGATACGAGTCGCCAAACAAGCAGGCATGAAGTACGTGATCATGGTAAGCAAACATGTCGACGGATTTTGTCTTTGGGATAGCAAGTACACTGACTATGATGTTGCTTCTTCAGGCAATAAAACCAATGTGATCGAAAAGGTGGCGAAGGCCTGTAAAAAATATGGCATCGGCATGGGTATTTATTATTCGCTATGGGATCGACATCAGAATGCCGATATACGTGACACTACATTAGACAGAGATTATAATCAGTACATCGTTAACCAGGTGATAGAGCTTATTACCATTGTAAAAAAATATACGCCGCCGGTAGAATTATGGCTGGATGCCGGCTGGTTCAAAGAGCGTTACCGCTGGCCGATAGCTGAGGTTTATAGGACGGTAAAAACAATGGCGCCTCAATGCCAGGTAGGTGTTAACTGGTCGATCGGAACACCTGATAATCCTGATCCCGATTCTGCATTTTTATTACCGACGATGCAGAAAGAAGGTTACCCTATAAGATATTTTCCAAGTGATTTCAGGATGGGCGATCCATACCTGCCTGCCAACCCGGATCCAAAATTATTCTCCCACAACGGCCAGTTGTATTATATGCCATGGGAAACAACAGTGTGCATCAGTCAAAAATGGTTTTATAATACAACAGACACCATTTATAAATCCGTAGATGAGTTAGTTGATCTTTATAAAATAGCTACCGCACAGGACAACATTTTGATCCTTGATCTTCCTCCCGACAGAAGCGGCAGACTACGCCAGAAGGACATTCAATTGGTGCTGGCGTTGAGAAAGAGGGTCGACGAAAAATAAAAATCGAGATTATTACTGCCACTCATGAATCATAAAGGAGACTAACTGCACTACTTTCTCATTCAATTTATCTCGCTTCGATAGCCCGCCCTCAGGTTATAAGTTTTGTTATATTGTTTTCGCCTCATTTATTCTTTTCTTTTGTATCGTCAAAAGCATAATTAACCATTAAACTTAAAAAAATGAAATCTTCAATTAACGGAAGCAGTGCAACAGAGAACGGTGCTTGCTTTCAAAAACTTTTCATGTCAGTTTTGACACTTGGCATTTTTATAACTGTCAACGCACAATTTCATGGACATAACCCGGCTGTTGTTGTTCACAAAGAGATCAGGAACAGCCAGGCATTTGAAAATGTTGAGATACGCGGTGACGTCACACTAGTTCTTACGAATGAGCAAAGGAGCGATATCCAGCTGCAGGGAAATATCATGGATATGGATATGGTGACAACTGTAGAAAAGGACAACAAACTAGAAATAACTGCAAAGAAAAACGCTTCAGAGCTTATTGTATTTGTCCCCGTGAATAAAATGCATTCACTGAAAATAAATGGCGATGCAAAGGTGTTTTCCTCTGGGGAGATTGTTGTAGACGATCTTGTAATAACCTTAAAAGGTAATTCAACAGTAGAGGTGTATCATCATGGAAAATTAACCGTAATACCTGCAGAAGGATACGAGAAGGCAGATGTTGCCGCAGTATATTGAATCCTTTGTCTTGCTGCCAGGAAAACTTCCAATGCCTTCATCCCGACCTCATCATTTCATACTAATGAAAGATGAAGTCGGGATGTAGCGTGTTCATATTTGACAAGTTCAGCTTGTCTTATGGATGTTTTGATACCAGGATAACGAATCCTGCGATCAGGAATACAGAGAGAATAACAAGCGTGCTCTGTACATTTTCATTGGCTAATAACGTGTGGAACTTTTTCATAAAAAGGTTTTTCAATTTAAAAAATAGGATTTGGACTACCCCGGCTGTGCGGGATAAACAAATGTAGTTTTCTAAAAACAAGTAGGTACGGAGAAATGTAAACCTATATAATTAAAATGGCGGTGTCAAGGGCGGTGGATTGAGTTTTTTATTGTGCATATGAAGGAAAATATTTTTAAAACCCGATGCGGGGCGACAATCACTAGCCTTGGCAACCCCAATTCTTGTAGACATTGCGAGTGAAAGGTAGCCTGTGAAAAATTTCAGATCCAATCACTCAGAGACAGTCCTCGCTACGCTCGGATGACAACCCGTGGATCGATGTGCCGTTCGCTTCTCCATCTTAAAACCAACCAAAGACATCAGGCCCGCTGCCGTTAGTACTTTAAAATTGCCATACATCGTCTCAGCGCGGTGTTCGAGTAAATGCTTCAACCCGTCAATCCTGCGCACACAACCTTTTATATTCACTAGCCGTTATACCCTATTCAATAAAATGGTTTATATGAAAAGGACAGTGGGGGGCCTCATTCTCGCGGCTATTGTTTTGCTTGCCTGCAACAAAAACAAAGACAACCATGTTGTAACACCCGAACCTCCATCTATCACAGGCACGTGGAGCGTCGATACAGTAACAGTCTACTTTTACAATGCAGCAGGAGTGTTTGACAGCAGCATAATTGGTTACCCTATAGCAGGCCTGAACGAGCCTTTGTATTTTCAATTCAATGAAGACTCGAGCTGGTCGGAATCACTGGTAGACCATTCAGATACTACCGTAGTAACAGAAGGCATCTACAGTTATACATCTGCCAACAGCTTTACTTTAGTGTATCCGAACGCCACTCCGACAAGGAAAAATGAACCATGCGACATTCTTTCGTTAACCAGGAGTTCATTTGTTTTCAGCAAGCAACGTCCAACAGTTTTCAACGGTACATTTCCCGGCAATATCAAATATGTATTCAAGCTGAAGAAATGAAAAGCACTCTCAGAAAGTAACTAACATATGGTTGTTGATTAATAATCACGATGCACTGCTGTCGACGGAGTTGAGAAGTCAGAGCAACCGTCAGACTTTGAACACAAGTGAGATAAGAAATTCTATTCTTCGTTATTTCTTCTAAAACCAATTTTCCTTCTCGGTTTTTCCGGAGGATTTAGGATTGCTTTACTCTTTCGATATTTCTTTTTACCTGTTCCCTCAACCCGATAGACTTCACTCCATACAATTCCGCCAAATCCCGGTCAAGCATTACCTTTTGTTTTCGCAGCAGAAATATCTTGCTTGCTATTACTTCAGCAGGGAGAACAACTTCCTGAAATTTCCTTTTGCTCATATGGCTATCACAAATTGCGATAACCCGAAAATAGAAAGCCTGGGTATTTATTTCTGGAAGCAAAGAACCCATCTTACAGTTCTTTTCACCTAAAAAAACCGTCTGCTGGCTTTGGAGATCTGCCCCAACAGACTTTCGAATGAAGCCCTTCAGGACTTGTACACAGACCATTCAACGAAGTAAGCAGTTATTTCTTTCTTAGTTCTTTAACCTCCTCTACAAACAGGTCCGTGTAAGCCTTGCTTGCTTTTTCAATTGTTTCAGGATTTTCTACCTTGGTTTGCATCGATAATAATGTTTCATCCGTTTTCAGATCAAAAACCTTGGCCTCTACAAAATATTTTGAGGTGGTCGTGTAATAGCCGGGGGTTGACATTGTGGTTACCGCATATCCATAATAGCCACCGAAGCCGCCGTACGCACCGTATGGTGCAAAGCCTCCGTAACCAGCATATGTGCCATAAGCATAGGGAGAGTAAGTAAAGTCAGATGCCGGTGTATATTTTGTTTCGGAACTTGATTGCACAAGGGCTGTAGTTAAAACGGCTTCACAACCCAGGTCCTTCAATTTTTTTATGAATACATCTTTGACGGGTGCCATTGATTTGATCTCAACCGGTCCGACTATGTCGAGGCTTTTATAAGCTTTTAATCCTCTTTTTTGAGCAGCGTTTGCCAAATCTTTTTCTAAGGTTGCTCTCACGTCGAGGTTATCGGTAAATGCTATGATGAAAATACTTTTCAGGGGTTCGGGGGGCAGCTGCTCTTTGTTCACCCAAAGGGCCGTCGTTCTGATGGAAAAACCAGGTTTGCATGAAATGATTAACAGACATAAGATGAGAAACAGTAAGGCTGTTGTTAATTTTGTTTTCTTCATTCTTTAATTATTAAGTGCGGTTTGGGGATCATGAATATAGACTCCTCTTTACAAAATAAGGGAATATTGTCGCTGCAAGCGATTAAAGTTTGCCTGTTTATCGAAGCATCCGGCAGAGCAGGATTACCAGGCGTACAAGCGAGCGTGGCAACAGACGCTTAATAGTAATTGCACAGCTTAGTACATAAAATCAAGTAATAAAAAAAACATTTTCCCTCCTATCGGAAAATTCTTTTACTTTATTATCTCAAAAATAACCTCATTAACCAACAGCCATATGATGAAAAAATTGAGTTGCTTCTTAATACTCATCTGCACTGTAACTTTCATACACTCTCAACAAGTACAGGTAACCGCCACACCGGATCAGATAAAAGCAATGACACCCGCCTGGAAAGGTGAACGCTTTGCGGATGGCCGCCCCAAAACTTCAGATCGTTTTTTGGAACGTTTAAAGAATATATCAATGGAAGAGGCATGGGGCTACCTGCGCAACAAGGGCTATCAAAACCAATTTGAAGGTGAATGGACGATCATTCGCCCTGATTCAGTAATGACGGGCCGAGTGGTGACAGCACAATACATGCCGCTGCGACCCGATTATGACAGTCTCATCAGAGCAAAAGGTAAAGTTGAAAAACGCATCGGCAATACCAACTCATGGCCGATAGATGTATTGCAAAACGGTGATGTTTATGTTGCAGACAGCTATGGCAAAATTGTAGACGGCACATTGATCGGCGATAACCTTGGCAATGCGATATATGCCCACTCGCATACCGGTGTTATATTTTATGGCTCTGTGCGTGACATTGAGGGACTGGAAGACATAAAAGGTTTCAATGGCTGGGTAAAAGGATATGACCCGTCATACATACAACAAATGATGTTGGCAGGTATTAATGTTCCCATACGAATTGGTCGTGCAACTGTATTGCCTGGTGATGTGGTGTTAGCAAAAAAAGGTGGCGTGGTTTTTATTCCTGCGCAGTATCTTGAAGACCTTGTATTGAACTCAGAGTTTGTTGAACTAAGAGATGCATTTGGCCACCAGCGTTTGCGCGAGGGCAAATACACGCCAGGGCAAATAGACCAACAATGGGCAGATGAAATAAAAAAGGATTTTTTGCAATGGCTCAATGAACAGAAAAATCTCCCGATGACAAAACAAGAATTGGATGCATATATGAAGGAGAGGAACTGGTAGGTGAATGGTCAATGGTGAATGGTGAGTGGTGAGTGGTGAGTAGGGACTAAGTTGCATATTGACAATTCACGATTCACGATTGACGATTCAGGACTCACGAACAACATCTACTAATATAAACAACAACAAATGACTCCTGCAGAAAAAATATTAAAGAAGCTTGGTTTGAAAGAACCAGTTGCCAGTGAAACAAGTGCAGAAAACAAAATTGATGTAGCAGAGAATTCCCGCCGCGCCTTTTTTAAAAAATCAGCGGTGGGTGGTATCGCACTGGGAAGCGCATTCATGTTCTCACCTGTGGAAGAACTTGTGGCGCAAAGCACGCAGAGAGTGAACCGCCATTCAGCGCCTTCTGATCTCAAGATCACAGATATGCGTTATTGTGTTACCACTGTCTTAGGCAGAACAGCTATCATACGCATTGACACTAACCAGGGCATTTATGGTTTGGGTGAAGTGAGAGACGGTGCCGATGAACGTTATGCGCTCATGCTGAAAAGCAGGATAGTTGGCATGAATCCCTGTAATGTAGAGATGATCTTTAAAACCATAAGGCAGTTTGGCGGACAAAGCCGGCAAGGTGGTGGTGTGTGTGGTGTGGAGATGGCGTTATGGGATATTGTTGGTAAGGCTTACAATGTGCCTGCATGGCAACTATTGGGCGGCAGGTATCGCGATAAAATAAGATTGTATGCAGACACTCCGGAAGCGGGTTCACCTGAAGAACAAAAGAAGTTGATGAACTTCCGCATCAATGACCAGGGTTATACATGGCTAAAAATGGATCTCGGCATCAATGAACTGAAAGGAAAACCCGGTGCACTGGTGAATAATAAATTCTGGCAAAACGAAAGGGGAGATCTGCAGCAGTGGGGCGATCTGAATGATCCTACATCGTATGGAAATACATTGCATCCTTTTACGCAAATTCAAATAACAGACAAAGGGCTGGATGAATTAGCAAAACTGGTAGAAAATGTAAGGAGCATGTTGGGATATGATATCCCACTTTCTTCTGATCATTACGGGCATTTTGACGTGAATAATGGGATTCGTTTGGGTAAACGTCTTGAGCAATATCGTCTTGCCTGGCTGGAAGATGTGATCTCATGGGAATATACTGATCAATGGAAAATGTTGTCGGATGCATTGGAAACGCCATGCCTCACCGGTGAAGACATTTACCTGCTCAAGAGTTTTAAGCCGCTTATCGATATTCACGCAGTAGACATTATTCATCCTGATCTTGCAACATCGGGTGGGTTGCTTGAAACAAAAAGAATAGGTGATTACGCCGAAGAACACGGCGTAGCGATGGCCATGCACCAGGCTGGTACGCCCATATCATTTATGGCCGGCGTGCATTGCGCTGCAGCCACACAGAATTTTTTGGCATTGGAACATCATTCGATCGATCTGCCATGGTGGGAAAGCCTTGTGAAAACAACCGACGGAAGGAATCTAATTACAAAAGGCTTTGCGAATCTTCCTTTATCAGCGCCGGGTTTAGGTGTAGAATTAAATGATGAAGTAGTGAAACAACATTTGCATCCTTCAGACAAAACTTATTTTGAGCCAACACCTCAATGGAATGACAGGCGTTCGCACGACAGGATATTTAGTTAAGGCGTCAGCCCAAGAGGATATTTTAAGAAAATTTATGAGAGGCAAAGGCAAATCATGCCTTGTCTCTGCCATCACAGTCATCACTACAATGAACAATACGATCGCACCTAAACGCTGGTATCGCTTAATTCCCATTGCTTTTATTACATACAGCCTGGCTTACCTCGATCGTGCAAATTTTGGTTTTGCAGCTGCGGGCGAAATGGCGAAAGACCTTCGCATTACTGCAGCCACTTCTTCTCTGTTAGGTTCACTTTTTTTCCTTGGGTATTTCTTTTTCCAAATACCGGGTGCACACTACGCAGCGACTAAAAGTGCAAAGAAGCTGATCTTTTGGTCGTTGATATTGTGGGGCGCTTTGGCCGCCGCCACAGGTTTGGTTAGCAACATCACACTTTTGATGATCGTTCGTTTTATGCTCGGCGTTGTGGAAAGTGCAGTGATGCCTGCCATGATCATTTTATTAAGCAGGTGGTTTACAAAACAGGAACGTTCGAGGGCCAACACGTTTTTAATACTCGGTAATCCCGTTACTATTTTATGGATGTCGATCGTTTCAGGCTACCTGGTCAATGCTGTCGGTTGGCGATGGATGTTTATATGGGAAGGCTTACCCGCGATCATTTGGGCCTTTTTCTGGTGGAGGTTAGTAAACGACAAACCCGCCAATGCAACATGGCTAACGCCTGATGAAATAGGATCGCTCGAAACAGTTTTACAAAAAGAACAGCAGTCAATAAAGCCTGTCAAGAATTATGCTGAGGCATTCAAATCAAAAGCGGTGATATTGTTATGCCTGCAATATGCATTATGGAGTATTGGTGTGTATGGCTTCGTGATATGGTTGCCGTCTATCATAAAATCCGCGCCGCAAATGAGTATCATCAAAACAGGATGGTTATCTTCTTTGCCCTATGCTTTTGCCATCATTGGCATGATCACAGCTTCTTATTTTTCTGACAAAATACAGAACCGGAAAATATTTGTATGGCCGTTTTTATTGATTGCATCACTGGCTTTTTACGGTTCATACCTGATCGGCGCAAATAATTTCTGGCTATCCTTTGTGTTGCTTGTGATAGCAGGAATGGCCATGTATGCGCCGTATGGTCCTTTCTTTGCGATCCTTACAGAAATATTGCCGGCCAATGTCACCGCCGGAGCTATAGCTTTGATCAATAGTTTTGGCGCACTGGGTTCTTTTGCGGGGTCATATCTTGTCGGTTATTTGAATGGAACTACGGGTGGCTTCGGCGCATCTTATATATTTATGGCAGGATCAGTATTTCTGTCAGCGATCATAACGCTGCTCGTGAGTCGTCAGTCGTGAATCGTGAGTGGTGAATGGTGAGTGGTGAGTGGTGAGTGGGGTAGCTTATAATTGACCATTGACCGTTATTAGAAAATAAAGGATTTATGAAAATAATCTTGTTTATATTCTTTTTGTTGAGCACAACAAGGGTCATCTTCGCTCAAAACAATAAAGAGGAGCGTTTGAAGATCGCAGATGATTTAGAAAATTCGATTCAGCATGAAATGCTCAATAAATGGTATCCCCAAAACATGGACACGTTGTATGGCGGATTCATCACCAGTTTTACTTATGATTTCAAACCCACAGGAGACCAGGATAAATTTATTGTGACGCAGGCAAGGCATACGTGGTCCACATCAAAAGCAGCCATGCGATATCCTGGTGTTAGTTATTACAAAACGCTGGCACAAAATGGATATAAGTTTTTGCACGACGTGATGTGGGATAAAAAATATGGTGGTTTTTACACCCTGGTCGGCAGGAAGGGAAATGTGATTGATTCGACAAAGAATGCTTACGGAAATTCGTTCGGTATTTATGCGCTTGCAGCGTATTGTAAATTATCAAAGGATCCTGCCGCAATCAGTTTTGCACAGGAGGCATTCATGTGGTTGGAAAAGCACAGCCATGATCCTTTCCATAAAGGGTACTTCCAACACATGCAACGGGATGGAAGGCCTATACAACGAACTGCAAATATGTCTGCAACTGCTGAAACAGGATTTAAAGATCAAAACAGTTCTATTCATTTACTCGAAGCTTTTACAGAACTATATAGTGTATGGCCAAGTGATCTGCTCCGTGAACGCTTACGGGAGATGCTGTTGCTGATCCGTGATACAATGATAGGCAGCAAAGGTTACCTGACACTTTTCTTTCAGCCCGACTGGACACCGGTATCCATCCGCGATTCTTCTGATGAATATATTATGGCACATCATGGATTGGATTACGTTTCTTTTGGACATAATGTTGAAACGAGTTACCTGTTGCTCGAAGCTTCGCACGCATTAAGCATACAAAATGATACGACCACGTTGCGCATTGCAAAGCAAATGGTGGATCATGCATTGCAGCACGCGTGGGACACTACGCTGGGCGGTTTCTACGATGCAGGATATTATTTTAAAGATAAACCTGGGCTCACTATAATCAGTGAAGAAAAGAACTGGTGGTCGCAGGCAGAGGAAATGAATTCCCTGCTTTTGATGAGCACTCTTTTTCCTAACGATCCCATGCATTATTACGATAAATTCAAGCAGCAGTGGAAATATATTCAAACATATATGATAGATCATACCTACGGCGACTGGTATTCCAACGGCACCGATATTGATCCAAAAATTAAAACTGCATTGAAGGGGCATATCTGGAAAGGAAATTATCATCAGTTTCGCGCAATGATGAATTGTGTGGACAGACTAAACGGTACGGAGTAATTGCTTCGAGCCTTTCTAAACCGCCGTATTATTTTTTGTACCGTAATTTAAGACAGGGACATGAGGCGTTCCATCCGGCACCGGATGAAGCTTTTGTTTTATCATTTCTACAAAGGCTCCTATCTTATGATAGAACGGTGTGGCGCTGTGAACAGACCTTGGTTGATAAGAACCTGTAATAATCGGTATATACATGACTCTCCTCCTACTTTTTTCGCCCCAGTTGGGCGACTGTTGCACTCTATGCCATAAGCGTCCATCATGTACGGTCAGATCGCCAGCCTCGATATCAAATCCTACTTCTTTTTTATCTTCCGCGTTGTCTACAAAATATTTCTTGCGAAAGAGAAGGCCGAATAAACCCTGGCGGTGCGTACCCGGGATCACCCGCAGGCCACCATTGTCAAAACTGCAGTCATCCAGGTGCAGACCTACGTTCAGCATAGGCATGATTCGGGAGCCAAGGAACAGATCCCGTGGACTGTCCGTATGCCATCCGAGTTGGGTGAACTTACTAAATTGTGTATTCACATAATGATTGACAACAAGTCCATCTTTTTCGTTCTCCGCGATGCGACCATCATAAACTCCCAGCAAGCAGAGCAGGCATTGAAGGCGTGGATCCTTTAGGAAACCCTGTAGCTTTTCGCTGTAGTTCGAAGTGAAGGCTATACGTTGTATGATCGATCGCCCATCCACATCGTGACCGAACTTCAATGGAATTCCGTTGACCCTGGCGATCTTATTCGTTAAAAGGTGTTGCTGCACCTTTTCTACTTCGCTCACAAACCCGTCCACAATTTCTTTGCTCACAAAATTTTTAAAATGAATGAATCCATTTTTTTGAAAGAAAGAGAGTTGCTCCTCAGTTATCTTACCCTCAAAATAAAACGATATACTCCGATTATTTTTCATTGCAAAAAATTTTTAAGATTGAAAATGAGCGGGCATGAATTGAATTTCCTCCGGATGGCCAAGCAAGAAATAACAGCAGGCAATTCGTTTGTTGCCCCATAACTGCAAAAAGGCTTTTCCTAGCATCAGGCTATGATCATCGTGGTTTGGCAATACGACAAAGTCCCTGATCAACCGGAAGAAGCTCATGTACCATTTATTATCCGGGATATTATAATTGAAAAGTATCGACTGGTGATACTGGCCAGAAGCATTGATATTTTCACCGCTGGTATAAGCAACCCTGAAATAACCCATGTGAAAAGGCCTGCTCGCGCCTGGTAGCCGATCCCAGCTTCCCGTATAGCCGCGTTTATCCTGGGCGACAGTTTCGTTGTAGCCGTAGCAAATGCTGCCCTTTTTGTAAAATCCTTTTTTAAATTTTTCCCCTGTTAGTTTCCCGATAGCATCATGATTCCATCCGCAATAAACGAGGCCAGCCAGTTTGTCAATGTCGGGAGAACCGCTTTCGCGCATCAGTTTTTCGAGTGACGGCTTATTGGCAGCTGCCAGTTTTTCGAATGTCCATTGCTTTGTCATATCACTTGTTTTGAATTAATTGTTCAATAACCCAAAACTATATTCGGGCGGGGGCCTTTGAAAATTGAAATTCCGGTCGTGAATGACTAGATTATTAATTATTGCCGAAAGGGCAGGAAAACGGAATATCAAACGGGGATGCTTTGCAAAAAATGAGGATAGGCTTTGGTGGAGTAGTAATTTTTAATAATCCCTTTATAATCGAAATTGATTTTACAGAAAGACTTGTCCAAAAATGGACAGTGCGTGACAGTCTTACGTCTTGTTCTGTACCTGTCCCGGTTGTTCGTTTACTGTAAGGGGTCGTTTGTTGACAACCACGTTTAGCGTATTCATTTATGAAATATTCTTGTGAAAGATCTCAAAAATATAATGTCAAATTAAAAACTACTATTATGAAACTGCTCGTTTTTTCGATCGCCATTATTCTTACCACATCGATGCTGTTCTGTGGATGTTGACCATGTGTGCCTGACGCAACAAGCCCGAGGTGAAAACAGTAACTGCTCATGTACGGGGATGCCAGGCCTGACGGTAGGTAGGATTTCCGCATCCCTGTTTTTCACAAATAAAAAAATACCTTAAATGGGTAAGCTCATCCAGTTCGGGGAACATGTAGAAGGTTATAACTTCCCGGTTCTAAATGAAAGAGAAATAAGAGCTGCGGCAGGCATTCTGTTTTTAGCCACTTTCATCTCTGCGATGTTCGTCGGCTTTAGAAACAATTTTTTACCGATCAAGTATGTATTAACTGTGTTCATTACCGACTTTATTATTCGTGTTTTTATCAATCCAAAATTCTCGCCTACATTAATAATAGGGCGCCTGATCGTCAGTAATCAAACGCCTGAATATGTAGGTGCGCAGCAGAAAAAGTTTGCCTGGGTAATTGGTGTGATCCTTTCGTCCGCTATGTTCGTCCTGATTGTGATAGTCAATTCTTATAGTCTTATTACAGGAGTGATCTGCCTCACCTGTCTCGCATTTCTATTCTTTGAGTCTGCATTTGGTATTTGCCTTGGGTGTAAATTCTATCCCCTGCTCTTTAGAGAAAAACCACTGCGTTGCGCTGGCGAGGTTTGCGATACAAGATCAAAACATGACATTCAAAAAATATCCAAAGCCCAGCTACTTATAATAATTTCATTTGCCGCTTTTATTTTCATTATAGCCTGGTTCTTTAATGACCAACTCAGTAAGCATCCTCATGACCTGTTTGAGTCTTACAGTTCCATGACATCGAAATGAGAAATGTCAATATGATGCTTCGGTAATGCAAGAATATTGCGATAATTCTTTATGCCTTGTGCTTTTGCAAAAATATTTATCTACATCAATCGGCTTTTTTGTTGATAATAGGTTTTGAATTGTGTTAGCTATTCAGTTTACTTTGCAGCATTTTAAACCTTAAATGAAGAAGTATGATATTGAAGACGTACTACAAAACAAAAGATTATTGCAAAGTAAAATTTTCATTCAAAGTTGACAACGCTGAGACAGTGCAGATACGTGGGCTGAACGCCGATTGGCAAAGATCTGTATTGATGTCCCGCAAGAAGGATGGCAGTTTCACTGCTGATGTGACTTTACCTAAGGATTCAAGACACCAGTTCAAATATTTGGTAGACGAAAAGGAATGGCTCAATGAGCCTGAGGCCGACTTACAGGAACCAAATGAATTCGGTGGTAGTAATAGTGTAATTGTTTTATAAAGAGCATTCGAGCAGAATTATTGAGCATTGATTATTGAAAGTTGAGTATTGAATATTTCACCAGTGCGTGGTGAATGAACAACAATCAACGCTCAATGTTCAATAATCAAGGTTATTGCTGCACATCCTGCTCTTCCTCCTTCTGTTCCTCCAACGGTAACTTGTCGGTCTTTCCTGCTTTTACTATTGGTTGTTCTCCTGTGCCGGTAACTTTTTATGGGAATCCCAATAATTCCGAAAGGCGGCAAACCAACGCGGCAATTGAACTTGATACGCAGTCACCGGATGATCGGATACATATCTTCATTTAGTTTTCCATCGGCAAATAAAATTTGTTTTGATATTGATCTCACCGCGAAACAAGGCCGGGATGCTTATGCCCATTGCAATTTCGCCGGCAGATAATAGTTTTTCGTTCTGGAAAGGGGCTGAACCGGTGGAAGAAAAATCGTATAGAGTAAGAGTAAGCGAAGGAAAATGATTAAAGAATGAAAGTCTTGCCTTTGAAAATTCAATTTTTCCCTCAATGGAGTGGTTTACAAAACTCTTGATCTTTTGAGAGATCGTACCAGGAATTATATAAGGCAACAGAAATAGAATTAGCAAGAGGGAAACAACGGATATAACAATGACTTTAATTGTCTTCTTTATAACCTTTGACCAACCACTCTTCATCTAATAAAATTTAGTAGCAATTTTTTAGATGTGTAGCCTTAGGTCTATGAAAGATAGCGAAAATAAAATCGCCAATCAGATGGATAAGCAGGTAAAGAAAATGCATTTAACGGTTAAATGCGTTTGTTACTTTAATTAATTTGCCTGCCTTCTGGTAAATCGCAACCTTGCATTCAGTAATAAATAAGTTATGCCTGGGTGTTTCGGGAAACACAACTTCAATTCACCCCTTAATTCCTCTTCAGTGAATGTAAGCCTCTTATCAGGTGCAATGTTGATCAACATGGCTGCAAGACACGATTGCCATGCTGGAGCGCCACAGACCCAAGGGTCCAATTTATATTCGGATATAATTTTTCTCAAAAGTTTTATAATGAAAACAATACGGCATTGTAAGTTATTGGCAAGTTGCTTTTGCGTGGCCATGATTCTTTTCGCCTGCAAAGGCAAAGCCAGGGGACAACACGAAACGACAGCCTCTGCAACGACAAGTGAACACCCTCATGGGGATAGTACTTTAAAAGATAATGAAGTGAGAGCAGAAGCACCGGATGCGGGAAGCAAGGTTGAGCAGGGCTATGCTCTTCCCAGGCAAAGTGCCCAACTTGCGCAATCACCTGTCAATATCATTTCTGACAAAGCAGAAAAAGATGCAAAGCAACAATTCGCATTTTCTTTTCACTCAGATTTTGATGCCGCTGAAAACCTTGGCCATACCATCCAGGTTGATTTTAAAAAGGGCAGCAAATGCATCATCAATGGAAAAGAATATGCAAGCAAGCAATTTCATTTTCATACACCCTCTGAGCATTTGATCGATGGTATAACCTATCCGCTGGAGATGCACATCGTTAATTTGATGAATGATTCCAGTTCCAACAAGCCGTCTTACCTGGTTGTATCTGTTTTCTTCAAAATGGGCCAGGAGAATAAATTCCTTAAAGAGTTTTTGAATAAGATCCCCAATGAAGAAGGAAAGAAGAATGAATTGCAAGGCGGAGAAGTGAAGATCGATGATCTTTTATCTCAATTTACAAAAGACGAGATCAGGTCATATTACGCATACAAAGGATCACTGACTACTCCGCCCTATACCGAAGCCGTTCAATGGGTGATCCTTAAACATGTACCGGAAGCGTCCGAAGAACAGATCATGAAGATCGAAAAAATGGAAGGCAATAATGCAAGACATGTGCAGGCTGTCAATGATAGAAAGGTGTATAGCCAGTAGGGTTAAAACACGTGTCAATATTTGTTTCCAGTTTTTTTGGGTGGAAGGTGCTATGTCAAGTACATGTAGTCGACTCGCAGGTTCCGCCTTTTCATTTAGCTGCCATCAAAGTTTTTTTCTTTATTCAGCAGACCCAGGAGAGAAATTGCCTGCCTTTTGTAAAAAATGTTTTTGTAGTGCGAGCTGGCGATTTCCTTAGTACGATCCATTTTTAAATTTGAGAGAACTCGGCGGGAACCTTGTTGCTTTTTCATTGACTTTACTCACGAGGCGGCAAGGGCCTGCTATAATTACACTCATAATAAATAAATCCAAGAAGTGCGGCGCTTGAAATTAAACCAAAGCCAATTGCAGCTCCTGTATATCCGGGCCTGTCGAAGCCGTTACCTGTCGTCACTATACCCGAGCCAAATTCGAACACAAGGTAAATACACACTATAAATATCAGTATGAGAATTGTTTTTGTAATTATCTGCTTCATTTTTTGGTAACATTTAAAGATGTTGGGCTATATAATGTGCCTGTAGCGTTTTGTGTATACACGACAATTGGTTTACCATATCCATTGCTTCCCCCAAAACCCGCTGAATCAGAATCAATCCTAACAGTAATTTTTACGGCATAAGTAACATTATAAACTCCTGCCTTTATTCCAACAGCATTGCTATTGGATACTCCGCTCGTTGTATTGCTATTCGAACCAATGGTCCCTGAGCCTCCAACATTCCCTGAAGTTCCATTAGCGCCTGAACTTATGCCCCCATTCAAGGTTGCGCTAACATTGCTTCCGTTTGTTGAAGATGCATTAACACCGTTAGACATAGTCAAACTTGCACCATCATTACTCGGCGCAGAAATTTCCTTGTCGACAGATGTGATTACAACTTCAGTCGAAATCTGAATATCATCATTATCCAACCAATCATCTAATTCCCCTTCGAATCTTCCCCCTCCAGGATTTGCAAAGGCACCATCAACTGAACTTCTCAAGTTCTTAATGCCAATTAAATAAGAGCCATTTCTTTCCCCGTCAAGTATATCGTCAAGCGTATTGTCTGTGTTATCAGTAATTACTTTGTCAACCTTTTCAAGAACTTCATTGGTTCCAACCTGTTCATTGTTTTTATCCGATTGAGGTACAACTGTTCCCCCTTGTGGTATACTAATGGTATCACCAGGAACCATTCCATCCACATCAATAAACCGAATTGGATTATTGTATGCATAACTATATGGACTCCATCTTCTGCTGACTTCGCATAATGGATCTATTGTATGCCATCGTCCGATTTGCGGATCATACATTCTTGCTCCATAATCTAACCATTCAAGACCTGAGCCATCGGAGAACTCCTTTCGTTGTTCTTCCTTGCCATTATATTTTGATTTGTTATCGGGGTTTCCGAATGATAAAGCCTTTGAACTAATTCCTGCCATTGCTAATCCAAACGGGTAATAGTGGGTTTCTTCAGTAATTGGTCCACGGCGATGCTGGATACTTAAGTTGTCAAAGAACACATCCCAACCCTGGGTTTCGTTGTTTACATAAATATACAAATAACCGTTCTTGTTTATCGGGATACCAGTGTAACCAAGAGTATTTAGTGTTCCTGCGCCAGTATTTCCAACGGCAATCGCTCCGCTTTGCGGGTAGCTACTCACATATTGCAACTGATCATCTAATAAGATCCAATTCAGATAGGCCCTCGGCTTACTTACTATTGTTGGATTATTAGCGGCCGCGAAACTATTGATAGCACCGAATAATGGACTTAAAGCCTGATTATTCAGGTCACTCAAACTACCTTTTGCTCCGCCGGCTACGGTTACAATTCCGTTGGCAAATGAAGTTAGGACATCAGATAGCGAGGGATTCGTCGCGCCAGCCGTTTGTGTAGCGTAGTATGCCTTTACGGCTACATCTATTACATCGCCACTCATCACTTTCAACACAATAGCGGCACCAACCTTTTGCCCATTGCCATTTAATCGCATCAACGAATCGTTGGGATTAGTCGTAGCATCGGCAGGATAACCACCCACGGCCGCCCGCGAATAATTTGATTGTGAAAGGTTGTAGAATAATTGGTTCTCTGTATTCCGGTAAGCAGCCTCCATGGTTGCCATGTACTGCGATGTGTCTTTCTGCTGTGTTAGTACCATTCGTACATTGCCCAAATGATCTTTCAGGAAATAATCATATTCAAATCCATAACCAGTGGTTCCATTAAGATACTTATGCAAGGTCCATCTCGTTCGCCCTTCCTCATGACTTATAAATTGTAATGTATCATTTTGGTAAACAAAATTGCCGACATAAAGTGTAGTTGTGGTTTTGGTTCCTTCAACCGTCGTTTTCTTCAATTTGATTCCTGTCGCATCATACGTATAGGTTATTGTTCCTTTCCCGCTAACGGTAATTGTGCCGGGCAGATTCAAATGATTGTAGGCAACGGAAGAGATAGATTTATTATTATCCATTATTAGATTTCCATTGCCATCATAAGCATAATCATCAGTGCTGCCATTTGCACCGTCATGGAAATCTCCAAGGCCCGCTCCACTGGAAGGCGAAGGGATAGCATCTGTGACCTTTGCCAATTTGTTGCTGGTGGGTTGGTATACATAGGTCATCTGGTCAACCAGTGATGAGCCGTTCACTTTAAAGCCTTTTTGATTCATAGTAATAATATTTCCGTTAGCATCGTAACGGAGATTATTTACTGTAAAATCAATTACACTATTGGTCCAGGTCGTGCCGGTATTGTTTTGTTTGAAATTTGCCGCAGTTAGCCTATTCACATTATCGTAAGCAAAATCAAATTTTCGGTTTACTCCATCGCCTTTGCTTTTCCAGATAGAACCTGTAATATTGCCGTTATACTGCAGCCCAATGTATGTTGTGCCTGCGGCAGCGGCAGCACCTTTATCATAGCCTAGCTCAAAACCAAAATAATTACTTCCTGTGCCGGAGAGATAATTTTTGTTTACACTGGTAAGCCATCCCCTGATGTTATATGCGTAACTCAAGGTCTCTAAACTATTGCCCTCAGCCTTCCCTGTTAGTTGTCCGAGCTCGTTATAAGTATTAGTGACAATCAGCTGGTCAGCCGCCGCGTCATCAATGTTTTTATAGATCGTCAGCAAACGCCCGGCGAAATCGTAGTTCATTTTCGTAAGAACTTTATGAGACTGTGCGTTTGTTCCACTTTTTGTTTGTTGTTGCAGGGTCCTTATTATTTTGCCTGTGAAATCATATTGAGAAGTCGTGATATCTTTTCCGTTTGTGTAGTTCACGGACTGTACCTGTATTACTCTGCCGCGATCGTCATAGAAGGTCACGCTAAATAAATACTGGCTGGCTGTTCCTATCACCTTTGTCTTACTTCCGGTTATCAGCCCTCGCGTAACGTATAGCGGCTTTATCTGCTGCGCATAGACCGGACCTATATTGTAATTGATATTGAAATAGGAAGCATTGGATGTAGAGGTTGTGTCAATCGTGCCAGTTAATGTTGTGCCTAACCCAGCGATCCAGGCATAGTCATCATAGAATGTCTGCGTCATCACTTCATAATTCGCGCTAGTATTAGGATAGTTGATGCTATTAGCTGCAAGGTTTTGATGGAATGAGCGGTTGTTTGCATCGGAGAGTAAGCCGGTTCTCCAGGGCCTGTTCAGGCTATCATATTCCGTAGTCATCCATTTACCAGAGAGCCTCAAAGCAGAATCCTGGCTCATTACTAATCTGTCTCTTGCATCATATACCATCCATGATTCTCCAGCGCCCGGTATTTTCTTAATGACCATTCGTTTTCTTGCATCGTACTCGTATCTAAACCAAAGTTCTTTACTTAGCACGGCCGACATACTCCATGCACCGTTGATCAACTCGACACATCTTGGTTGAATAACAAACCGAAGATTGTCCACATCATCATAAACATAGTAAATACACAACCATCCTGCATGAGCGGTGCCGGGTGTATTCAACGATTGCGTCTTTCTTAATATCAGCTTTCCATTTTTATCCTTGTACTCAACTACCTGGTGATTTTGCTCGTCGATGCTAATTGTCTTCAATAATTGCCCCGCTGCATAAATAGCGGCGGCGCTTGTTGTTGGAATACTTCCTGCAGCAGTTGCAATAGTCCATATATGAACGCTATCACTTGTGGTGTTTACGAGATATTGCGTAACCACTCCTCTTACGGTGCCAACCCAATTGAGTCCGGGTGACAAGTTAGCGACGGGCCGGCTCGAAGGAGAAGGTTCAAAATTTACTTGGGAATAATAATATTGCTCTCCCGCAAATTGTGTTTTATTGAAGGTGAACGCATCTGTAAACGCAGTCATTTTATAATTACCATCCGTAGTTGCTGCGGTATAAGGAAGATACTTTGTTGTCTCCCGTCCAAACTCATCATAAATATTCAAACTCACGATGTCTTTTTGCAGAGGGCTTTGCATCATCGATACGGTCTGTGTAGGTCTGCCAAGTCCATCAAAATATTGTGTGTTTTGCGCCACATCGCTTGCACTTGTAAGTCCATAAGCAGCGGCTGAATCCGGAGCGCCCGGTTTTAATATATCCCTTATACGGACATAGTTCATATCTGCTGTTCCAGTCGTTATTTCTACCCCGCAACTTCTTGAATATTGAGCATCCGCGCCACAGGTGACTTTCCGCCTAAACCATTTCATTGAAGTTAATGCAGGTGGTGTATAATTTTTAGCAGTCGCGCCGCTAATGTTGGTAAAGTTTATGCCATCAGTGGAACTTTGCCACTGATATGTATAACTACCACCGCATGCCCCGCCACTCGCGGGCGTTACGCTCATGATCGATCCTGGAGCAGTTCCTGAATTAATAGTTATGTATCCCGGAGAAATTGTTCCGGGAAACAATTGTGGATTTATGTTTATCACTGCATTGTTGCTTAATGCTCCCGCACCGTTGCTTGTTACAGAGACCCTGTAATACACTTGAGAACTTAAAGCAGGTGGTGAATACGTAAGACCGTTAGCACCAGCAACGGAAAACCAGTTAAGGGCATCCGTTGAGCTCTGCCATTGATAGGAATAACCGTTAGTACCGCCCGACACTCCGCTTAAAGTGAGAGTTGCCGGCGAACTGCTGTAACTAATGGTTTGCGCCGCTGGACTAATATTACCTCCAATCAACTGCGGGTAAATAAAGACTGTTGCGGTGTTTGAATAGGCTACTGTGGGCCCGTGTGTTTCTGTCACTTTCCGTCGATAATAACTGGTTTGTGTAAGTCCGTATGTAAAATGAAAGTTTTGTGCGGTAGCATTGAGGATATCATTAAAATTTACATTATCGAAACTGCTTTGCCATTGGTAAGCATAGGTTGGGGAGCAATAACCATTTGCTGCAGCAGAACAAGTAATGTCGTCTGGTATTGAATTGTAATTTTTATTTTGAGTTGTATTTGCAATGGTCCCCGCTACCAGGGAGGTTACTGTGGTTACGTTAACCTGGAAAACCGAAGGAGGAGGAGCATTGGGAGGCGGGTATGTTGCTGTAAGCTTGACATAATTACCCGTAGAAATAGTTGTCCATTTAATTGTTATACTTGGCAACGGTGTCCCCGCTTTATTCGGGCAATTACAACCGCCCGTGGTAATAATTCCTCCTTGTACTTCCCATTGCATATTTGTGGTCATTGTCCAGCCAGACGCTGAATAGGTGTAAGTTTGGTCCTTCATTGTGCAAACAGGCCCCGACATCGAAGTAACAACCTGACTGTAGCCTGAGTTGAATATCCAAATCAACGCGGCCAGGCTTAGATAACTTATACGGCCCATCTTGTTAGTCCGGAGAAAGGGGAACATTTAAAAATATTTGTAGTTAATGCTTTGTGTTTTGCGTCTGTACCGCGAAATATTCAAGATGATGAGTTTTCCTCGCGTCACTATTACCGGTAAAATCATTTAAACGGGAACTGTCGATCTGTTGGTTCAAAGAAACATTGACAACAACAACATCAGAATAGGCAATTGTTCCAGAACCAGTTTCGGTCACTTGTCGTCGGTAATACCAACTTTGCTTCACGGGAGAATCGAATGAAAGGTTTTGACCCGTAGATCTTTCAATGTTTGTCCATGTCATGGCGTCAGCCGACTGTTGCCACTGATAAAAATAATTTGGGAAACATGATCCACCTTTCGCCTCGGAGCAAACTATTGTGGAGGGAATACTTTTTGTATTGGAAAAATTCTGTTCTCTACCTGGCAAATCCACAAGGCCTGGCTGCAATTCAGAAGTGATATTTACATTTAAAGTTTTCTTTCCCTCCGACGTCGAAAGAGTAATAGATCCACGTTTCTTATCACTCCACATCACTAAAATGGTAGCCAAAGGCTCTGCAGATATCGTACAATCATTGAATCTGCCACCATTCTTATTCACAAGTGAGCCACCATGTATGCATATCTGCATATTGACCTGTATGGTCGAGGCAGAATAGTCACCAATGGTATATTGGTAAATAACGCCTGGCAAAACACATTCCGCTCCATTGATGGCAGGTTGAGAAAAAGCAAGCGACCGGAGAACGGTAAATCCGAAAACGAACACAAGTTTTTTTATTCCTTTCCTCATAAACAAACTGTTATTGTTGGCTTAATTGTTTGGTATTTGGTTGACATAGTGATATTTGAAAGTCTTTATCACATTCTTATCCTGATCCTTGATCCATTTGAGTCTCAAGAGAGCATCATAGAAATAGTAGGTTACCTTGTTGTCAACATCGCAAACGCTAGTCATTCCTACTTGCGGCATATATGTATAGGTAGACATCTGTGCGTTGAATGGGTATAGTCGCAGCTCATCAATAAACCCTGTACCGCTGACAGTAATAGTTGCTTGCCCAGTAACTTTATGTTCGAAATAGGTCCAGCCATTTATGGTTTTGCCTTTTACGGGATACCCTGCCTGCGTGCCGGTAATAGTCAATGGAGTCGTTGTTTTTCTCCAGTATGAAATAGTGTAAACGGTTGTAGGGGTTAAACCAGCCTTGGTAACATTGCCACCGGCCTGTCCGAGATTGTAGCATTTATTCCCTGTGGGTGAAGTGGCGTCAACAGTGGCCGTTCCCGAAAATGTCCAATTTCCTTTTCCATCTGCTTCAAAGGAACAAAAACCAACATTTGCAATCGTTGCTTTTTTCACCTGGGCCACCGGGTACAAGTTTTTGTAATCCCAAATGACTGCTATAGGTAACTGGTCGATGCCAGTATATTGAAGGATGTTGTTCGCATTATCATAATTGTCAAAGCTGATCATTTGCCTGTAACGGCTATCCTGACTTGTTACATTATTGGTAAATGAAAATGGCTGGAAATCTGTTACGGGCGATAACACATCCAGGTTATACTGCTTATCCAATACAATTGATGAAGAAGCCAGTTTATACTTGTTCAATTGTGCACCTTTTATATAACCAGTTTGGGAACCCGAATAATAAAAGCTGTCTCGTTTCTCAACCGTTGCACTTACCATATTTTTCACGATCAGGGAGTCGATGATCGTATTGCCCGTAAGACTAGCGCCCGTTGGTAAATAATCCTGAGGGTAGCGGATAAGACTTACGTGCTTATTGTTTTTACTATCTAACGCACTTATACGTGTTGGTTGATTGTGCACCGGGTTGTCATAAAAATTTGTTGTAACTGTTTTTAGCTGTATGGTTGTATCGTTTTGGTCATAGCTTTTTTCAACAGCGGAATCAAGCAATATTACTTCTGAGCTTATCGCTGGATAGTAGCACGCAATAAGATATTTCCCTGTTGAATCAATTTGAGATGGACAGTGGCAAACCACATCATTGCCACCGGCGGCACAGGTAGTCGGTCCAACCGAGCCAGGGGGAATAGCTGCAAAAAACTGAAACTTCATAGCATCATAAATTGCCCTGTTGGCAGCGCGGTAATAATAATTAATGGAAGAAACACATCGGTAACCCGACCCGGATTTTGCTAAAACAGATTTCGATTTGGGTAAGCCATTCAAATTATTACAAAGGCTTAAAGTGCCTGGAAGTTTGTATCCCGAGTAAGTGAGACTTGTGTCTGAGCTATTGTTATAAGTGTATACTGTCTTGCCAATATCCAATCCCGTCTCGGGGTCTACTGTATATTCAGTCACCTGGTCATAGCCCACGATATTACCAGAAGATTGACTCGTGAAGGAAGAGTTGCTGCTTGAGTACCGTGTAAACCCTATCAAATAGCCACTCGAAAGATCAATCTCCTCATAGCGACCATAGGAAACATATCCCATCTCTCTGCCGTAAGAATAGATTTCATTGGCACCGTCATGATCCGTGTCTTGCTGATAACTATAATCATAAATTCTTTTCTTCGCTCTTTTTGAAGAGGCAGGGTAATCTGTGATGGATTTAATTCGAAGGCCGCCTCCCATAACCATAGTTGAATTATAGATGGCTGCCTCTTTCCACGTAAAGTTTACAACGATATCCTGAAGGCCACCAGGTAGCTGAACAATGGGATCAATATAAGCGGACCAGGAATAAGATGTTTTTGTTGGTATTGCGACATTATAAGAATAAGAACAAACCGTCCCGTTACAAATTAATCCCGCGTTCGAAATATCTATAGTATTATTTTGAAAAGTGAAATTTATTCTTCCAAAATCCAGGCTATTGTGATACTTATTCAAACTGTCGCTGTTTGCGGCTCTAAAAGCAATCGACACAATCAAATTAGTACCGCCTACTCCGCTAGGAATTGAATAAAAAAGATGAGAGAGGTCTAAGGAACCCGACGTTGTACCATTTGTGTTAATGATGTATTGTATGTTTTTAGTGATAGATGGAACATATTCAAAATCTTTTCCCTGGTATCCCGAAGTAGATTTGAAATAGTCATAATAGTTTGGCTCATACTCAAGTTGTGTGAAACCGCCCGTCGGATACGTTACCTTATTCAAAGAAAATGCGGTCATGAAAGACGGGTCAGGATCCCTATTACCCCCGGGAAGATCCATTATTGTTTGTACGGCACCTACGCTGACAAGGCCAAGGAATGGTGGTAGGAAACCCAGTGTATTGTTCCCACCTACTGCGTTTGATTTGCCATTAAAAAATCCCCAATGATCTACTGATGAATAATGCTTCCCCATCAGGCCTTGCATGGATCCCGGCATATTGTAGTCGAACTTGTAGGGAGGCTGAGAAAATCCCCCGGAGGTTTCTTTTATACTATCGAGCCTAAGCCTTAAAAAATCAACACCAGTTCCCGGAGTAAAATAGGAATAGAATAGCTGATGCTCTTTTAAGTATTGGAGGCCACTTTGGTCTTTTGAAAAAATTTTAATGGAATTAAGTTTCTTACCTCCGGTTAAATC
>Ga0207674_10002044_pt1 | contig 25613 bp, 26 predicted proteins | sample KBSCornC72_FD_184303 | JGI IMG/M metagenome (GOLD analysis project Ga0207674, IMG submission 184303) | Corn rhizosphere microbial communities from Kellogg Biological Station, Michigan, USA - KBS Corn C7-2 (SPAdes) (version 2) | ecosystem: Host-associated > Plants > Roots > Rhizosphere > Soil ...
ACCTGAGCCGGCTCGACTGTGTCGGGACGTGGCTCAGCCTGGTAGAGCACTCGCTTGGGGTGCGAGGGGTCGGCAGTTCAAATCTGCCCGTCCCGACCATTGCGTGCAGCAGACGCGGCCTGAGGGCCGCATTTCTGTTTGCGGCCGAGTTATTAAGCGGCCCAATCAATCTGCGCAGCTGCCGAGCGAAGGCGTGATCCCATTTTTGTGCTGTGGTGGAAGTTAGCCGTATCTTGGCCTCACCATTGGCGGAAGATCACGCAGACAGTGGTCTTGTCGAGGACCGCGAACTCGAGAGCGCCCCAGGGCTTCTTTTGTATGACGTTGCCGTTGGGATGAAGCATGCGCGGACGTCTTGCCTTGATCTCGTTGTAGAGCTCATGGATGTTGTCGGTTTCGATTGCAATCTCGGGGCGATCTTTGGCGGCGTACTCGGGGCTGGCGACAATGTAGGTTTTTGCGCCGTCGCGATCCACGACGGCGAGTTCTTCATCGCGATACCGGATCTGGAATCCGAGGCAACTGACGAAAAGATCGAGGCCTTCTTCGAGGGTGTCGTAGAAGATTTTGGGGATGAGTCGGAGCATCATCTGGACATTGGAGCATATGGCCTGAGATGGGCAAAAAACAAAAGTGACGGGTGCGAGCTCTATTTTCCCCGCTTGTAGTCGCCGGATTTGCCGCCAGATTTTTTTTCCAGCTGGATGGAGCGGATAACGATGGATTTGTCGAGTGCCTTAGTCATGTCGTAGACGGTGAGTGCGGCGATGGTGGCGGCGGTGAGGGCTTCCATTTCGACTCCGGTTTGCGCGGTGGTGGCGGCTGTGGCGCGGATACTGACTCCGTTGGAGACTACGGCGGCCTCGATGTCGACGTGGGTGAGCGGGAGCGGGTGGCACATGGGGATGAGTTCGGAGGTGCGCTTGGCGGCCTGGATTCCGGCGAATCGGGCGACTTCAAGCGGATTGCCTTTTGGGTTCTGAGGCAGGGCGGCCAGGACGGCTGGGGAGAGCTCAACAAAGGCGGAAGCGGTGGCGGTGCGGCGAGTGGATTGCTTCGCGCTAACGTCGACCATGCGGGCGGCGCCGGAGGCGTCGTAGTGGGAGAGCTGCTTCTGCGGTGATTTGGTTTTGCTGGGCATATTTGAGGTTTGATGGTCCCCCATGTCTCCAAAGTCGGGAGACATGGGGCACCCGAATTCTGTGTTTGAGCAGCGCTTTCAATGTAGCAGGATGCGGACGGTGGATCCGGCTTCGAGGTGGGATGCGTCTTCAGGGATGACGAGGAAGCAGTTGGATTGAGCGAAGGCGGTGAGGTCTCCGGAGCCGTGCCACGGGATGGTAGCGACCTGGGGAACTGCGTTCACCGAGGGATTGAAGGTACAGCAGGCGGGGAGAAAACGCGTGAGACCGGGTTTGGTTTTGCGGTCAGTGTCGCGCGCGAGGTGCGCGAGGAGAAAGCGAGGGTGGGTTTCGCGACTGCCGGCAAGCGCGCCGAGGATAGGGGCGGCAAAGAGCAGGAAGGTTGCGGCGGAGGAGATAGGGTTGCCGGGCAGGCCGAAGAAGGCCAACGACGGGCCATCTGTGCTACGCGGAATATCGCCGAAGACGAGGGGTTTGCCGGGCTGGATCTTGACGCCGGTGAAGTGGAATTGTGCGCCGCGGTGGGCGAGTGCGGGTTCGACGAGATCGTATTTTCCGGCGGAGACTCCGCCGGAGATGAGAAGCATATCAGCCTTGACGGTTTCAGTCAGGGCCGCGTTTAAGGCTTCCGCCGTGTCGGCGGCGGTGGGAAGCACGAGCGGTTCAGCGCCGAATTTGCAGACGAGAGCAGCGAGCATTGAAGCGTTGGAGTTGCGGATTTTGCCGGGGCCGGGCGTGGATTCGATTGGAACGAGTTCGTCGCCCGTGGTGAGGATGGCGACGCAGGGGCGGCGGAAGACTTCAACAGTGGAGTAACCGCAGGAAGCGGCCAGGGCGATCTGAGCAGCATCGAGTTTCATTGCGGGGCCCAGGATTTGATCGCCACGGCGGGCTTGTGCTCCTTGCGGAACGAGGTTGTCGCCGGGTGCGATGGTGCGTGAGGGAGCGAGTTGGATCTTGTTGCCGGATTTCGCGACGTGTTCGAGCATGACGACACAGTCAGCTTCGGGAGGAACGGGCGCGCCGGTCATGATCTCCCATGCGGATGCTGAAGGGAGCGGTCCTGCAGGGGGCTCGCCGGCGTGTGTTGATCCCGCGATTGGAAGTGACATGCGCGACGAGGCCTCAGCGGCGCGGCATGCGTAGCCATCGCGCGTGGAGCGAGGGAAGGGCGGCTGATCGTCGTCGGCGAAGAGAGGGGCTGCGAGTATTCGTCCAGATGCGAACGCGAGATCGACCTGTTCGCTGACCGGGGTTTGCTCCAAGATTGTGCGTGCGTGGCGGGCGACGAAGGAGGCGGCCTGCTCGTAGCTAAGGAGATCGGAGGACATGGACAGATTGTAGGAAGGCAGGGACGAGGGGACAAGGAGACAAGATGAACGAGGTTACTGGAAAAAGTAAAGGCGCGTCCGGTGAAGGGCGCGCCTCTTGGTGTGAAGGAAGATTTACTTCTTGCCGGCTTTGTAGGTGGAGTTGACCTTCTGTCCGGCGGAGTCGAGGATGCCCTTGACGTCGGCAGAGTAGGGGCCGGTGGGATCGAGTTCGAGGTACTTCTGGTAGGCTTCGCCGCAGCCCGGAGGCAGGACGATGCGGGACGTCTTGGGATCGACCGTGGCCTTGCTGATGAGCGCTTGGCCCTTGAGGTAGTAGGGAATCGGATCCTGTGCGTTGGCGGCGATCGCCTTGTCCGCCGCTGCAGCCTGGCCATCCGTGTTGCCGGCCTGGGAGAAGATCACGGCTTCGTTCTTGTAATAGAAGGCGGCCTTCGTCGGGTCGGCTTTTGCTGCAGCATCATAGGCTGCCTGAGCCTGATCTGCTTTGTTGGTCCGGGCGTAGATTTCACCGAGGCCGGCGTTGACCAATCCCTGGATGTCGGGACGGGGCTTCTTCGAGGCGGCGTCGAGTTCGAGAGCCTTCTTATACGAGGTCTCGGCTTCGTCGTACTTTTTCAGACCCATCTGGCCCTGGCCGAGGTATGCCCAGAGGACGGACTCCTGCGGACGAAGCTGGGTGTCCTTGGACATCAAAGTGACGACGTCGGTGTACTTCGCGGTCCTGATTTCGTTTTCCTTTGCCGCGACATCTGTTTTGGAAGCGGAGGCGCCGAGTTGCTGAACTGCGGCGGCGTGCGCGGTATCGGCATCGTGAATGTCGCCGGTTACGGTCTTCAAGTCAGCGTTGAGATTCTTGATGACCGCATTTGCCTTAAGAGCTTCGGAATTGTGCTTCTTCATCTCTTCGAGCTGCTTGCGTGTCTCTTCAGGCAGAGTCTTTACGTACTCTTCGCGCGACATGTCATCGTCGGCTGCGGTGTCCTGGCCAGCAACGATCTTGATGTTATCGATCTTGTCAGCATCCTTATCAGGCGGCATTCCGGGGGTGCGGTAGACGAGCGTGTAAGTGCCGGGAGCTGCGGAGCCGGAGTAGTCGCCGTTTGCGTCTACGGGAAAGCTGACGATTTCTTTCGTTCCCTGATTGAGGCTGACGGTACCGCCGGACTGGGGTGCCCCGGTGGGATTTGTAATTTTGCCATGGATCTTGCCTGTCGGCTGGCCGGCGGTCTGGCCATTGGCGGGCGCGGGCGCGGGAGTCTGGGCGAGCGCGGGCATCACGGCAAAAGCCAGCAGTCCAATCCAGAGCGAAATCGTGCGTTTCATGTTCTTCTCCTTGGGAGCTTGTGCGAGCGGCAAGGCTCGCGCTCTCGATCGAAATGTTTCTGTGTACGTGTCAGACATCACTAATCAAAGAAACCCGGTAGTCGTCTGTTAGATGCGCCTCGGGTGGTCAGCTGAGGCCGGTGACGAACCGATCGCGAAAACCGAACCAGGGGCACATCGGACCTGACATCGATAAAGCCTATTTTGAGCGACTGCGAAAGCAGGTGCGCTCTTCCCGGCACGACCCAAGGTAAATCCAATGGATGCCTCAGCACAAGACCGGGAGAGCTAGCGACCGGAATGTGACGCCGGGATCCCGCCATTTGATGTTAGTTTGACGGCAGCAAGGGCAGTTGTGGTCTACATCACAGCCTAGAATATGGTGATGGGGATGACGATTCGACCGGCTGTGGCCGAGGATGTTCCGCAGATTCTGGCATTTATTCGAGCGCTGGCGGAGTACGAGCGGGAGCCGAATGCGGTAGTAGCAACGGAGGCGGATCTGCTGCGGGATGGGTTTGGGCCAAATCCCTACTTCTGGTGCCTGATCGCCGAGCAGGGCGGAGAGCCGGCTGGGTTTGCGCTTTGTTTTTACAGCTACTCGACCTGGCTGGGGCGGCCTGGGGTTTACCTGGAGGATTTGTTTGTGCTCCCGAAGTTCCGGGGATTGGGGATCGGCAAGGCACTTATGCAGCGGGTTGCGGGAGTTGCGGTGGAGCGGGAGTGCCCGCGGCTGGCGTGGGAGGTGCTGGACTGGAACACGCCTGCGGTGGAGTTCTATTCGGCTATGGGGGCGGAATTTCTGGATACATGGCGGAATGTGAGGGTATCTGGAGAAGCGCTGAAGAGACTGGCGGGTCAGTGATGACGTCCCAGCGATTTGCAAGACGACGGCAAATTGATGAGGCACGAGGGATATTTCATGAGGCCGTGATTAGGTATCCCGGATGCCCAAAAGTGAGTCACCTGGGGCACCCACTTATCGTCCCGGAAGCGGAAGGTGGGCAGGAGCGGTGATGATTCGGGTGATTGGGGGCGGACTGGCGGGGCCGGAGGCGGCTCTGACAGCAGCGCGACTGGGATGCCGGGTGGATCTCTACGAGATGCGCGCGATGGTCGGTGGGCAGCCGCGATTGACGCCGGCGCACCAGACGATCGAGTTTGGGGAACTGGTCTGTTCGAACTCCCTGAAGAGCGAATCGCCGAACACAGCTCCATGGCTGCTGAAGCAGGAGATGCGGCATGCCGGTTCTGCACTGTTGCGAATTGCTGATGAAACCGCGGTGCCGGCGGGACATGCCCTGGCGGTGGATCGTGTGGAATTTTCTCGACGTATCGCGGAGGAGGTTGCTGCGGAACAGCGGATACGAGTAATTCGTGAAGAGGTTACGAGCCTTGATTCGGGGAAGTATGCAATCACGATCGTGGCGACGGGACCGCTTACTTCGGACGCGCTGAGCGAAGACATCCGGCGATTGACTGGATCGCAACATCTCTCGTTTTACGATTCGATTTCGCCGATCGTGGAAGCGGAGTCGATCAACATGGAACGCGTGTACTTCAAGGCGCGATATGACAAGGGCACGGCGGATTACATCAATTGCCCAATGGCGCGCGAGGAGTATGACAAGTTCTATGAAGCGCTGATCGCGGCGGAGCCGGCGGAGAGCAAAGCCTGGGAGAACTGCAATTACTTTGAGAGCTGTCTGCCGATCGAGGAACTGGCAAGGCGCGGCAAGGACACGTTGCGGTACGGCCCGATGAAGCCGAAAGGGTTGCGCGATCCGCGAACGGAGCGGGAGCCGTGGGCAGTGGTCCAGTTGCGCAAAGAGAATGTGCGAGCGGACAGCTATAACCTGGTTGGATTTCAGAATCACCTGAAGTACGGAGAGCAAGCGAGGGTGCTGCGGCTGATACCGGGGCTTGAGAATGCGAAATTCCTGCGCTATGGACAGATTCACCGGAACACCTATATCTGCGCACCGGCGCTGCTGGACGAGCTACTTCGCCTGAAGAGTGAGCCAAAGATTTTGTTTGCGGGGCAGATCTCAGGAGTGGAGGGTTACACGGAGTCGATAGCTACGGGGATGCTGGCTGGTATTTATGCGGCATCGATCGCGAATGACGTGGAGCCAAGTCCGGTGCCGCGTGGAACTGCGCTGGGTTCTCTGGTGCACTACATCACGCATGCGGAGGCGAAGGGATTCCAGCCGGCGAATATCACGTTCGATCTGCTGGTTCCGCTGGAGGAAGCGGTGCGCCGAAAAGTACGGGACAAGAAAGAACGGCACCGGATGCAGTGCGAGAGGGCACTGGAGGAATTCGATCACTGGTGGAGTTCCCACATTTCAGAGGTCAGATGTGGGGCACCCGATGTGTCCAAGTGAGACACTCTCTGGGGCAGCCGACGGGGTGTGGAGCGACTGGCGGAACGGCGTTATCCTTTCCTGTCGGGGTGAGCGATGAAGTTCCTGGGACTGCTTACATTTCTGCCCGTGCTCGCGATCGGGCAGACGTCTTCGACTGTCATTACATTCAGCAGGGCGGATACGGAGCATTGCCGCGTGCTGGTGGCGAATGGAAAGCCGTTGCTGGCCAGCACGTATAACGGCACGACGGTCGCAGTTTCGCTGCCTGACAACTGGGTTAACGGCGAGTACTCCCTGTTTGTGTTGATTTCGCAGAAAGGAGAGGGGAGTGCCGAGATCAATCCGAAGAATATTTATGCACTTTTTTCGGATCCGGCACACACGCGATTCTCGTGGTTTGATAAGAAACACGATCTGGACACCCTTGCGAGTATGCGTTCACAGGGGATGGGGCAGCCGGGAGCAGGCAGTGGAGGAGGTCCAGGTGGGCCGGGGGAATTCGGCGGCTCGAATGGCGATAGTAGCGGAGCCGCTCCGCCAATGACGCATCCGGAGGTAATGTCGATCGGGGGGCCTGGCGAGACGAATCAAGCAGCAAAGTCGGAAGCGGAAGCCCGGAACATGCAAATGAGAGGTGGCGGCGCAGGTGGTCCGCAACGGCCGCAACTCGATCCGGCGCACCCACCTCAGTTTCTGAAGCACACGACGGTAAAGGCAGGGTCGCAGGTGAGTGGCTACGTATTTGTTCGAAAGCCGAAGGGTTTCGCCCAGGAGATCACAGCCAATTCAATGCTGGGGGAGATCGATATTCCAGTGAATGGAGTTGTTTTCAGGTTTTAGAGGCTAGTCTCACGCGGAACCGACCGATCCGGTTCAACGTATATCGTGGTATATCGGGCGATTCCCCGGAAAGGGATTGTATGCGTGCTCTCTCTGCCGCAGAGGCCGTTTCTCCTGCCATCAACCGCACCCGCGAGTTCCTGTTTGCGCCGCCGTTCCGGTGGCTTACGTTTCTAAAGCTCTGTCTGGTTGCGGCGATAACGGAGGGACTAGGGACGAATCTGCAGTCAAATGCAGACAAGCATGGAGGCAGCGGCGGGCCGGGCCCAATGATCTACCACTTTTCGCCATTGATGATTGCGGCGGGGGTGGCGGCGAGCCTGCTCCTGCTTATTGTTGTTCTGCTGATCTTCTACGTGATGACGCGATTGCGGTTCGCGTATTTCAATTGCCTGGTAACGAACACGCGCCTGATCAGACCGGGATGGAATTTTTACCGCCCGCACGCGAACCGGTTCTTCCGCATGAACGTATGGGTGGGATTGTGCTTCATCCTGATGGCAGGACTGATGGTGTCGCCGTTTATCCCGGGATTTATTCGATTGTTTCGAGGGATTCAGCAAGGGAATGGGCCGGATGTGCAGTTAATTCTCTCGCTGGCGCTGCCACTGATTCCGATCTTCATGCTGCTCGTGGTTGCCGGGATTGCGCTCGACATCATTCTGCGTGACTGGATGCTGCCGCACTACGCGCTGGATGATGCGACGGCGGGACAGGCGTGGGCAGCGGTATGGGAGCGAGTCCTAGCGGAGAAAGGATCGTTCTTTGCGTACGCAGTCCTGCGAATTGTGCTCCCTATTATCGCGTTCATCGGGATTGTGATAGTGCTGCTGATTCCGGGTCTGGTCCTGGTGGGATGCGTGGCGGGTGCGGAGTATGCGGTTCACTCTGCTTTCGCGAATGTCACGGGAGCTTCAGCAGCGATTGGGGCCATGCTGGAGGTTTTTATCGGCGCAGTGGCTCTAGGCTTTGCGTTGGTGATCGGGATCAGCATCGGCGGTCCAGTGAGCACCGGGATTCGCGAGTATGCGCTGGTGTTTTACGGAAGCAGATACCGGAAGCTCGGAGAGATGCTGTTTCCGACAGCGCAAGTGATGCAGGCTGGAATACCGGGCGCTCCGGCCGATTGAAGGCCACCGCAAATACATCGAGTACGTGCATTTTCTCGAAGCAGGTTCTGGCGGCGCCCTGCAACTATCGGCCGGAGCGGGTTTGGTTGTTGTAGGGGGTCGGATGAGCAAGTCAGACGCGGGTATGATAGTCGGCCCACGCCTCCTGAAGCATCTCTGCAGCTTTCTTTGCCGGCACGGGCCGTGTTCTCTGCTGATTGCGATAGAGGGCCCACGCGGCAAGAAACGCAGAGACTCCTACGACGTATAAAGATAGGCGAAGCATTTCGAGTTTCCTCCGTGTTGCTGAGGTTCGATGCGGCGTGTCTGGGGAGAGATGCAGGCGAACAAACAGGACGAGAGAACGTGAGGAGTCCTGATTCTTTCGCGACATCAGGTTCATCATGTGCGGTTCGCACGATGAAAAGAGGTTTGTGAATCTGCATGGGTTTCCACCTGTGGACGCAGTCTAATGGGGCATGGGCGCCGACCCGCAGGTGTTTGTGATTCGTGATCAAGTGGTCGTGCGCGCTCCGATTGAGCGCTGCTTTGCGCTCTCGACGCATCTGGCCGTGGTGGAGATGACGCTGGCGATGCGTCCGGTGGGCGGGCGTGTGGAAGGGACTTTGGCAGGTGGCGACAGGGTGCGCTGGCGTGGATGGAAGTGGGGGCTGCGCCATGAACACGAGAGCCTGATCGAGGCGTTGGATCCACCGTGTTTCTTTCGGGATCGGATGATTGCAGGACGATTTGCTGCATTCGAGCATGATCACAAGTTCTCGGTTCAGGAGGACGGAGGGGTCCTGCTGCGGGATGAGGTGCGCTTCAGAATGCGATGGGGAGGGACTGGATTGATGTTTGGCCGTGCCATGGTGGTCCCGCATGTTCGAAAGCTGATGAGGGAACGCTTCGACTTGATCAAACGCCTGGCAGAGAGTGAGGAGTGGCGGAAGTACGTCGAATAACGAACATTTCCGGTGTTTGCGGTGTCAAAGAGGAGATGGGCTTTTCGCGTCTTGAGCAAGGAAGCTGGTAGCCTGAGGTTGGGAGTGAACGGAATGCGATGGATGGGTTTTGCTGTGTGCGGGGTTGTTTTGCTGGCGGGGACGTGCCTCCATCCGCAGCAGACGCCCGAGAAGAAGACCGCTCCCATCATGGTGACGACTGGTTCTCCCAAAGCGGCAGGCAAGCCGACGCACGAGACTAAAGCAGCGCCTGCGAGCGCAGCGCCGGCGGTGCAGCGACCGCTGCTTCCAGACGCCTTTGCAGGGTGGGTGGCTAGCGAGAAGCCGAAGGAACTTGGGAATCCTGCGGAACTGGACAGTGAGAATGCGGCAGCTCTAAAGGAGTACGGCTGCAGCGGCGGAATGTCGGGGAGCTACAAGCGTTCGGACGAGACACTGAACCTGAAGGCGTTGAGCTTCCAGGATGTGAGTGGGGCATACGGGGCGTATTCGTTCTACAGGCAGAACGGTTGGCCGAAGGTGGAGATCGGAACGGGAGGGGCTTCTGACAAGAACCACGTTCTGTTCTGGAAGGGCAATACGGTTGTTGACGCGAGGTTTTCGCATGTGGGACCGATGTCGGCGAGTGAGTTGAGAGAATTGGCGAAGAATTTGCCGATGCCGCAAGGGAACAGGGCGTTGAATCCACCAATCCTGGGAGCGCTTCCGCAAGGCTCGATGGAGAGGCAGACGATGCACTTTGCGCAGGGTCCCGCAGGCTATTCGGGAGCAGGCGGAGTGCTGCCGGCGGAATTGGTGGGCTTCGATAAGGATGCAGAGGTAGTGACGGCGAACTATTCGCTCTCGTCGGGCCCAGCGGTGCTGACGCTGATCGACTATCCGACTCCGCAGATTGCAGAGGCTCAGGAGAAGAGGATTCGGGATTACGTGAAGGCGGGGACTGGTGCGCAACCGCCGTTTACGAAGGCGCTGCTGGATTCGGATCAGGCTTCGCTTGAGGTGAGACGGAGTGGACCGATTGTGGGGCTTGTGAGTGGAGATGCGATCCCGGACGAGAGCCACAAGCTGATCGCCCAAGTCCACTACTCGGCGGATTTGACCTCGATGCCACAGGGACACGAATCAGAGGTGTCGAAGACGAGCCGTTTTCTGATGGGAGTGGCATCGCTGGTGATTATCGGGTGCAGCGCTGCCATTTTGCTGGGGTTCTTTCTGGGGGGTGGAAGGGCGCTTTACCGAGTAGCCCGCGGAAAGCCGGTGTCCTCGGTGTACGAGGCGGAGTTTATCCGACTGCATCTTGAAGACTGAGACCGGCGTGTGAAGTGTCACACCTGTGCATCAGAACGGTAAACGGGCTGTTTCTCTTGTGGAAAAATAGATGTAAACCCAACAAAACACCTAAAAAACGGGCAATAAACGGCAATTAAATAGGCGAAGATAAGGTGAAAAGTTCGACAGCGCTCCAACTATAAGGTGGTCTGCATTCGGCTGAAAGTAAATGAGTTATTGTTGACCTGATTTATTCTTGACACTCCGTTCCCCCGACCCTACTATGCAGCCAGAAAGTTCTGATGGTTTTGCCTCCGTTGGAACTATTCTCCCTGAGGAAGGAGCTGCCCTGTTGCCGGGCGGCTCTTTCCGTTTTTACAGGCGGTTAAACCGGATTGAGAGCCGGCCAGGGAAGTCGTCACCTCCGAAGGCTTACTCGCAACAAATCTCTTTGCCTCTGCAGCCGGATATGGAAGTCTCGATCTGCTGAAGCTGGGTGGGTAAGTGCGCAAGGAGAGTTTGAGATGGAGCTTCTGAGGCTAAGCGTGATTGCGGCGGTGATCTCGACCGGGGCGGGGGCACCAGGGCAGCAGGTAAAGAACTTCCCTCTGACAGACGCGAAGGGGATGGAAGCGCATGGAGTGAAGTTTTTGCCGGCAACCTACCAGGGGCGCGAGGCGACACTGGTCACCACCCTGTCGAACGAAGACAAGGCGGGGTTTGCGCTGCTGCCCGGAACCGATTTGCAGGATGGAACGATTGAAGTGGATCTGGCTGTGAAGATTCTTACGCCGCCGGGTATGCGAATGCCGGGATTTACGGGGGTGATGTTCAGGGCCAAGCCGGATGGATCGGCGTATGAGCTGTTCTATTTGCGGCCGAAGAACGCGCTGGCAGAAAACCAGTCGATGCGGAACCACGCAGTGCAGTATTCCGCAGAGCCGGGATATGGGTGGTACAAGTTGCGGCGGGAGTGGCCCTTCGTCTACGAGAGCTATGCGGAGATCGAGCCGGAGAAGTGGACTCACCTGAAGATCGATGTTGCCGGTCGTGTGGCGCGGCTTTATCTGAACGGATCGACGAAGCCGAGCCTGGTCGTGGATGGGCTGAAGGGAGCGAATCTGCATGGGGCGATTGGGCTGTGGGTGTATCCGCTGGAGGAGTCATATTTCTCGAATTTGAAGATCACGCAGGCGACGACGGCTGCAGCGATCAAAAACGGGTCGGATGCGAGCGGCACGTGGGATGTGAAGGCGGGGACGGATGCGATAGCTTTCGGAACCTCATTGAAGCTGACGCGAGATGGGAATAAATTGAGCGGGACGATGGAAATGGAGCCTGGGAAGACGGTGCCGCTGACGGGGACGTGGCGCGACGGCTATGTGGAATTATCGTTTCCGTTTGAGTGGCCTCAGGGGATGAGCGATGGGACGCCGGGACCGACGACGGCCTTTATGGATGGGTGGATTGATGGCGACGACGCCAAGGGACGTATTCGTGTGGAAGGGCGCGCTGATGGGATGTGGTCAGCGACGCGGAAGAGGGAGAGCGCGAAGGGAAACTAGGAAGGTTAGATTGCCCGCGGTCTGTTGGTTAAGGAGTGTCTCCGGTGACAGGATCGGACCAGGCGTGATCGCAGGATTCGCAGAGCCAGTTGTTGGATGGCTCTACGGATTCGAGGATAGGATCGGGTGCGCCGCAGTTGGGACAGGTGGGTAGCTCGTATTGAGGGGCGTTCTCTAGTTCTTTCTCCTCATCGAGGATGTCCTGGGGGACAGGTTGGGCCGCGACGAGCTGAGCCTGATCGAGTTGGTCCGCAGCGACCAGAATGCGAGGGCCATAGGTTTTCGTGGAAGCTTCGATCCAAGTGTCGATTCCCGCTCGTTGAAGCATGCCTGCAATGCGGCGAGCTTCGACCTTGGTCTCGCAATCGCAGAGCGGCACCTTCCATGTATAGTCGTGCGATTCTCTTTCTTCGTCGGGAACTGAGTTGAACTGATACCTGTAGCTCGCGGGCTCCCAGCGAACCTTGGCTCCCTGGGGCGAGAGTGCAGACGTAGGCAAGTGCGAGACCTCTTCAGTGGGGTTTGCCAGCCCACGTTTTTTCAGCTCATCGCGAAGGACGTCCTGGGCGGAGGGGGTGAGGTCCTTGATCTGATCGGCGAGTTCCTGGATTTCGATGTCGCCCATTTCGCTGTAAAGCACTGAGAGTCGGCGCCACTCTTCGACGGGATCTGTTGGCATGGGGAGCAGTATAGCGACAAGTCAGGGGTTAGGGGCCAGGGATTAGGAAATTTAGGGTGTAACAAGCGAACACTCGGGGAGTCCAGCGCTTGAGATCGAGCATTGTCTGGATTGCGTGATTGAAATCGGACGGTAGAACGCTAATTCCTATCGCGTTGGGCTATTCCTGCAGATGTATATAAAGTCGTTGTAGGTGGACCAGTCGAGGGTGGCGGTGGCGTTGTCGAGGAAGAGAGATTTGTCGAACGGGATGCCTTGTTCGTTGGGGCGATCGAGTACGAGTTGTTGGCCGTGGAAGGTTCCAGCCAGATCGAAGAAACCGCGGTTGGGTCTGCGCATCGTAAACGGCTTTGTGTGTTCGATGAGGCGGAAGTCAAAGAGGCTTGCGTCGGAGTTGGAGTAGCCACCGTACATTGTGCCGCTGAGATCGAGCCTTCGAAGCTGGCCGGGTGCGGTGCAGATCCAGGCGTTTCCATCTAGATGTGCGCTGACGGTTTTGCCTTCGCGTCGACCGCCGCCGTGGAATCCTTGAGGGCGGTCAGGCCAGAAGGAGATGTAGAGCGGGTACGATTTGCCTCCTTTGCCCATGACGGTTCCGGCGCCATGCCAGTTGAGCAAGGGAGTGGAGCGCCTTCCTATATGAAGCGACCAGGGGTTAAGCGCAATGGTGAAGAAGTAGATTGCTGCGACCGCAATGGCTGACCAGAGGACAAGCTTGGTCAGGCAGCCGGCGAGACAGCCTGTTCTAGTGCGCATGGCGGGAGAGTAGCAGGGAACAGGGAATAGGGAACAGGGATTAGAGATGGTTGGCCCAGACTATTTGGTGGAAGAGCTTGTCCATTTGCATTGGAGTTTCTTTTTCGCCGCGGTCGAGCCACCAGCGCAGAAGCGCGAGCATGCTGCCGGAGAGTGCGGCGGCGCGGGCGGCAATTTCACGAGGGGGAAGGTTCGGTAGACGACCGGATTCGACGAGGCGACGTTCGATGCCGCGGGCGAAGTGTCCTTCGGCCAGATCGTAGAAGTCTTTGAGATGTCCCGAGTCGGAGAGGACGCGGTAGAGCTTGTTCTCATTTCCGATATGTGCGAAGAGTTCGGCAACCGGGACTACGCGGTGTGATTTGTCCTTCTGATTGCTGAGGACATTGCTCATGGTTTCGCAGAACATATCGAGCTGGCTGAGAAGGAGATCATCTATGTCGCGGTAGTGAAGATAAAACGTGGAGCGGCCGACGCCGGAGCGGTCGAGGACATCCTGCACGGTGACTTCGCGCACAGGCCTCTCGATGATCAGGTTGAGGAAGGCGGTTCCGAGCTGCATGCGGGTGCGGCGGACACGCGCATCGGCTTTGCGCATCGACTCGGGCTCGATGGCAGACAGAGTGTCGGCAGGCCGGGCAAATTTCTCGCTGAGGGCGAAGGGTGCGGTTTTCGCGTTTTTGGACATAGACGACCTCTTTGTTCAACAACGCGCCCCGGGCACTCGACGCGGAGGAGATTCACGGGTACAGTCCGAATCATAGGCCTGAACGGCATTCAACGAAGAGATAAAAAAGGAGGTCACATTTATGAAGCGAGCTGGATGGCTTGCAGTAGCGGTGTTGGCTGGCTTAGCAGTGTCAGCGGAGTTCGGGATGATCGTTCCGGTGATGGCGCAGGAGAAGGCAGCGCCTCCGGAACACGCGATGTCGATGCCCGATGTGGACCAGCATCTGAAGGTGCTGAGCGAGAAGCTCGCGCTCACGGCGGAGCAGCAGGAGAAGGCGCGACCGATCTTGAAGGAAATGCAGAACGGGATGCAGAAGGTGGCAGACGACAAGAGCCTGACACCCGACCAGATGCATGCGCAGATGCATTCGACCATGATGAAGGCGGACAAACAGTTGCGTGAGTATCTGACCGACGAGCAGAAGACCAAGCTGGATGTGATGGAAGCGGAGATGCATCATCCGAAGAGTGATCAGGGGTCAGGGGTCAGTGATCAGAAGCAATGAGAAGTGAGTAGCGAGTAGTCAGTGACGATCTGGAACCGTGACACAGAGACCGAGGACCGGAACCCCCCGGTCCCCAAGTGCGAGCGACCGGAGGCACCCAGCAATAGTCGAGGTTAGAGGGTGACGAGGGGACCGGCTAATTCGGGTTGGCAGACGGCGGGGGTGTCGGTTGAGACCCAGTTTTTGGGCTGGTAGATGCAGCAGGGTTCCTGCGAGAGCGGATCGCCAGTGATGGCGTAGGCACGGGCGCGGGAGCCGCCGCAGATCTCTTTGTACTCGCATGCGCCGCATTTGCCTTCGAGGCGGCTGGTGTCGCGAAGGGCTTTGAAGATGGGCGCGTTCTGGTAGATGTTGGCCAGTGAGTCCTCACGTATGTTGCCGGCGTGAATGGGCAGGAATCCGCTGGGGTAGACGTTGCCGACGTGCGAGACGAAGAGGAAGCCCTTGCCGTCGTTGACGCGGCGGGTCATCCAGTTTTTGGTACGGGTCTGGGCGTCGGCTTCGGGAGCGCCGGGCTCATATTCTGAACCCACGGACGACGACCTGTCCGTGGGGGCCTCGTGCTCACGCGAGATCGAGCCTGGGTGTGCTCCAGGGTGTCCGTGACCTTTCCTTTTCTCTTCAAGGTTGTGCTGGAGTAGGTAGCGGCGATAGTGCATGGCTTCGGTGGTCTTGATCTGGAAGCTGACCCGGTTGGAGAGCTCGTAGATCTTTCCGAAGACCTGTTCGAACTCTTCACCGCTGAGGAGATCGTTGAGCTGGCCGCGTCCGACGGGAACGAGGAAGAAGACATTCCACATCACAATATTGAGCGTCTCAAAGAGAGCGCAGAGATTGTCGAGGTCGTGAGCGTTGTGGCGGCTGATGGTGGTGTGGACCTGTATGGGCAGGCCTGCTTCGCCGGCCCACTCGACAGCCTGGATAGTCCGGGCCCATGCGCCGGGGAGTCCGCGAAATGCGTCGTGGATCTCGGGTGATGAGCCATCGAGGGAGATGCCGAGGCGGACGACGCCGGCTTCTTTCATCTTGAAGATGGCTTCGCGGGTGAGGAGCGGGGTCGCGCTGGGGGTAACGGCGACTTTGACGCCCTTCTCGTCGCAGTAGCGGATGAGTTCATACAGATCGGGGCGCTTGAGAGGATCACCGCCGGTGAAGACGAAGATGGGGACGTGCAAGTCGGCGATCTGGTCGATGAGCGCTTTGCCTTCGGCGGTCGAGAGCTGATCGGGGTGGGCAATGGGCTGGGCGGCTGCGCGGCAGTGTTTGCAGGCAAGGTCACAGGATTGTGTGACTTCCCAGATGGCAAGGAACGGGGCTTCGTCGTAATTGAGCCCGCCGCGGGCGGGTATGTGGTGCATGGGCTGTTGCATCGTGCGGCCTCCAACCTCCACAGGCGATCCTTGAACCAGCGGGAGAACGCCCTGTGTACATTTAGAAGACCACCGGGCGTAAAGGCCAATCAGTGATTTAGATCACCAAATCGCGATGAATATTCATGAGGCTGAGGCTTCTAGTGGTGGACAAATAATTGGTATGGGTCCACAATCCAGCTAACTGAGTGGTCTTCCCGTCGTCCGTATGGGTCGAGAGCCGCCCGGTTTGGCCGCCGTTGACTCGATTGTTCAAGCGGTGATTTAGATCACCTTTTTCTGTGGTCCACAGCACTGAGCGCGGCATCTGCGGAGACTAGTATTTTTAAGCACCTGAAGGAGGTTTCCCATGGCCAACAAGCCGGGTTGGAGCAAGCCTTCCACCATTCTGTTCGCAACGGAGATCCCAGCGAACGAGCGTGCATTCAATTTCGCTCTTGCAGAGGCGCGCGAGTCTGCTGCCGATCTCATTTTGTTTCATGCGTACGACACGCTGGTGGTAGCGGCATCGGAGACCTCTGGGATTCGCTACTACGATTACGCGGCGGCAGCGCGCGCCGAGATCAGGCATCTGGAGCCACTCGCCCAGCGGGCGCGTGAGGCCGGGATCAAGTGCGAGGTTGTGGTGCGGCCGGGACTTGCTGCGGACCAGATTCTGGAATACCTGGTGCAACGCCCCATCGATCGCATTGTCATGGGTACGCATTCGCCGGGACCCATCGGGAAACTGCTGGTTGGGTCTGTGGCGGAGGCGGTACTGCGCAGTGCGAATGTGCCGGTGTTTACGATTGGTCCGGAAGTTGTAGACGGGGCTTACCGGAACTTCGCGACGCGGACGATTCTCTGTGCGGTGAGCTTAATCGAAAGCAGCTACGTGATAGCGACCTTTGCAGCCGAGGTTGCTATGCAGCATGGCGCACGGCTGATTCTGCAGCATGTGATCCGTCCGCAGGAGAGGGCGGAGGTGCTGGCTGGGCGGACGATCGAGGAGATTGAAGGTGATCTGCTCCGCCTGATTCCGACCGAGTTGCGCGAGCAGATTTCGATCCAGACGATTGTTGTGCCGGGCGATCCGACGGAGGAACTGCTCTATCAAAGCAGGGCGCAACAGGCGGATCTGATCATTCTGGGTGCGCATGGTGCGTCGGCGTTTGCGGCGATCGCACGGCATGGAATTGTGTACAAGGTGCTGGCGCACTCGCAATGTCCGGTGATTACGTTGTCTCCGGCTGTGCTGGCGGAGAGCGGTGCGATGCACGGCAAGGAACACGCCAAGGAGAATTTTCTGGCTGGAGTGTTCTAAAGAGATTACCGGCAACACGGGATCCACGGCATGGGACTCTGGAACAGCCGGGATTACCGCAATACCAACCGGATGCGGCGCCGGGTGGGTTCAATCCAGGGCGCGGTGGAATCCACCCGGCCGAGCCGGCTTCTTCCCTCTCAGTTTTTGTCATCAGAGTGAAACTGTAAGTTGGCTACCTCTTGCCGGGGCGCGCGATGTGCGGAGGGGGGAGGCGGGGCTTTGCGGTGCATGGTCGCTTGATGCAGAGCACAGTGGTGATGCCTTGGCCTTCTGTGATGGTGAAGATGCGATCGACGGTGGGGAGTTTAACGGTTTCGACCGCGCCTGAGGGCCAGTGAATTTCGGCTGTGCCGGGGTCGGTGGCGTCGCCGAGGCCGAAGTGAGGACGCTGGTCGTTCGAGGAGATGTAGCTTCCGCCGCTCATGACGTCTTCGCGCTGTCGCATACCATTGGCCGTCAGGTAGACAGTGGCACCGATGGCGTCGGAGGGGCTGGTTCTGCTGTTTGCCGGGTTCGCGCCGCCAATGAGCTTGAGTTCGACCCAATGATGCTGGTCGGGGTCGACGTTCTTGAGGAGAACAGGCGGACCGTCGATGGGGCTGATGATGACGTCGATTTTGCCGTTATTGAAAAGATCGCCGAATGCGGCGCCGCGGCCTGATGTGAGCGTGGCGAGGCCTGAGCCCTTGACGGCCGGGACATATTCGAACTTGCCGTTGCGGAGGTTGCGAAAGAGGATTGGTCGCTGGGCAAAGGTGGTGCCCCAGTCGTGCTCGTCAACCTGCGGATAGACGTGGCCGTTAATCATCATGATGTCTTTCCAGCCATCGTTGTCGAAATCGGGGAAGCCCACGCCCCATCCGACAAAGGGAACGGGAACCTGCGCGATGCCAGCTTCGCTGCCGAGTTCGGTGAAGCTGGCTTCGCCATCATTGTGGTAGAGAGTCTTGTAATCATCGGAGAAATCGGTCACAACGAGATCAACGAGCCCATCGTTGTTGTAGTCGCCTACGCCGAGGCCCATGGAGGCGATTTCGCGGCCGTCGTTGTTGAGGGCGAAACCTGAGACGTAGCTGCGGTCTTCAAAAGTGCCGTCGCCTTTGTTGAGGTAGAGGTCGTTGGGATTGGAGTCGTTGGCGACGAGGAGATCGGGACGGCCATCGTTGTTGACGTCCACAAAGACAGCGGTAAAGCCGTAATAGTGGCTGGGGTCGGAGACCCCGGCTTTCTGGCTGACGTCAGTGAAAGTACCGTCACCATTGTTGTGAAAGAGGTGGTCGGCTTCGCCGGGCAGGCCGCGGGGGCCGCACATGACGCCGATGCCGTGAAGTTGGCAGAAAGAGAAGGCAACGCCGCCAGTGCTAAGCGACTCTGGCTGGTGGTTCAGGTCGTAATGGACGTAGCCGGAGACGAATAGGTCGAGGTGGCCGTCGCCGTCGTAGTCACCCCAGGTTGCGCCGTCGGACCAGTTTTCGAGAGTGACGCCCGCTTTTTCGGCGACGTCGGTGAATGTGCCGTTGCGGTTGTTGCGGTAGAGGCGGTTGTGGCCGAAGTTGGCGACGAAGATGTCGGGCCATCCATCATTGTCGTAGTCACCTATGGCAACGCCGAATCCCCATTGGTTGTTGCTTACGCCCGCTTTCGCGGCGACATCCGTAAATGTACCGTCGTGGTTGTTGTGAAAGAGTGCGGCGTGGGGAGGAGTCTTCTCGCCGGAGAGGGCTTCGTAGGTTGAGCCGTTGACGAGATAGATGTCGAGCCATCCATCGTTGTCGTAGTCGACGAGGCCGACGCCGGAGCCATCGGTTTCGAGAATGTACTTCTTCTGCTTCGTGCCCATGACGTGCTGCCACTTGTCGAGCCCTGAGGCTTTGGTGACGTCATCGAAGATGATGGGGCCTTTCTCTACGAAACCGCCAGCGGTGATCGGGCGTTTGTGCTCGTCGTAGACCGGGGCGAAAGTGCCTGCGGAGGAGATGCCTCCCATGCCGCCCGTCTGCTCAGTTTGAGTAGGCCTGGGTTTCTGAGGGGCCTTCGGCTGGGGTTGCTGGCACTGAGCGGTTGCGAGGGTCAGCGCGATGATGACGCACGCAATATTTCGGCGAAGCTCTTGCATCCGGTTCAGTTCTTCTTCGCCGAGGCGCTGGACGGAGTCACGTCGCAAAGTTTGCCGTCGCAGAGAGCGCCGGTGATGCCCTTGCCTTCTTCGATGGTGTAGATGCGGTCGGGGGCGGGAAGCTTGAGGGTCTCTTTGGCGCCGGACGGCCAGTGGATCTCGGCGGTGCCGGGGTCTGTGGAGTCGCTCAGGCCAAAGTGGGGGCGCATGTCGTTTGACGATAGATAGCTTCCGCCGCTGAGGACGTCTTGGCGCTGCTTGATTCCTGCCGCAGTGAGATAGATGGTGGCACCGACTGCGTCGCGCGGGCTCCTGGGGCCGCCAATGAGGTGGAGTTCGACCCAGTGGTGGTGATCGGAGTTCACGTTGCGGAGGAGGATGGGAACGCCGTCCATGTTGTTGATGATGACGCTCTGTTTGCCGTCGTTGAAGATGTCGCCGAAGGCAGCGCCGCGACCGACGCTGACGGCAGCCAGACCGCTACCTTCAACGGCGGGCATCAGGTCGAACTTGCCGTTCTTGAGGTTGCGGAAGAGAAGAGGACGCTGGGCGTAGGTGCTACCCCACTCAGGATGCTTGTCGGCTTCGGGGTATACATGACCGTTGACGAAGAGGAGATCCTGCCATCCGTCGTTGTCGAAGTCGAGGAAGCCGTCTGCGAAGCCGACGAAGGGCATGGTGGGCTTCATGAGGCCGGCTTCGTAGCTGACGTCAGTGAAGTAGCCGGTTCCGTCGTTCTGGAAAAGGACGAAGTAGTCGTCGCTGAAGTCGGTGTTTACTACGGCGAGGTTGCCGTTGTTCTGGTAGTCAGCGACGGCGATGCCCATGTTGGCCATTTCGCGGCCGGCGCCATTGAGGGCGTAGCAGTTCTCGACGCTTTTGTCTTCAAATGTGCCATCGCCTTTGTTGATGTATTCGTAGTTCTGCGAGGTGTCGTTGGCGACGAGGAGGTCGGGCTTGCCGTCGTTGTTGACATCAACGAAGAGTGCCCCGAGGCCGAAGTATCCGGCGGAGTTGTCGACGCCGAGTTTCTTGCTTACGTCAGTGAATGTACCGTCGCCGTTGTTGTGATAAAGGGTGTCGCGCTCGCCCTTCATGCCGCGCGGACCGCACATGACGGGGATGCCGCGGTACTGACAGAACATGAGGGGGGTGACGTTGTCCTGTTTGGGAGGGTTCTTCCAGTCGAACTGGAGGTAGCCGGCGACGAAGAGATCGAGTTTGCCGTCTCCGTCGTAGTCGCCGAAGGTTGCGCCAGTGGACCACTTGTCGACGTCGACGCCGGCTTGAGCGGCGACATCTTTGAATGTACCGTCGTGGTTGTTGCGGTAGAGGCGGTTTTTGCCGTAGTTGCTGACGTAGATGTCGGGGTAGCCGTCGTTGTCGTAGTCGGCGACGACGCAGCCGAAGCCCCAGCGGTCGTTGGTGACGCCAGCTTTTTCAGTGACGTTGGTGAATGTGCCGTCATGGTTGTTGCGAAACAAGGCGGCGTGCGGAGCGGGAGACTTACCGGCGAGGAAGTCGAAGTTGGCGCCAGTGATGAGGTAGATGTCGAGCCAGCCATCTTTGTCGTAATCGATGAGACAGACGCCTGGACCCTTGGCTTCAAGGATGAATTCTTTTCTGGGAGTTCCGGCGGAGTGACGCCAGTTGGTAAGGCCGGCGGATTTGGCGACGTCCTGAAAGATAACCGGGCCCGTTTTGACAAAGCCTCCAGCTGTGATGGCGCGATGCTGGCTGTCGAAGACTGCAGCTTGCGGAGCGGAACTCGCCATGCCGCCGCCGGATTGCGACGCTTGCGGAGAAGGCGTGGGTGCCTGGGCAGGTGCAGACTGCGACGCTCCAATTGCAAGTGCCAACACGAACTGGAGGCCCAACTTTGTCTGCACGAACTTTCTCCTGCTGCTACTTGGCTGGTGTTTCTGGAAGCAGCTTGACCTGGGCGGCCTTACCATCGCATGGCTTGCCGCCGCACATGGCAGCGACAATGCCCTTTCCTTCCTCTATGGTGTAGATCCGGTCGACGGCGGGAAGCTTTATCTTCTCCTTCGCGCCGGAGGGCCAGTGTATTTCCGCGGTGCCGGCATCCGTTGCGTCGCCGAGGCCGAAGTGGAGACGGCGGTCGTTGGACGAGATATAGCTTCCGCTGGAGAGCACATCACGACGCTGACGCACACCATTGGCCTGGAGATAAACAGTTGCGCAGGTTGCGTCACGGGGGCTGGTTTTCCCGTTGACGGGATTCTTGCCGCCGACGAGGCCGATTGCGATCCAGTGGTGCTTGTCGGGGTTGACGTTGCGCAGCAGGGCCGGCGGACCGTCGACGGGATTGATGATGACGTCAATCTTGCCGTCGTTGAAGAGGTCGCCGAATGCGGCGCCACGTGATGGAAGGACGATGGCCAGACCGGAGCCTTTCACGGGAGGGACGTACTCGAATTTTCGGTCTTTTCCGACACCGGGGATGTTGTGAAAAAGAAGCGGTCGCTCGGCAAAGGTCGTGCCCCAGTCGTGCTTATCAACCTCGGGGTATACGTGGCCGTTTACTTCGAAGAGATCGAGCCAGCTGTCGTTGTCGTAATCGAGAAACCCGTCGCCCCATCCGACAAAAGGGATAGTGGTTTGGGCGAGGCCAGCTTTGTAGCTGACATCAGTGAAGCTAGCGTCTCCATCGTTGTGGTAAAGGACCTTGTAGTCATCGCCGAAGTCGGTGACGTAGAAACTGACGAGGCCGCTGTTTTCATAGTCGCCGGCGGCGATGCCCATGGAGGCGATTTCGCGGCCGTCTTTGTTGAGAGCGAAGCCGGAGACGTAGCTCTGGTCGTCGAAGGTGCCGTCTCCTTTATTGATGTAGAGAAAGTTGGGCTCTGAGTCGTTGCCGACGACGAGGTCTGGCTTTCCGTCGTTGTTGATGTCGACGAAGATGGTGGCGAAACCATAGTACTTGTCTTTATCTTCGACGCCGGCTTTCAGAGTGACGTCAGTGAACTGGCCATTTCCATCATTGTGGAAGAGGTGGTCGGGCTCGCCGAGAAGGCCGCGCGGGCCGCAGTTCACGTTGTCGCCGCGATAGAGGCACGAGGCGTATCCGACGGCCTTGGTTCCGGCGATGGGCATGTTGTTGCGATCGAAGTGGACGTAGCCGGTGACATAGAGGTCGAGTTTGCCATCGCCGTCATAGTCGCCCCACGTGGAGCCCGGTGACCAATTGCCGAGATCGACGTGGGCGGTTTCGGCGACGTCAGCGAATGTGCCGTCGTGATTGTTGTGATAAAGGCGGTTCTTTCCGTAGTTGCCGACGTAGAGATCGGGCCAGCCGTCGTTGTCGTAGTCGCCGACGGAGCAGCCGTAACCCCAGCGATCGTTCTGAACGTTGGCTTCTTTGGAGACGTCGGTGAATGTGCCGTCGTGATTGTTGCGGAAGAGGGCCGCGTGCGGTGCGGGCTCCTTGCCATCGAGAGAGTCAAAGGTGGCGCCGTTGACGAGGTAGATGTCCAGCCAGCCGTCGTTGTTGTAGTCGATGAGGCAGACGCCGGAGCCGTTAGTCTCGACAATGAACTGCTTCTGAGGTACGCCCATTTTGTGGATCCAGCCGGAGAGGCCGGCGGACTTGGTTATGTCCTCGAAGACGACTGTGCCCGTGTCGACGAAGCCGCCGGCAGTGATGGGGCGTTTTTGCTCGTCATACTGAGGGGCGGATTGGACGCCGGCGGCGATCCCACTCGTCATTCCTGGTTTTTGGCCCGGAGTCTGGCCGGTATTCGGCGGTTGTTGCGGCGGGCCGGAAGGAGCCTGGGAACTGGCGCTGAGACCTGCGATCAGGACCAGGAAACAACATGCGAAACCGCAGACGCGCAAAAGACAGAACCCCCTCGACGGATGGACGCAGTGTATCGCATCGAGGGGATCACGATCGAATATGGGGTGGCGCTGCGCTGCGGTGTTTAGCGATGATCGCAGCGTTGAAATCCGCCTAGATTACGCGGAGCAGAAGCAGAATGAGCACGATCGTCAGGATGAGGCTAAGTCCGCCACCACCGTAATAGCCCAGGCCGGGCCCCATGCGATATCCGCCGTAGCCGAAGCCGAAGATCAGGATGATGAGAATAATAATCAGCAACATAGTTTTAATCTCCTTCGTTCGCTAATTTATGGAGCTTGGCAAGGCGTGAATGCGATGCCGTTTTATAGGTCGGCTGCCGCACGTAGTGAATACGTGCAACAACTCTGAATTGAGATGCGGACAGGATCGACAAAGGTGTTCGCGGTTCATTCGAGACACCTGAATAGGCTAGCCGGCGGGAGGTAAGTCCAGACTTGACAGCGCTGTTCATATTTTGTTTGCCGATTCTAAACAGCGCGAACAACCAACGGGATTGAGAGAGGCGTCCAAGCTGGTGTTGTAGATATACGTAAAGTCTCACGGAGGTAGGTAGAGATGCTTTGGACAATCTTCGTCGTCCTCCTGGTTCTGTGGCTTCTGGGTCTGGTTAGCAGCTATACGATGGGTGGTTTCATCCACGTATTGCTGGTTCTGGCACTGGTAGTCCTCGTGATCCAGCTGATATCCGGACGTAGAGCAGCACTATAGCGCGGGTTCGGGAAAACAGGTTTTGAGTGAGAGGCGCGTGCGAGAGTGCGCGCCTTTTCGCAGGCGCCGGCTTTAGCCGGTCTCGATACAACCAAGGAATTACCCACGGAGGTAGAACATCTATGAATAACGACAAGATCAAGGGAACAGTTGATGACGCGGCGGGCCGTGTGAAGCGGCAGGTCGGCGAGTGGACCGGAGACACCGGAACGCAAGTTGATGGAGCTGCCCAGCAGGTAAAGGGAAAGGTAGAAAAGGCCGTGGGCAACGTTCGTGACGCGGTGAAGCCGGGAACAACGCGCGATGTGGAAACGGATCGCGACATCGATGACAACACCGACCGAGAGACGATCCGCGAGCGGGAGTAAATCCTGAACAACGGAAAGGGAAATGAATGTGGGAGGCGCGAGAGTGCCTCCCATTTCTATTGTTCTCGTAACCATCTCCTTTGCAGTGTTCACGATTCGCGCTGGGTTGATTGCGATGAAAGCCGTGTAGATTTCAATCGGAGAGGTTGCCGGATGTGGCACCCTGCTTGCTAAATGATTACGAATGAAGCTATAGATATAGGTAGCGCCGGAGCAGAGGGATTTTTCAAATCTGCGGAAGGTGCGAGTGAGGTGCGCCTTCCGCAGGAACTTCGGTTCACTGTCGATTGATGGTCCACTATCGGAGACATCCCGTTGGCGCGCGATAGTGCGTGTTCTCCGAAGTCCTGTAGACGCAATTGGTTCCGCACTCCTTCCCGCCTCCTGTACGCTTTGCGGCTCCCCGCTGCCGAGACTTTCTTCCGTTCCAATATGCGATGCCTGCTGGGCTGAGATTCCTGCTCAGAACGGTGCTGGTGCTGTGTGTCAGCGATGCGGAGACGGGCTGGAAGCGCCGGTGGTGGAAGGAATAGCGTGGACCGCGCTCTGCAGAGCCTGCAGATTGGCGCCGCCGGCATTCGCACGGGCTGTATCGTTTGGCACTTACGAGGGGCGCCTGCGCGAGGCAATTCATGTGCTGAAGTACGACGGTCTGCACCCGGCGGCTCGGAAACTGGGTGCGATGCTGGCCGAGGCGATGGCGCAGTTGTTGTCCCAGGGGCCGGCCGAGATGTTGGTGGTACCGGTGCCGCTGCACTCGAGCAAGCACCGGCAAAGAGGATTCAACCAGGCTCGGGCACTGGCGCAGGGAGCGATTGAGGCTCTGAGCCGATCGCATCCTGAGTGGAAGCTGACGCTGGCTCCGAGCACGTTGATGCGGTTGCGGGCGACGGAAACTCAGGCGGGGCTTACGCCGACGCAGCGCAGGAAGAATGTGCGCGGCGCGTTCAAGGTTACTGATCCGGCGGCAGTACGACAAAGAAACGTGCTGCTGGTTGATGATATTTTGACCACCGGAGCGACGGCGCGTGCCGCGGCGCAGTCGCTTATTAAGGCGGGAGCGGCTTCGGTTTATGTAGCGACGCTGGCTCGGGCGCGCCGGCTCAACAACAACGCTTCACCAAATCAAGATGCGCAGAACGCGTACGCAGACATGCATTCGTCATCATCCAGTCATCAACCTGCTTCATAACGAGGGGAAGAAGGATGTCGCTCGGAAAAGCCATGATTCATGCACGCAAGCAAAAAACTGCTGCCCGCGCCGCTGCCCATGCTG
>Ga0207674_10002046_pt1 | contig 25585 bp, 12 predicted proteins | sample KBSCornC72_FD_184303 | JGI IMG/M metagenome (GOLD analysis project Ga0207674, IMG submission 184303) | Corn rhizosphere microbial communities from Kellogg Biological Station, Michigan, USA - KBS Corn C7-2 (SPAdes) (version 2) | ecosystem: Host-associated > Plants > Roots > Rhizosphere > Soil ...
CTCGTTCGTCCTGCCCAAACCGCTGCCGCACCCCGAGCTGCTTGCCATGCTCGATCAATCCGCCGAGCTGCTCGCCATGGCGGGCGGCCTCGACCGTGAGACATGGTTCACACATCCGTTTCTGGGCGCGATGGATCGCGACCAGGCGCTCAAGTTCGTCCTCGTCCACAACCGGCATCATTTGAAAATCGTCGCCGACATACTGAAACAGCGGCGTTGACGTTGCAATCGGCCGCCCCGTATCCTTTTCCACGAAAATCCCCACGTACCAGATTCTTGAACCAAGGCAGGACTTCATGAGCACGAATGCTCGACAGGCCTCCCAGCCGTCGCCGACCGGGCGGGGCCGAACTCCTTTTCCGCGTGTATTCTGGGTCGCCAACATCATCGAGATCCTGGAGCGCTTCGCGTACTACGGCATCTATTTCGGTTTTGGGATTTACATGCAGAGCAAGGGCTTCGACCGCAGCCAGCTCGGCATCGTGCAAAGCCTGTTCTTGTTCGTGAGCTACTGCATTCCGGTTTTCTCCGGAACCTTTGCGGACCGGTTCGGCTTCAAGAAGTTGTTGATCGTGGCGTGTCTCGCGTATCTGCCGGCGGTGTTGCTGCTGCAGGTATCGAACTCGCTCACGGAGATCAAGTTCACCATGCTGAGCATTGCGCTCGCGGCGGGCATTTTCAAACCGCTCATATCCGGCACGGTGCGACTCACGTCGGATTCCACCAACAAGACCCTGGGCTTCGGCATCTTCTACGCGATGGTCAACATCGGCGGCACGTTCGGACCCATTGTGGCCGGGCACTTGCGCGCAATTTCATGGGACCTGGCATTCTATTCGGCCGCGGCAGCCGTCGCGGTGATGTTGCTCATCACGATCTTTTTCTACAAGGAGCCGCCCAAAGAAAGCACCGGCGTTTCGCTGGCAGGAAAGTTCAAAGAGATGGGCGTCGCACTCTCCGATGTCAAATTCTCCGTGTTCCTGATCCTGCTGGGTCTTTTCTTCTGGCTGCCGTTCTGGGCGTTCTTCAATCTGTGCGCGGTCTACATCGACGGCAACCTCGACACGGCGCGTCTGTATCTGAATGTGAAGTCCGTGGTCGGAACCACGGTGGCGAACTTCCTGTCGCACGAAGACGAGCAGGGCGTGCGGCGCATCCTGGGCGAGACCATCGGCAGCACGGGCTACATTATCATCCTGCTGCAGCTCGTGGTGTCGCGCACGGTGGAACGGTGGCGTGCCATGCCTGCATTCCTCTCCGGGCTCTTCATCGGCGGAGTCGGCTTCGCGCTCATCGGTCTCGCGCGCACGGGCGCGCCGGCGATCGTCTTCCTGGGCATCTTCCTCTTTGCGCTGGGTGAGATGATGGCGTCGCCGCGCATTCAGGAATACATCACGTGGATCGCACCCAAGGAAAAAGCCGGTCTCTACATGGGCAGCAACTTCCTCGCGACGTGCATCGGCGGATTCCTGAGTGGAATCGTGTACACGGGTCTTTCGGGCCGCGTGAACGACGCCGGGCACCCCGAATACATCTGGTACATCATGGCCGCGCACATGGTGCTGGCGGTCATCGTGCTGACGGTGTTCATGCGCGTGGCGGGTGAGTTCAAGGAACAGTCGGCCTAGGGGCTCTTACTGAATTGGTCTGCCGGGGGCCGGCGATGCGTGGACATCGCCGGCCCTCATGCCATACGCTTGAAACCGGCGTCCCTGTCGCTCTCCACATGAAATCCCTCTTCGTGCGCATTTCTCTTCAAAGCATCCGGCTCCTGTTGGTCGCCATCGCGCTGGCGGGGTGGTTCAATACCGCCGTGGCGGCCGAGGTCGATACCGAAATCGTTGGTATCGACGACGAGGAGATCGTCAAGAACATCGAGGCGACACTTTCCATCGTCCGCGACCGCAAGCGCGATGACCTCACCGACGCCTCCATTGCCCAGCTGCACGAACGCGCGCCGGCAGAAATCAAAAAAGCGGTGGAGCCCTTCGGTTACTACGGTGCCCAGGTCGAGTCCACGCTGAAGCCGGAAGGAAAGGGAAAGTTCGACGCGCGCTACGTGGTGACGCTGGGCAAGCCCGTGCAGGTCAAGAGCGTGCACGTCGAGGTCACCGGCGAAGGCAGGAACAGCGAGCCGTTTCCCACGCTGGTGAAGGACTTTCCGCTCAAGCCGGGCAACGTGCTCGATCAGCGCTTGTACACGCGCGCCAAGAATCAGTTTTCCAGCGCCGTCGCCGACAGCGGTTATCTCGACGCGCGCTTCACCACCAGCGCCATACGCATCCAGCGCGAAGAGAATCTGGCCGATGTGGAGATCGTGCTCGACACGGGTCCCTTGTACCGCTTCGGCCCGGTGACCTTTGATTCCACCTCCGTCGACGAGCGCGTGCTGCGCTCGTTCGTGAGCTTTCAGCCCGGCGATCCGTTCCGATATTCGAAGTTGCTCTCATTCCAGTCGAGACTGGGCGGCACGCCGTACTTCAGCCGTGTCGAAGCCGTTCCGCGGCGCGATCTCGGAACCGGCACCGAAGTGCCCATCGAGGTGAAGCTCGAAACGCGGAAGCCGCGCCGCTATGAAGTCGGCGTGGGCTACGGCACCGATACCGGACCGCGCGTGCTTTTCAACACCGAGTTCCGCCGGCTCAACCGCGCCGGCCATCGCTTCAACTTGCGCGCCAACGTTTCCGAGGTCGAGCTTTCCGCCAATGCGGCCTACGTGATTCCATCTCAATATCCCAAGAAGCACGAGTACACGTTCGCGGCCCTGGCCGCGCGCATCGATCCGGTGGCGTACACGACCCAGCGTTTCGCGATCGGACCGACGCGCTCGCAGCCGCGCTTCGGATGCCGGGAATCGCTCACGCTCAGCTACGAGCACGAGGACTACACCGTCGGTCCCGACGACGGCATCACCGACCTGTTCATTGCCGGCATCACGTACAACCTGAAACGTGCCGACGATCCCATTTCGCCGGGCAAGGGCTATCGTGTCGATGTCGGTGTGCGCGGCACGAGCGAGGCGGTGGGATCGTCGCAGAGCTTTGCCTCGCTCACCGCTTCGGGAAAAGTGGTGCGCACGCTGGCGCCGCGCTGGCGCGTGCTGGCGCGCGCGGACGCGGGCACGACACACACGTCCGACTTTCGCGATCTCCCGCCCACCGTGCGTTTTTTCGCCGGCGGCGACAACAGCGTGCGCGGTTACGAATACCAGTCGCTGGGTCCGCGCGCCGACAACGGCCAGGTCATCGGCGGTGAGATGCTTCTCGCCACGTCCGTCGAGCTCGAGTTCGCGATCACGAGCAAGTTCGCGCAGGCCGTGTTCTTCGACGCCGGCAACGCGTTCGAAGGTCTGGGTGCGGGCGACATCGAGCAGGGCGCGGGCGGCGGTCTGCGCTGGAAGTCGCCGGTGGGGCCCGTTCGTCTCGACCTCGCCTTTGCGCTCAATCATGACGACTGGCGCATTCACTTCACCATGGGACCCGATCTGTGAGAAGAGCCGGACGCATCATCGGCATCGTGTTTGCGTTTGCGGGCGGTCTCTTTGCGCTCGGCCTCGCGCTGGCCGCGTTCGTGCTGTTCACAGAACCCGGCGCGCGGATTGCGCTTCACATCGCCAACGGCCGCAACCTGCCGGCGCACGCGCGCTCGATCCACGGCACGCTGGCACGCCGCGTCGTGCTTCTCGGTGTCGAGCTGGAGGCAGGCCCCGTGAAGGCCACCGCCGACACCGTGATCGTGGCGTGGCGGCCACGCTCGCTCCGTGCGCGCCGCATCGATGTCACCGACGTGCAGGTGGCGGGTGGAAATGTGACCGTTTCCGACTCGACCGGATCCGACACCACGCGCGCGACGCCGCAGCCGGCGAAGGGGAAGCCGTGGTTGTTCAACGCGTCGAAGATACGCGTGCGCTCGACCACGTTCGACGCGCCCGGCAATGTGCACCTGCGCAATATCGATCTCACCGCGTCGGGCGGTCCCGACGGGTATCGCGCGGTCGCGCGATTCTCCGGCTCGGCATGGCGCTTCACTGGCATGCAGGCCTTTGTGCGCGCAGCCGGCGACACGCACGCCGCCAGTGCCGATTCGCTCGAGGTGCACACGCTGGATGGCGTCGTGCACGGCAATGCATTCGTGCGCTGGAGTCCGGGATTATCGTGGCGTGCGCGACTCAACGGCTCCGGCATACACGTCGGCGGGCTTGCCAACGTGCCGGAAGACTTCTCCGGCGCGATTCAATTCCGTGCCGCCAGCACCGGTGTGGTTCACGGCGACACCACGCGAGTGGGGATCAACCTCGCAGCGCTGGAAGGCACGTTGCGCGGACGGCCCGTGCTCGCGCGCGGTCGCGTGGATATCGACGGACACCGTATCCATGCATCCGATGTGGACGCGCGCTGGGGTCGCGCCCGCGCGACGCTCTCGGGAAGCATGGCCGACAGCGCCAACGTCCGTTTCGACGCGAACATTCCTGCGCTGGGCGAGATCCTTCCGCGCTCGCGCGGCAGTGTCACCGCGCGCGGGACGCTCACGGGCACACCGGAGCGCGTGCACGCGCGCGTGGATGCGCGCGGCCGCGGAATTCGCACGGGAAGATGGGACGTGCCCGATGCGCGGGCGACCATCCGCGCCACTCTGGACGCGCGCGACTATCGGCCGTACGCGGTGGAGCTCCAGCGCGCCGATATCGATCTCGCCGGCGGACGATTGCAAACCAGCGGTCGTGCGTCGTGGGAGCAGGGGATCAAATGGTCGGGGCGCGTCCAGGCCGACAACTTCGAGCCCTCGGCGCTCACGCCGCGCAAATGGAACCTGAGCGGACCCATCTCGCTGCGCATCGCATCGTCGGGCACAAAATACAAGAAGACGTTGCACGGAGAAGTGGAGATCGAGTCGCTCAGCGGTCTTTTGCGCGGGCGGCCCGTGCACGGCGCGGGGCATGTTGTCGTGAACAACGGCGAAGCCGAGCTCTCGGATCTGCGCCTCGAGTGGGGCAGCTCGCATTTGAACGCCGATGGGCATGCGGGCAAGGCCGTGGATCTCGAGCTCGACGTGGCGGCGCCCGACCTCTCCGCCCTCGTGCCGTCGTGGCGCGGCGCGATCACACTTTCCGGCACCGCGCGCGGAAAGTTGCCGCGTCCTGCCGTCAACGCCGAGCTCTCCGGCGACACGGTGCGCGTTCTCGGCTACGGCGCCCGGCACTTCGAAGGGCACATCAAGTTCGATCCGGAATTCGCCGAAGAGGCGGATGTCCGCCTCACGCTGTTCGATGCGATGCGCGGCAAGTCCAGGCTCGATACCTTGCGCGTGGTGGCGAGCGGACCGCGCGCAGGACACCGAATCGCCATTTCGGCGGCGAGCGGAAAAAAAGGAGGCACCATCACACTGAAAGGTGCGTGGGCGGATTCGTCATGGTCCGGCGCCGTCGAGGATGTGCGGCTGCACGAACCGGCGACGGGCACGTGGCGATCGCGCCGGCCTGCTCCTTTATATATCGCGCCCGGCCGCGCGTCGCTCGATTCATTGGTGCTGGTTTCAGGCAACGCCAATCTCGCGCTGCACGGGTCCTGGCAGCGCGGGGGCGATGCCGCGGGTACGCTGACCCTCAACGGATTCCCGCTCTCTCTTTTCGAATCGGGATTGCACGGCGCGAACATCACCGGTTCGCTCGACGGCGAAGCGTCCTTCACCTTCCAGCCACGCACCGGCCTCGATGCGCACGCCAGCTTCACCGCCGGCCCCGGTGAAATCTCGTACATGGACAAGCGTCTCGCGTACAACGCGCACGTCGAGGGTCGCGCCGATGCCAACGGCATGGCGGCACAGGTCGACGCCGGCATCATGAATGGAAAAGAAAACGTGGCGGTGGTGAACGGAACCGTTTCCATTCCCGGCTTTGTCGCCGGGATTGATTCGCTCGGCGGTCACCCGGTGCAAGGGCAGCTCGATCTCGATTGTCGCGATATCGGTCCTGTGCTTGCCGTCCTGATGCCGGGTTTCGCGCGGTCATCCGGTGTGATGACCGCACACCTGGCTCCGAAAGGCACCACCGATCGCTTCCGCATCGAAGGCCAGGCGAAGCTCGAGAAGGCGCGATTCGACACGCGCGACGGACTGCATCTGCGCAACGTCGATCTCACGCTCAACTCTGACGGGCTCGGAACCGTGACGCTCGACGGCGGCGTCACCTCCGGTGGCGGCCGCGTGAACATCGTCGCGAGCTCCGCGCGCTCCGAGCAGGGATGGGTGAGCGGCACCTTCAGCGCCAGGGGCGAACGCTTCCAGGTCGTGAATCGCCCCGACGCGAAAGTGTTCGTTTCGCCCGATGTCGAGCTTCGCGTCGAAGAACGCAAGGCGCTCATCACCGGCACCGTGCAGGTCCCCTATGCGCGCATCGAAACCACGCAGGTGCCGGCATCCGCCGTATCGCCTTCGCCCGATGTAGTCATAGTAGAAGACACGCTGGCGGTGAAACCGAAGCTCGAGGTGCGCACGCAGGTGCGCGTGGCACTGGGCGACAGCGTCACCTTCAGCGGCTTCGGTCTGCGCGCGAGCCTGGGCGGAAGTCTCACCGTGAACGACGAGCGCGGACGGCCCACGCAGGGGACCGGCGAGATTCAGATCGAAAACGGCAGGTACCGGCTCTTCGGCAACGAGCTCACCATCACCCAGGGCCGTTTGATCTTCGGCGGCCCCATCGACAATCCCGCCGTGGACGTGCGCGCCATTCGCGGACTCACCACGCAGAACGTGGTGGCGAGCACCGGAGAATATGTGGGCGTCAATCTGCGCGGCACATTGCGCAAACCGGAGCTCTCGTTCTTCTCCAATCCGCCCATGTCACAGAACGAAATCATGTCGTACCTGATGACCGGGCACGCGCCCACGAGCGACCAGTCGGCGATGCAGGGCCTCGCCATGTTGATCGCCATGCAGCAGGGGCAACAGGTCGCCGGCGACATCGGCAAGAAATTGTCGCTCGAGACATATCTGGAGACCGGCGAAAACGCCGGAGAAACCTCGTTCGTGGCCGGAAAATATCTTTCGCCAAAACTCTACATCAGCTACGCCGCGGGTCTTTTCGAAAACACGAACACGTTCCGCGCGCGCTACTCACTCACCGGCCACTGGACGCTGCAGGGCGAAAGCGGCCGCTACGACAGTACCGATCTGCTGTACTGGTTCGAGCGCGGCAAGTAGCGCGCACCCCGCGCTACTTCAAAAGCACCATTTTCTTCGTACGGGTAGATCCGTTGTGAACGATACGCGCGAAATAAATTCCTGATGCCGCGCTGACTCCGCTGTTCGCACGTCCATCCCAGACGGCCGTGTAGGCTCCTGCGTCGCGCTCACCGTCAAACAGCGTCGCGACATTGACTCCGTGCGCGTCGTAGACCGTGACGCTCACCCGGCCATGTGATGGAACCGTGTAATTCACCGTCGTTCGGGGGTTGAACGGATTCGGGTAATTGGAGACCGAGAGCACATACGACCGCGGCGCCTCACCCGCGTTCGAAAGCGTATTGACCTTTGCCGGCTTGCCTTCGTTGCCGGAGAAGTCGGTCGCCGTGACGTAGTAGTACACATACGGCGACGCACTCACATCCATCACGGGCGCGACCGTGTAATTCACCACCACCGCTGCACCGAACGAGTTGGTGTTCGACCCGTAGACGGTGAAATAGTCGAAGTCATCCGCAGTCGACTCGTCCCAGGTGAGATTCCCCGTCAGGAACGCGAAGCTGCTCGGAATCCCCGGTGCCAGATTGTCGAGGGAGTAGCCGCTGTCGGGTTGCGACGTGTAGAAAAGCGCCGGCTTTCGGGTCACTGCGCGAACCTTGAACACCGATTGGTACTGACCGAGTGCAATGGTTGAATCGCCGATCGTCGGTACATCGACACCGTACGCGCTCGTGCCGAATGCGTGCACCGAACCCACTTCGGTCCATCCGGAATCGAAGAATTTCGCGGAGGTCGTCATTTGCGGCGGCGCGTCATCCCGACGGAAGATCACGTACTCCGTGACGGGGGTCATGGTCGCGGCGGCGTCGTCACCGCCGGATCGCGTGAACTTGACCTTCACTTTTCGCCCCTGATCATTGCCCACGTCTTTGACCGACGTGATGTCGGGGTCGGCCATGCGTGCACCGTATTTCGCGAGGAAGACGTCGTACGTGCCGGCAGTCGAGAGCTCGGTTCCGCCGAAGTCGACCGTATTGTCAAAATAACCCGCCGCCACGATGCTGTTGGACCCATCGGGCGCGAGCGCGATGATATCGTCGTCGGCATTACCGCCGTAGAGCCCGCTCCATATGTGCGTCCCATTCACGTCGTATTTGCCGATCACGATGTCGCCGTTGCCGTGATGGTTGAAGAAATAGTCAGCGCCCCCAAAATAGGGTGTACCTCCCTGGGAATACGCCCCGAGATAAACATTGCTGGAGCCATCCACCGCAACGGAAAGACCCCCGTCATAGGCGGTTCCCCCGAAATCCCGGCTCCACAGATGAGTGCCACTGGCGTTGTAACACGCGAGGAAGCAGTCGCCGCCGCCTCCATTCCCAAGGTCGGCGCCGCCCAGATTGAACGGGGTTAGAAAGGAAAAGCCGGTGATCGCCACCAAGCCGGTGGAGCTCACATCCAGCCCGCGGACTTCGTTTTGGCTCGAGTTGCCGAATTGCCGGCTCCACTGGTGAACGCCCGCGGAGTTGTACTTGGCGAGGAAGATGTCGGTGCTCCCGGCATTCACGAAGGTGCTTCCGCCGAAACCCGCATTACCGAAGAAATAGCCGGCGGTGTAGACGTTGCCCGATGCGTCGGTCTCGATGCCGACGGCCGTCTCGTCATTGACTCCGCCGAAGCGCTGGCTCCATTGGTGAACGCCCGCTGAATTGTACTGGGCGAGGAAGAGGTCGTACGTTCCTCCGGCCGAGGCATTGGTCAGGTTCGCACCGCCGAAACTTGCGGTGGATGAGCGAAACATCCCGATCACCGTGATGTTCCCTGCAGCATCCGTCGCGATGGATGCCCCCCTATCGACGTCGCCGCCGCCCTGGCGCTGGCTCCAGGTGTGGAGGCCAGTGGGCAGGTACTTGGCGATAAACACATCGGTACCGTTTGCGATCAGTGTCGAACCCCCGAAACTCATCGAGCCCGTGAATTGCCCGGTGATGACAACGTTGCCTGTCGGATCGATTGCCACCGATTTGGCATAGTCGTTACCCGTGGTCCCCATTCCCTTGCTCCAGACGTGAGCGCCGGTGGGAGTGTACTTGGCGAGGAAGATATCGTTTGCGCCGCCCACGCTGGTAAAGGTGGCGCCGCCGAAGCTCACGCTGCCTTCGAAGGCGCCGCACACATAGATGTAACCGGACGCATCGACCGCCACCGAGTAGGCCTGATCGACACCGGTGCCTCCGAATCGTTCCACCCAGAAGTTCGCGGGATCCCAGATGGCGTCTGCAGCCTGTGCATTGGCGAGAACGACGGCGAATATGGCGATGAGAATGGGACGGCGTCGCATGAGCGACCTCCGGGACAGGAGACAACTGCTGGAAATGCAATTGATCGAACAAGTATAGCAGACACGCGCAGTGCCCGAGGCGATCAGGACCCGCAAAAAAACAGCCCCCGCATGAGCTCATGCGGAGGCTGTTTGGTTTTCTTCACCGGCTTTTCGCCGGTGCACTACCAGATGTGAATGCGCTTTTCGGGTGCCACGTACAGCGAATCACCCGGCTGCACGTTGAACGCGGTGTACCACGAATCCACGTTGGGCACCGAACCGGTGACGCGGAATTCAGCGGGACTGTGCTCGTTCGACGCAACCAGGGTGGTCAGGTAGGCGTCGCGCGACTTGGCACGCCACATCTGCGCGAATCCGAGGAAGAAGCGCTGGTCGCCGGTCAGCCCGTCGATCACCGGCGCTTCCTTGCCCTTGAGGCTCAAGATGTACGCATGATGCGCAATCTCGAGGCCGCCCAGATCGCCGATGTTTTCGCCCAGCGTGTTCTGGCCGTTGACATGCAGTCCCGGAAGCGGAGAGAACGCATTGTAACGCGCGACGAGCGCATCCGCTTTCTCCTTGAAGCGATCCGCGTCTTCCTTGGTCCACCAGTCGCGCATCACACCATCGCCGTCCGACTTGCGTCCCTGGTCGTCGAAACCGTGGCCGATTTCGTGACCGATCACGGCACCGATGGCGCCGTAATTGACCGCATCGTCGGCGTACGGATCGAAGAAGGGCGGCTGCAGAATGGCGGCGGGGAACACGATCTCGTTCATGGGCGGATTGTAGTAGGCATTCACCGTCTGCGGTGACATGAGCCATTCCTTGCGGTCCACCGGCTTTTTCAGCTTCGCCAGCTGATAGTCGTATTCGAACGCGCGCGAACGGAACACGTTGCCGACCAGATCACCCTTGGCGATCTTGAGCCCCGAATAATCTCTCCACTTTTCGGGATAGCCGATCTTCACCGTGAACTTGGAGAGCTTGGTGCGCGCCGCCTTCTTGGTGGCGTCGCTCATCCACGTGTTGCCGTCGATGCGCTCGCCCATGGCGACGATCAGGTTCTGCACCAGCTCGTCGGCGCGCTTCTTGGCCTCGGGAGAGAAGTAGCGCTCGACATAGATCTTGCCGACCGCGTTGCCCATGTTGCCGTTCACAAACTGCACGCCGCGCTTCCAGCGGTCGCGCTGCTGCTTGGCCCCCGAAATCGCGGTGGATGTGAATGCGAACGTGGCATCGTCCAGGTTCTGGGTGAGGAAGGCGGAGTTGGCGTTGAGGAGCCGGCACGTCAGGTAGTCCTGCCACACGTCGACGGGTTCGCTCTTGAACACCTTCGCCATCTTCGTGTAGGCGCTCGGCGTGGTGACGATGACTTCTTTTTGCGACTGCAAACCGAGCCCGGCCAGATACGAATCCCACGGAAACTCGGGAGCGAGCTTCTTGAGATCGGCCTGGGTCATTTTGTTGTAGACCTTGTCCAGGTCGCGCGTCTCTTCGACGGGCCAGTGGGCGGTCGCAATCCGCTTCTCGAGCGCCAGCAGGCTGTCGGCGCGGTCGCCCGGATTGCTCTTGCCGGCCATCTCCAGGAGCTTCTGGAGATAATCGTGGTAGGCCTGCCGCGCCGCCACGTAGCGCGCATCGTCCTTCAAGAAAAAGTCGCGGTTGGGAAGGCCGAGCCCGCCCTGGGTGAAATGGGGGATGAACCGCGACGGATCTTTTTCGTCCTGGTCGATGAAGAAACCGAAAGGTCCGCCGCCGCCGGCAGCGCGCCGCATGTCGGCCATCACCTTTGCGATGTCTTCGTAACTTTTCGCCGCGTTGACCTTTTTGAAGTAGGGATCGAGCGGGGAGAGACCCTTCGCGTTCGCTCCCTGGGTGTCCATGAAGCCGCCGTAGAACTCGGCGATCTTCTCCCCGGTGGTCTCGATCGCCCCCTTCGCTTTCGGCTGTTCCTCGATGATGCTCTTGATCTGATCCTCACCGCGCAGGGTGAGTATGGTGAACGATCCGTAGGACGGCAGGTCCGACGGGACATCGAAGCTCTCGATCCAGCGGCCGCCGGCATAGCGATAAAAATCGTCGCCGGGCTTGACGTCGGTGTTGCGCGCGGTGAGATCCACGCCCCAGGTACCGAGCTCAGGCTTCTGATCCTCTCCGCTGTGCACGGCGTGCCCGGAAAGCAACATGGCCGAAACGCCGAAGGCCGCGACGAGCGCAGCAAGGCGTGTCGACTTCGCAGATAACGTTCTCATGGTTGGTTTTTTTCCTCTCTATGGAAGCTGGAACCGGCCTGGCGCCGGAAGCACCCTGTCAGGCGGGGACTCGACCTTAAGGGAAGCGAATGTATTCTGGCCCACCAGCGGTCGTCGATCAACCGCCAACTCCGCCCGGTATTCCTTGACCCAAACCTCAACGGGGCGAGAGCATGTCCGAAAATACGCTCACCCTTTGTACATGTTACACGGAGGCACAAGGAAATGACCCCACACATACGTATGAAATTGGCCATGATCATCCTGGTTGCGTGCGCATGTGCCCCCGCCGTGGACGTGCAGCCCATGCTGCGCGATTTCGACGACTACGCCAAAAACCTGAAGACCCCCGACGCCGATGAGAAGGCGCTGGCCACGCTGGCCGACGGCCAGAAGAAGCGCGACCAGGCCGCCGCGCTGGCGGGCAAGAAGGAAAGTGTGCCTCTTGCCGAGGCCGCGCTGGCGGACGCCCGCCTCGCCCTCGAAGTCCAGCGCATGAAGGATTCCTCGCATCGCGCGGACATGTGCCGGCTCGAAGTGGAGGAGGCGCGCACCAAATGGAGCGAGGCCGTCTACGTGCTCGAGCAGACCGAGGAGTTCACGAAACAGGCGTCGCCCATGGCTTCCAAAGTCGAGCCGAAGCTCAAGAACGAAACCCCCGCGCTTCCCGAGACCACTCTGCTTCCCGACACGCTCGCCCCGGCGGCCATGACCGATGTGCCGGCCAAATGGAGTGCGTGGCGCGAGGCGGCGGCGCACCAGGGAGCCGCGGTCGCCGATATCGAGAACGCGTACCGTCGCGCCACCGAAACTACCCAGAAGGACGCGGCCGCGGCCGCCCAGTCGCAGTATCTCTCGGCCCGTGCCGTTCAGGCCCTGGAGTGCCGGGTGCGCACCTCGGCCAACGATCGCATTTGTCTGGATGCGGCGCGGCATACCGCCGACTACGCCAACGCGCGCGAAGACGCGCTGCGCGCGACGCTGGAGCTGGAGCGGTCGATGTCTGCCGACCTGCGCAAGAACCTGGACCAGCTCCGTGAGGAATCCCAGACGCGGCAGGAGTCGCTGCGCGAATCGCTCAGTCAGATGGAAGGGAAGTTCGCGAGCGTGCGCCAGGATGCGCGCGGCACCATCGTGAGCCTGGCCGACATTCTGTTCGATTTCAACAAGGCCACGCTGCGTCGCGACGTCGAGTTCAACCTGGTCAAGATCGCAACCATTCTGAACCAGTTCGGCGAAATGAACGTGGTTGTCGAAGGTCACACCGACGCCATCGGAACCGACGAATACAATCTTGCGCTCTCGCAAAAGCGAGCGCAGGCGGTCAGCGATTTTCTTGCGTCGCAGGGCGTCGCCGCGAAGCGTCTGTCCTGGGAAGGCTACGGCAAGACGCGCCCGGTGGCGGATAACGACACCGACGCGGGCCGGCAGAAAAACCGCCGCGTCGATCTCGTTATCCAGGATGCGCCGGCATCCAAGGCGTCAAACTAGGGGAAGTGTGGGGGGGCGAGGCGGGCGGCCAGGTTTACTGGCCGCCGCGCGAACGACGTGCAGAACGCCGTGAGTGCCGCGGCGTGGCGCCGCTGGAGCTGGCAGTGCTCGCGTTGCTGCTGCGATAGCCCGCCTTCTTGCTCTTCCGCTTCTTGGCGATCATACGGGCGGCCACGGCACCCGCCACCACGGCGACTGGAATGATGAACTTCTTCTTCATGGTTCGTCCTCCTTGTTGGATTGACTACTTCCTGGGCCCGATGACCCGACAGCGATAAACATAACCAGTTGGTTTGAGCGAAATCTCTCCGGATTTTACAGCAGCCGCGATCTCATCCTCCGAGCGGAACTGGTGGCAGGGATAGCCCGGATTGAACTCGATCTGGACGCCGCGCCACAGCGGGCTGTAGCTGTCGCCTTCGATCGCATCCATCACGGTGACGAACTGCCGTCCGTCGGGATCGCATGCATCCGAGAGATAGAGGCTGTGAAGCTGCGAGCTGCGCGCGATGATTGCCGATGCCGACGCGGCATCCAGCGGCTTCACATTCATGGTGAACTGCTGTCCGCTGTAGAACGTCGAGCGGTCGGAATCGTTGCTTGCGGCCATCAGCACGCCGGCGAGCATGGCAACGCCGAACGAGAAAATGATGGCTGGCCTCTTGTGTTGCATGCGCACTTCCTCCTCTCGATGGTGGCCTGAGGCGGGGCGACTGGTAGATGGGGCGCAACGGGCCACGTTGTGCGGCTGGGGAGGTCATCCAAAATATTCAGGTCGACCCTGACGGGGTCAACCCTGCAAGGCCAAATTCTTTGTGAGGACGCCATTTACACAGGGCGCGCCGTACATTAATCTCCGCAAACGTCGATACATGAGCCTCTCCCCCGGCACCCGCCTCGGTTCCTATGAAGTCCTCTCGCAGCTCGGTGCGGGTGGGATGGGCGAGGTATTTCGCGCCCGTGACTCGCGCCTCGGTCGCGACGTTGCCATCAAGGCGCTCACCGAGGAATTTGCCGAGGATGCCGAACGCCTCTCGCGCTTCGAGCGCGAAGCGCGTGTGCTCGCGTCTTTGAGCCACTCCAACATCGCGGCCATTCATGGCGTCGAAGAGGTGGAGAACAGGCGCTACCTCGTACTCGAGTTCGTCGACGGCGAGACCCTGGCGCAGCGACTCTCGCGCGGCCCGATGCCTGTCGACGAAGCCATCGATGTGTGTCGCGACATCGCGGCCGGTGTCGAAGCGGCGCACGAAAACGGTGTCGTGCACCGCGACTTGAAGCCCGGCAATGTGATCATCACGCCCTCGGGCCAGGTGAAGGTGCTCGACTTCGGCCTCGCCACGGCCAGCGGCGCCAGCGCGAGCGGCTCCAATCCCAACCTCACGCATTCGCCGACGCTCACCAATCAGCACACGCGCGCCGGCGTCATTCTCGGCACCGCGGCCTACATGAGTCCCGAACAGGCGCGCGGCCGCACGCTGGACCGGCGCACGGATATCTGGTCGTTTGGCTGTGTGCTCTATGAATGTCTGACCGGCAAGCCGCTCTTTCAGGGCGAGACGGTTTCCGATTTGATTGCGCGCATTCTCGAGCGCGAGCCCGACTGGAGCGCGCTTCCCGCCAACACACCGCAGCGCGTGCGCGACCTCCTCAAGAAATGTCTGCGCAAGGATCCGCGCGAAAGATTGCGCGACATCGGTGACGCGCGCCTCGAGCTCCAGGACACACACGCCGTTGTGGATGAGGCAACGCTCACTTCCACCACGCGTGTGCGTGGCTCAAAGCTGCCCTGGCTCATTGCCGGCGCCGGGATCGTTATTGCCGCCGCGGCCATTGCGCTTCGTCCCGCGCCCAAACCGGTTGAGCAGAAGACGCTGCGCCTTTCCATCGCACTGCCGTCCGATCTCGCTCTGAGCGTAGAACCGCCGGATGTGGCTCTCTCGCCGGACGGCACCACCACCTTGTTTGTGGCCGCCGATTCCAGCGGTACGTCTCATCTGTACGTGCGCACGTTAAACGCGCTCGCCGTACGCATGCTTCCCGCGACCGAGAGTGCGGTGCTTCCGTTCTGGTCGCCCGACGGCAAGCAGGTTGCCTTTTTCGCGGACGGCAATCTCCGGCGCATGGGCATCAACGATGACGGCTCGCAGGTGATCGCTCCCGCCCCCTCACCGCGCGGCGGCGACTGGGGGCCGGGAAACGTTATTGTGTACGCGCCGGCCGCATCGGGCGCGCTGATGCAGGTGCCGGCCAACGGCGGCACCCCGGTGCCGGCCACCACCCTCGACGCCACCAGCGGCGAAACCGCGCATCGCTTCCCTCAGTTTCTTCCCGATGGAAAACACTTTCTGTACGTGGCGTTGCCCGGAAAGGACAACACCGCCGCGACGCGCGTGGGAACGCTCGACACGAAGCCGGGCCCGGTGCTGTTATGGTCGTACACGCGTGCGACCTACGCGGAACCCGGGTATCTCCTGTACCTGCAGAACGGCTCGATCCTCGCCCAACCTTTCGATGCGCGCACCCTCAAGCTCAACGGCTCGCCGGCGGCGGTTCGGGGCCTGGGGGATGTCACCGCCCAGTATTCCGGGACACCGGGGCTGGGAGCTTCGTTCCACGATGGGTACCTGATTCAGCGCGAAGCACTTCTGAACAACACGCGGTTGCTCCTTGTCGATCGGAGTGGGCGTACGCTGCGACGACTTTCTCTGCCGGCCGGCATCTACGCCCAACCGCGTTTCTCACCGGATGCGTCGCGTCTCGCTGTGACCTTAGCGAAGGATGCCAGCACCCCGCGCCTGTGGTTGGTCGACATCGCACGCAACATCGCCACGCGCTTCGCCTTTGAGGGCAACTATGACACTGCGCCCATCTGGTCCCCGGATGGGAAGCGTGTCATCTGGGGTTCGGACCGCACAGGCGGGCGTGACATTTACTGGAAAAACGCCGACGGTTCGGGCAAAGAAGAGCTGCTTCTGGATGCGGCGGGTTTGTTCAACGATCCCAATTCGACTGGCCCCGGCATGCTGGTTTTTCGTTCGCTCAGCGGCGGCGACACGAACGAAGACCTCTGGACCGTGCCGCTGACCGGCGAAAAAACTCCGAAGGCCCTGATCGCGTCTCGCTTCAACGAGCTCGACGCGGCTCTCTCGCCAGATGGTCGGTGGATGGCGTATCGCTGTGATGAATCGGGGCGCTTCGAAATCTACGTCACCTCATTCCCGGCGCTCGATCAGCGCGTGCAGGTTTCCAGCGACGGCTCCGTTCCGGGCGCGAGCACCACGCTTACGCTGATTCGCTGGCGCCGGGACGGCCGCGAGCTCTATTACCTCGGACCGGATGGGCGCAGCGTCATGGCGGTTCCCGTTGAGACCGGGGCGGGCTTTCACGCCGGAAGTCCGACAACGCTGCTCAAGCTCCCGCGCGAAACCGCAGACGCCGACATTGCACCTGACGGCCAGAGCCTGGTGTTGAGCGTCCCCGCGCAGGAGGGACGCCGGTCCATCCTGAACGTCTTCATGAACTGGTCGCAGGAGCTGGCAACTTCCAAATAGCCCGCGCACCGCTTCGCGCCGTACAATAGCCGCCGACGTGCATCTTTCCCCCGGTCACCGCCTCGGTCCCTACGAAATCATCTCCCCGCTGGGTGCGGGGGGTATGGGCGAAGTCTATCGTGCGCGCGACACGCGCCTCGGCCGCGACGTCGCGATCAAGATTTTGCCGCAGCATCTTTCGTCGAACGCGGAAGTGCGCGCGCGCTTCGAGCGCGAAGCCAAAACCGTTTCGTCGCTAAATCATCCCAACATCTGCACGCTCTTCGATGTCGGACGCGAAGGCGATACCGATTTCCTGGTGATGGAGCTGATCGAAGGCGAGACGCTCGCGACACGGCTTTCGAAGGGAGCATTACCGCTCGCCGACACGCTCCGCATCGGCGGACAAATCGCGGACGCGCTCGACCGCGCACACCGCGCCGGTGTCGTGCACCGTGATCTGAAACCCGGCAATGTCATGCTGACCAAGAGCGGCGCCAAGCTGATGGACTTCGGCCTCGCGCGCGCCGTGGGTCTGGGCGGGGCCAGCGGGCTCTCGACCGGTGTCACGGTAGGTGCGCTCACGCAGTCGCCGACGGTGGCGCAACCGCTCACCGCCGAAGGCACCATCATCGGCACCTTCCAGTACATGTCGCCGGAGCAACTCGAGGGAAAAGAATCCGACGCGCGCAGCGACGTGTGGGCGTTCGGCTGCGTGCTCTATGAAATGGCGACCGGCAAGCGCGCCTTCGATGGAAAAAGCCAGGCGTCGTTGATCACGTCGATCATGGGTTCACAGCCGGCGCCGATATCCGCCATTTCAACTATGAGCCCGCCGGCTTTCGACAAGCTGGTGTCGGCGATGCTCGCCAAGGATGCCGCGGATCGCGTGCAGAGCGCTCACGACGTGAAACTGCAATTGCAGTGGATCGCCGAAGGTGGGTCGGCGACGGGAGCTCCCGCCATCGCGACACACCGCACGAGAAAGATGGCGTGGCTTCCCTGGGCGGTTGCTGCGCTTGCAATCGCTGCTGCAGTGATGTTTGCGATGCGCGGAAAAATCACCGTCGACAGCGAACATCCTGTGCACGCCGCCATCACTCCGCCTCCCGGCGTTCTGTTCTCATCCAGCACGGACAAGCCGCTGCCGCTCGCCATATCGCCCGACGGCAGCATGATCGCGTTCTGCGCGCGCACCGGCGAAGGTCCTGACATGCTGTGGATCCGATCGGTCGACGCGATGGATGCGCGCGCAATTCCGGGCACCGAGGGAGCGCAGGGACCGTTCTTCTCACCGGACGGGAAGTCGATCGGTTTCTTCACACGCGACCGGATGAAGACAGTCAATACCACCGGCGGCGCCGTCATCGAGCTCGTGAATCGTGTCGACGCGCGCGGCGGCACCTGGAACGCGGACGGCAATATTGTTTTCGGAGACGGCACCAATCATCCGCTCAAGATGGTACGCCAGGACGGCGGCAAACCCGAACAGGTGTCCGCACTCGATTCGACACGCCAGGAATCCACGCATCGTTATCCGTGGTTCCTCCCTGACGGGAAGCACTTCCTCTATCTCGCGCGCCGCAGCGGAGCCGGCAAAGGTATCGAACCCACCATTTTCGTCGGCGAGTTGGGTTCGAACAAGCGCACGCAGGTAGTCGAAGTCGCCTCCAACGTTCAATACGCGTCGGGTTACATTCTCTATGTCCGCGAAGGAGTGCTGGTTGCCCAGCATTTCAACCCGAAAACATTCGCGGTGTCGGGGCCCGCGCTTCCGCTCATCGATGATGTGCGCTTCGACGAGCGCTTTAGCCGCGGCGTGTTTTCCATTTCCAGCAACGGCGTGCTCGTGTGCATGACCGGAAAAAATCAGACGCGAACGCAGCTCGCCTGGCTCGACCGCAAGGGCACCATGATCGCGAAAGTGGGCGATCCCGCCGACTATACATATGGCGGAACTCCGGAGCTCTCATCGGACGACACGCAATCGGTGATGCCGATCGGGAATCGCGAGCGGGGCACGTCCGACGTGTGGATCGTCGATCTCGGTAGCGGACGACGTCGCCGACTCACCGTCGATCAGGACGATCATCCAGCGGCGATATGGGCACCGCACGGCGGCGTCATTGTCGCCACGAGCACCGGAACCAACAAACCTCGAATGGGCATCGTCTCACCCGACGGCGTACTGGAGCGAACCATCCCCGTGTACGCCAACTTTGTCTGGCCGCGCACCGCCTCACCGGATGGAAGCGTGGTGCTCGTGGCCGCGAACACCACGACAACCGCAATCGCGGATATCAATGCCATCTCCACGCTCGGGGACACGACGCGGACCGTCGTTGCCGGTGGCGACGGCTCGCAGGACTGTCCGCAGTTCTCTCCCGATGGAAAGTTCTTTGCGTACCACTCGGAAGAGTCGGGCCGCTACGAGATATACGTGGCGACGTATCCATCCGGCGGCCGCTGGCAAGTCTCGCAGGACGGCGGCACCGAAGCACGCTGGGGCGGCGATGGCAGAGAACTTTTCTTTGTCGATCGTAACAACTACGTCAATGCCGTCGAGGTGACGCTCCGTCCGGGAGCCTTCGATGCCGGCCCATCGACCAGGCTCTTTCAACTGCATGGAACCGGCGGCGGCTGGCGCTACGACGTGACGCGCGACGGCGCCCGCTTTCTCGTCACACAGCCGCTCCCCCAAGATCTCGCATTGCCGGTCACGATCATCACCGACTGGACACGGCTCGTCGACAAGCGCTAGTACGTGTGAACATCAAATGATGGCAACGAAAACGACGCAGAAAGAAAAAGCAGCGACTCTGTTGTCGTTGCATGGCGGCGGGAAACTTCTGCTCCTTCCCAACGTGTGGGATCCGTTGGGAGCGCGTATCCTGCAAGCGAAAGGCTATCCCGCCATCGCCACCGCGAGTGCAGCGATCTCGGCCTCGCTCGGGTTCAAGGATGGCGAACGGATCAAACGCGACTCGCTCATCGAGGCCATCGCGCGCATTGCGCACAGTGTCGATGTTCCGGTGACGGCCGATATCGAGGCGGGGTACGGAACGACGGTATCCGAGCTGGAGGACACGATGCGTGAAGTGATCGACGCGGGTGTCGTCGGCATCAATATCGAAGATGGACTCGGGGACGGTGCGGCGATTCGATCGATGGAAGATCAGTGCGCGAGAATCGCGAGCGTGAGAGACTTTGCAGACCGCCAGGACGTGCATCTGGTGATCAACGCGCGGATCGATTGCTACTACGTGTCGTCGGCTTTTGCGAACGCCGGCGAGGCCACCGAGGAAACCGTATCGCGCGCCGCGGCCTACACGAAGGCCGGCGCGGACTGCGTGTATCCACTCGGTCCCGGTGACGAGAAGACCGTGCGCATACTGCGGGCGCGGATCCCGGCTCCCATAAACATCCTGGTCTCGCCGGCCGCCGCGCCGCTACCGGTGTTGGAATCCATCGGTGTCAACCGCGTGAGCTTTGGACCGTTCGTGCACCGCACCCTCATGAAACAGTTCGTGGACATCGCGGACGCCGTGATGAAAGAAAGCGATGCGTCCGGTATCAAAGGCATGTTGACCCGGAACGAGATGGCCGGGTACCTGCTCGACGGTCCGGAATAGATCGGACAAACCATGACACTCAATTCTGGAACCAAACTCGGTCCTTACGAAATCCTCTCGCCACTCGGTGCGGGCGGAATGGGCGAAGTCTATCGCGCGCGCGACACGCGCCTCGGCCGCGACGTCGCCATCAAAGTGCTGCCGCAGCATCTCTCCTCGAACCCGGAAGTGCGTTCGCGTTTCGAGCGCGAGGCAAGAACCGTTTCTTCGCTCAATCATCCGCACATCTGCACGCTCTTCGACGTGGGCCGCGATGGCAGCACCGATTATCTCGTCATGGAGCTGATCGAAGGCGAGACCCTCGCGATACGGCTCGCCAAAGGCGCACTTCCGCTCGCCGACACGCTGCGCATCGGGGGCGAAATTTCCGACGCGCTCGATCGCGCCCACCGCGCCGGCATCGTGCACCGCGATTTGAAGCCCGGCAACATCATGCTGACACGCAGCGGCGCCAAGCTCATGGACTTCGGCCTCGCGCGCGCAAGCGGTCTCGCGCCCGCGCCGGGAAGCGGCACGCTGGGCGCACTCACGCAATCGCCCACCATGGCGCAGCCGCTCACGGCGGAAGGCACCATCGTCGGTACGTTCCAGTACATGTCGCCCGAGCAATTGGAAGGCAAAGAAGCCGACGCCACCAGCGACGTGTGGGCGCTCGGCTGTGTGCTCTATGAAATGGCGACCGGCAAGCGCGCGTTCGAGGGAAAAAGCCAGGCCTCACTCATTACATCGATCATGGGCAGCGAGCCGGCGCCCATTTCGCAAGTTGCTCCCATGACGCCGCCCGCTCTCGACCGGCTCGTGCACGGCATGCTGGCCAAGGACCCGCGCGATCGCGTGCAGAGCGCGCACGACGTGAAGCTGCAGCTGGCGTGGATCGCGGAAGGAGGATCGGGCGCGGGATTGCCCAAAGCGGTGGCGCACCGCCGGAAAAGCCGCGAACGCCTGGCGTGGATGATTGCGACCGCATTGATGGTGGTGAGCGCGGCGCTGCTCGGGCGGCAGCTGACGATGAAGTCCACGCCGCCGGGGCAGGTGACGCGCACCATTATCAGCGCGCCGCCCGGAACCCGACTTCAAATCACGGGCGACGACTCCGGCCCGCCATCCATTTCGCCCGATGGTTCCATGGTTGTTTTCACCGCGGTCGGCGGTGGTGGGGGCAAGCGACTCTGGCTGCGTCGCCTAAACGAATTCAGCGCCCGTCCGCTGGTGGGAACCGACGAAGGAGGGTATCCGTTCTGGTCACCCGACGGTCGTTCCATCGGGTTTTACGGACAGGGCAAATTGCGCCGTCTTGATCTGGCCACCGGATCGATCGTCACGCTTGTCGATGGCGTCACGTCCGCGCGCGGCGGTGCGTGGTCGAAAGACGGTGTCATTCTTTACGAGGTGGACTACGGGTCACCGTTGTCCCGCATCTCCGAGTCGGGCGGGACACCGCAGGCGGTTACCGCGCTCGACACCACCATGGAATCCACGCATCGCTTTCCGCAGTTCATGCCCGATGGCAAGCACTTCATCTATATGTCCGCGAATCACCGCGACGCGGCCGGATCCCGGTCGGGGATTTATTTCGGCTCGCTGGATGGCGGCAAGCCGGTGCGCGTGCTGACTTCTCGCAGCAGTGCGCGATACGCGAACGGGTTTCTTCTCTTCGTGCGCGACAGCACGCTGATGGCCCAGGAATTCGACCCGGCCAGCGGTGCCACGCGCGGCGAGGCACGCGCATTGCCGGACGCGGTGCACTTCGATCAATCGACATGGAATGCGCCCATCACCGCGAGCGACAATGGTGTCCTGGTCTACGGAGTGGGCGGAAGCTCCGGCAATAATCGCTTGAGCGCGTACGACCGTACCGGCCGGCGCCTCCGCAATCTCTCTCCGGTCGGCAACATTCTGACCGTCAACGCGACACCCGACGGACGACGCGTCGCGTTCGAGTGGCAGCAACTGCCATTCGCGGACGTGTGGAGCGTCGATGTCACGACCGGCACGCGTTCGCGCGTGACGATCAGCACAGACGACGAGAACTCCCCGGTGTGGATGCCGGACGGAAAGAGTCTGATCTATGCCGGCGGCCGTCAGGCCGGTGCCAGGGACAGCGATGGATACAACATTTACAGCGTGCGCGCCGATGGTTCCGCCGAGCCGCGCCGTATCCTCGCCAAAACGAACGAAGGGGATATGTGGCCGCTCGACGTCACCAGCGATGGCCGGTGGTTGCTCCACGGTGTGGGATCGATTTCCGGCAACAAGGCGATCGGCTCCCTGTGGATCAAGGCGCTTGGCAGTGACAGCGCGTCGCAGATGCTCCTGCCCAAATCGGAAGGGTTTTTCAGCGCACAATTTTCCTTTGATACGAAGTGGATCGCGTTCGATGCGACGGTGTCGGGGCGCTCCGAGGTGTACATCTCGCCGCGGCCCGCCGCCGGCGAGGCCTTTTCGGCGCGCTGGCAGATTTCCAAATCGGGCGGACAGCGTCCGCGCTGGCGCGGCGACGGCCGCGAGCTCTATTACCAGCGTCCCGATGGAATGATCGTGGCGGTGGGTATCGACGCCAGCGGCGGCGAGATTCACACCGGACCCGAGACGCCGCTCTTCCAGGCATTCCAGCGCATGGATGTGCAGACCATGGACGTCTCCGCCGACGGCCAGACGTTTTTCATCAATACGCTGGGTGGCGATGATGCGGAGCCGCTCGCGGTGGTCACCAACTGGCTCCAGACCCTGCGCACGCACTAGCCATGTCACTCACGGCCGGAACCAAACTCGGGCCCTACGAGATTCTCTCGCCGCTCGGTGCGGGCGGCATGGGCGAAGTGTATCGCGCGCGCGACACGCGCCTCGGCCGCGACGTGGCGATCAAAGTTCTTCCCCAACATCTCTCATCAAACAGTGAAGTCCGCGCGCGCTTCGAACGCGAAGCGAAGACGGTTTCATCGCTCAATCATCCCGGTATCTGCACTCTCTTCGATGTCGGCCGTGACGGCGACACCGACTATCTGGTGATGGAACTGATCGAAGGCGAGACGCTCGCGCATCGTCTCGAAAAGGGCGCAATGCCGGCGGCCGATGTGCTGCGTATTGGCGCGCAGATCGCGGATGCGCTCGAGCGAGCGCACCGTGCCGGCGTTGTGCACCGCGACCTGAAGCCCGGCAACATCATGCTGACACGGAGCGGCGCCAAGCTCATGGACTTCGGGCTGGCGCGTGCGACGGGTGTGGCGGGAGGAAGCGGAAGTGGTTCTGCGCTGACACATTCTCCCACCGTCGCGCAGCCACTCACGGCGGAAGGAACCATCGTCGGCACCTTTCAGTACATGGCGCCGGAACAGCTGGAAGGTCGCGAGACGGACACGCGCAGCGACATCTGGGCGCTGGGTTGTGTGCTGTATGAAATGGCAACCGGCAAGCGAGCCTTCGAGGGCTCGACACAGGCGAGTCTCATTTCGGCAATCATGCGCGATGAGCCGCGATCGATGAGCGAGCTCGCGCCACTCTCGCCATCATCGCTGGAGCGCTGCGTGAAACAATGCCTGGCCAAGGATGCCGAAGATCGCTGGCAGACGGCGGGCGATCTGCGCCGCGAATTGCAGTGGATTGCTTCGGGCAGCTCGGTTGCAAGCGCGGCGGTCACCGGCACGGAGCCGCGCCGGCGCCGGGCCTCTCCGGCCCGGGTCGCGGCCGGGGTTTTTGCTCTCGCAGCGGTTCTGCTTGCGGCCGCATGGTGGGTGTCGCATCGATCGCCGGTGTCGCAGCCCGAATACACCGCGCGGACCTACCGGCCCATCTCGATCTTCAATGCTGTATTCGCGCCTGATGGCAAAACCATTGTGTTCAGCGCAGCGCCGGAGGGAAATGTTCCGCGTCTCTACATTATTCGTCCCGAAAACCCTGACCCGCAGGAATTCGGTGATCCCGGCACCCACCTTCTTTCCGTTTCATCGACGGGCGAGCTCGCCGTGCTCAAGAACGCGCGTTACCTGAGCCAGCGCATCTTCACCGGAACGCTCGCCCGCATGCCGCTCGGTGGCGGCGCCGCGCGCGAAGTGCTCGAGAACGTGCGCGAAGCAGCCTGGACGCCCGACGGTTCGCAACTTGCGATTATTCGCCAGGTCGACCTGCGCGATCATCTCGAATTCCCGATCGGCAAGGTGCTCGTGGAAAGTGACGGTTATGTGAGCGATATGCGTTTTTCACCGCAGGGTGATCGCATTGCATACTTCGAGCACCCTTCGCGCTACGACAACCGCGGGTCGGTCGCCGTCGTCGACTTGAACGGCAAAAAAACCGTGCTTGCCGGCGGCCACAGTGGAGAAGAAAGGCTGGCGTGGTCACACGACGGCAGGGAAGTGCTTTACTCGGCGGCATTACGCGGAACGACGTGGACGGTCTTCGCTGCATCGCCGGGCAAGGAGCCGCGCGTCGTCACCAACAGTGCCGGCGGCCTCGTGGTGTACGATGTCAACGCGCACGGCGACTGGCTGGCCACGCGCGACGAAATTGCGTGGCACGCGATGGTGCACCTGCCCTCCTGGGATGGCGACCGCGACATGTCGTGGCTGGACGGGTCGCTGTTTCCGATTCTGTCGCAGAACCAGAGCCTCATGCTGTTTACCGAACAGGGCTCCGCCATTACCGGCAACAACTACGCCGTGTGCCTGCGCCGGACCGATGGCAGCGGCGTGGTGCAATTGGGTGAAGGCCTGTGCTGGGACCTCTCACGCGACGGGAAACATGCGCTGGCGATGATCTCGTCGCCGCCGCAGATCGTCATTTATCCCACCGGCGCGGGAGAAACTCTGCGTCTGGAGCGCGGCAATATCGAGAACTACGGGCTGTTCGGCAATTTCTTTCCAGACGGCGACAGCATTCTCTTCTGGGCCAACGAACCCGGCCACGCCGTGCGCCATTATACCCAGCGCCTCTCGGGCGGAGCGCCGCGGGCGGTGACGCCGGAAGGTACGCACGCCGGCATTCTCGCGCGTAACGGAGAGTTCGTGATTGCAAAGACTCCCGGCGAGTCGTGGATGATTTATCCTGTCGCGCACGGTGCGGCGCGGCCGGTGCCCGCGCTGCATGAGGATGATTTCATCGTCAGCACCACGGCAGACGCGCGTTCGGCGTTCGTGATTCAAGGCAACGAGATTCCCGCCCGCGTCGGCAACCGCG
>Ga0207674_10002047_pt1 | contig 25583 bp, 21 predicted proteins | sample KBSCornC72_FD_184303 | JGI IMG/M metagenome (GOLD analysis project Ga0207674, IMG submission 184303) | Corn rhizosphere microbial communities from Kellogg Biological Station, Michigan, USA - KBS Corn C7-2 (SPAdes) (version 2) | ecosystem: Host-associated > Plants > Roots > Rhizosphere > Soil ...
GGACGAACACGCAGCCGCCCATTCCCGCCGTGCCCGGTGCTGCTGAGCTTTCGCGAAGACAGACTCCGGGCCCTTTGATTTCAATGGCTTCCTGGGTTCGTTTTGTCGCTCCGTTTCACGATCCGCTAAGATAGAAATAGTGACCCCCCAAGATCCCACGGACCCTTCCCTCCCCTTGAGTTCGGGTACTGTTTCCGAGGTCCCGCAGCACGACGGAGCCGTTACCGGATTGACTCCCGCCGAGCCGCCTGTCTTCAATGGCGCCGCGTCCGAGGTTACAGCCGTTGCCGCTCTCGAAGAAGACCCGCATTATGAGCGCCCCCGCAGCACCATCGCCGAATGGACCATCACCATCCTGCTGCTGCTGTTCCTGACGACGACGCTGGTGCAAGCCTATGTAATTCCGACCGGTTCCATGGAAGACACGCTCCTGATCGGCGACCACCTTCTAGTGGACAAGCTGGCGTTTGCTCCCTACGGCCCGGTGAGCAAATATCTTCTGCCTTACACCGACGTGAAACGCGGGGATATCATCGTCTTCCGCTATCCGGTCGATATCAGCCAGACCTTCGTCAAGCGCTGCATCGGCGTGCCCGGTGACCGCATTCGCCTCATTAATAAACAGGTGTATCTGAACGGCGTCCGTCTGGATGAGCCGTACACTTATCACAAGTCGGATTACATCGATTCGTACCGCGACAATTTCCCGGGCGAGCCCAACGTATCGGTGGATCGCCGCGCCACGGACATGCTTCTGAATCACGTGACGAACGGAGATGTCGTGGTTCCGCCCGGCTATTACTTTGCGATGGGCGATAATCGCGATTCTTCGCTCGACAGCCGCTACTGGGGATTCGTTCCGCGCGAAAACATCATCGGCAAGCCGCTGGTCATTTACTGGTCGTTCGACGCTCCCACCGATGAGCTCAACACATCTTCCATCAGCTTGGACCACATCGTCGACCTGGCCGAGAATTTCTTCAGCAAGACGCGCTGGCGCAGAAGTTTCATGCTGATCCACGGCTATCCGATCAAGTAGAGCCCCCATGAAACGCTACGCCGACTCCGTCCGGAACTTCATCCATGAGTGGACTCTGAACATCCTGATCCTGTTGTTCGGGACCACCACGCTGGTACAGGCCTTCATCGTACCGACGCCATCCATGGACTCTACCGTGATGGTCGGCGACCATCTGTTGGTGGATAAACTTTCCTATGCACCGCCCGGATCGATTTCGCACTACTTCCTGCCTTACACCGAGCCGAAACGCGGCGATGTCATCGTGTTCCGCTACCCGATGGACATTCAGGAAAATTACGTGAAGCGCGTCATGGGCGTGCCGGGGGATCACATCCGGTTGGTCAACAAAGTGGTATATCTGAACGGCAAGCCGCTGACCGAGCCGTACGCCCAGCATATTTTCCCCAGCCCCGATCCGTATCGCGATAATTTCCCGACGGAACCGGACGGTCCGGTTTACGACCGTGCCAAACAGATGCTGGCCGAGCACGTCCAGAATGGCGAACTGGTGGTTCCGCCCGGCAGCTATTTCGCCATGGGCGACAATCGCGATAATTCGCTTGACAGCCGCTACTGGGGCTTGGTCCCGCGCGAAAACATCATCGGCAAGCCGCTGCTGATCTTCTGGTCCTACGACGCGCCCACCGCGGATCTGGTCGGCTACAGCACCAACCACTTTGTCGATCTCGCCAAGAACTTTTTTTTCAAGACCCGCTGGGAACGGGAATTGAAACTAATCCGCGGCTATCCCGTCCAGTAAACCAACATGGAACATGTGCATGGTCTGATCCTGGCCGGAGGCCGGGGGACTCGCTTCTGGCCCAAGAGCCGCCGGGCCACCGCCAAACAGGTTCTCAAGCTGTTCGGCGACCGTTCTCTGATCCAGCAGACCGTCGACCGATTACGTCCGGTCCTGCCGCCCGAGCAAATCTGGATCCTCACCAATGGCCACTTGCGCGACGAGATCGTCCGCCAGCTTCCCGAAGTCCCCCGGCGCCAGATTTTGGCGGAGCCCGCGCAACGGAACACGGCGCCTGCGATTGGGTTGGCCGCGCAAATTCTTCACGGGCTCGATCCGGAATCGATCATGGGCGTGTTTCCGGCCGACCACGTAATCGGCAAGCCGCGTCCGTATATCCGGCTGCTTAAGGCCGCCCTGAAAGCCGCGCGCGCCGGGAAGATCGTGGTCCTGGGAATCCAGCCGCGATGGCCCGAGACGGGTTATGGCTATATCGAGTTTCCCAAGGGCGTAAAGCCCGGCGGGTCGGAGTCACTGCCGGTCAAGCGGTTCCGCGAAAAGCCGGACGCGGCGACGGCGGCCCGTTTTCTCAAAGCAGGAAACTTCTATTGGAATGCCGGGATGTTCTTCTGGAAAACTTCCGTCTTGCTGGACGCCCTGCGCCAGCATCTGCCCAAGACCGCCAGCCTCCTGGCTAGCCTTCCTGCCTTCGGCTCACCGCGATTCTCTAAAAGCCTCGGAGAGGCGTTTCCAAAGACCGAGAACATTTCGATTGACTACGCCGTGCTGGAGCGCGCCGCTGACGTCGTCGGTCTGCCGGCCGGCGACATCGCCTGGAACGACGTAGGGAGCTGGAACGCCGTATACGAATTGCACGCGCGTGATCGCGCCGGCAATGCCCTGCGCACGCATACCATGATCGAAGACAGTACCGGCAACTACGTCGACGCCGAGAAGAAACTGGTGGCGCTGCTAGGGGTGAAGGACCTGATCGTAGTCGATACTCCCGACGCCCTGCTCATCGCCGACCGGGGCCGCGCCCAGCAGGTGGGCGATCTGGTGAAGCTTCTCGAGAGCGCTGGCCATCATCACCTACTCTGACGGTGCCTTGGCCTTCTTGAATACCCTCTTCAGCACCGTCACTGCCCGATCCACATCCTGCTCCGAAAGAATATAGGGCGGCAGGAAGCGCAGCACCCGGTCGTGTGTGCAGTTGATCAGCAGGCCTTGCTCCATGGCGTCCAGGACGATCTGCTTGCCCGCGAAATCGATCTCCACGCCGATCATCAGGCCGTATCCACGCACTTCCTGGATGAAAGAGAACTTCTTGGCCAGCTCCATCAACTGCATCCGGAAATACCCGCCGACATGGATGATATTGGGCAGCAGCTCGTCCAGGATGTCGAAGAATTCCAGGGCCACGCGGCACGCCAGCGGCCCGCCGCCAAACGTAGTGCCGTGCTGACCTTTGCCGATCGCGCTCGCCGCGCGCTCGGTCGCCGCGACGAAACCCAGCGGAATCCCGCACGCTAACGGCTTGGCAGCCGTGGTGATGTCGGGCATCACGATCGGATCCAGCAGTTGATACGAGAAATATGCGCCAGGACGGCCCACGCCGCATTGGATCTCGTCGAACACCAGCAGCGCGTTGTGGCGATCCGCCAGTTCCCGGGCCGCCCGGATGTATTCGTCGGTCAGCGGATTGATTCCGCCTTCGCCCTGCACGATCTCCAGCACAATGCCGGCGGTATTCTCGCCGACCGCCTGTTCCAGCGCGCCGACGTCGTTGCGATGCACGAAACGGGCGCCGGGGAGCATCGGCTCAAAATCGCTGCGATACTTCTCCTGACCGGTAATGGAGAGCGCGCCAAATGTCCGGCCGTGAAAGGAATCGAACAGCGCCACCGTCTCAAACTTATGAGGACTGATTTTCTTGCCGTGCGCACGGATAATCTTGAGCGCGCCTTCGATCGCCTCCGTTCCGGAGTTGCAGAAGAATACGCGGTCCAGACCGGTGGCCTTGGCGATGCGCTCCGCCAGCGGCCCTTGATACTCGTGATAGTAGAGATTGGAGGAATGCAGGAGCCGCCCGGCTTGCTCCCGGATCACCTTCATCAGACGCGGGTGGGCGTGGCCCAGCGCATTCACTCCGATGCCAGCAATAAGGTCCAGGTACCGCTTGCCGGAGGTGTCATAGACGTAGCATCCTTTGCCCCGGTGCAGCACCAGCGGGTACCGGGCGTAGTTTTGGAATAAGTAGCGTGCTTCGAGGTCGATTACGGTCTCGGCAGACGTGCCGACGGCGGTTTCCATGATCTTTTCATCATAGCGGGCTCACACGATATTATGAAGAATGCCCCCGACAACGTCCCAGGGATCCGTGCGCGAGATCGCCGCTCTCATCGACCACACCCTGCTTAAAGCGCAGGCGACCGGGGCCGACATCCGCCGGCTCTGCCAGGAAGCCCGCCAGTATGGATTCGCCACCGTGTGCGTGAACCCGTACTGGGTTGCGCTGGCGACCTCAGAACTAGCAGCGTCGGCTGTGCGGGTGGCTAGCGTGGTGGGATTTCCGCTAGGCGCTAACACTGCCGTCATCAAAGTGGCGGAAACGGAGGATGCCATGGCCGCGGGAGCACGGGAAATCGACATGGTCCTGAACATCGGCGAGCTGTGCGCGGGCAATCTCACCGCCGTCGCCGGAGGAATCGCGGCCGTGGTGGCCGTTGCTCACGCCCGTGGAGCTGTGGTCAAAGTGATTCTCGAAACCGCTCTGCTCAGCGACGATCAGAAGATCGCTGGTTGTACTCTCAGCCAGCAAGGCGGCGCCGATTTTGTCAAGACCTCGACCGGATTTTCGACCCACGGGGCCACCGTTCAGGATGTCGCCTTGATGCGCCGTATCGTCGGCCCGAACATGGGTGTCAAAGCATCCGGCGGAATCCGGACGTTGGAGGATCTGCAGGCCATGCGGGCCGCTGGTGCGAACCGCATCGGGACCAGCTCCGGTGTCTCCATCGTGGAGGCTATGCATTCGTGACCCCGCGCCGCTCCTCTCTGCGCTTCCGCGAGCGCGCCGAGCTGTTGGATTTCCTGCTGGAAGTGTCGCGCGTCACCTCCGAGACGCTGGATCTGGCGGAGCAGCTTTCCGCCATCGCCTCCATCGTGAAGGAAGTGGTTCCTTACGATGTATTCGCCATTCTCTTGTACAGCGAGCGTACGCATGCCCTCACCATCCGGCATGCGATCGGACATCGCGAGGAAGTGGTGCGCAGCCTCTCCATTCCATTGGGGGAAGGTATCGTCGGAACCGCGGCGGCGCGCCGCGAACCGGTGCTCGTTGAAGACGTCACCCGCGACCCGCGCTATCTGAACGCACTCGACGCGGTCCGCAGTGAGCTGTCCGTACCCATGATGGCCCGAGGCAAGCTGGTGGGCGTGCTGGACGTTCAATCGACTCACGTGAAGGCTTACGGCGAGCAGGACCGGTCCATGCTGAGCCTGATCGCTTCGCGGGTAGCGTCGTCCATCGAAAACGCCAGGCTCTACCGGCGCGTGGACCGGCAGAATCGCACCCTGCGAACCCTGGCGCATCTTTCACGGGAATTCAGTGCGATTCTTGACTTGGACGAGCTATTGACGAAGATCGCCTCGGCTACGCGCGCCCTGATTCCTTATGACGCGTTCAGCGTTTTTCTGGTGGACAGCAATCTGAGTATCCTTCGCAACCGCTTCAGCGTGCGCTACGACAAACGGGTGAAAATTGATAACATTCCGCTGGGAAAAGGCATCACCGGCGCGGCCGTGGAATCCCGCGAAGCCTTGCGCGTGCTGGATACCGGCGCAGACTCGCGCTATATCGCTTCGCATCCGGGCATTCGCTCAGAGCTGGCCGTTCCGCTGATTGTGCAAGACCGGGTAGTGGGCGTTCTCGACGTTGAAAGCGAGCTTATCGCGTTCTTTACCGAAGATCACCAGCGCACGCTTTCTCTGCTGGCCCAGCAGATCGCGAGTTCGGTGGAGAACGCACGCCTCTATGAGGAAGTCGCGCAACGCGAGCAGCGTATGGATCAGGATCTCAAGGCGGCCCGCAAGCTCCAGCGGATTCTGCAGCCCAGGGAAGATCCAGAACTCAAAGGCTTGATCACGGGCATCCGCTCTCGCCCGGCGCGCGAGATCTCCGGAGACGTATTCGGGTTCTTCGAACGCGCCGAAGACGCAGCCATCATCGCCTTCGGAGACGTCAGCGGAAAAGGGGCGGCAGCCGCCCTGTACGGAGCGCTGATCACGGGTCTGCTGCGGACGCTGGCCCAACGGCGCAACCCCGCGGAGCTGATTCAAAAGCTGAATGAGACGCTGCTCGAGCGTAAAGTAGACGCGCAGTACGCGACCCTGCTGGTGGCGTTGTGGCAGCCGGCCGCGCGAAGGTTTGTCCTTTCCAACGCCGGATCCGCGCCTCCGCTGATTCTCCGCGACGGCCGGATTGTCCAGACCAAGATCGAAGGTGTACCCATCGGCTTGCTCGATGACCGCGAATACGACGAAGTAGAACTCGCCGCCGAGCCTGGCGATGCGCTGGTCTTTTACTCCGACGGCGTCGACGAACAGCTGAGCGAAAAGGGCGAAGAGTTCGGGCGCGAACGCATCATGCGCGTGGTAAAGAAGCACGGGGCCGAAGATCCCCAGGCTATCGCCGATGCCATCATCGCGGCGGTGGACGCGTTCCGCGGAGCGCTTCCCATCTCCGACGATCAGACGGTGGTGGTTCTCCGGGTGATCGCATGAAACCGCTCATGCAACCGGTGGAGTACCAGGATCGAACTTTGACCTGCGATGGCGTGGCCCTGGCCGACATCGGCGCGAAGACAGGAACGCCGTGTTACGTATACTCCGCCGCCACTATTCTGGCGAACTATCGCGCGTACGACGACACGCTGCAGGGTGCTGCTCACACTATTTGCTATGCAGTGAAAGCCAACGGCAACCTGGCCATTCTGCGGCTGCTGGCGCGCGCCGGCGCCGGATTCGACATCGTCTCCGGAGGCGAGCTGTATCGCGTCCTGAAAGCCGGCGGCGATCCTGCCAAGGTGGTGTTTTCAGGCGTAGGCAAGACCTCCGCGGAGATTGACGCCGCCCTCGCCGCGGGAATCTTCGCGTTTAACTGCGAGTCCGAGCCGGAGCTGGCGCTGGTGGACGCGCTGGCGCATCGCCGCGGGATCCAGGCGCGCGTTGCGCTTCGGGTGAATCCCGACGTCGCTGCCGACACCCACGCTCATATCGCGACCGGGAGTCTGGGTCACAAGTTCGGGGTCGATATTAGTCAAGCCGAGTCGGTCTATGAACGCGCTCGCCAGTATGAGAACCTGCTGCTCGAAGGGGTGAGCTGCCACATCGGCTCGCAGCAGTTCGATTTCGAGCCGATGATGAAAGCCGCCGGCCGCGTGCTCGAATTGATCGCGCTGCTGCGGGCCAAGGGCTTCGATATCCGCCACGTTGATCTGGGAGGCGGGCTAGGCGTCACGTATAGACCGGAGGAGCCGGCGCCGCCCATCGCCGACTTTACAGCGGCGTTACGCCAAAAGGTAGCCGGGCACGATCTGCACATGTTCTTGGAGCCAGGACGTTCGATCGTCGGCAATGCGGGAGTTTTGTTAACCCGGGTTCTGTATCGGAAGAAAGGCGGCGACAAGGAATTCGTAGTGGTGGACGCCGCCATGAACGATTTGATCCGCCCGGCTCTATACGACGCGCATCATGAGATCCTGCCGCTGCGGGCAGCCGCGACAGGCTGCGGACTGCTCGCTGATGTGGTCGGACCGGTCTGCGAGTCCGGAGATTTCCTGGCTCAGGATCGCCAGATGCCCGAGGTGTTCCCGGGCGATCTTCTCGCCGTGTGCACCGTGGGAGCCTACGGCTTTGCCCAAGCATCCAATTACAACGCCCGCCCTCGCGCCGCCGAGGTGCTCATCGAAAACGGCTCCTGGCGCGTGATCCGGACTCGCGAGACCTTCGATGACCTGATTCGCGGCGAGGAATAGACTCAAGGCTCAGAAGGTGGCGAGCAGACGCCGAAACGGCGTGTCATCAGGAGGAACGACATTAGGCCAGGTTCGCTCGATCCCATCCGGTGGCGGGCCGCCCTGAAATTCGAGCATCAGATGATGCTCCGCTGCCGCCTTGGCAGCCCGACGGTAGAGATCGATCATGGGCTGGTCAACGCGATGCATCATGTCAATCCGCACGCCGGCCGCTCCCACCTTTACCGCTCTCGCAAACTCCTCCTCCAGATGGCCGGCCAGATCGGCCGAAGAAAGGATAGGGACGTAACCCTTCACCGGCTTGATCCAGGAAGTATCCACGATCGCGGACTTCGGGTTCAGGTTCCGAACGATATCGGACTCTAGCAATTTGTGAGGTTCGGAGGCGACCATCAGGACGCGCCAGGGAGTCTCCGCCGGCGTCGTGCCATGCATCGCGATGGACGCGTCGTCCAGCCGCGGCGCGATGGTGGTGCGAATCGTCGTCCCCTCCGGGTGGAACACGTACATTACCGGATAATCGTCGAGTTGCGCCTCGGTGATCGCCACCCAGCCTACTCCGGGCTGGTCGACCAGGAACGGCAAGCCCATGAGCGAAGTTCGCTGGATTCCGCTCAGCTTAACCCGGCTGTAGCCGCTTTGGTCCGACTCGTAACCGGTCAGAACCGACGAATACGCGTCGCTATCCTGGGCGAAGCGGAAATCCGTCAGCTCTTCCTCAATCCGCAGGTCCTCTACGGTGCTGGTGCGGGGAATGTAATAGCGGAATGCCACGCCATCGTCGTACGCGCGCGCCTCAATGGTGACCCGCCGTCCCAAGGATCCGTTCTGTATATATTGGGCGATGAGCGAGTTGTAATGGTTGCGTACACGGCGCTTGTCTCCCTTATCTGAGGGAACCGTGTAGGTCTCATCCACGGATTCCTCTTTCGAGGTCACCAAGCCGACGTTTTCTCCCAGGATGGGCTCCTGATCGTGGATCGCGATACCTAAGAGAGAGGTGTCCATCAGGAGCTTCTGGTGAAATGCAACCTGGTACGCCAGCCGAACCAGGCGGCTGTCCGGCGGCGTCACGATGAACAGCCGCATCACCAGCTGCCCGTCTGGAGAAGCCACCTGGACAGAGTCGGTTTCGGCGAACGCCGCGGCGGCCACGGCCAGCCAAACCAGGGCGAGAGATAGAATCCGGGGTCTCATAACGAAAGAGGGGGCGCTTGCGCACCCCCTCGTTATGCTAAAGCGTCTGGACCGGCGCTTATGCCCAGCTGTATCCCGCCTTCTTGAAAGGCAGGGACCGGACGCGATCGCCGGTTGCCGAGAAGACCGCATTCGCGATCGCCGGCAGGATCGGAGGCATGGACGGCTCGCCCATACCGGTCGGGTTGTTGTTCGACTTCACGTAGTGAACTTCGATGTCGGACGGAGCCGCGGAAATCCGCAGCAGCGGGTGCGTGTCGAAATTACCCTGCACCACGCGGCCGTGATCCACCGTGATCTCCTGCTCCATCATCGCGCCCATGCCATCAATGATGGCGCCTTGCGCCATGTTCATCGCCTGACCGGGGTTGATAATGGTGCTGCCGATGTCGGCGGCCACCCACACCTTGTTCACCTTCACCTTCTTGCTGACAACTGTCACTTCGGCCACTTCGGCGAAGTAACCGCTGTGGCTGAAGTGGAACGCGACACCCATGGCCGTGCCCTTGGGGAGACTCTTCTTGCCCCACTCCGATTTCTCGGCGACCAGGTCAAGTACGCCTCGCATGCGTTCGGCACTGAACGGAGCCCCGCCGAAGCCTCCGCCAAAACCGCCGCGAGCGGGAGGCGGAGCCGGCTTGGTCTGGGCCAAAAGGTCGCGGCGGAATTGCACCGGATCCTTGCCGGCGGCGTGCGCCAGCTCGTCGATGAAGCTCTGCGTGACGAACGCCATCGCGTTGCTGGTGGGAGCGCGCAGCGAACCCGTGCGAATCGCCAGCGGCTGGGCCGAGGTGTACAGCGCGTAGTTCTCGATGAACGGTTGCGGGAACTCGGTTGCGCCGATGCCGCCGGCGCTGACCGATTGGATCGCGGGACCCTTACCCTGGCCGTCGTTCTTCGCGCCGTAGGTGACGAAGTGATTGCGCCATGCGACCACCTTGCCTGAGTTGTCCAGACCGGCGGACAGGAACTGGAAACCGCCGGGACGATAATAGTCGTGCCGCATATCGTCTTCGCGCGTCCAGAGCAGCTTGACCGGAGCGTTCACTTCTTTCGAGATGTACGCCGCTTCCGCCGCGTAATCGTTGGTCAGGCGCCGGCCGAATCCACCGCCGCCGCGGATCATGTGAACCGTAACCGCGCTCTGATCGATACCGCAGGACTTTGCGGCCAACCCGCGGGCGCTGGCCGGAATCTGGCTGCTGGTCCAGATCGTGACCTTGCCATTCTCGTAGTGCGCCGTGCAGTTCTGGGGTTCCAGATTGGCGTGCGAAATAAACGGATACGAGTAATTGGCCTCCACCTTCTTGGCTGCGGTCTTGATCGCACCTTCGGGATCGCCGTCTTTGCGCGTGGTGCTCATGGGCTCGCCCATGCCGATCTGCTGAGCTTTCGCGGCATACGCCGTGCTGCTATGCTCGGCAGTCGCCCGCGAACCTTCGTCCCAAACGACCTTAAGCTTCTTGCGAGCCGAATTCGCCTGGTACCAGGATTCGGCGACAATCGCGATTCCGCTTTCCAGACCCGGATCGCCCGGGAGTACAGCCGCGGTGATATCCGGCTGTTCGACCACGAACGCAGCCTTGATGCCCGGCAGCGTCTTGATCATGTCGAGATTGTGCGTCTTGACTTTGCCGCCGAACACGCCGCACTTCTCATACACGGCGTACAGCATTCCCGGCATGGTCATGTCGATCGTGAACACCGGCTTGCCGGTGACGATCTTCGGAAGATCCGGGCTGGGAACCGTGGTCCCGATGATCTTGTAGTCTTTCGGATCCTTGAATTTGACCGACCCCGCGGCCGGAGGCGCCATGCTGGCGACTTTCGAAGCCAGTGAGGCGTAGGTGGCCGTCCGGTTGGATGCTTTGTGCATCACCTTGCCCGAACTCGTAGTCAACTCGGATGCGGGAACATTCCAGGTTTGCGCCGCGGCTTCGACGAACATCTGGCGCGCTTCCGCACCCAGTTGCCGCATCGGAAGCCAGTTGGTCGGGGTCGCCGTGCTGCCGCCCGCGATCTGGCCGCCGTACTTGGCCTGATCCTGATCGGCCTGAACCACCTTGACGTCCTTCCAATCGACGTCCAGTTCCTCGGCGATCAACATCGGCAACAGCGAGCGAACGCCCTGCCCTACTTCGGGGTTCTTGGCGACGATGGTGACGCTATTGTCCGAGTTCACGGTGATGAAGTCGGCAGGCTTCAGCGGGGCCGCTGGGGCTCCGAAACCGCCTGCGCCGCCACGGCCACCAGCCGGACCGCCTTTGGCGTTACCTCCTTGCTGGGCGTCAGCCTTGAATACCAGCCCGAACAGTACGCCGCCCGTTCCGGTGGCAGCCACGGTCAAAAAGGAGCGACGGTCGATGTTTTTCGTGACAGTTTTCTTTTTCATGACGGTTCTCCCTTACTCCCTCGCCCTTCCGGCGCCGCCGCCCGAGGTGGCGCCCGGTCGCGTGGACGCGAGTTGCGCCGCCCGGTGGATGGCCTGGCGAATCCTCAAATAGGTTCCGCAACGGCACAGGTTGCCGTACATGGCGGAATCGATGTCTTTGTCGGTGGGCTGGGGCTTGGTGGCAAGCAGCGCCGATGCCGACATCATCTGTCCGGCCTGACAGTACCCGCACTGTGGGACGTCCACCTCCATCCAGGCTCTCTGCACTGGATGCGTGCCGTCGGCCGACAACCCTTCGATGGTCGTCACCGGATCTTTCACCGTTCCCACCTGCGTCTGGCAAGAGCGGACCGCTTTGCCGTTCACGTGGACCGTGCAGGCTCCGCACAGTCCGGCTCCGCAGCCAAACTTGGTGCCCTTCATGTCAAGAACGTCTCGGAGTACCCACAGAAGGGGTGTATCCGCGGGCACGTCTACAGTCTTGGACTGCCCGTTCACTTTGAGCGTGTATGCCATGTAATTGACTCCAAATTCTGCCCAATTCTAAATGGACAAGAGTTTCGGCCTGCGAACCCACCCGGCCCGCGTATCTCATGTAGAAAGTACCACTTGGGTTCGCACGGTGTCAAGGACCGGCGGCCACCAGTTCAATTCCCACGGTCGCGTCCAGGGAAGGCAATCCTTCCACGATCTGTGTGGATCCCCACGGATGTGCTGAACGGCCCAAAAACTCGGGCGCGAGCGCTGTTGCCTTGTTCGCGGTTTCCCGGCTCAATGAATAAACGCTCATCACCAAGGTATCCGCATAGCCCGCTTTCATCGTTTCGAGCGCCCGTCCCAGGCGGTCATACGCCAAGCGGAGGTCTTGGTCGCGATTCTCAAACGCCAGCTGCGCACCTGTAAATATCAATCTCGCCTTGGCCACCGCAGTCCCGCCGGCGTCCAAAAATTCGACGGGACTCTTGGGCCGCTGCTGCAGGCGGCCTATGCCCTCGCACGCGGCTTCCGGCTCCACAGCCAATCGGGTAGGCTGCACGACATTCAACGCGGCCGCCGGGAACGCCGCGAGCGCCGCTGCACGAACGTTCTCCAGTTGATCGAGTCCGCTCAGGAAACAGGTGGCTTCGACCATTGCGGCTCCTGCCGACCCGGCCGCAGCGGCGAGTTTCGTCACGGCTTCGCGGGCTTCAGGGGCACGCTGTGCCGAAAAGAATGCCAGCCCGTACGGGTTCAGGGTCTTTTTCCCCGCGCTGATACTCTCAATCACTACCTGCGCGCCTTCCATCGGCAGCGCCCCCACCTGGATGGTCGTCACCACCGGCAGCGGCGCTTTCCTGTCTGAAAGCTCTTCGGCTACAATCGTCGCGACCCGGCGCATATCGCCGGTCCCGGCGACAAATGCACGCAGCTTGACGAAGGTCGCACCTCCGTTGGCCCGATCCAAGGCCTTGAGAGCATCGTGAACCTGCTGGGTCAACAACCCCTTGGCCGACAATGGCGAGATATGAAAGGCCAGCTTATCCGTCTCCGCGATCACCGCGGCCGGAGGCTCGGGCGGAAGCGGCAGAGTCTGCGTCTCGGGCTCTTTTTCCTTCTTAGGAGGCTTGATGCGCAAGGGCGCCGACTGGGCCCAAACATATCCCGCCGCGACCATAGAAATGCCCAGCAATCGCGCGAAATTCGGGCACGTCATCGCATGTCCACCGAGGCGATTTTATCATCATTAACGGATCGCGCATTCCTTGCCGATCTAGCCCGTGTAATTCCGCCCAGGACGGCCTTGACACGGATGTCGCAGGATCGACATACTAAGGCACAGTATCCATAAGTAAAGTTAAGGGCGAGGCGATCGGCTAGCAGACACGATCGCGCGCGGTTCCCGATTGGAAAAGCAGGAGGGATTCATGATGAAGTCCAAATCGTTCACGTTCCACTTTGTGTTCGGGTTTCTGATGTTGGTGAGCTTCATAGTAGGTGCCGCCTTGGCGCAGGCTCCCGCTCCCAAGGCCGCGTCGAAGGCCGCACCGAAAGCCGCGGCGAAGACCGCCCCATCGCAAGTAGATTCGGTGATTGAATCGGTCAAGGCGGGATTATCAGAAGCCTTGATCATCAGAACTCTGAAGCGAGACAACAAGCCGGCCGATCTCACGCCGGCCGACCTGGTGAAGCTGAAGAACGCCGGCGTATCGGAAAACATCATCGGCGTGATGCTGGATCCTGCCAGCACACCGGCTCCGGCCGCAGCCGCGGCTCCGGTAGCACCAGCGCCCGCTGCTCCTGTAGCCGCTGCCCCGGCGCCCGCGCCGGCTCCCGAACCCGTCGCGGCGGCTGCCCCCGCCCCGGCTGCTTCCGGACCCACTACGCAAGCACAAAAGAAACGCGTCATCGTCGACGAATTCGACTATTCCACGGTGAAGACCGCGGTGCAATCGGTGTTCAACACCCAACAAGACATCGGCAAGGGAATCCGCGCCATGCTGGTCACACGGCTGGCGCAGGCGAACAAGGTCGTAATCGTGGAGCGCGCCAAAATGGCGACGCTGACCAAGGAGCAGGACTTTAACGCCAGCAATCGGGTCAAGCAAGGAAGCGGAGCGCGCGTGGGCCAAATCTCAGGCGCCGACGCCCTCCTTTCCGGAGACATCGTGGTCTTCGGCCGGGACGACAAAAAGAAGAGCGTGAAGGGCGGCGGCCTGATTGGCGGCGTGATCGGTGGAATCGCCTCCAGCAAGAATGAGGACAAGGCCGTGGTCACCATCGACTATCGGCTGATCGACGCCGAGACCTCCGAAATCATCGCCACGGGCGAAGCCAAAGGCGAATCCGTCCGCAAGGGCAACGCTCTCGGCGCTATCGGCGGAGTACTCGGCAAGGGCGTCGCGGGAGTTCAAGTCGACATGACCAGCTCCAATTTCGCCCAGACCATCATCGGCGAAGCGACTCAGGACTGCGTCAACAAGCTGGCCGACATCCTGCTCGAGCAGACCGCCAACATGAAGAAGACGGTCCGCGAAGTAGAGGGCCGCGTGGCCGATGTGTCTGGAAAGACGCTGGTGCTCAACGTCGGCTCGAATGACGGCGTCAACGTGGGCGAGGTCTTCGAGGTTCTCAACATCGTCCGGGAAGTGAAGGATCCGGTAACGAAGGAAACCCTGGACGTGGTGACCGAGAAAACCGGCGAGATGACCATCACCAGTGTACGTGATAAAGTAGCGACCGGAACTTATACCGGATCGCCCGCGAAGGTCGGTTTCATGGCGCGTAAGAAGATATAGCAGGTACTCAAAGATATCGAGGGGGGCTACTGTCGTGAGCAAGAAACTTCTGGTAAGTTTACTCGCCGCATCGGCGACACTAGTATCGGCGCAGTCCAAGAAGGCGCTCATGATCGAGCCCTTCGACTACTCGACCGTGATGACCGCTGTCCAGTCGATCTTCGGCACCCAGCAGAACATCGGCACCGGTATCGCCGCCATGCTGACCACGCGGGTCACGCAGGACGGCAAGTTCACGGTGGTCGAGCGCCGCAAGGTTGCCAACCTCACCAAGGAGCAGGATTTCGCCGCCAGCAATCGCGTAAAGCAAGGCACCGGAGCGCGGGTCGGACAGATTCGCGGCGCGGATCTGACGCTGATGGGAGATATCGTCGTATTCGGCCGCGATGATCGCAAAGTCGGCGGGGGAGTCGGAGCGATCGTGGGCGGCGCGGGCGGCGTCATCGGCGGGTCGAAATCGGATGCCAAGGCCGTCGTCGTCATCGACTACCGCCTGGTGGACGCGGAAACCAGCGAGGTGGTCGGCAGCGGCGAGGCTCGCGGCGAATCCAAGCGCACCAGCAAGGGCTTCGGGGCGGCGATGTTCGCCGGCGGCGTTGGTGCGGGCGGCGGATTCAACATGACCAGCTCCAACTTCGCCGAGACCATCATCGGCGAAGCCACCATGGATGCCGTGAACAAGCTCTCCCAACAGATCGCCGCAGGCCCTACAACAGGTAGCGCCGGGAGCCGAGCAGACGACCTTGACGCCATTGTGGCCGACGTCGACGGAGCCAACATTACGATCAATGCCGGAAGCGCGGCCGGCCTCGTCAAAGGCCAGACCTTCATCATCTATCACAAGGGCAAAGAGATTAAGGATCCCAAAACCGGTGAAGTGCTGGACGTGCAGACCACCCCCATCGGCACGCTCACCATCACCAACGTGCGCGATCGTATCTCTACTGGAACCTTCGCCGCGGCCGGCGGCCCCGCTCCCGTGGTTGGCGACGTCGTCAGAAAGTAACGGGAAAGCAAGGTTCGCGATGCGGATCAACGGCTCACTTTTGGTTCTCGTCTGCCTTGGCGCGCAGGCGCAGATCATTCCGCGCGTGGGTGTGCCCGGCCTTGGTATCGGCGCCGGATCTGTGTGGCGGGGCAACCTCGGCGGCATGCTTGGCCAGCAGCCTTCGCGGGTAACCATGGACGATCTGGGCCGCTTCGATCAATATCTGGCGGGGGCAGGAGCGTACTGCGCCGCGCTCACCGCCGCCGATTATGCAGCGAATCGCTTGATGGTCCGCAGCATGGCGGCCTACGTTCGCACCATGAACGCATACTCCAGCAACCAGCAGATGCGCTCCTATCTGGGCCGCATCTCGACCCGGATTTCGACCTTCCCTTGCGCATGGAACGGCTACCAGGCCGAGCCTCTGGATTTTGAACCGGTTCCTCCGCCAGTGGCGGCCGAGCCGCCCTTCGCGCTTAAGCCTCCCGACGTCGCGAATGTCGCTGCCGCCGACCAGGAAACGTTCACGGACCTGCAGGCCCGTTACACTGCGGACGCGAAACGCGCTGCTTCTGCCTGGAAGAGCGCCGCGGAAATGAACGCCCGGCTGGCGACGCAGGGTGCGTCATTGAACGCCGAAACAGCCGCGGCCGTCAGCCGGTTCCAGCTGCTCTTTGGTCTGTCGGCCGGATCCATGCTGGACCACCGCTGGGACGAAGTCCTCGAACACCTGCAGGCCGTCGAAGCCGAAACCGCCAAAGTCGTCAAAGTCGCCGGACGCTAGACTAAATGTGTAAGGAGGCAACAGCCTCCTCCTCACAAGACGCTTCTGATGACAGCTGAGCCCTCCACGCCGCTCATGCGGCAATACCACGGCATTAAGCAGCAGGTTCCCAACACGTTGCTGATGTTCCGTCTGGGTGACTTCTACGAGCTGTTCTACGACGACGCCGTCACCGCCGCCCGCGAGCTCGAAATCACGCTCACCGCGCGCAACAAGGAAAAGGGGCAGCCCATTCCGATGTGTGGCGTTCCTTACCACGCCTCCGAAAACTACATCGCGCGCCTGATCCAGAAGGGCTACCGCGTCGCCATCTGCGATCAGATGGAAGTTCCCAGCGCCGCGACCAAACTCGTAAGACGCGAAGTAACCCGCATCGTCACGCCCGGCACCTCCATGAACGCGCAGGTTCTGCGCTCGCATGAAAACAACTACCTTGCGGCTGTTATGTCCTCGAACGGCCGGGCCGGCCTTGCGCACGTCGATATTTCCACCGGCGAATTTCGCGCCACTGAGATAGACGTCTCCGAAGTTCGTACCGCGCTTGAAACCCTGAATGCGCGGGAGGCCTTGTTTCCCGAAGGCTCGAACGATTCTATCGGCTGTCTTAAAACCAATGTGGACGCCTGGGTCTTCGCGCCGGATTACGCCGCGCGCAGCCTGTGCGATCACTTTCATTTGCTCTCGCTCGATGGCTGTGGTCTCGAGTCGCACCCGTTGGCAATCGGTTCCGCCGCCGCGATCCTGCACTATCTTCGCGACACGCAGCGCACCGCGCTCGACCACCTGGAGCGGCCGTCCTTTTATAACCGTGCTGACGCGCTCATCCTCGATTCCACCACGGTTCGCAATCTGGAGCTGGTCGAGCCGCTGTTTGCCGGCGAGTCCAGGGAATCGACGCTGCTGCACGTGCTGGACCGCACTCGCACCGGCATGGGCGGACGCCTGCTTCGACGCCGCCTCCTCGCGCCGTCCATTGACGCCGCCGAAATCGAAGCACGCCTGGATGCCGTCGAAGAACTGCACAAAGCGCCGATCCTGCGTGCCGAGCTGGGCAAACATCTCGAATCGATCCTCGATCTCGAACGGCTGCTGGCGAAAATATCGCTCTCGTCCGCCGGGCCCCGTGATCTACTCGCACTGGCCCGTTCTCTGGGCGTAGTCCCGGCTTTTTCCGCGCATACATTCAGCGCGGCGTTGCTACAAGATATTCAGGTGCGGCTGGACCCGATCCCCGAGGTCCATGACCGCGTACTCGCGGCTATCGCCGAAGAGCCTCCCGCAAATCTCTCCGATGGAGGGACTATTCGCGCCGGTTTCGATCCGGCCCTGGATGAGCTGCGCGACATCTCGCAAAACAGCCGAACCTACCTCGTGCAAATCGAGCAGCGCGAGCGTACCCGCACCGCCATCACGTCGCTCAAGGTCCGCTTCAACAATGTCTTCGGATACTACATCGAGATTTCCAAGTCCAATCTGCACCTCGCGCCGCCCGATTACCAGCGCAAGCAAACCCTGGTCAACGCCGAGCGCTTCACCACTCCCGAGCTCAAGGAACTCGAAGTCAAGATTCTGGAGGCGGAAGAACGGTCGCTTGCCATCGAGCGTGCAATCTTTGAGCAGATCCGTGTTCTAGCCGCCTCGCATGCCGCGCGCATTAAAGCTACTGCGACTGCGGTTGCCGAGTTGGACGTCGCCGTCGCCCTGGCCGAAGTCGCCGCGGAAAGCCGCTATGTGCGCCCGCGGTTTTCTAGTTCCGGCGAGATGCGCGTCGTGGCCGGCCGCCATCCCGTGATCGAAAAGCTGGCCGCAAAGGACGCTCAGCGATTCATCCCCAACGATCTCTATTTTCATTCCGATACCGAATTCATCGCCGTAATCACCGGTCCCAACATGGGCGGCAAGTCGACGTACCTGCGCCAGGCCGCCCTGCTCGCGATCCTGGCCCAATTGGGATCGTTTGTCCCGGCCGACTCCGCGCTGATGCCCCTGGTCGACCGCGTGTTCACCCGCATCGGGGCTGCGGACAATCTCGCGCGCGGACGATCTACGTTCATGGTCGAGATGACCGAGACCGCCGTGATTCTCAATACCGCCACCGCACGCAGCCTGATCGTGCTGGACGAGATCGGGCGCGGCACTTCGACTTACGACGGGCTGGCTCTGGCCTGGGCCGTGGTCGAGCACATCCACCGCCACATTCGCGCAAAGACGCTCTTCGCCACGCACTATCATGAGCTGACCGAACTCGCGGGCCAGTTCGATGGCGTCCGCAATCTGCATGTGTCGGTCAAGGAAGCCGGCGACCAGATCCTGTTCCTTCGCCGCGTCGAGCCGGGCGCAGCCGACCGTAGCTACGGCATCGAAGTCGCACGCCTGGCCGCCCTGCCGATGAGTGTGATCGAGCGCGCCCGAGAGATTCTCGCCCACCATGAATCTGCGGTTACCGAAGAATTAGCCCCGCCCTCCGCGCCCATGCAGATCCAGTTGTTCGAACCCGTCAATCACCAGCTCGCCGCTCGTATCCGCGCGCTAAAGCTGGACGAACTTCGTCCGATTGATGCTCTCCAACTGTTAGCAGAACTTCAGAAGGAACTTAAGAATTGATGCGAGTCGCGGGGATTATGAGCGGTACGTCGCTCGACGGGATCGATGTCGCCATCGTCGACATTCGCGGCAAGAAGATCGAGCCGGTCGCTTTCCACAGCATTCCCTACCCCAAAAATGTTCGCGCAGCCGTCCTGGGCGTCTCTAACACCATGACCCACACCTCGGCCATCGCCCGGCTGCACTTTCTGCTGGGCGAGCTGTACGCCGAAGCTGTCCGCGAAACGTGCCGGCGGCGCCGCGTTCCCCTGCATTCCATTTCGCTGTGCGGCCTGCACGGCCAGACGATTTTTCACGAAGGCGCGCCGGTAAATTACCTGGGCCACCGCATCGCCAGCACCTTCCAGATCGGCGACGCCGCCGTCGTGGCCGAACGCACCGGTCTGTGGACCATCTCCAATTTTCGCGAACGTGATATCGCCGCGGGCGGCCGAGGCGCTCCGCTGGTGCCTCTGGCCGATTTTCTGTTGTTCCGCCATCGCCGCATCGGCCGCATCGCACTGAACCTCGGCGGCATCGCCAACATCACCGTGATTCCGGGCGGCGCCACGCGCGACGGCGTGCTGGCGTTCGACACGGGCCCCGGCAACATGGTGATCGACGCGCTGGTTTCCCGCCTGACCGAAGGCCACCAGACCTACGATCGCCAGGGCCGCATCGCGCGCCGCGCCAAGGTTCATGTTCGTATGCTGGCGTCTATGATGGCCGATCCGTATTTCAAGCTTCGCCCGCCTAAGACCACCGGCCGCGAACAGTTTGGCCAGGAGTTCGCCAGCGGCCTGGCCGCGACCGGATTGCCACTCGAGGTTCTGATCGCGACGGCCACCGAGTTTACGGCTCGTTCCGTCGCCGCAGCCATCACTACGCATGGCGGCGACGCCCGCGAGGTCATCGCCTCCGGCGGCGGCGTGCATAATCGCTGGCTGATGCGCCGCTTGCGCGAGCTTCTACCGGGCATCGCGATCGGCACCAGCGCCGACCATGGCATCGACCCCGACGCCAAGGAAGCCATTGCCTTCGCCGTGCTCGCCCACGAATTCGTAATGAGCCGGCCCGGCAACCTGCCCTCCGCAACGGGAGCCCGCCGCGCCGTTCTTTTGGGACGCGGCACACCAGTATTTTAGGAAAGCCTCTCTTCGTCTTTCTGGGCTTGATAGTCCAGCTGCCGGACTTTTTGCCGCGGATCTTTAGATAAAATCTGATTCTCTAAATCCTGAGGCATTGCCGAGTTTTCTTTCTTCTTCGTTTTGCCCTTGAGGTCGGCCAGCACCGCGCGAACATATTTCTTCATGTCACATTCCTGACACGTTGCTCGGCGCCCGATACGCGCGGAAACGCTAATCCCAACAGGACTCGCGAGATCTTCGCGGCCCCGGGCCGTTACCCGCCGGCAAAATGAATGATAGAATTCGAACGAGGATCACCGCCATGAAGCTGCTTGGATTTTTCGTGGTTGGATTCGCCTGCGCCGCCGTTACGCTCGGGCAGGCCACCGTGGAATACTCAGTGGGAACCGGAGCCGCCACCGGAGCAGCCGCCGGAGCCAAGGGTACCGGACGAGCTGTCGGTGGAGTATTCTCCGCAGTTGGTCAGGCCCTCAATCAGGCAGCCAAGGCGGGCGCCCCAGCTGCTGCGGCCCCTTCGAAGACCACCGTTACGCCGACCACCGTTACGCCGGCGCCTGCTGCCAACACTGGCCCGATGCTAACCAAACCAATCGATCCGTCCCAGGTCACCGTCGGCATGGACCGCAATCAACTTCTGGAACGTTTCGGTGAACCGGCCACCAGCACCTCGGAAATGCGTCACTCGCAGCTGATCGATACCTTTTGGTACCCCACCACTCCCAAAGACGAGCTGATTGTCAGTCTCACCGACGGGAAAGTCGTCTCCACCGTGCTCGCTTCCCAGAGAAGGAAGCGCAGCCCGGTCGCGTCAGCCACGAAATAAATGCTCCTTCGCCTTGTTCTACTCGCCGGATTTGCCGCCGCGCTCTCAGCTCAGACCGCCCAATATACAGGGTCGGCCGCCTGCAAAACCTGCCATGCCGCGACCTATGCGCGCTGGCAGAAGACCCGCATGGCGAACGTCGTGCGCGATCCCAAAGAACATCCCGACGCCATCATTCCCGATTTCAGCAAGGCCGATCCGGCAATCGTCAACTTCACCAAGGATGCCATCGCTTTCGTCTATGGCAGTAAGTGGAAACAGCGCTACTTCACCAAAGTCGGCAATGATTATTTTCCCCTGCCCGCCCAGTGGGACGTAGCGAATCAGGCCTGGAGCCGCTATTTCGTTCGCGAGGGGACGGATTGGTGGGTTCCACACTACCCCGCGGACAACATGCAGCGCCCTACTGGACCAACATGCGACGGCTGCCACTCGGTCAACTACAACATCCAGACCAAGACCGTCACCGAATGGAACGTGGGCTGCGAAAAATGCCACGGCCCGGGCAGCCTGCATGTCGCCCGGCCTTCCCGCGCTAACATCGTCAATCCCGCGCGTCTGGGCGCACGCGGAGTCGACGTCTGCATTCAATGCCACTCCCAAGGCCAGCCGTTAGCGAATCCGATCCAGGGCAAATACTACGACTGGCCCGTCGGCTATGTTGTGACCAACGACGCGACCAAGAAATTAAGCGATTTCTGGAAGCTCGAAGATCACAAACTGGGCGAAACGACGTTCACTCACTTCCCAGATGGAACCGCACATAAGAATCGCATGCAGGGCAATGACTTCGTCCAGAGTGTGATGTACACGCGCGGCATCACATGTTTTACCTGCCATGACGTGCACGGCACCGATAACAATGCCGACTTGATCCGGCCTGCCAACGAACTGTGCCTGCAATGCCACGGACCGAATTCTCCCAATGGGCCGCACACCGGGACCATCGAGCAGCACACTCACCATCCCGCCGGATCTGCCGGGAATGAGTGCGTGAACTGTCACATGCCGAAGATCGAGCAGGAATTCACCACCACCAACGTCCGCAGCCACACGTTCAAGTTCATCGCCCCGTTGGAAGCCGAGCGCAATAAGATGCCGAACTCCTGCACTTCCTGCCACACTGGCGAGACTGCGGAGTGGGCCGACAAGGCGCTCAAGACTTGGCCCGAGTTCTCGCCCTGGCGCGTGGCGAACTAGCTACTTTCCATCTCGGATGCTTCCCGACAGGGACCGAAGAAACGCTACCAGCGCGAGCTTCTCCTCGGCACTGAGATGAAGCGGGCGCACATCCTCGTCGAGGCCGGGATTCATATTGCCGCCGCGATCGTAATAGTCCACCACGTCTTCGAGCGTCGCCAAGCTTCCGTCGTGCATGTACGGAGCGGTGCGTGCGACCTCGCGCAGCGTCGGCACCTTGAACTTTCCCTCACCCGCGCCCTGGTCGGCAAGTTTGCCGTCCTGCCAGGCGATTCCCGTGTTGTGAAAATTCTCGTCGGTGAAGTTCGGACCCGCGTGGCACGTCGTACAGCGCGCTTTTCCGCGGAACACCGCCAGTCCCGCTTTTTCGAGATCGCTGAGAGCGTGCTGGTCTCCCGCGGCGTACCGGTCGAAGCGCGAATTACCGGAGCGAATCGTCCGGACGTAGCTCGCCAGCGCCGACGTGACGTCGGCGATCTTGAGCCCTGTGCGCCGCTCGACTTCAGCCTCGGTCATGCCGAGCTCTTTTGGATTGAGAATCGGCTCCAGCGCCTGCTGCTCCAGCGACTTCGAGCGTCCGTCCCAGAAGAACGTCTTTCCATAGCCGCGATTGACGATCGCCGGAGCGCTGCGCGTTCCCTCGGCCCCGCCGATCCCCCGGGCGACCTTGCGGCCGTCGGAAAACGCGAGCTTGGGATCGTGGCAGCTCGCGCATGCCAGTGTCCCGTCAAGCGAGAGGCGCTTGTCGAAGAACAGCTTCCTCCCGAGCGCGATCTTCGCCGGCGTCAGCGGGTTCGCATCGGGGACGGGCATGTAAAGATCCAGCCCGAGCGGAGGACGGATGACGAGTGCGAAAAGAAGCAGTGGTTTCATTTTCCCGCAGACTGGGGAAGAAAATTTTCCAGAGCCCAGATTTCCATTCCCCCTCCCTGGGTTCCTGCGAATGCGATACGGTGGCCATCCGGATGAAACCGGATCTTGGCCGCTTGCAACGGATCCGACGCCAGCTTCCGGCGCTCGCCGCCCTCGATAGGGATACGCCACCACTCGAGGTTCACGTTGCGGAGACCCATCCTCTGTTTGGTATCGAAAATCACCTGACGCGAATCGGGACTCCAGCCAATAAGATCGACTCTCCCGGCGGAAACGTCAGGCCGAAACAGCTCGCGCGGCGCGCCGCCTGTTACTGGCACAACTCCGAGCACGGGTTCATAGCTGCCGCCACCGGCACGAAAGGCCAGGTAATGCCCATCTGGAGATATCGCTGTGTCAATAAACCCTGCGTCGGCGTGACCCGTTTGCAATTGGCGCTCGGAACCAGTCCCAACGTCGTGAATGATCACGTGACTAGGCGAAGCCGTCTGGTCCCGCCGGTAATACACGATTTCCTTCCCATTGGGAAGCCACTCAGGCTGAAAAATTGTCTGCTCGCCTTCGGCTTGCGCGACCGCACGCACCTCACCCGTCTGGGTGTCCATGCTGTAAGCGCCTTCGTGATTCTTTTCATCGAACGCCATGAGCAGAAGCGATCGACCGTCAGGCGACCAGTCGGTCAAACGCTGGATCGCGGAGAGTTTAGGACTGAGTTGACGCTCGTTTTCATTCTCAATGTTGACAATTGAAATCTTGCCGGGGCTTTTGTCGCCGCTGACGTAGGCAAGGTATTTGCCGTCTCGAGACCAGACCGGATCGCGGTTCACACCCAACAAGCCGTGACTAGCTGGTTTCGGCGCCACCACCATTCTGCCGGTCTCCCAGTCCCACGAGGCAATGAATATTTCGTTGGTGCCGTTGTTATCGGCGAAGAAAAGAGAACCGGACTTGGTTATCCCCATCGGCCGCATGCCCCCGATACCATGCCTCAGTCGTTTGGCGTCGCCCTCAGCCTTGCCGTCGATAACAGAGAGAGCCCACAGGTCACGGGTTCCTGTGCGCTCACTGGCAAAGAGCAGAGTCTTGCCATCGGGTGCCCAGCCGAACACCTGTTCCTGCGTCACGCTTTCGCTCAGAGTGACCTCCCGACTTCCATCCTGGGCCAGCAGCATGATCTTAGTTCCCGGTTTGCCTTGTTGCGTACGGAGGTCGTAGGCGACGTAGCGGCCATCCGGCGAGAAACTCAAGCGCCCCAGCGAACCCCAGGTGAGCGTCTTGAGAAACCGCGCGCGACCGTCGGCGGCGGAAATGAGCGCTATCTTGTCGGATTCATTGGCCGCGTTCAGGACCGTCAGAATCTCTTTCCCATCGGGTGAAAAGCCGGCGGGTTCTAAATAGCTGAACTCACGGTTGGAGTACAGCGTGCGGAGATTGGAACCGTCGGCTTCAACTATGCGAAGCTCCACGCCGGATGGTTTGATCCAGGAGAACACGACCTGCTTGCCGTCTCTGGATACCTGCGGCCTGAACGCGTAACCATCTCCGTATGGAGCAGAGTTTGAAGTCAGACGCCGCTGGGCGCCAGAAATTAGATCACGGATCGCCAGGTCTCCGGTCGCCCAATCCGTGAGGCTCAGGTATCTACCATCGAAAGATGGCGAACCGGTGTCATCGGTACCGGGACCCGACAAAATTTGACGTGCGGCTTGAGTTCCTTGCGCCGAAGCGACCTGCGGACGCACCCCGTTGCCGACCGTAATTAGACACAACAGCATGGTCACGGCGAATGCGGGGATTTTCCACAACGGCCTGGTCGGAGGTGGTTCGGGGACCACCCTCCGCCCCGCTCGCCAGGCATCGATCTCGCTCGGGTAGGCGTACACGCTGCTCCGGCTCTTGTGAGTGTGCCGGTGGACCGGAAGCCCCTCTTCCTTTTCCCACCTGCGGGCGGTAACGGCGTTCCGCTGGAGGTACGCCCCGATCTCTTTCCACGACTCCAGCGCCGTCTCGCTAGGCTGCAGGTCGGATTCGTTTGGGTTCATGCTGGTCAGAATAGCCTCGATGGCCACTTCCGGCAACGAACATTAGCATTCACGCCGCTCGGAAACACCAATTTCGGTCCTTCATTTGGATGCGGCGGCCTTCGGTAGGAAATTCTCTAGCGCCCAGACCTCGTTGGGTCCCCTCGTATTTGACGCGAAGAAGACCCGCTTTCCGTCCGGGTGAATCTGGGGAGACGCGATATTGGCAGCCGCCATCGGGAGCCCCATCTGTTCGGCAGGTCCCCCGGAAACTGGGACTCGCCACAGCTGGTTCGGTCCATTGCCGCCCGCGCCACCACGGACGAAGAGTAAGTAGCGTTGATCGGGAGTCCACGCCAGCGCATGCCGAAGCGCGCCGGTGAACTGCTCGGAGTTCGCCGCCGGCCTGAACACCTCCCGAGATTGGCCACCGGCCGCCGGCATGACCTCTAGGATGCCTCCCAGGAGCACCATGGCGACCTGGAGACCGTCGGGCGAGAC
>Ga0207674_10002048_pt1 | contig 25577 bp, 26 predicted proteins | sample KBSCornC72_FD_184303 | JGI IMG/M metagenome (GOLD analysis project Ga0207674, IMG submission 184303) | Corn rhizosphere microbial communities from Kellogg Biological Station, Michigan, USA - KBS Corn C7-2 (SPAdes) (version 2) | ecosystem: Host-associated > Plants > Roots > Rhizosphere > Soil ...
GGAGTTCGAAGCCAGATCCTTCGCAAGCTCAGGATGACGGTTTTCGTTGTCTGGCAGCGATTTACGAGGCGAGGGACATTCCTTGATGCGCAAGGTTGTTCAGCGAGCGGAATCGTAGCGCACACGCAAAACTCAGAACACGATCTAGCGGGCCCCCTCCGCCTTAATTCGAATATCTTTAAACTCCACCACCATCGGCTTCCCCGCGTGCATCTGCAGCGCCAGAATTCCACTCATCGCCCGATTCTTCGAATCATTGTCAATCACATCCACCGTCTGCACCCCATTAATGAAGTGTTGGACGTGATTTCCCTTGGCGATGATTATGTAATCGTTCCATTCACCCTTCTTGCACGCCTTGGCGATCGCGTCGTGCTCGCCCAGCGACCCGGTCACCTTGGAGACGCCGTCCTCGCCGATCTCCACCTTGTCGCCCACCCACGCCAGGTAGCTCTTCTTTCCCTGCACCCCGCCGCGGCCCGTTCCCTTCTCCTCGTACAGGAACCCGTCCTTGCCCGGCAGATCGGCGATCTCCGCCTGGTAACCGCTGGCCACCCACTTGTTGTCCTTGTGCCCCACGAGGTGCTTCGAACGATACTGCACGCCGCTGTTGCCGCCGTGAATGCGGTACGACAATCGCAGCTCAAAATCGGCGATCTGGGCGGGTTGGGCGGCGCCGCCGGTGTAGATCAAAAACGTGTTCGACTTGCACGGATTCTCCGGCGTCGATTCCCCTCGGATGACGCCGTCCTTCACGCTCCACAGTTTCGGATCGCCGTCCCAACCCGTCAGGTCTTTCCCATTAAAGAGGCTGACGACCCCCACGGTCGGCTCGGGAGGGGCGGCGGGAGGGGCAACGTCGCCCCCGAAGGAAAACGAAGCAAACACGAACGGCAGGATTGCCACGAACGCGCGTCGGTTCATAAATTCAGGCCTCCACGATGGCTCCGCCAGTATGTACGTCGCACGTCGCGCGTCCGTTTAGCGACTTCCGCGATTGACCGCGCGAGCGGGGCGGGCGACAATCCCCGACTGGCCCTTACGTTGGAGACGCGTTCATGGCGGAAGAAAAGCCGGGGTTGCACATCGACCTGGATTGGAAGAAGCAAGCCCAGGAGGAAAAGAAGCGCCTGGAGGAAGAAGAGAAGAAGCGCGCCGAGGAGCGCGCCACTCCCGCCGCACCCCCTCTCCCTACCGGCGTCCTCCCGACTGACGTTGGCGCGCCGGCGCCGGGCGGTCGCGCCGCCGCCGCCGCCGCCCCACGCGGTCGCGCGGCGACCGGTCCTCGCGGTGAGCGCGAGCTGCCGCCGGCCAGCGTCCAATCGCTGGCGCAGTCGCTGGTGACCCAGGCGATGTACTACCTGAGTGATTCGGCGGCGCGGACGGGGGACGAGGCGTCGAACATGGACATGGCCAAGCACCTGATCGATTCGCTCGACGTGCTGGAGCAGAAGACCAAGGGGAACCTGACGGACGAGGAAACGCAGTTCCTCAACACCGCGCTCTACGAAGCGCGGATGCGCTTCATCGCGGTAGCCGGCCAGGTCATTTCGGGGGCGTGACGCGCGGTTAAGGGTTGGCGAGGTTCGCCAGCGCCTTGCTCAGCTCGACCACGCCGATCGGCTTGAGCAGGTGACGGTCGATGCCGGCATTGGTGCAGCGTTTGACGTCGGCGTCCATCCCGTAGGCGGTCAGGGCGATCGTGGGGCAACCAAATAGTTTCTTGAGCTCGACGAGGAGATCGACGCCGTCGCCGTCCGGCAGGCCCAGGTCGCCGACCACCGCTTCGAACGTCCCATGCGCCGCGGCGGCGGAGCGCGCGTCGGCGCAGCACGCCGCCGGTACCACCTCGTGCCCCGACCGCCGCAGGAGCAGCGTCACCGTTTCGAGCGTGTCGGCGTGATCTTCGACCAATAAGATTTTCAGCCGGCGGGCCGGCGCGTTATTGCTCATTCCCTCAATCTCCCGGTATCCATTCGCGCAACAGTATAACATTACGGCAGGCGGGCGTACCACGGGGTGACTGCGCACGACATCGGTCGAACGCTAAGGTTTTTCGTAAGCCGCCATGGCGCCCCGCCCGGGTCGCAGACTGCGGGTCGGCTCATCGATACGGTTATCCACCGAGTACGTCGCCCGACTTGAAATGTTCTTCCGCAACTACGGTGGACGGCAGTGGATAAAGACCGGCCACGTGGACGAAATGTGAATGTCGAAATTGCGTGAAGTTGACGCTTGCCTTTGGTCGTTGCGCGGTTAAATTGCAGTGCCTGCCTCGCGAAACGGTTGCACGAAACGTTTCGGCGGGGTGCGCAACATGGAACGGTGCTCGCACTCGGATCAGCGAAACACCGAACCCGCCGGATCATGGACGACACGGCGATTCAGGGAAGGCATGGATGCGAATGGCGGCGCAGGCTTCACAAAAACCCCAATCCAAATCCCCGGCGGGGCGGGGACAAAACCCGGCGGTTAAACCCGGCAGCACGCGCATCGATTCCCTGGCGGCGGTTTCCGCGCCGCCCGCTATGCCCTCGCGCTGGAGTCGCCTCGGTCAGCTCTGGCAGATGCCCCTCCTGGTCTTCAGCGTCGTCCTCTTCGGCGCCGCCGCCTGGCTCTTCATCGACCCCAAGCCCGGCCTCTCCATCGACCAGAAAATCGAAGTCGTCCGCACGCTCCTCAACCAGGCCCGCCCCGAAGCCGCCATCGAGCAGTGCAACCTCCTGCTCAACAAAGAGCGTCTCGAGGGCAGCCGCGAAGCCGAGATCCACCTCCTCCTGGCCGAAGCGCTCGAGCAGGGCCAGAAGCAGAAGAAACTCAACGTCCCCGAGAACCACCGCCGCATCGTCGAGCAGACCCTGACCGCCATGGAGCAGGGGGCCAAGCCGACCGCGTCGATGAACCAGCGGCTTGCCGAATCCTACGAAGCCTTGGGCCGCTCGACCGAATCGCTCATGTACTACCGCCGGGCGATGCTGATGAATCCGGCCAAGGCGCTCTACCTGCAACGCAAGATCATCGACCTGCAGCTCGGCTCGGACGACGCCGCCGGCGCCGCGTCGTCCCTCGAAGACTACCTCGGTCACGCCGAGCTCAAGGATGCCGAGCGCTCCTGGGCGATGGGCGAACAGGCCCACCTGATGGTCGATCGCGGCGAGTTCGCCTCCGCCCGCCAGGTGCTCGAAGAAGCCCTCCGCCCCGGCATCGATTCGGTCGATCGGGGTCAGCTCACCTACTGGCTCGGCTACTGCCAGTACAAGCTCGGCCAACCCGAAGACGCCGCCCGATACCTGCGCCTGGCGCGCGAGCAGTTCAAGCTCCAGCACCCGCTCGACGCCGACGCCGCCTACCTGCTCGGCCGCATCGCCCAGGAGGCCAAGCACCCCGAAGAGGCCAACTCGTTCTACGAGGTCGTGCTGACCAGCCACCCCGATTCCAAGGCCTCGATCGCCGCCCGGCTGGGCCGCGGCGTGGCGCGCATCGCGATGGGCCAGGACGACGCCGGCCTCACCGACCTCCACGACGCCACGAACTACATCAACGGCCACGAAGCCGTGAAGCGCAAGTACAAGGTCGAAGCCCTCACCGACATCAAGGCCGCCTCCCAGGCGCTGGGCGACCGCGGCAACTTCCAGGGCGCGCTGGAGGTGATGGCGTACGAGCAGTCGCTGATCGACGACCCCGCCAACAAGGGCCGCAGCGCCTTCCCGCCGTCGTTCTACGCCCGCCTGGGCAGCCTGTACGAGCGCCGCGCCGAGCAGGTCGAGCGCAACCTGCCCGACAGCATCGCCGCCGCCGAGCGGATCAAGCGCGAACAACAGGTTCGCGACTTCCGCGCCAAGGCCGGCGACGCCTACGTCACCTACTCCCGCGCCCTCACGCTCACCGACGACAAAGCCTACGGCGACGCCATGTGGCGCGGCGTCGAACTCTACGACCGCGCGGGCGACCTCCAGCGGATGATCTCCGCCCTCGAACTCTTCGCCGCCGAACGCCCCGAAGATCCGCTCACCCCCGACGCCTTGCTGCGATTGGGCCGCGCCTACCAGGCCGCCGGCAATTTCGACAAGGCCATCGCCGCCTACCAGCGCAACCAGCTCCGCTATCCCAACACGCTGGCCGCCAGCAAATCGGCGGTCCCCCTCGCCCAGGCGCTCGTCGCCAAGGGCCCCGACTTCTACGCCAAGGCCGAAAAGGTCCTCAACGGCGTGATCGACAACAACCCACTGGTGACCCCCGAGGCCGCCGAGTTCAAGCAAGCGCTCTTCGAACTCGCCCAACTCTACTACCGCACGACCCGGTACGAAGAAGCCGTTTCGAAGCTCGAAGAACTCACCAAGCGCTATCCGAAGGAAGAACGCTTCGGCCAACTGCTCTTCCTGATGGGCGACAGCTACCGCAAGAGCGCGGCCATGCTCATGGTAAACCAGCCGGCCGCGATGGCGACGGCCGCGCCATCGAAGGCCGCAACGCCCACGACCGGCCCGGTCCAAGCGGCGGCGACGGTCACGCCCGACCCGCGCGAGGTCGCCACCGCCAAGCGCGACCGCCTCGACCGCGCCGGTGAGTGGTTCAAGCAGGCCATCGAGTATTACCACCACTCGCCACCCGCCGGTGAGACCGACAAGCTCTACTGCAAGCTCGCCTACTTCTACCAGGCCGACTGCGTCTTCGACCTCGGCCACTACGAAGATTCCATCAAGCTCTACGACGCCGCCGCCTTCCGCTACCAGGACGACCCGACGGCACTGGCGGCGTACGTCCAGATCGTCAACGCCTACTGCGCCTTGGGCAAGTTCGCCGAGGCCAAGACCGCCAACGAACGCGCCAAGTGGCTCCTCCGCCGCATGCCCGCCGAGGCCTTCACCGAAGGCGGCTTCACGATGCCCAAGGAGTATTGGGACAAGTGGCTGGCGTGGACGAGCCAGTCGGGGATGTGGTGAGCGAGGAAAAGGTAAAGACGTAAAGGATAAAACATAAAGAACGATCGAATCGCCCATCCTTATGTCTTATGTCTTCGTCTTTTACGTAGCCTGATTCGGAGTGATTATGCAAGACACAGTTATCCAAGCCCTCCGGGATCAGGTCGCCTGCTACCAGCGTCTGGCCAAGCTCGCCGAGCTCCAGCACGAGCACGTCCAGCAAAGCCAGACCGAAGCGCTGCTTGAGATCCTCGGCCGGCGCCAGGAAGTCCTCGACCAGGTCCACCGCCTCGAACAGATCATCGTCACGGCGAAGCGGCGCTGGGGCGATTACGTCGTCGGCCTGCGCAGCGACGAGCGCGCCTTGGCCGAGAAGTTGCTCGCCGAGACCAGGCGCCTCCTCGAAGAGATCACCGCCGCCGACCGCAACGACGCACTCATTCTCCAGCAGCGCAAGCTCAACCTCGGCAAACAGATCAACCAGGCGTCGGCCGCCCGCCAGGTCAACCGCAACTACGCCGCCGCCGCCTACGGCACGAAAGTCTCAAGGATGGACGTCACCCAGTAATCCGCGCCCGCGCACAACCACCGCCTCGAACACCATGACGACAACCGCCGCACAACCCGCCGCCGCCGCCGCCGCCGCCGCCGCCAACCCCGCCCAGCGCATCGAAGAGCTCGGCCGGATCATCATGGCCTACAGCGAGGTCACCGAGCGGTTGCAACAATCGCACGAAAAGCTGCAGGAAACCGTCATCGCCCTCCGCGAAGAACTCGGCGAGAAGAACCGCCTCCTCGAACGCAAGAACCGCCTCGCCGCGCTCGGCGAAATGGCCGCCGGCATGGCCCACGAGATCCGAAATCCCCTGGGGGGGATTCACCTCTACGCCTCGATGCTCGGCAAGGACGTCGCGCAGATGCCCGCCTCGCTGGACCTGGTGAAGAAGATTTCGGGTGGCGTGAAACGCCTCGAAGCGTTGGTCAGTCAGGTCCTCGCCTTCTCCCGCGACATCATCGCCAACCCCGTCGCGACGGATCTTGCGCAGGCGGTCGGCCGCGCGGTCGAACTCGCCTCCCCCAAGCTCGACGCCAACCACGTCACCTGGGCGATCGAAGGCCCCGCCGAAATGCCCGTGACGGTCGACGCCTTCCTGCTCGAACAGGCCCTCCTGAACCTTTTGCTCAACGCCGCCGAAGCCATGCACGAGCGCGGCGGCGCGATCCGCATTTTCTACGCACGCGGCGATGACGTCGGCGCGCGACAACTCCGCATCGTCGTCAAAGACACCGGCCCCGGCATCCCCGCCACCGTCCTCGACAAGATCTTCGACCCCTTCTTCACCACCAAGGACACCGGCACCGGCCTGGGCCTGGCCATCGTCCACCGCATCGTCGAAGCACACGAAGGCACCATCATGGCCACCAACCCCGCCGGCGGCGGCGCGCAGTTCGAAATCAGAATCTAATCCGGAGTGAATAATGGCTAGAATTCTCGTTTGCGACGACCAGGAAATGATGCGCGATTCCCTCGCCGCCACGCTCGCGCGCGAGGGGCACGAGGTGACCGCCGCCAACGAGGGCGCCGCCGCACTGCAGCGCCTGTCGTCCGCGAAGTTCGACCTCCTGATCACCGACCTCAAGATGCCGCGCATGACCGGCATCGAGCTGCTCGCCGAGGCCAAGAAGATCCGCCCGGAAATGCCGGTCGTCATCATGACCGCCTTCGCCACCGTGCAGACCGCCGTCGAGGCCATGAAACAGGGGGCCTACGACTACATCCAAAAGCCCTTCGACGGCGAAGAGATCAAGCTCCTCGTCGACCGCACGCTCGAACACAACCGGTTGATCAAGGAAAATGCCGCCCTCCGCAGCATGGCCGAAAGCGTCATGGCCCCGCGCCCGCTGATCGGCTCGGGCGTCGGCATGGAAGAGATCCGTAAGAAGATCGAGCTCGTCGCCCGCAAGAACGCCACGGTGCTGATCCGCGGCGAAAGCGGCACCGGCAAGGAGCTCGTCGCCCGCGCCATCCACACCGAAAGCGATCGCAAGGATCGCCCCTTCCTCGCCGTCAACTGCGCCGCCCTTTCGGAGAATCTGCTCGAATCCGAACTCTTCGGCCACGAAAAGGGGGCCTTCACCGGCGCCGACAAGCTCCGCCGCGGACGCTTCGAACTCGCCGACGGCGGCACGCTCCTCCTCGACGAGATCAGCGAGATCGCCCCGACCCTGCAGGCCAAGCTCCTCCGCGTGCTCCAGGAAAGCCAGTTCGAGCGCGTCGGCAGCAGCATGACCCAGCAGATCGACGTCCGCGTCGTCGCCACCACCAACCGCGACCTCGAAAGGGAAGTGGACGCCGGCAAGTTCCGCCAGGATTTGTTCTATCGCCTCAACGTCGTCCCGATCGAGCTCCCGCCGCTGCGCGACCGCGCCGACGACGTCCCCGAGCTCTGCCGGCATTTCCTCCACCTGATCGCCAAGCGCGAGAAGACCGCCTTCCGCCACATCGAGCCCGAAGCCGTCCGCCTCCTGCAAAAGTACAACTGGCCCGGCAACGTCCGCGAACTCCAGAACATCATCGAGCGCGCCAGCGTGCTCGAAACCGATCCCGGCGTCATCCGCGCTCACACGATCGAACCCTGGCTCAAGTCCCGCGCTACCGCCGGCGCCGACAGCCTCGCCAACAAGCCGCTCGCCGACGTCGAAAAGCACGTCATCCTTTCCACCCTGGAGCGCTTCAAGGGCCACCGCATGAAGACCGCCCACGCCCTGGGCATTGGCGTCCGCACCCTAGGCATGAAACTCAAGAAATGGAAAGACGAAGGCGAACTCGTGGAGAGCAGTATGTAACTCGTAGGGTGTGATTCATCACACCATTTGTTTGACCAGTGGGAAACCGCAGATTTTGCGCCCCGCGCAAAAACCGCCTCACCCCGAGATCTCACGATCGCCGAATCCGCGAGAACCCCGACACCCCCGATGTGGCACGTAATTTGATATCAAAGGACCACCCATGTTCGTCGAACGCCTGATGAACCAGACCAACGCACCGCTCGTCGAGCGCGTGCTCCAGTTCGCCGCCGACCGCCACCGCCTCATCGCCGAGAACATGGCCAACGTCGATACGCCCGGCTACCGCCAGAAGGATTTGTCCCCCGCCAAGTTCTTCGCCATGCTCCGCGACCGTGCCGCCACCCGTCAGACCTCCGCCCCCGGCACCGTCACCTACGACGACATCCCCAGCGACGAGGACAACCCCAACGACGGCATCCTCTTCCACGACCAGAACAACCGCTCGATGGAACAACTCGCCTCCGAGCAGGCCAAGAACGGCCTCCTCTACACCATGGCCATCGAAATCCTCCGCAAACAATTCGGCCAAATGGAAATGGCCCTCAAGGAACGCGTCTCCTAAACTCGCCACTCGCAACTAACAACTCGCAACTCCTAAACCATGTTCGACACACTCGACATCTCCGCCAGCGGCCTCCAGGCGCAACGCACGCGCATGGACACGATCGCCGCCAACATCGCCAACATCAATTCCACCCGCGACGCCGACGGCAAACCCAACCCCTTCCGCCGCCGCTTCGCCGTCTTCGCCTCCGGCCTCGCCGCCCGCGGCGCCGACGCCGCCAAGCCCGGCGTCCACGTCGGTCAGATCAAGCAGGACCAATCCCCATTCCAGGAACGCTTCCAGCCCGGCCACCCCGACGCCGACGCCCGCGGCATCGTCCGCTACCCCAACATCGACCTCTCCGTCGAGTTCGTCAACGCCCTCGAAGCCTCCCGCGCCTACGAGGCCAACATCACGACCATGGAAGTCACCAAATCCATGATGAACGCCTCGTTGCGATTATTAGCCTGACAAGTTAAGAGACACATAGCGACCTCAAGCAACCAACAACTCGCAACTCGCAACTGACAACTCGCAACTGACAACTATCTCATGCTCCACGGAGTCGGCCCCAATTTGAGTTTCGGAAAAGTCGCGGGCGGCGGAGCTTCGCCCGCGTCAAGCGGTGGCGCCGGAGGCGCCGGCTCGACTCAAGGGAGCTCGAGCTTTTCCGACATGCTCAAAAACTCCATCGACGAGGTCAGTCGCCTGCAGCAGGACGCCAGCCAAGCGGTCGACGACCTCATGACCAAGAAGACGGAGAACGTGACCGGCGTCATGACCGCGATGGAAAAGTCTGACCTCGCCTTCAAGACCCTGCTCGCCATCCGCTCCAAGCTCATGGACGCCTACGAGGAGATCAAGAACATCTCGATCTGACAAACTGATTAATACGCGACGGGACTTCGGTGGAACCGAGTTCCCGCGCGGCGCGCGCGTGTTCCGACGCGTGCGCGACCACAGAGAAATCCGAATGCCAAGGAAGGCGGTCGTATGGATTTCGTGAAAGTGCAGGCGCAGAAGATCAAGGAGCAACTCGCCGGGCTCACCCCCAGCCAGCGCATGCTCGCCGGCTCGCTCGTCGTTATCATGGTCATGACCATGGTCTGGTGGTCCCGCTATGCCGCCAGCAGCGAGATGGTCGACCTCCTCGCCCAGGACCTCTCCCCCGACGAAATCAACCGCATCGTCGACAAGGTCACCGCCCGCGGCATCGAGTCCAAGGTCGTCGGCAGCCGCGTCCAGGTGCCCGCCGAACGCCAACGCGAGGTGCTCGCCCTCATCACCTTCGAGCAGGTCGCTCCCGCCGACATGTCCACAGGCTTCGACGAGGTCGTCCAGCGGATGAACAGCCCCTGGCTGACCGACCGCATGCAGGACGCCATGCTCACCCGCGGCAAGGAGGCCACGCTCGCCCAATTCATGCGGAGCTGGCCCGGCGTGCGCGACGCCCGCGTCATGATCAATAACGTCACCAAGCGCGGCTTCGGCGACGCCGCCGTCTCCCCCTCCGCCACCGTCAACCTCCAGATGAAGGATCGCGGCGCCAAGCCCGACAAGCGCCTCCCCGCCAGCGCCGCCAGCGCCGTCGCCGGTGTCGTCCCCGGCCTCAACCGCGCCAAGGTCGTCGTCCTCATCGACGGCGCCTCCTACTCCATCCCCGACGCCTCCAGCAACTCCATTGGCGGCGCCCCCGACTCCTACATCGACCGCGTCAAGGAAGGCGAAAGCTACTACGCCGACAAAATCCAGAGCCGCCTCGCCCAGTACGGCTCGGCCATCGTCAGCGTCACCGTCGACCCCACCATCCAATCCACCCAGATCGAACGCGAAACCTACGACAAGTCCAAGACCTTCATCCAACCCTCCGAAGTCAACGAAAAGACCGACGAAAGCACCACCACCTCCCGCGGACCCGCCGAGCCCGGCACCGTCCCCAACACCGGTGGCGGCGGGGCCAACCAGCCGCTCAGCGTCGCCTCCGCCGGCGGCGGCGCCGGTGAGGGCACCACCTCCACCACCTCCGACACCAAGACCAAGAACGCCATCTTCCCCACCCTCACGCGCGAGTGGATCACCAGCCCCGCCGGCGCCGCCTCCGTCATCGGCGCCAGCGTCAGCATCCCCCGCAGCTACCTCGTCCGCGTCTTCAAGGCCACGACGGGCTCCAATAAGGATCCCGACCAGGCCGCCCTCCAGCCCCTGGTCGACGCCGAACTCCTCAAGGTCAAGAACGCCGTCATGGGCTGCGCCACCAAGATCCCCGCCGAGAAGATCTTCCTCGATTACTATTACGACGACCTCCCCAACTACGAAACCATCCCCCAACCCGCCGTCGCCAGCGCCCTCCCGCTTGCCATCACCGGGCACGCCAAGGAAATCGCCCTCGGCCTCCTCGCCGTCGTCAGCCTCTTCATGGTCTCCATGATGGTCCGCAAGAGCACCCCCTCGCCCATCATCGCCCCGCAAAGCGAGCGCCCCGCCGCCGTCGCCAACGCCGCCCAGCGCCTCGAAGACATCGCCGGCGAGGCGGGCGAAGGCCTCCAATCCATGGACGGCATGGAAGTCGATGACGACGCCATCCGCACCCAGCAGATGATCGGCCAGGTCAGCAACATGGTCAAAGAAAACCCCGACGGCGCCGCCAACTTGGTCAAACGCTGGCTAAGCCGAGCCTAGTTTTTGCCGAACCCTAAACCCCAAACCCTGAACCCTTCTTCGAATGGCCAGCACCGAACTCAGTGGCGTCCGCAAAGCCGCCGTCCTCCTCCTGACCCTCTCCCAGGACGAGGCCGCCGAGATCCTCAAGCGCCTCCCCCCCGAGTCCGTCGAAGAAGTCTCCCGCGAGATCGCCTCCCTCGGCGACATCACCCTCGACCTCCGCAAGAACGTCTTCGGCGAGTTCTACAACCAGGCACTCGCCAACGCCTACCTCATGGAAGGTGGCCTCGAATACGCCAAGCAACTCCTCCAGAAAACCCTCCCCGAAAAAGAAGCCGAACGCGTCATCAAACAGGTGACCCAGCAGGTCCAGACCACCCCCTTCAGCTTCCTCCAGAAGGCCGAATCCGAAAACCTCCTCACCTTCATCCAGGACGAACACCCGCAAACCATCGCCCTCATCCTCGCGCACCTCCCCTCCCAAAAAGCCAGCGAAATCCTCGTCGGACTGCCCAGCCAAAAGCAGATCGAGGTCGTCAAGCGCGTCGCCAACATGGAGCAGACCAACCCCGAGGTCATCAAGGAAGTCGAGCGCGGCCTCGAACACCGCCTCTCCGACATCGTCTCCCAAACCTTCGAAAAGGCCGGCGGCGTCGACACCGTCGCCGAGATCCTCAACCTCGCCGACCGCTCCACCGAGAAGGGCATCATGGAAGGCCTCGAAGCCGAGGACCCCGACCTCGTCGAACAGATCCGCCGCCTCATGTTCGTCTTCGAGGACATCCTCCTCGTCAACGACAAGGGCATCCAGTCCGTCCTCAAGGAAGTGGACAACGAAGAGCTCGCCCTCGCCCTCAAGACCGCCAGCGAAGAACTCCGCCAGAAGATCTTCAAGAACATGTCCGAGCGCGCCGCCCAGCTCATCGCCGAAGACATGCAGTACATGGGCCCCGTCAGAGTCAGCGACGTCGAGAGCGCGCAACAGAAGATCGTAGACATCGTCCGCCGCCTCGAAGACGCCGGCGAAATCATCATCGCCGGCCGCGGCGGCGAAAAGGAAATGGTCGTGTAAGAGTGGGGTCAGGGTTTAGGGTTCAGGGTTCAGAAAATGCAAACGCATTTCTTTTTTCCCCTGAACCCTGAACCCTAAACCCTAAACCCTATGGCAGTAATCAAAGCCGACCAATCCCCCCCATCGATCTCCTCCTTCTCCATGGCCGACATCGAGAAGCAGGCCAAGGCCATCGTCATCGCCGCACGCCTCCGCGCCGAGCGCCTCATCATCGCCGCCCAACAAGAAGCCGACGACCTCAAGCGCGCCGCCCACGCCCAGGCCCTCATCGACGGGAAAAAGGACGGCATCGCCCAGGGCATCGAGGAAGGCCGCAAGCTCGGTCGCGACGAAGCCCTCGCCGAACAGCGCCAATCCCTCGCCAGCCTCGTCGCCGCCCTCGCCCAGTCCGCGCAGGACCTCGACGCCGCCCGCCTCCAGCTCGAAGCCGAAGCCCGCCAGTCCGTCGTCGCCCTCGCCATCGCCATCGCCGAACGCGTCACCAAGCGCATGGGCCAGCTCGACCCCAAGGTCGCCGAAGCCAACATCGACGAAGCCCTCCGCCTCGTCGTCCACAGCGCCGACGTCCGCATCGCCGTTCACCCCACTCAAAAGGCCGCCCTCGCCGAAGTCCTCCCCCGCATCCAGGCCAAGTGGCCCGACCTCAAACACGTCGACCTCATCGCCGACGGCACCCTCACCCCCGGCGGCTGCCGCGTCTTCTCCGGCGGTGGCCAAATCGACGGCGACCTCGACCTCCAACTAACCCGAATCGCCCAAGAACTACTCCCCCAACCCCAGGAGACTCCTTAGAACCCAAATCCGTGGTGGGGCAGACATTCTTGTCCGCCTTTGTCTTTCGTCTTTGCCTTTATTCATCCTTCATCATTCATCCTTCTCTTCATGTCCCTCCTCTCCGCCCAGCTCGAAGCCGTCTCCCAATCGATGCCCTTCCGCGTCGTCGGCCAGGTCCTCGGCATCTCCGGCCTCACCATCGAGGCCGGCGAACTCGCACTCCCCATCGGCGCACTCTGCCAGATCCACTCCTTCGGCGGCAAAAAATCCAAGGCCGAAGTCATCGGCTTCGCACAAGACAAAACCCTCCTGATGCCCCTCTCCCCCGTCTCCGGCGTCGCCCGCGGCGACCGCATCGAAAACATCTCCGCCGCCCCCCGCATCTGGTGCTCACCCCAACTCCTCGGCCGCGTCCTCAACGGCTTCGGCCAACCCATCGACGGCAAGGGCCCACTCGTCTGCGCCGAGTCCCGACGACTCGACAACAAGGCCCCCCTCGCCCTCGACCGCGCCAACATCCGCCAGCCCATCGCCACCGGCCTCCGCTGCATCGACGCACTCCACACCTGCGGCCTCGGTCAGCGCATGGGCATCTTCGCCGGCCCCGGCGTCGGCAAGAGCGTCCTCATGTCCTGCGTCGCCAAGTACACCTCCGCCGACATCTCCGTCATCGCCCTGATCGGCGAGCGCGGCCGCGAAGTACAGGAGTTCCTCGAAAACTCCCTCGGCGAAGACGGACTCAAACGCGCCGTCGTCATCGTCTCCACCGGCGACGAACCCCCGCTCCTCCGCGTCCGCGCCGCCAAGGTCGCCTGCGCCGTCTCCGAATACTTCCGCGATCAAGGCAAACACGTCCTCCTCCTCATGGACTCCCTCACCCGCCTCTGCCAGGCCCAGCGCCAGATCGGCCTCGCCGCCCGCGAACCACCGGCCACCAAGGGCTTCCCCCCCAGCGTCTTCGCCATGCTCCCCGAGATCCTCGAACGCGCCGGCAAGACCGAGACCGGCTCCATCACCGGCTTCTACACCGTCCTCGTCGAAGGCGACGACTTCAACGAGCCCATCCCCGACGCCGTCAAGGGCATCACCGACGGCCACCTCTGGCTCAACCGCGCCCTCGCCAACAAAGGCCACTTCCCCGCCGTCGACATGCTCCAGTCCATCTCCCGCGTCCGCGGCGACGTCTGCGACCGCGACCAGGTCGCCCAGGCCCGCCGCGTCCTCAAGCAGATCGCCCTCTACGCCGAGATCGAAGACCTCGTCAACATCCGCGCCTACGTCGAAGGTAACATCGAATACGACACCGCCATCAAATCCCGCGAAAAAATCCTCCAGTTCCTCCAGCAGGAAGCCCACGTCGCCAGCCCATTGGAAACCACCCGCAAGGCCCTGACCGACCTCGTCACCTGGATCGACCAGATCGAAAAAACCCTCCGCGCCACCCAGGCCCAACAACAACAGCAACAACAAAGAAAGGCCGCCCCACGATGACCCCCACTGCGGTCCTCAATTCCCAAAACGGTGGGGCAGACATTCTTGTCTGCCTCTGTCTTCCCGTCTTTTCTTCATCTGCCTGCCGCCTGCTCCCTACCGCCTACTAACGACTAACCCATGCCCGCCTTCGCCTTCAAACTCCAGGCCGTCCTCAAACACCGCTCCGCCATCGAGCAGGAAAAACAGCGCCTCTACGCCCTCGCCCTCGCCCAGTTCAAAGACTTGGAAGATCAGCTCAAGGCCCTCAACCACTCCATGCAGGCCACCAACGACGATCTCCGCGCCAACCGCCTCACCGGCCCCATCGACATCCCCTTCATCACCGCCCACCGCCGCTTCCTCACCGGCATGCAGCGCAAGGCCATCGACCTGCTCGCCGCCATGACCACCGCCCAGAAAGCCGTCGACCTCGCCCGCCTCGCCCTCGCCGAAGCCGCCAAGCAACGAAAAGTCCTCGAAAAACTCCGCGAAACCCAGGAACAACGCTGGCGCCAGGAACTCTCACGCAAGGAAATGATCGCCGCCGATGAAGTAGCAATGCAACTGTACAACGATCCGACGCACCAGACGCCCGCATAGCTCATGGTGGGGCAGACATTCTTGTCTGCCTCGCGTGGCTGAGTGGAGGCATTCTTGCCTCCCGAAGTCACGCGACGGATTCGTAACTAGACCGCGTCATGAAAAAGCTCCTAACCCTCTTCGCCTGGACCCTCGCCCTCAACTTCCTCGCCCTCATCGGCGGCGTCGCATACCTCTTCAATTCCCACAAGCTCGACCACGACAAGGTCAAGCAGATCAAGGAACTCGTCTTCGCCCCGCCCCCCGCCGCCACCCAGCCCACCGACGCCAAATCCGACGCCCGCGATCCCGCCACCCAGCCCACCCTCCGTCTCGAGGAAATGCTCGCCAAGGTCTCAGGCCGCTCCGCCGCCGAGCAGGTCGAATTCATCCAGCACACCTTCGACTCTCAGTCGCGCATCCTCGACCGACGCGTGGAAGACCTTCAGGACCAGCGCCGCACCCTCGAACAAGCCAAGGCCAGGCTCGACAAGGACCGCGAGAAACTCGCCGCCGACCAGAAGGCCCTCGCCGACGCCCAACAAGCCCAGGCCAAGCTCAACACCGACCAGGGCTTCCAGGACACGCTCAACCTCTACAACACCATGCCCCCCAGGCAGGTCAAGACCGTCTTCATGAGCATGACCGACGACACCATGCTCCAATACCTCCGCGCCATGGAGCCCCGCATCTCCGCCAAGATCCTCAAGGAATTCAAATCCCCCGAAGAAACCCAGCGCGTCAACCAAGTCCTGGAAAAAATGCGCCAGGCGCAAGCATCGACCGGCAATCCATAGATCGTTGATCGCCAAGTTTAGCCGGCCCGCTTGCGGGCCGTGTCCGGCAGTACGAGGAACCACCATGCCCACCCCCATCCAAACCCTCCTCCCCCCAACGCCCATCCAGAAATCCGTCCAACCCAAACCCGCGCAACCGGAACCCGCAAACGACCGCGACCAGGACTTCCAGCAAGCCCTGAAAACCGCCACCAAAAAGGCCACCAGCGCCGCCGACCAGTCCCAGTCCACCCCGAAGAAACCCAAGGCCGAAAAATCCGCCAAGGAAAAACCCACCACCAAGACCGCCGGCAAATCCGCCAAGCCCAAGTCCACTACCGAACCCCAGGACACCGAAGTCACAGAAGAATCTACCGAAACTCCGTCCGAAGCCCCGACCGATCCCACCGCGCCCCAAGCCCAGCTTCCCATCGAAGAGGAAACCCAGGCCACGACCGACCCCAAGCCCAAGCCCGCCGCCAACGCCAAAACCGACCCCGATCACCCCGATCTCGACCCCGCCCTCGCCAACACCGCCGTCGCCGCCCACGCCGTCCAACCCATCGACGCCAAGAAAGACCAACACCCCGATCATCCGGAGCAGGACGAACCGTCCGAGGACCACCCGGACCAATCGCCACAGGCCACAATTCAGGAGCTGAAGCGCAACGCCAACGTCCGCGTCCCCCTCGGCGCCAAACCCGGCGCCACCAAGCCCACCGTCCACACCGACCAAGAAGATCCCACCGAAATCACCGACGATCACGCGGCGACCACCGCCCCCCAATCCCCGCAAACGCCAATCCCCAGCCCCACCAAGACCAATCCCGACGATCAACCGGCAACGCCCGCCAACCAGCCTACCCAACCGACCGCCAAACCCGCCCAGTCCGACCCCAACGTCGCCCCCCTCGGCGCCGACCCAGGCCCCGCGATTCAACCGCGCGCCAAGTCCGCGTCCACGTCCAAGCCCACCGACCCCACCGCCGCTACCGATTCCACCACCGACACCGCTGCCGCCTACGCCCAGCTTATCAACCCCGACGCCCCCGCCCCCACCAAGTCCACCGACAAAACCGGCGATCTAACCCTCGACCCCCTCGCCGCCATCGCCCCCGACGCCGCAGCGCCCAGCCACACCGCCGGCGGCGCGCCCGCCCAAACCGCCGCCGCCGCCGCCAACACCCCCGCCCCCGCGCCCGAGGTCGACTTCGCCCAAACCAACCACACCAGGATCGTCTCCGAAGTCCGAGGCCAGCTCCTCCCCCATGGCGGCACCATGCAGATCCGCCTCGACCCCCCCGAACTCGGCGCACTCAAAGTCATGGTCGAAATGCGCGACGGCGTCATGAACGCCACCTTCCAAACCTCCAACGAAAACGCCACCCAGCTCCTCAGTCACAGCCTCAACCAACTCAAACACGTCCTCGAATCCCAAGGCGTCAGCGTCGAACGCCTCCAGGTCCAGCAAGCCCCCAAGTCCGAGCAGGCCACCACCCAGCAAGACCCCGATCACCAACAACAACGCGACGCCAACGATCAGCACACCGCCCAGCAGGAACAACAACGCAAAGAGCTCCTCCAAAGAATGTGGCGCAAAGTCTCCGGCGCCGGCGACCCCCTCGACTTCCTCGCGTAATGCTTCGGTGCCACAGGTCGCGGTACCCCGAGACCTGTGCTCAAACGTCGCCCGCCAGCGCAACGCGCGCCCGAGTAAAAATAAAAAATCTTTCCGCATTCCCACGCGAAAAACCCACACCGTTGCGCCCGGCGCGCCCCGCGCGCGCAACACCCCCCGTTCATACGGAGGGCACAAATGCGCGCCGACAACTCAACTCCCTCTCCCGCCAGCGCCGCCACCGCCCACTCCGCGCGCACGTCCTCGCCGCTGGTGGGAGAGGGTCGGGGTGAGAGTCTTCGACCGTCGCGCCGGCGCAAAACGAACCCACTTCACTCCGCGCGCCAAACCACGCCAAACCCTGCCAAAGCGCGCCAACCCACGCCACCCCACGAGCGCCGGCGCAAAACGAACCCACCGCAATACCGCCCGTTTTCGCGCAACCTTTTCCTCCCCCCGCGCAACCCCTGCGCCGGCCCAGATTACCACATCCGATTTCTCATTCTCATTCACCCCGCTGTCCGAAGTGAACACCATGATCACGACCCCCATCGGCTCCGGCGGCGCCCAAGGCACTCAGTCGAAGAACAAGAACTTCGACCTCAAAGCCCAGGACTTCATCAACATGATGGTCACCCAGCTCCAGAACCAGGACCCCACCAAGCCCGCCGACAACGGACAGCTCCTCGCCCAGATGAGCCAGATCGGACAGCTCCAGTCCAACACCACCCTCACCGAGAGCATCAAGAGCCTCGTCCTCCAAAGTCAGATCGGCTCCGCCGGCAACCTGATCGGCAAGAACGTCTCCGGCGTCGACGACCAGGCCAACCCCATCAAGGGTGTCGTCAACTCCGTCAAGGTCCAGTCCGACGGCGTCGTCCTCGAGCTCGACAACGGCAACAAGCTCGCCCTCGACAAGGTCACCGATATCGCCCCCGCCGGCGCCGTCACAACCGGCGCCCCCGCAACCGCCACCCACTAACCGCCGTCCGACCGCATTTCGTTCGCAGCGCGCCCGCACTTTCGAGGTTCATCATGGCACTGACCAGCGCTCTCTTCACCGGACTCTCCGGCCTCAACGTCAACCAGACCAAGCTCCAGGTCGTCGGCAACAACATCGCCAACGCCAACACCGTCGGCTTCAAGTCCAGTCGCGCCCTCTTCTCCTCCCAGTTCTACGTCACCGACGACGCGGGTGGCGGGCCGGATGGCAGCTTCGGCGGGACGAACCCGAGTCAGCGCGGCCTCGGCGCGCAAGTCTCCGCCATCGAGAAAGACTTCACCCCCGGCACCATCGACGCCACCGGCCAAAACACCGACCTCGCCATCGAGGGCGACGGCTTCTTTGTCGTCCAGGGCGCGGATCAGAAGTTCACCCGCGACGGCTCCTTCTCCCTCAACCCGCTCAACCAGCTCGTCAACCAGCAGGGGGATTTCGTCCAGGGCTTCGGCGTCGACGCCGACGCCAACATCATCCCCGGCCAGCTCGGCAACCTCACGGTCCCCCTCGGCGCCCTCACCAGCGCCAAGGAAACCACGAGCGCCTCGTTCAAGGGCAACCTGAACGCCAACGGCGCCGTCGCCACCGGGGCGAGCATCCTCACCTCTCAGCCCCTCGCGCTGGTCGGTGGTGGCGCCATGCCGCCCGCAAGCACTGACCTTCTCACCGACGTCGCCTCCGCCAGCGGCACCGCCACCGCGCTCTTCACGCCCGGCCAGGTTTTCACTCTCCAAGGCAAGAAGGGCGAGCGCGACGTCTCCCCCTCAACCTTCGTCGTCACCGGTACGAACACGCTCGGCGACCTGACGGCTTTCTTCCAAACCGGCATGGGCATCTTCCCGCAAGGCACCAACCCCGGCGAAGTCCCCGACGACGGCGACCCCACTACACCCATCCCCGGTGTCAGCCTCGATACCACGGCCGGCGATCCCGCCAACACCGTCCGCATCAACGTGACCGGAAACCTCGGCACGGAGAACAAGCTCGATATCCCGGGTAGTGGTTTCGTCGACACCGCCGGGCAGACGCCCCTCGGTTTCACCGACGGCGAAAATGGCCTTGGCATCAAGAGCGACCCGACCGGTGAAAGCGTCCACACCAGCATCGTCGCCTACGACTCCCTCGGTACGCCGATCAACGTCGGCGTCACCGCCGTCTTCGAGAGCAAGTCCAACCTCGGCAATACCTGGCGCTTCTACGCCGAGTCCCCCGACGACACCGACCCGGAAACCAACCTCCAGAGCGGCACCATCACCTTCGACAGCAGCGGCAAGCTGATCGCCACCACCGGTGCCGACATCAAGATCGACCGCCAGGCCACCGGCGCCAAGACGCCCATGAGCGTCAACCTCGACTTCTCCTCCATGACCTCCCTCACCAGCCGCGCGTCGGAACTGGTCATGACCCACCAGGACGGCAACGCCATCGGCACCCTCAACGACTTCTCCATCGGCACCGACGGCACGATCACCGGGTCCTTCACCAACGGCCAGACCCGCACGCTCGGCCAGGTCGCCATCGCCACCTTCAGCAATCCACTGGGCCTTCAGGACGAAGGCGGAAACATGTACAAACCGGGCGCGAACAGCGGCCAGGCGATCATCGCCGCGCCGCTGACCCTGGGCGGCGGCTCCATCCGCTCAGGCGCGCTCGAACAATCCAACGTCGACCTCTCCAAGGAGTTCATCAACATGATCGTCGCCTCCACCGGTTTCTCGGCCGCCAGCCGGGTCATCACCACCAGCGACCAGTTGATCACCGAACTGCTGAACTCCTCTCGTTAGTCGGCGCGCCAGCTCTTAAGCCCCCGCGACAGGTGTTATTTCTGCTGTCGCGGGGGCTATTTTCGAAAACGTAATGCCGGCGGAGTCCGGCAGCAGGGGAAGGTAGGAACCTCACATGATCGTCCTCACACGACTCAACGGGCAGAACTTCGTCGTCAACGCCGAGAAGATCCGCATGGTGGAATCCACGCCGGACACCGTCGTCTGCTGCGAATCGGGCGAACGCCTGATGGTCAAGGAGACCCTGCAGGAAGTGATCCAGCGGGCGATCGAGTACGGCCGCCTGCTCCGAAGACCCCTGACCGAGTAGAAGGGCGGCCCGTTCCTGACCGATAGTGGAGATGACGGCGTCTCGCGTACGCGCCGTTATCGGACCACGCCGGACAAGAGAAGGAACGAGCATGGCAGAGAAAGCCGAAAAGAAGCCCGACGCCGCCGCCGCATCCCCAGCCGCCGCCGCCGCCGCCCCCAAAGAAGGGGAAAAGCACGAAGCCGCCAAAGGGGGAGGCGGACTCCTCGCCAAGACCCCCATCCTCCTCGGCATCGTCATGATCCTCGAGGCCGGTGTGCTCTTCGCCGGCTTCAAGTTCCTCGGCGGCGGGCCCAAGCAGTCGCCCGCGGTGGAACTCTCCAAGGACGAAGGCGGCGGCAAAGAAGAGGGCAAAGGCGAAAACGGCAAGGGCGAACACGGCAAGCCCGCCAACGACAAAGACCGCATCGTCGAGCTCAACGTCGTCGACTTCAAAGCCCCCAACACCCAGAACGGCCGGCGTTATATCTATGACGTCAGCGTCTTCGTCGCCGTCCGCGGCGAGTACGAGCCCAAGGTCAAGGAAAAGATCAAGGAGCGCGAGGCCCTGATCAAGGACCGCATGCGCACCATCATCGGGCAGATGGACCCGGAGAAGCTCGGCGGCGGGTCCGAGCCGGGCCTCGAAACCCTCCGCCGCCAGGTGAAATCGCAGCTTGAAATAATTATCGGCGACGGGATGATAGACGAGGTCCTGGTGCCGCGCTGCATTCCGTTCCGGGCCGACTTCTGATCGCCCACCGGCGCGCGCGCGGGACCGGGAGAGTGAATACCCAAGGCAGGATGCCGCGGGTCGCGCGTAAGCCAAGGACGGTGCTCGATGGCAGAAGAAGTCCCGCAGGCGGAGGGTTCGACACCCGCGCAACCCGCTGCGTCTGCCCCCGCCGCCCCCATTGATCCCACCCCCCAAACCGACGCCACTCTGGCTGCGGCGGATCCTGCGCCTCCCCCCGCCGCCAACCCGAACGATCCGTTCGGCGGACTCGACCAAGCCAGCATCGACGAACTCTTGCGGCAGGCGAGTTTCGACGACCCCGCCGCCGCCGCCGCGACCGCCGGGAAGGATTCCGCGACCGCGGTCGCCGAACTGCCCGACACGTCGCCGATGAACCTGCCGAATTTCAACCAGGTCATCCGGGACGCGCAGGTCTCCAGCATCGACCTGCTCCGCGACGTCGATCTCAACGTCAAGATCGAACTGGGTCGTTCGCGCATGCTCGTCGAAGACGTGCTGAAGCTGAGCGAGGGGTCGGTCGTCGAGCTGGACAAGCTGGCGGGCGACCCGGTGGACGTTTTTGTGAACGACCGGTTGGTGGCCCGTGGGGAAGTGCTGGTGCTTAACGACAATTTCTGCGTCCGGATCAACGAGATCGTGGCGGGCGTGAAGGAAGAGGGGATGTAGTGCGACGCGCGGCGTCCCTCGTCATCTTCGCGTTCGTGTTGTCGTGCGCCCCGCTGGTTGCAGTGGCGCAGGCGACCAAGCCGGCGCTGCCGGCCGACCCCAACCGCGACATGCCGCTCCCGCCGCGCCGCGGGGGTGTCGCGACGACGCAGGGGAGTGCCGGCGCCGCGGTTGGCGGTTCGGGGGACGTCTTCGACAACAAGCGTCTGGCGTTGGCGCTGGGGATCGTGCTGATCGCGATCTTCGTGTCGCACAACGTGTGGAAACGGCTGGGCATGCCGGGCGCCGCGGGGCGGGCGTCGGGTTCGCTGCAGGTCGTCTCGCGGTTGAACGTGGCGCCCAAGCAGCAGTTGATGCTGGTGCGCGTCGGACGCCGGCTGGTGCTGGTGGGGAACAGCGGGACCCAGATGAATTCGCTGTGCGAGATCGCGGACCCCGAAGAGGCCGCCGCGCTGCTGGGCCAGACGGCCACGGAGCGCGAGGGCTCGCTGACGTCGAGCTTCAACGCGGTGCTGGGCGGCGAGGAGAAGCGGTTCGAGGAGCAGCAGACGAACGTCGACCTGCCGGCGGGCGAGGGCGCATCGGAACCCGATCCGACCTTGGCGACGACGCGGGAGGAAATCAGCGGGTTGATGGAGAAGGTTCGGAGTATGTCGAACCAGTTTCGACGGTCGTGAAAGGGATGTACCGAATGACGCGCGGGACGGCGGGCAAGGCGATCGCGGGCAGGCTGGCGGTGGCGCTGGGCCTGTTGCTGGCGCTGGCGTCGTACGCCGCCGCCGCGGGGGCGCAGGAAAAGCCGGTGGATCTGCCGGGGGCGTCGGTGGTGAAGGCGAATTCCGGCTCGGCCTCGTCGGGCCCGCAGATTCCGGATCTCACGAAGCGTGAGAACCTGTCGTCGGCGTTGCAGCTCGTCATTCTGCTGACGGTGCTGTCGCTGGCGCCGGCGATCCTGATCATGATGACGAGCTTTACGCGCATCATCATCGTGATGAGTTTGCTGCGGCAGGCGCTGGGGACGCAGCAATTGCCGCCCAACCAGATCCTGGTCGGTTTGTCGCTGTTCATGACGTTCCTGGTGATGCGGCCGACGTGGGAGAAGATTAACCGCACGGCACTGCAACCTTACCTGAACGGCACGATGGAACAGCGGGACGCGCTGGATCAGGCGCAGATTCCGCTGCGCGACTTCATGAGCAATCAGATCACCAAGAGCGACAACTGGGAAGACGTGTACATGTTCGCGCACGCGGCGGGTCAGCCCGAGCCGAAAAAGCTCAGCGACGTGAGCACGCTGACGCTGATCCCGGCGTTCGTGCTGAGCGAATTGAAGACCGCATTTATTCTGGGGTTTAAGGTTTACCTGCCCTTTTTGATCATCGACATGGTGATTTCGGCGGTTTTGATCAGCATGGGCATGATGATGCTTCCGCCGGTTTTGATATCATTGCCATTTAAGCTTCTCCTTTTTGTATTAGTCGACGGTTGGCACTTGATAACGGGGAGTTTGATGGGTAGTTTTGTGACGTAGCCGACGGGTTGCAAATCGCCGTCTCAAGGATGAGACGGGCGGCGACCCCGCGCGGGACGCCGACCGGGCGTTTCGCCGGAATGGTTCGGCCGTGTCCGCCGCCCGGCGGAAGCACGGCCGACGACACTTAAGGATGGGTGTCACCGATGGAAACAGGGCAGGCCGTTGACCTCGTTCGCCAAACGCTGATTATCGCGCTGACGGTTTCCGCGCCGATGCTGGTCATCGGTCTGGTGGTCGGCATTCTCGTATCACTTCTGCAGGCGGTCACGCAGATCCAGGAACAGACGCTGTCGTTCATTCCCAAGATCGTGGCGATGGTGGCGGCGGCGATCCTGCTGATGCCCTGGACGGCGCAGCGGCTCATGGATTATTCGCGTGAGATGTTTACCAGCGGGTTGATGAACTGACACGCGCGCGCGTGCGTCGTGCGGTGGCGCGCGTCGTGTTTCGGCGGGGGTGTGGACTTGTCTCGTGCGTGGGTGAGGCAATCGCGGATGTCGCTTGAGGACGTGCAGCAATTCGGTGCGGTGTTCGTGCTGGTCTTCTTCCGGGTGGCCGGGTTGATGCTGGCGGCGCCGCTGTTCGGCAGCGCGAAGATCCCGAAGCGGGTGAAGGTGATGCTGGCGCTGGTGATGGCGGCCGGGCTGGTCGGCCGCGTGAAGGGGCGGCAGGATCTGCCGACCGATCCACTGCACCTGACGTACGGGATCGGCGGGGAGTTGATCTTCGGGCTGTTGATGGGGCTCGGGCTGAGCCTGGCGTTCATCGCGATCACGTGGGCCGGTGAGATCATGGGCCAGCAGATGGGGATGTCTCTCGCGGAGACGTTCGACCCGCAATTCGGGCGCGGGGGGTCGCTGGTGGGTGACCTCTACTTCATGCTGACGCTGGTGATCTTCCTGCTCATCCGCGGGCACCACGCGATGGTGGAAGGATTGGCGGACAGCTTCGAGACGTTGCCGCTACTGACGACGTCGATCAATCGGGACCTGTTCGACCTATTTACGGGGCTGCTGACGTCGGCGACGGTGCTGGCGGCGAAGGTGGCGGCGCCGATGCTGGTGACGATGCTGGTGGTGGACGTGGCGCTGGGGTTCATCGGGAAGAGCGTGCCGCAGATCAACGTCATGAACGCGGGGTTGACGCTACGGTCGGGGCTGGGGATCGCGGTGCTGGTGGTGGGGCTGATGCTGACGAGTGAGATCATGCGGGGGGCGTTGTTGGATTCGATTTCGACGGTGACGGATATCTGGAGGGTGAAGACGGGTTAACGCCGCAAGCGCGGACGATTCCACTGGCAGGCCTGAGCGCTTGCCAGTGCCGCGCTGGCTGCGTTTGGGCACCAGGTTGGCGAACCGGCATGGCAGACGATTACGGCGACAAGACCGAAGCACCGACCCCGCGACGCAGGCTGGAAGCCCGCGAGCAGGGGAACATCGCGCGCAGCCACGACCTGTCGAGCGCGGTGATGCTGCTGGGCATGCTGCTGATGTTGAACTGGTACGGGCAGGGGATCGTGCAGGCGCTTCGCGGCATCATGGACCGGATGCTCGGGCCGTCGTCGATGCGGGATTTCGACGCGATGACCGCGGTGCGCGGCTTCTGCGGGGCGCTGGTGCAGGTGGGGGCGGCGATGACGCCTCTCTTCATCGGGGCGATCCTGATCGCGGTGATCGTCAACCTGGCGCAGGTGGGGTTGTTCTTCAACACCAAGCGGCTGCAACCGAACCTGGCGGCGCTCAATCCGGTGCGCGGGCTGGGGAAGATGTTCAAAGGGCCGGGCTGGGTTCAGATGGTGATGAACCTGCTGAAACTGCTGCTGGTGGGGTGGGTGGCGTATTCGGCGGTGGCGGGGCGTGTGGGGGAGATCGTGATGTCGCAGGGACTGGAATTCCGGCAGATCTTCAACCTGGGGGCGTCGCTGGTTTACGCGATCGGGATGCGCATCGCGATCGTGCTGCTGATCCTGGCGATCCTGGATTACGTCTATCAGCGGTTCCGCACGGAGAAGGAACTGAAGATGACCAAGGAGGAGGTCAAGGAAGAGATGCGGCGGATGGAGGGGGATCCGAAGATCAAACAGCGGCGCCGGCAGATCGCGATGCAGGCGACGATGCAGCGGTTGAAGAAGGACGTGCCGACGGCGGACGTGGTGGTGACGAACCCGACGCACTATGCGATTGCGCTGAAGTACGACCCGACCGGCATGAGCGCGCCGAAGGTGGTGGCGAAGGGGCAGGACTTTTTGGCGCTGAAGATCCGGGAGATCGCGGCGGAG
>Ga0207674_10002050_pt1 | contig 25567 bp, 20 predicted proteins | sample KBSCornC72_FD_184303 | JGI IMG/M metagenome (GOLD analysis project Ga0207674, IMG submission 184303) | Corn rhizosphere microbial communities from Kellogg Biological Station, Michigan, USA - KBS Corn C7-2 (SPAdes) (version 2) | ecosystem: Host-associated > Plants > Roots > Rhizosphere > Soil ...
TCTACGCCGGCAGTTTCGTCATCCCTTACGACAACCTGTTCCGCCGAGACGACCCGCTCCTCCGGGCCGACGTGGCACGCCTGGCCCCGGCGCGGGTGGCCGCGGTGGATACAGCGCACCAGGTCGAGCAGTTGCAGGCGGTGGTGCGCGACGCAAAGGCGCGCGGGCTCAAGGTCTCGATTTCCGGCAGCCGGCACAGTCAGGGTGGACACACCTACACCGCTGGCGGGGTGGTGCTGAACATGCGGGGCTTCAACCGGATCCTCGCCATCGATACCGCTGGGCCCACGATCACGGTGGAGAGCGGGGCAACCTGGGATGAGGTGCAGCGGGCACTCGCGCCCCGGGGACTCGCGATCAAGGTGATGCAGTCGTCGAACATCTTCACGGTGGGCGGGACGCTGAGCGCCAACGCGCACGGGCGCGATCTCGACGTGATGCAGGTGGTCGAGGTGGTCGAGCGCTTCCATCTGCTCCTGGCCGATGGGAGTGTCGTCGAAGTGAGCCGGAGCGAGAATCCTGAGCTGTTCTCGCTCGTCATCGGCGGCTACGGGATGTACGGGGTGATCCTCGACGTGACGCTCCGGGTCACCAGGGACGAGCTGTATGAGCAGCGCGCGGTTTCGATGGACTACAAGGAATTCCCCGGTTATTTCGCCCAGCACATCAAGACTGACCCCGAGGTCGTCTTCATGCTGGTGCGGCCGTCGATCGATCCCGACGCGGCTTCCTTCCTTAGAGAGCTGGTCGTTGTGACCTGGCGGCGCCCCGCGCCCGGAGCAACCGGCAGCTTCACGCTCACCGAGGAAGAACACGTCCTGCGCGACCGGTTCTTCCTGGGCCTGTCGCGGAAGTTCGACTGGGCCAAGTCGCTGCGCTGGTCATTGCAGAAGAAAGTCGAGCTGGGCGCCGGCGAAGCCCGTATCGTCTCCCGCAACAACGCGATGCGGCCGCCCTTGGCACCGCTCGAGCTGCTGGAGTATCACTCCCGGCACGATACCGACATCATCCAGGAGTACTACGTCCCGATGGACCGGTTCATCCCGTTCATGGACCAGTTCCGGGACATCCTGGTCGCCGGGAAGATGAACGTCTTGAGCTCGACCGTGCGCTACGTGCGCTCGGACTCGACACCGGTCCTGGCCTACGCCCCGCGCTCCGACGTGTTCGCCATCATTCAGATGAGCAACGTCGGTCTCTCGGCGGAAGACCAGGCGCATGCGTCGTCGGTGACCCAGCGGCTGGTGGATGCGGCCCTGGAGAACGGCGGGACCTACTACCTGACCTATCAGCTGTACCCCACGCCGGAGCAGCTGCATCGCGCCTACCCCAAGGCGGCGATGGCGTTTGACCGCAAGCGGTTCTACGACCCGGACGAGATCTTCTCCAGCCAGTTCTACGAGAAATATGGCCACACCCAGCCCCACTGACCGGTCGCCGGATCGCCGCGGGATCGGGCGCAAATTTCTCATCGCGTTCTCTCTCGCCCTGCTACTGGCAGCCGCCTACTGTTTCGGGTACGAGCCTCGATACAGCGGCCCGCTGGTGAAGCCGTCCTCCCTAACGCTGGTCTTCGGCCACCGCGGCTTCGGCGACCACGCGCCGGACAACAGTCTCTACGCCGTGGAGAAGGCGCTCGACGCGGGCTTTGACGGGGTGGATGTAGACGGCCAGCTCACCAGCGACGGCGAGCTGGTCATCTTCCACGACTTGAGCGTCGACCGGCTCACGTCGGACACCGGCCACGTGCGCGACAAGACCCTGGCCCAGATGCTGGCACTCGACCTCGGTCCCAAGGCCGACTCGGCGATGACCGGAGCGTACGTCCACACCTTCGAAGACCTGGTCAAAGCGGTGAAGGGCCGTGGCATCCTCATGGTGGAGCTCAAGGTGCCGGGCTCCGGCGAGACCGGGATCGAGCTGCGCGCGGTCGAGATCATTCAGAAGTACAGCGCGCACGCCGACGTGGTGTTGAGCTCGTTCAACCCGCTGGTGCTCTATCGGGTAAAGCGGCTGGACCCCCAGGTCCGGACCGCGCTCATCTTCATGGATACCAACTGGAATCCGCAGCTGATCGCCGAGATCAAACCGGGAGATGTGGTGGACCTGCCCTGGGCGCTGCGGCAGGAATTCATCCGTCGAGCCATCCGGAAGATCGTTCGGCCCGATCTGCTCAGCATCAATCACGAGGTGGACGAGCAAGTCATCGACCGGCTGATCGCGAAGGGCTGGCCGGCGTTCATCTGGACTCCCGACGACGAGCCGAGCATTCGGCGTGCGCTGGCGAAGCGGCCCTACGGCGTGATCTCCAATGAACCGGTGCTCGCCCGGCAACTCCGGGATCAATGACCGGACTGACGCTTGAGCTATTTGGCGTCTCGATTCATGAGGCGGACGTCGCACTCACCGACTTCGGTCTGGCGATCCTCAGCACTTACCTGGGCCGACGGCTGTGGCGCGCTCCCAATCGGGGGACGCTCCAGACGGCCGGCGCAATCATCATGCTGGGGCTGGCCTGCTCGGCGTTCTGGGGGGCGATGTTCCACGCCTTCTTCCCGGCGCACACCGCGACACGTCCGGGCTTCATGGTGTGGATGCTCGTGTCGCTGTCGATTGTGGCCGTCGGCGTCACCCTGCTCGACCTGGCCATGCGGGTGCTGGTGCCCCGGCTGCCGCAGTCTCTCCGGCGCGGGATACTCGCGATCTACGCCATCGCCTTTGCGGCGGTCGCCTTCCTCGGGGACCAGTCGTTCGGCAACATCGTGCGGTTTTACGGACCGGCGCTCCTTCTGGTGCTGGTCGCGGCGCTGCACCAGCTTGTACGGATCCGAGGTGTCGGCTGGCGGCTGATCGCCATCGGTTTCACCATCTCCATCGGTGCGGCAATCCTGCAGCAGGCTCACGTGGGACTCGATCCGGTGTACTTCAACCACAACGCGGTGTACCACGTGCTGCAGGGGGTCGCGCTCGTGCTGCTCTACCTCGGCTTCCAGCGAGCGCAGCCCGTCCCGCCGGGAGTCCCGGGCTGATTCATTCCTTACCATGCCTCGCTCTTCCGCCGGACTCATGCTGGTGGTCGCTGGAGTGGTCCTCGCTATTGTGGGCCTGCTGGTCTGGGCCGGCGCCTTCCGTTGGTTTGGCAAGCTTCCAGGCGACATCCGCATCGAGCGGCCCAACAGCCGTATCTACATTCCGCTCGGCTCGTCTCTCCTGCTCTCGGTGGTCCTTTCGCTCCTGTTGTCGCTGATCATGGCGATCATACGGCGCTTCCGATAGGCTGATCGCGGGCTACAGTCAAACCTTCGGCAGCTTGGCGGCATCTCCCTGATGTGGCGTTTCGCCGTTGTACCCATCTCCTCCAGGGATTCCGCATGAACCCTACTCGACCTTGGCTGGCCCTCAACGCCGTGTGGCTCATGGCCGGGCTGGCCTTTTCGCCCCAGCCGACGATCGGGTATTCGCTGCGGATCGATCCGGATCATCTCGATGTCGTCGAGGTCGCCATCCGGCTGGACAACGCGCCGAACACGCTGCGGCTCGCGATGAAGGTGCACCCCGAGTACGACGCGAAGTACTGGAGATATCTCGACTCCGCGCGCGTCGAGGGTTCGGCCAACGATCTCCAAGCCGGCGTCGCCCGCGAAGACAGCACGCTCTGGCGCGTGACCCTGCCCGGCGGCCATGGCACCGTGCACTATCGCATCCACATCCAGCCGGACGGCGATCCCGTGCGGCGGGCCTGGCGCCCCTTCCTGCGGCCGTCCGGCGGATTGATCAACAGCCCAGATTTCTTCCTCTACCTCCCCGATTTCACCAACGCGCCGGTCAGCCTTCGTCTGGATGTTCCGGCGGAGTGGCACATCGCGACGGCCCTCGAGTCCCAGGGCAGGCCGGCTCGATTCGTGGCGCCCAATGCCGCAGCACTGCTCGATGCCCCGATCCTCCTCGGGGATCTGCGCGAATGGCAGTTCCGCGATCGCGGGACGGCGTTTCATGTCCTGTACTGGCCGCTCCCCAACGCTACGCCGTTCGACACCACGGCGTTCGTGGACGAGTTGCGTCGCCTCGTGGCGAGTACGCTGGATGTGTTCGGCCGCGCACCATCACCCAGCTTCTTCTTCCTGATCCAGGATGGCGCCGACGACGCGTTGGAGCATCGCGGGTCGGTAACCCTGGGGGTGCAAAGCGCGGAGCTGGCGCGTAACCCCAGGGCCTCACTCAAGCAGATAGCACACGAGTTCTTTCACACCTGGAATCTCGTCGCAATTCACCCGGACAATTACCTGGAGCTGAGCTATCAGGCGGCACGCCGAACGACGGGGCTGTGGTGGGGTGAAGGGGTCACCCTGTACTATGCCGACGCGCTGCCGAGGCGCGCCGGTCTCATGGACACGACGGTGTCACGCCTCGATCACCTCGCGGATCTCTTGCGGTACTACCACGGGTCGTGGACCGCCCGCATCCCTCCCGAACGCGCCAGCCTTGCCTTCGAGGACTCACCCATCGCGAATCCCGACGCTACCGGGGGCTACTACACGCAGGGGGAGCTTCTTGGTGGAGAGATCGACGGGCTGGTTCGTGATTCGACCCACGAGGCCCGCGGGCTCGATGATATCATGCGTGCCTTGTACCGGCAGAGCGCCAATGGCCGGGGCTACACGTCGGCTACTCTGGAGGCCGTGGCGGACTCGGTCTGTGCCTGCCGACTGCAGCAGCTGTTCGCCACCCAGGTGCGCGGCAATGCCCTGATCGATGCCGCGCCCATCGTGGCGCGGCTCGGGTATAAGCTGGTAATCGATACCGTGGCCGCGATCGACAGTGCCGGCGCTCCACTTCCCGATCGCAGGCTCGGGCTCTACAGTGCCGGGGAGGGGGCTCCTCTAATCATTGTCGTGAACAATCCATCGAGTGCCTGGAGAATGGCGGGACTCCAGACCGGAGACGAGCTTGTGGCGCTCAATGACAGCGCGATCGCCGGCTATGGCGATCTGCGTGCTGCGCTCGAGGCATTGGGGATTGGCGACACGGCCGCGGTCGATATTCGGCGGGCAGGAGTGCCGATGCGGATTCACGCACCGGTACTGGGTTATACGCGGCCCCGGGTCCGATTTCTCGAAGCGCCAAACGTGACGTCTGAACAGCGGGGCCGCCGGGTGAGATGGCTTGCGGGATGGTGACGCTGATCGTGGCAATCATGCACCGCCTCGGGTAGTTGAAATTCGGCCGCCCCCAAGGTCTCGGCACTCGACCCGCTCCCTGAAGCGGCGTACCTTTGCTCTCAATGCCCTCCGCCAAAGAGTCTCTCATTGAGGCCCTGAAGGACACTTATGCGCTCGAGCGAGAGCTTGGGCGTGGCGGCATGGCCACCGTCTACCTCGCGCACGATCTCAAGCACGATCGCCAGGTCGCGATCAAGGTCCTCCACCCTGAACTTGCCCACTCGCTCGGCCCCGAGCGGTTCCTGCGCGAGATCACCATCACCGCGCAGTTCGACCACCCCTACATCCTGCCGCTCCTCGACAGCGGAGTGGTGGAGCCGCCCACCGACACCGGCCGGCGCCTGCTGTACTACATCATGCCGTTCGTCGAGGGCGAATCACTGCACGACCGTCTGGCGCGGCAGAAGGAGCTGCCGGTCGAGGACGCGCTGCAGATCACCCGCGAGGTCGCCGAGGCGCTCGGCTACGCGCATGTACGGGGGGTCATTCACCGGGACATCAAGCCGGGCAACATCCTGCTGTCGGGCGGTCACGCGCGAGTAGCCGACTTCGGCATAGCGAGGGCAGTCGCAGCCGCCGGCAGCGCAAGACTCACGGAGACCGGCCTCGCCATCGGCACACCAGCCTACATGAGCCCCGAGCAGTCCACGGCCGAGCGGGAGATCGACGGTCGGAGCGATCTCTACGCATTGGGTTGCGTGCTGTACGAGATGCTGGCGGGTGAGCCGCCCTACACCGGGCCGACCGCGCAGGCCATCATCGCCAAGCGGATGACGCTGCCTGTCCCATCCGTGCGCACCTTGCGGGAGACGGTGCCAGCGCCGGTCGACCGCGCGCTGGCCTCTGCGCTGGCCCGGTCGCCCGCGGATCGGTTCCCCACCGCAGCACAGTTTGTGGAAGCGCTCAGTCAACCCGCCCCCGGGTCGGTGGCCGGGATGGGCGTGCGCGACGGGCGGCGGCGCGCATGGGTCGTCGCCGGCATGGTAATGACGCTTAGTCTTGTCGGCGGTTGGCGCTTCATGCGCCACCGGCCGCAGGTCGAGCCCTCCGCCTCGTTCATTGCGGTGCTCCCGTTCCTGCCCAGCACCTCCGACACGGCACTCGCGCGCCTTGGACGCGACCTTGTGCTCACCGTCAGCGCCAATCTGGACGGCGTCGGCGGCATCCGGACGGCGGACCCACGCCTGGTGCTGGGAGCAGATGACTCCAGGTCCGGCCGGGGAACTCTTGACGCGATCAGGCTCGGGAAGAACCTCGGCGCGGGCAGCGTTGTGGTGGGGGACCTCGTGCGCGTGGGATCCGACATCCGGCTCGACCTCAAGCTGGTGCTGACGACGGGTGATTCCTCACCGCTGGCGCGGGCGTCGTTCATCAGCGCCCCCGATTCCATCGGTTCGCTCACCGATTCGGTCACCTGGGCACTGCTGCGTCAGGTTTGGCGCCGCGGCGAGCCACCATCGCCCAGCTATGCCAGCCTCACCACACGTTCCGTCGCGTCGCTGCGCGCTTTCCTCGAGGGCGAGCAGTTCACAATTGCCGGGCGCTGGCCCGAGGCGATTGAGGCGTATGCCACCGCCATCAAGGCCGATTCAAGTTTCTGGCTTGCCGGCTGGCGATACAACTCCGCTCAAGCATGGCTGTTCGAGGCCAGTCCGGATTCCATTCTACAACGCGGTTACCAGTCACACCTCTCGGCCTTCGGCGAGCGGGACCGGCTGCTCATCGAGCTCGAGAGAGACGGTGGCGCGCTGCCAGAAGAAGAGTATGTCGCTCGGCTCCGAACCATTATCAAGCGCTTTCCAGACGACTGGTCCGCCTGGTGGTTCTACGCGGATGAATTTCACCATTGGGGACCGCTGATAGGGTACACCAATGCCGACGCCCGGGCGGCACTGCAACGGACAGTGGATCTGAACCCGATGCTGGTCCCCATGTGGGGACACTTGTTCGACGCCAGCGTAGGTCATGACTCATCCCAGGCGGCGCTCGCCTTGAAATCGCTGACCGCTCTGGGGCATGACGACCAGTATTTGCGCCTGATGTTTGCCGCGAATGGGCCACTTCCTGTGTCGTTGCGAGACAGCGTCGCAGTGGAGGTCGCAGGTTCTACGTACTGGCTCGATCGCGTCATGGGCAGCGCCCGTCTCCTGTGGCGTGGGTATCCGGCGGCGCAGATCGAGCTCAACCGGCGCCTGATCGCTCTCGCTCCTCACGATTCACTCACGCACTATGTCTGGGGGACCATGGCCAATGCCTGGGCGGATCGTGGTGCATGGGACTCTGCGCTCGTCGCGTTCGATCACTGGGCTGCAGCCGACCGCCAGGGGGCGGTCGACCAGGGAATCTTCCCGCTCATGTACCAGATGGCGGTCGCAGGCGCCTGGCTCGGAGGCCTCGATCCGGCGCGCGCCTCCGAACGGAGAGCGGCCGCCGCGAAATTCCTCGCTGGACTTCGTCCGGACTCGCGTGCCGCCAAGGTCTCGCAGGCGCGCGTGGCGTGGGCCGACGGGATGCTGGCCTTGCTCCGGCGCGACCTGCCCGGGCTCGCCGAGGCGCGCGCCCGCCTGGAGCGGAGTGGCAGCAGGGAATCCCCGTTCATGGCGCGCTCACTCGCCGGCTTCGAGCTAGAACTTCGAGGAGCAAAGCGAGCCGCCGCCGAATCGCTCGCCGCCCTCGACCTCGCGGCGACGACTGCCGAGCTCGTTGAGCATCATGATGCGTACGCCAGGTCCACCACTCATCTGGAGGCGTCACGCTTATTCCTCGAGCAGGGCGATACCAGCCGCGCGTTGAAGTTGTTGGTCTGGCACCAGGCCGACATCCCGGCCTCTGCCGAACCCCCGTACACTCAGATGTTTGCGGGGCTCGCGTACTACGAACTGGCGCGCATCGAGGAGGCACGGGGTCACACCGACCTGGCGCGTGATCACTACGAACAGTTCCTGAGGCGCTACGACATGCCGCCCCCTGCTCATCAGCACCTCGTCGACAACGCGAAGGCATCCCTGCGAAAGCTGTCGGGCCAGGACGACTCCCCCGCCACAAACTGAGACTTTCGAGTAAGTTCGGGAGACAAATGGCCGACAATTCGACACCTCCCGCTACACTCGCTGCCGCCCTCGCCGACCGCTACCGCGTCGAGCGTCCCAACAGTCGGATCTATATTCCGCTCGGCTCATCTCTCCTGCCCTCGTTCGTCCTCTCGCTCCGTTGTCGCTGATCATGGCAATCATCCGCCGCTTCCGGTGAGCTGAATCCCGGGCACCAGCCGCCGAGAGTCGCACCGCCCCCTGCGACAACGTATCTTTATCCCAATGCCCCCTACCAAAGAGTCTCTCATTGAGGCCCTGAAGGACACTTATGCGCTCGAGCGAGAGCTCGGGCGTGGAGGCATGGCCACAGTCTTTGTGGCCCAGGACCTGAAACACGACCGCCCGGTCGCCCTGAAAGTCCTGCACCCCGAGCTGGCCAGCGCACTCGGTCCCGAACGTTTTCAGCGCGAGATCCGCCTCGCCGCCCGTCTGCAGCATCCCCACATCCTTACCGTACTGGATTCCGGAGAGGCGGCTGGCCAGCTCTGGTTCACGATGCCCTTGGTCGAGGGCGAGTCGCTGCGGGACCGGCTGCGCCGGGAGCGGCAGCTTCCGGTAGAAGACGCGCTCCGGATCGCCCGGGAGGCTGCCGAGGGACTCCAGTACGCCCATGACCATGGGGTCATCCATCGCGACATCAAGCCGGAAAACCTGCTGCTTACCCGCGACGGCAACACGATGGTGGCCGACTTCGGCATCGCGCGCGCAATAGGGGGAGGGGATCAGCAACTGACGGAGACGGGACTCGCGATCGGGACCCCGGCCTACATGAGCCCCGAGCAGGCGGCCGGCGAGCGGACCCTCGACGCCCGGACCGACATCTACTCCCTCGGTGCGGTGCTCTACGAGATGCTGGCGGGTGAGCCGCCCTTCGCCGGTCCCACAGCGCAGGCAATGATCGCGAGGCGGCTCACTGAACCTGCTCCAAATGTGAAGGCAGTGCGGTCTTCGGTCCCGCCCGCGGTGGATGAAGCGGTACGCAAGGCGCTCGCTCCGGTGGCAGCTGACCGGTTCAGCGCGATGATTCAGCTGGTCCAGGCACTCTCTTCTGCGACCACGGTCATCAGGCCGAGTGGATCGATCCCCCGGACGCCAGCACCACCACCGCAGCGGCGATCCATCCCGGTCGCCGCAATCACCCTCATGCTCGGCATCTTCATTGGCTTGGGCCTCCTTTTCGCCTGGCGGCACGGTCGGGGGGGAACCGTCGAGGCGACAGGGCCGAGGCGCATCGCGGTGCTGCCGTTCGAGAACCTGGGCGACTCGGCGGACGCCTACTTTGCCGACGGGATCACCGACGAGGTGCGCGGGAAACTTTCCCAGGTGCCGGCGCTCGCCGTGATCGCGCGGGGCAGCTCCAACGAGTACCGGCGCACCACCAAGTCGCTGCAGGAGATCGGGCGGGAACTTGGCGCCGAGTACTTGCTGACGGCGACGGTGCGCTGGGAAAAGTCGGGTGGTGTCAGTCGGGTCCGGGTGAGCCCCGAGCTACTGCAGGTCGAGCCCAACGCGGCGCCGACGACCCGGTGGCAGCAGGGATTCGACGCCTCGCTCACTGACGTGTTCCTGGTGCAGGCCGACATCGCCACTAAGGTGGCGAATGCCCTCGATGTGGCCCTGGGAGACAGTACCCGTAACGAGCTTGCTGCTAGACCGACCGCGAACCTCGCCGCCTACGATGCCTTCCTGAAGGGGGAGGCCGCCTCCGGGGCGATGGGCGTAAGTGATCCGGTGAGTCTGCGGCGCGCCATTGGCTTCTACGAGCAGGCGGTGGAGCTCGACTCGGCTTTTGTCCCGGCCTGGGCCCAGCTGTCCCGGGCACGCTCAACCCTGTACGCCAACAGCACGCCCTCGCCGGAGCTGGCTGCCCAGGCCCGGTATGCGGCGGAGCGGGCCCAGGCGCTTGGCCCCGACCGGCCTGAGGGTCAGCTTGCCTTGAGCGATTACTATCGCAATGGCGCGCTGGATAACCGGCAGGGGCTCGCGGCTGCCGAGGCCGGGCTCCAGCTGGCACCCAATAACGTCGATCTGCTCGTGGCGGCGGCCCTGGTTGAGCAATCCCTCGGTCGCTGGGATGCGGCGTTCCAGCATCTCGCCAAGGCGAGTGCGCTCGACCCGCGCTCCGCCAACGCCGCGCGGCGAACCGGATACACGCTGGTCTGGCTGCGCCGTTATCCTGAGGCGCAGGCGGCGCTGGACCGGGCCGGCGCGCTCGCCCCCACTAACATCAGTATCATCGAGGCCAAGGCGATGGTGGCCCTCGGCAAGGGCGACCTGGCTGGCGCCCGAGCTGTAGTTCACGCTGCGCTTGCGACCGTCGAACCCGCGGCCCTGGTCGCCTTCTTCGGAAACTACTGGGACCTCTTCTGGGTACTGGACGAGTCCCAGCAACAGCAGCTTCTCGCACTCCCGGTGAGTGCCTTCGATGACGATCACGCTCTCTGGGGCATCGTTCACGCTCAGACCTATCACCTCCATGGTCGTCTGGCCGAGGCGCGGGCCGCTGCCGACTCGTCGCGGCTCGGCTTCGAGAAAAACCTTCGGGGCGCGCCCGACGATGCGCAGCAGCATGTGCTCCACGGCTTGGCCCTGGCTTACCTCGGCCGGAAGGCGGAGGCGATTGCGGAGGGTAAGCGGGGCGTCTCACTCCTGCCCATCAGCAGCGACGGGTATACCGGCGCGTACATCCAGCATCAGCTGGTGCGGATCTACATACTGACCGGGGAACCGGAAAAGGCGCTGGACCAGCTGGAGCCACTGCTGAAGATGCCGTATTACCTGTCGCCCGGGTGGCTGCGCATCGATCCCACCTTTGCACCGCTCAAGGACAACCCGCGCTTCGAACGGCTGGCAAGCGGGCGGTAAGGCCCGTCATCCGCCCCACCGCCCTCCCGCATCCCTTTTCCTGCTCGACGTGTCTGACGTGCGATGCCCCTCACCCCGGCTCTCGCCGCCTTGTGCGCGATGGTTGTCGCTTGTCATGCGGCCCCGCCCCATACGGGACAGGCCAGCCCGTCGGATACCGCTGCGGTTCGACGCCAGCTGGAGCAGTGGTACGACCAGAATCAGCGGGCCTTCCTCGCCAAGGATTTCCCGGCTCTTATGGCGCTCCGAACGGAAGACCTTCACTCCGTGACACCGGACGGCGTGGTCCATGACCGGGCCGAGATGGAGCTAGCCACTCGCGCGTTGCTCGACGGAATCGAGCAATGGATTGAGCTCAACTTCGAGCTCGACAGCCTCGAAGTCACCGGCGACCTAGCGCGGGCCGTGGTCCACCAGCATGTCGACCGCATGGCGCGCCGGAATGATGGTCTGGTACACCACCTGGAGACCTGGGTCACTCAACGCGAGACGTGGCGGAGAACGCCTGAGGGCTGGAAGCTCTATCGGGTGGACAACATTCGCGACCAGCGACGGCTGATCGACGGAAAGCCTGGTTGATGCTCGGTGGCTCGGCGGCAAGGTAGCGGCTCGTCCTCGCCGACTCGCAGGTCCGCCGGCTGCCTTGTCTATGCCTACCGGTCTGGCCAGCTTACGCTAAGACATCTGGCGGACTCGATTCCCGGTCAGTCCCCGATGTCAGGATGCAGCAACGGCTTGATGGCGAGCGGTCTGCTCACGTCAGGTCTGGACCCATAGCAGGAGACCTACCGATGGCAATCGCCCAAAGAATCGCGCCCTGCCTCTGGTTCGACAATCAGGCAGAAGAGGCGGCGAAGTATTACACCGGCATCTTCAAGAACTCGAAAATCGGCAAGATCACTCGCTACGGCGAAGCCGGACGTGAGACGCACAAGCGGCCGCCCGGATCGGTGATGACCGTGGACTTTGAGCTCGATGGGCTACGGTTCACCGCGCTCAACGGCGGTCCGCTATTCAAGTTCAACGAAGCCGTCTCCTTGATGATCATGTGCAAGGACCAGAAGGAAGTGGACTACTACTGGGAGAAGCTGACTCCCGGTGGGGATCCCAGCGCCCAAGTGTGTGGCTGGCTCAAGGACAAGTACGGGCTTTCATGGCAGGTCGTGCCGGAGGGGATGCCGGAAATGGTCGGCGACCCGAATTCGGAGAAGTCGCAGCGCGCCATGGCGGCTATGATGGAAATGAAGAAGCTTGATATTGCTGCGCTGGAGCGGGCGTATAACGGGGAAGAGGCAATGGCGAAATAAGTAAATGGCGGAATGAGTGAATGGAGGCCTGAACGAATGGCGGAGTGAGGGAATGTGAGTTGACGCAGAAGCTGCGGTTCACCTCGGCATTCCGCCATTCCGCCATTCCCTCACGCCGCCCGGATCGTCTCCTTCCGCTCCGCAATCGCCTCAACGACCCATTTCGCATCCCGCCCCACGCCGTTGATCAGATCCGACGTCATGCTGTACTGGAAGTGGAGTCCCACGAAGTAGAGTCCGGGCTCGCTCGTCACGATGCCCCGATCGTGCAACGGCGCGCCATCTACGCCGAAGATCGGGAGATCGACCCACTCGAGACCCGGCAGAAAGCCGGTGGACCAGATCACGTTCTCGACTTGCAGGACCCGTCCATCCTCGAGCTTGGGCAGACCGCGCTCCACCCCGATGACTCGTGGCACTCTCTGGACGCCTGCCGCGATGAGATCCTTCGGCTTGACCCGGACCAGCGGTGTCGCCCGCAGCAGCATCCTGGGCCTCACCTTTCTTCCGATCGGCGTGTCTACGTTGAGGATGTTGTGGCCGAGCGCCCGGATCAGGTGCACGAAGAGGAAGCGCCCGGCGAGACTGTCCACTCGGAACGGTACGCTTCCGGTTTCTTTGCCGGCGAGCCAGGTGGGATGCTTCTTCACTGTCTCCATGGCGATTTCCGCTCCCGAATTCCCCGCGCCAACGATCAGCACTCCGCCGGGAGCTAGCTGAGACAGGTTCCTGTACTTGCTCGAGTGGAACTGCACGATCCCCATGTCGAGCTCGTCGGCAAACTCGGGGATCCTCGGCCGGCAGTAGTTGCCGGTTGCGATCACGACCTGTTCCGCCTCGAACTGTTTTTCTCCTGCTTCAATCAGGAAGTGCTCGCCCTGCCGCGAGAGCCGAGTCACTCGAACGCCGGAGCGCACCGGCAGCTTGAAGTGCGAGGCGTAGGCTTCGAGGTAGTTGCCCATTTGGTCCTTGGTCGGCTTGGCGCCGGGACCTGCGGGAAACCGGAGACCGGGAAGCCCATCGTAGAACGCGGGACTGAAGAGCCGCAGCGAGTCCCAGCGTTTCCGCCAGGAGTCGCCCACTCTCGGGTTCGCGTCGAGAATGGCAAAGGGGATCCTTCGCTGGGCGAGGTGGTACCCGACCGCGAGACCCGCCTGACCACCGCCCACGATCACGACCTGGAACCGTTCGTTGCCCTGCATGATCATCTCCCTTCGAGAAACCGGTGACTCAACTGACGGAGAGAGGATAAGAGAGGGGGATTCTCGCCGCATCGGGCGAAGTCGCCATCCGGCATCGGGAAACGCCGTGGGTATTTCTATGTAGCCGAATTGACCAGGTGATGCTGGTAGGCGTAGGCGGTCGCAGCGGCTCGGCTCGATAAACCCAACTTGGTGAAGATGTTGCTTACGTGACGCGCTACGGTCTTCTCGCTGATCCCCAAGTCCTGGGCGATCTTCCGGTTGGACTTTCCGGCAGCAATTTCGCGAAGAACTTCCACCTCCCGCAGGGTCAGCCCGCCCGCAGTTGAATCGGTTGGCGCAGTAAGACGCCGCAGGCCTTCCAGGTCCGGCTGGGCGCCGAGGCGCTGAAACTCGCGTCGAGCGGCCTCGAATTCAAGCTCGGCGGTTGCGGGATCTCCCATCGCGCGACAGGCCAGACCGATCGCGACGCGTGATCTGGCCGACTCGTAGGGCGCCTCGAGTGCGCACCAGAGCTCCCAGGCCTTGCGCAGCTCGGTCAATGCATCGTTGGGTTTCTCCTCAGCGAGCAAAACATTCCCTTCAGCCTGGGCGGCCGCGGCCCGCAGATAGGGGGCATCGAGATGCTTCGCCATCTCTCGAAGCTCATCTGCGGCGACACGCGCCTCGGCAAGTTCTTTCGCCGCCAGCATGATGTCGACCGCGGCGGAGAGAACCAGTGGCCGGAACTTCCGGTCCCGGACCTCTTTCAGCGAGCGGCGTATGGCCCCCGTTGCGGCATGCTCGTCGCCTTGGACCAACTTGAGCTGAGCCAGTCCAGGCTCGGGCTGGCGTCCATTCTGGCCCGCGGCGAGATATGCCTGTTCCGCTTCGGCATAATCACCGGTAAGACGAAAAAGCTCCCCCAGCAGGTAGTACGCTCCGCCGATTGCCCGCTGTCCCGGCGGATTGGAGAACCGCTCGCGGGCCTGCCGAGCCTCCTCCATCGCCTCGGCCCAGGCGCCATGCAGCTGCAGGATCTGAGCGCGATGCACCAGGCAGCTTCCCTGGTATGGCACGAGGTCCGGCTGCGACGCGCACCACTCGGCGAGTGCCGTGGTCCACTCCTGGGCTCGACGAAGGTCGAAGATCTCGTGGCATCCTTCGATGACGCTGCAATACACGTCACCAACGATCGAGGAGGAGACGTCGCCGGCCGTAATCGCGACCATGGCCTCGTCCAGCAGAGAGACACCCCGCGGGGCCTGGTCCATTCGGATGAGCGCCCGGCCCTGACCATGCCTCGCCAACGTCATCAAGTCGCGATCTCCGAAGCGCTCGCCGATTTGCGTGGCTTCGACAAACAGGGCGTGGGCCTTCGCCGCGTCGCCCTCGAAAAACGCTCGAACCGCCGAGAGGTGGAGCAGATACCCCGACTCGACGCACTCCTGCTCATGAGCCTCCAGGATTCGGTTGGCCCGGGCCACCCAGCCGCTTCCGCGGGCAGTCTCTCCTCTGAAATGGGAATGAAACGCTAGCCAAATTGCGGCTCGCGCGGCGCGTGCGGTTTCCCCCTGATTGAGGAATTCCTGGTGGGCGCGGGCCAGCAGGTCGGCACATTCGGTTTGATTGCCGAGCAGGCGGGCGGTGAAGGCGAGGCGTTCCAGGTCCTCGGCGCAGAGTGCGGCATCGCGCGCCGCGGCATTCAGCTCGCGGTAGGCACTGCCCCAGGCCTTTCGTTCAAAGGATGCTCGGCCGCGGTCGAGGGCGGTGGTTGCGTGCGGGTCGTCGGGCAATGACGTTCTCCAAGATTCCTGGAGGAATTATAAAGGCGGACGGGCGGTCGAGGCGGATAAGGCGGACAAAGGCGGGTCGATGGTGGGGAGGCGTTTGGTCCATAGTGAATCTCGATTCCAGACAGACAGCCATTCTTTCCGAGCTTGTCCGCCGGTCCGCCCCCGCCCGTCCTGACCGGCCTGTCCCCCTAGTCCATGGTCCAATAGCGGTTCCCAGGGCCGAGCTTCATCTTCACAGTTCGAAGCTCTAGACTCCTGCCGGGAGGGCCAATGCGCCTCCAATCACCAATCAGCGCGTCGCTCATTGTGGTCGCCGTCGGGCTGGCCGCATGCAGTGATAGCAGTACCGCTCCTTCTTCCGACCTCTCCTCTATCCGCACCGCCACCCGCTACCACGTCCAGGCCCTCAAAATCCCTCCGGCGGCGTTTACCGGCGAGGCGAGCGCCATCAACGATGCCGGTGTCGTGGCGGGGTGGTATCAGACTGCGGATGGCTGGACCGCCGTTATCTGGGCCACGCTGAACGAGCCGCGCAACCTAGGCAAACTTCCGGGGCTTGTTTCGGCACTCGCCAAGGACATCAATCAGGCCGGCACAGTTGTGGGATTCGCCCTGTCGGCGGACCTGATCACCTCGCACGCCTTTGTGTGGACCGATGCCACCGGAATACAGCCGCTCGCCGATCTTGGCGGGGGAGCCAGTCTCGCCCAATCGATCAACAGTTCAGGCACCGCGGTCGGCTGGGCGGCTGATCCTTTCGGGGTGATTCACGGGGTTTCGTGGAGCCCTTCTGGAGTGTTGACAGACCTCAATCCTGTTGGCGCCACCAGCATGGCTCTGGATGTGAACGACGCCGGCGACGCAGTAGGATGGGTATTTCCGCCTGGCAGCCGCGGGCCTCACGCCCATCTTTGGCGCCATGACGGAGTTCAGAGGGATCTGGGGACACTGGGTGGAGTGACCAGCGCCGCGATCAGCCTCAACAACTCGCTCGCTATTGTTGGATTTGCTGATCCGCCGCTCCCTAGACTCCCGCTGGCCTTTATCTGGACGCCAACCGATGGCATGCGCCCGCTCGGCTTCAGGGAGGACTCCGAGGGCTTGGGAATCAGCGAAGCAGGCCGTGCGATCGGATTGCAGGTCCGAAACGATGTGGTTGGCTACACCTGGCGGGGCGAGCCGGCGATTCTCCCCGACTTGGCTCCAGCCAAGGGCCATTTCTCGGGACCGACCGGGGTGAATCGCTGCGGTACAATCGTGGGCTCTTCACTCGATCCCAGTCCGGTCAACTTCAACACGGTTCCTGCGATATGGAAAAGGCCCACCTGCGATTCAGCTGATTGATAAAGCGGCAGCGGGCGAGAAGACGAACGACCCTCCGGCAACGATTGCCGGAGGGTCGTTTGGCGGTACTGCGGACCTGCTCTAGAACCCTGGCTCCAGGCCGCAGCCCTGAGCTGGCGTCGGGTTACGTGCGAGACAGTCGTTCCGCGGGAACGGCATCCGGGTGAAGATCTTGAAATTGGGCAGATCCCTGGGAAGCGTGTTGAGCAACCCGTAGTGCCGGAGGTCGATCCAGCGGTAGCCACCTTCGAGGAGCAGCGAATAGCGCTTGTTGTACAGCAGCTCCGTCAACAGCGAAGGCTGGTCCACCGTGCCGGAGTACGGCGGGAGGTTCCCCGACGTGGTCCGGATCAGGTCGATATCTGTGACTGCGGCACCCAACTGGTTCAAGCCGATGTTGGCTTCGGCCCGCAACAGGATCAATTCCTCGTTCTTCATGATTGGAATCGGATCCAGGTTGGTCTGATAGATCGTGAACTTCAGGTTCGTCGGGATACCGAGGTCGTTCGTGGGTGGTATAAAGACCTCGGTCTTGTCCAGGGCCCGCTGATCGAGCGCACCGCCTGCCTGCAGCTGCGCGTCGGTCAGAATCGAGGGGTGGGCCTGCAGCGCTCGCGGCTGCGTTGTGTCAGGAACGCTATTGTCAAACAGCAAGTTCACCCGATCGCCGGCGGTCGTGGAGTAGACGTAGTAGACCCCCAGCGCCAGCGGTGCGCCGGTATTGAGAAACGATCCCTGCAGCGCGGTCAGCGCGCCGGTGAAATCGTCCATGTAGATCGCGACCCGGGCCCGGAGGCCCCGGTTGAACTTGGCGAAGTTCACCGGCGTGTCGAATCCTATGAACCCGTTACTGAGCGGAAATGGAAACACACTGCCGCCGGCCGCCAGGTGGGTCGCAGCCGAGTCGAGCAGGTTCACGATGTGGGTATATACCTCGGCCTTGGTGGCGATCGGGGCCGGCGCTGCTACCGGGTCGATATCCACATCAATCGGCGCGCCGAGATCGTCCCTGGTACTAATCACGTGGAGAAAATCGAGCGCCTGGATGGTCTGCACAAAGCCGGTTGTCGCCTCGATCTCCTCGGTCGTCATCGCCGAGGCGGGCAGCTTGGCGAGTGCCCGGAGTACGATGTTACCACCCCGGATATCGGCATACGGCTGGGCGAAGAGATTGCCGCCGAAGGCGCCGCTGCCTCCGTCGAGCGGCCCAACCAGCAGTTCAGTCACAAAGCGAGGATCGGCGGGATCCAGGTTGTACGACTCCCGGCCGAGAATCCCCAGCTCCATGATGTATCCGTTCTGATCCGCCATGCCGAGCCGCGTTCCGAAGAGCATGCCGGTCGTCGCGGCGAGGACTCCAGCGCGGGTCGGATGGTTCTCCAGCTCATCCTGCCCCGGGTTGTTGAGATCCGGTACATCCAGCGTGTTGCACCCACTGGCGAGAAGCAGCCCCGTGAGTGCCGTGATCTTGAGCGTTCTCATGGCAGTTTCCTCAGGGCGTCGAGTTAGAAGCCGATGTCCACGCTGAACCAGAAACTGCGGCTCGGCGGGAAGGGTGCGACGTCGATGTTCCGCGCGATCGGCTGGTTGCCGAAGTTGCTGACTTCCGGGTCGTACCCGTCGTACGGCACATCGAGAAACAGATTCCGGGCGCTCACCGTAAACCGGGCGTACCGGGCACCCCGCCAGAGTCCGCCAACGACGCTGTAGGGCAGGTTATAGGTGAGCGCGATCTCCCGCAGCTTCAGGAAACTGGCGCTCTCGATCCAGTTCTTGGTCGTCAGGCCGAACCCTTGAAGCCGGCGCTGCCCAACGGTCTGGCTGCTGCCGGAGATCGGCGTGTCAAAGTCCTTGGTGACTCCGCCAAAATCGTAGAGCAGCTTGGTGAGATTCAGGATGTCGCCGCCGTACTGCCAGTCGAGCAGGGTGTGCAGCGTGAAATCGTGTATCACAAAGTCGTTGACGAATCCCATCCGGAACTTTGGATTGGCTTCGCCGACCTTGACGACCCGCACCGCGCCACTGCTGGTGGTGTCGTTGCCGACTATCTGAGTGGCACTGGCGCCCTTTTCGATCTTGAAGGCCCCGATCGAGGTGCCGAAGCCGCCGGTCTCGAACGCGGGCACATCGAGCTCCGTGATGGTGCTCTTCGTCGTGGAGAAAGTGGCCCTGCTCAGCCAGTTGAAGTTCCGCTTCTGGATCGGCTGGACCGCCGCCGCGATCTCGAGTCCCTGGGTCTTCATCGCGCCGCCATTGAGGAACTCGGTGACGTAGCCCGATGACTCATGCAGCGCGCGAGGGACCAGCAGGTCGCTCAGGTTCTTCTGGTAGACGCTGAACTCGAGCGTGGCGGTCTGGTTCCACAAGTAGGCGTCAAAGCCGCCCTCGATTTCCCGCTCCCGCTCCGGGTGGAGGTCCGGGGCGCCTATGGTTCCCAGGACAACTATGGTGGGAAGCCCGCCGATATTCTGGGAGGCGTCCAGCGGGGTGAACTTCTGGCCGTAGTCGGGTTCCAGACCGGACTCGCCGTAGGCAACCCGCAGCTTGAACTCGTCGACGAAGCCAGCCGGTTTCACGAACCGATACGACGTCGCCGCCTTCGGATACCAGAACAGCTGGCTGGCATCGGCATTGAGACTGCTCTGGTCGGCCCGGACTCCCAGGCTTAACAGCCAGCGTTCCTTGTCGGCCAGGAAGTCCTCCTGCAGGAAGTACCCCAGGTTCTTCACCAGCTCCTGGTTGCGGAGCACCACTTTGCGAGTAGCGGCATCGATATTTTCCTGGCCACCGACCAGGTTGTATCCCTCATTCTGCAGGACGCCGAGATCGCGACGGGTCGTTTGGATCCCCGCCGAGGTCCTGGCGCTCCAGCTGCGGCTCGATGGCGTGTAGGTATGAACCGCATTCAGGTCGAGGTTGAGGTTGAGATTGTCGCTTTCCTTGAGGAGCGACGTCCCCAGCTCGCCGTCATTCGGCTCGAACTGCAAGTCCGGGGGGAAGAAGAGGTCGTTTTCCTGGCTGAAGTAGTCCAGGCCGCCGATGGCGAGCACCTTGAGCGAATTATTCTGGTTGGTGACCAGATCGAAATCCACCGCGGCGGACGAGAAGAAGCGCCACACCGTTTCGTCGTTCTTCATCAGCGCCGCGGTCTGCAGCGGGTTGCTCGGCACAAAGGGATTGAGGTTAAATGTGCCGTCGTTCCGGCGCGTCAGATTGGCGAAGTCCGGCGTACTCGAGAACACCACGCCGAAGCTGGTGCCGGAGTTGTCGTTGTTGGTGAGGCCGCGCTGGGCCAGGGTATGCACTACGTTGGCGTTCAGCGAGCCATGAATTCGGGAGCCGAGCACCTGGTCGAGGTTCAGTCGCACCGACTGCCGTTGATATCCGGTGTTGTCGATGATCCCCGGGGTGTTCTGAACCTGACCGGCGACATAGTACCGGGTGCCCTCTCCACCGCCACTGACGCTGATATAGGTCTCGGCGGCGAGGTCCTTGCGATGGGCGAGCTGCTTCTCGAGGTCGTACGACAGGCCGGTGGTGTAGCCCGTTGCGGCGGCGGTGCCTGCCCCATAGGTCGAGTCCACTTCGGCCGCCGTCTCGAAAGCGCGGGAGCCGATCTCCCGCTCCAACTCGGAGACGCCGAACCGCTGGGTCAGGTTCACCTGCGGCTTGCCGACCTGGCCTCGCTTGGTGCTGATGATCACGACGCCGTTCGACGCCCGTCCCCCGTAGATGGCCGAGGCGGCGGCGCCCTTCAGAATCTCGACTGACTGAATGTCTTCGGGGTTGAGGTCGGCGATGCGGTTCACCTGCGCATCCTGATCGGGCGACGTATTGCCCCCCGCCGCCGCCTTGGTCACGGCGTTCTGGTTGGAGGGAATCGCGATATCGCTCACCACGATCCCGTCCACGACGTAGAGCGGCGAAGCGGACGCGTTGATCGAGGTCGTACCGCGGAGGCGCATTTGCAGGCCGCCACCGGGCGCTCCCCCATTGCTCTGGATATCTGCCCCCGCGACCTTGCCCACCAGCTGCGACTCGACGCTAACCGACGGGGTAATGTTCATTTCGTCGGCCGACACGGTCGCGACCGAGGTTGCGATGTTCTTCCGTTCGATCCCGGTGGCCTGCCCGGTCACCACGATCTCTTCCAGCTTGAACAGGTCCTTGACGAGTTGAACCGTCAGTGTGGTCTGACCGGCCGGTACCACGATGTCCCGCTTGCGGTAGCCGATGAACCGAATCATCACCGTGAGATTGGAATCGGGAAGGGCTGCCAGATTGAACACGCCACTGGCGTTGGTATGCGTCGCTATTCGGGTACCCTGAATCCCGATGGACGCCCCTGCGATGGGTTCTCCGGTGGCCGAATCGGTTACCGTCCCTGTTAGTACTCGCTCCTGGGCAGCCAGAGGCGTCCCCGCTAACGCGAGGCACGCGGCTGCGAGCCATACCAATCGAGGCTTCATAGGCCCCTCCGTGGTTGCTCTAGCGAATTGTGCGATGAAGGACGACGAGGTCTGCGAAGGCCGAGATACGGCGCGTAGCCGGGATTGTCAAGACAGCGGACGCAGGGCCTACAATGGCTGCGGGGAAAATGCGGCTAGTTGGAACCTGGGGATTTGGCAGTCTTCAGCCGATCGAGCGCTTCGGGTGGTTGAGTCTGATACAGCCGGCCGCCCACGCCGATGTAAAGTTCGAGCGTGACCGGGCCCGACTCCCCGCTGGGTCCATAGGTGAATTCCCAGCTCAGCTTCTCTCCCTCTCCTGCTGCGTGATAATGGAAACCGAAATCGGAGTCGACCGGTCCAAGATCCGGTGCAATCCGCGCCGCCGCTTTCGAAGCGGTCCGAGACGCCACCAGATACGACGTGCCGCAGGCAAGACCAAGCGCGCCGCCGATAATGGCGAGCGTGATGGCGGTCAGGCGCAACATTGGCTTCCCGATCGCATCCTAGCGGCGGGGGCGGGTAGGGTGGGGTGCGATCTCGCGCGGAGTCTCATAGTCCTCGGGCTCCTTCGGGCGGAAGGTGAGATCCACGGCGATGAAGAGGGTCTTCGAATAGGGAAAGACCAGGACCGGCACCATTGCAGCGACCGCGATATCACCGTACACCAGCAGATCCCAGGGCGGCTGGGGCCAGGTGACCCACATCCCGACGAGGAAGGCCGCCGCGAGTGCCGCTTCCGTCAGCATCAGGTTGATGGTGTAGGAACCCACCCAGTAGCCGCCCTCCGGTTCCCGATCGAAGTGCAGCCCACATGAGGGGCAATTGGGGCACATGCGAAACCAGGAAACGAACACAGGCCTGCCGCCACAGGCGGGACAGCGCAATTGCAGCGCGCGCAGATAAAGCCGCGAGGTATCAGACATAGCCCGTTCCCTGGCTGGAAGATGCCTTATTTCCTTCCGCCGCGTCAGGGCAGCACCAGAACCGGCCTTTCTTCCTGGAGCCAGCCCTGCGGGTTCATCCGAACTTCGCTGGCGCGCTGAGCCGGCGGCGCGTCAGGGTCAAGGGCGCCGAGGATGCCGTCGTGAGAGAAGTGGAGATAGTAGAGCGTGGGGCCCGCATTGCGGGCGTGTTCAACCACGAAATCGGCGACTTGGCCGGGCCAGAAACCCGCGGGCTGGGATCGCTCGACCGCGGCCCGGCGGTGGCGCTCCAGCGCAGCGAGGACCGCAGTCCTCGGAAGCCCCTGGTCGCGGTAGCGGCGCCGGAGCCAAGTCTCGTCTTCCCGGCTCACCGGGTGCCGCTGGATCACGAGATCGCAGGAGCAGGCCCCGTGGACCAGTCGCGCGACTGTTTGCGCATCGGGGTGAAGCTGCTTCAACGCCCGCTGCTCCACCGGATCGAGCAGATCGGCAGCGAGCCCCTTCGGCAGCATGGACCGGACCTCGCTCAGCGTGAGGGGACTGGCGAGGTAGAGGTGGAAGCACATTGCAGGAGACGGGAGACGGGAGACGGGAGACGGGGATCGGGTGCCAGGGTCAGGGGACTAATCGGACACTTCGTCGGCTAGGGCTGTCGAATCCGGGACTGAGGACCCGGTCATCGTTCCCCGTTCACCGCTTTCCCTTCTCCTCTCTTCCTTCTCCCGTCTCCCTTGAAGCACCATTTCCGCCGCCTCGCCCGCCGGACCGCCCTTTCCGGCGATCCTCTGCAGCACGGCCTCATCCTGGATTCGCAATTGATTGGCGAGGATGATGAGCATTGTCGAGTAGTTTTCCCGGTCTCGCTGCAGCTGCATCTGGCGCCGTGCCTGAAGCCCCACAAGCGCACCGAGCAACGCGCAGGTGAGGAACGTGAAGCCTCCCGCGATGCCGAGGGGAAGAGGGATAATCCGCTGTGCGCCGAGGAATGCGGCGAAGAGTCCGGGCAGGCCGAGTGCCACGAGCCCCCACATGCCAAACCGGTAGGCACGCCGGGGCAAGCTGCTCATTCGTCGTCACCACCCAGCTCGTAGCGATCATCTACAATGGCGCCGAGTCGCCCCAGCGCATCACGCAGCTTAGCCACGATGCCATCGCCGCTCCGGGCCCAGCAGACGATATCCCACGGCCGGTCGGCGAAGGCGTCCGGGGGCATGGCCTCTTCGGCCGCCGTCCAGAGCACCTCGTCGAGCGAAGCCTCGGGATCGACCCAGATGCTGATCTCCTCGTCGGGACCATGCACGAACTCTCCATCCTCAATGGTCTGCTCGAAGAGCGCTGCGGCCTGCTCGGAGGCGCTTCCACCAAGCACCAGGGCCAGGGCGCCATGGTCCAGCAATTCCATGGCGAAGTCAGGGCTCAGTTCGTCAGCGGATGGGGTGTCCCGATCGACCCACAAGACAGCCACGGAAAGTCGGTCGCTGTGCGCTCCATCCGGAGGGAGCAGGTTGAACGAGAGGACGGTGGACAGGAAGACCCGCTTATCTTCGTGGTCGGGGAAGCGGGTGAGAGGCATGGTGGGAATTGCAGATTGATGATTTCAGATTGATGATTGGGGCTGACAGGGCAGTTCAGCCATCTCGAGAATCGTCATTCTACAATCTTCAATCTGCAATCTGCAATCTTCAATTAGATGGGCAGATCCTCTCGCACCAGCACCAGGATCGCGGCCTGGGGTACGACCAAATACCGTTTTTCCTCGAACGTGATCTCGACCGCCGCCTTCCGGAAGAAGATGGCGTGGTCTCCCACCCGGGCCTGCATGGGGCGCCAGCGCGGCTGGCGTTCGCCGATCTTCCAGGGCTCATCGTCGCTGCTGCTCATGTCGGGAACTGGATCGCCGGGGCCCACCGCGATGACCAACCCCGATTGCACCTGCATGGCATCCACCGCGGTCGGCGGCAGGTACAGGCCTGCCCGCATCCGCTCCTCACCCTCCTCGGGAGTGATGAGGACCCGGTCGCCGACCAGCAGCAGCTGCTTCTTGGGGAATTCCATAAGTCGATCAGAGTCGGTCAGGGCCCGACCCCCGTCTCCAACTCGACCACCCGTAGTGCCCGGATCCCGCGGGGAATCCGGAGCTCGATCTCATCGCCCACCTTCCGGTCTTTGAGCGCCCTGCCCAACGGCGAGGCGAGGGAGATGTGACCGGCATCGAGATCCATCATCTCGGCGAGCACCAGCATGAAGGTCTCGGTCTCTTCGGTCTTGAGGTCTACCACCGTGACTTTGGAACCGAGGCCGACCCGATCGGTAGGTATCTCGGTGTTGGCCAGCTGAGTCAGCTGGCTTAGTCGCTGGTGCAACTGTCCCAGCCGGGCCTGGACGAACTGCTGCCGCTCCAGGGCCGCCTTATACTCCGAGTTTTCCCGCAGGTCACCCAGCTCTACCGCATGTGCGATTGCCTGGGGAATGACCACATTCAATTCGTGACTGAGCTGCTCGATCTCGCTGCTCAGCTTCAGACGCATCTCGCGTAACATTGGTGGACTCGACAAAAAGGAAACGGCCCGGGTTCAGGGAGATCACCCGGGGCGTCGCGGCCAACTGGAGGACAAGATAGCACATGGCTTTAGCCTCGGCTATCGGATTACTCTAATAGCCTGTCACCAAATGGTTTAGCTGCTAAGATTGTACGTTTCAATCCGGGCAACGTCCTGTCACCCCCAACCTCCGCGCGAATGAATCGACTGATTTCTGCCATAGTCGCCACAGCCTCAATTACCAGTCCACTCTTGGCTCAGGATTCGGCGCAGTACATCGCCCCCGATTCCGTGGCCATGCGCGAGCTGGCGGATGTCCGTGCCGAGGACAGCACCATCGTGGTCGAGGCGCGCTATTCCACCTCGAACAACTTCACCGGCGCAGTTCTCCCCGGATATGAGGCCAACAAGGCCTATCTCCGGAGAGAAGCCGCCGAGGCGCTCCACCGAGTTCAGCAACGGCTGCGGAGCGGTGGCATGGGACTCAAGATCTTCGATGGGTATCGCCCCGTGCGCGCTACTCAGGCCATGGTCGACTGGGCGCAACGGACCGGGCAGATGCACCTGATCCAGGACGGCTATATCGCGAGCCGAAGTCGCCACAACCTCGGCCTGGCGGTGGATCTGACCCTGGTCGATCTCTCGGTCGGTGGGCGCGAAGTGGACATGGGTACGCCGTTCGACACGTTTTCAGAACAGGCGCACTGGGCCAATGCGTCGGGGCGCACGATGCGCTACCGGCAGTTGCTGCGTCAGGTGATGGAGGCGGAAGGATTCAAGCAGTACGATCAGGAATGGTGGCACTACTCCTTCGATGTCACGGATCCGGTAGCGTTTGATGTGCCGGTC
>Ga0207674_10002051_pt1 | contig 25565 bp, 15 predicted proteins | sample KBSCornC72_FD_184303 | JGI IMG/M metagenome (GOLD analysis project Ga0207674, IMG submission 184303) | Corn rhizosphere microbial communities from Kellogg Biological Station, Michigan, USA - KBS Corn C7-2 (SPAdes) (version 2) | ecosystem: Host-associated > Plants > Roots > Rhizosphere > Soil ...
GGCGGGCGCATCGAGCTCTCCTTTGCGACGATGAATCAAAGACTCGGCGTAAATCGCTGCGGCGTCGTTGGGGCGCGCCTCGCTGACGGCCTTGAACTCGGCCAGCGCGCGGTCATAGTCGCGATAGCCGTGATAGTAGTAGAACCCGCGCGTAAGGCGGGTGAGCGGATGGGCCGGATCGATGGCCTCCATGCGGTCGAACGCCGCTTTGGCTTTGGCCAGACGCGTTTCGGTACGATCCGAGTTGGTGTGGTACATCAGCAAGTGCTCGCGTGCGAGGTCGGACCAGGCGGCCAGGAATTTCGGATCGAGCGCGACGGCTTCTTCCAAAAGAGGCACGATCTGCCGGTCGCAGAGGCCGAGATCGCTGCACACGAGATTTTTCGCGCGCAGGTACACCTGGTATGCCTCGACGTTGGTGGTTGGGCGCTCGGCAAGACTCTCACGCTCCGACGCTTGCAGTGTCACGCCGAGCGCATCGACCACATGGGTGGCGATGTCCGTCTGCACGTCGAAGATGTCGCTCAGCTCGCGATCGTAGGTGTCGGTCCACACCGGTGTGTCGTCGGAGACGCGCACGAGCTGCGGCGTGATGCGCACGCGACCCTTGCCATCCGCGGTCTTCGCCCAGCGCACGCTGCCATCGAGCACGTAATCGACGCCCAGGTCGGCGCCGATCTGCTTCATGCTCTTGCCGGCGCGCTCGTAGTTCTCCGCGCTCGTGCGCGAGATGACACCGAGGCCGCTTACCGAAGCGAGACGGCTGTTGATCTCCTCGGTGACGCCGGCGGCGAAATACGCGTCGTCGGCGGGACCCAGATTCTGGAAGGGAAATACGACCGCCATCTGGCGCTTCGCCGTGCTGCTCGCGGCGGTGCCCGGCGTAACCGGCTTGTCCGGGACCTGCGGGATCCCATGGTTGCGGCCACGCATTGTGAACCACCCGGCCACCAGCACCACACCCAGCACGACGGCCGCGATCGCCATCCAACGCGGCGATTGGCGCATGGCGGAGCCGCGCCCACTCTCCGATGCTTCGATATCCGCGCGCGAAATACTGCCGGTGGTGATCACTTCGCCGGAATCGACTTCCTTGCGCAGGCCTTCCAGCTCGTTGCGCACGTCTTTCGCGGTCTGAAAACGCCGCTCGGGATCTTTCTCCAGGCAATGCGAAATGATGCGACTCAGCTCGCGCGGGTTGGCGTTCTTGATCTCGCTGACGGGTCTGGGCTGGTCCTTGAGAATCGAGCTGATGGTTGAAATCGGGGTGTCGCCTTCGAAGGGACGCCTGCCCGTCGCCATTTCGTAGAGCACGATTCCGAGCGAGAAAATGTCGGAACGATGATCGATGTTCTTGCCCTCGGCCTGCTCGGGCGACATGTACGCCGGCGTGCCGAGAATTTTTCCCGCTGCCGTGTCGTGCGTGCGCACCACGGTTTCCGCCGTCTCGAGACCGCTTCCCATCGAGAGCACTTTGGCGAGACCGAAGTCGAGCACCTTCACGCGCCCGTCGCGCTCCACCATGATGTTGCCGGGTTTGAGATCGCGGTGCGTGATGCCGCGCTCGTGCGCGAATCCGACCGCGTCGGAAAGGGGAATGGCGTTGTCGAAGAACTTGTCGAGGCGCAGCCCGTCGATGGGAATGATCTCGGAGAGCGAGCGTCCCTCGACGAGCTCCATGGTCAAAAACGTCACGCCGTCGGTTTCTTCCACGGAATAGACGGTGACGATGTTGGGATGCTTGAGCGCCGCGACCGATCGCGCTTCGCGAATGAAGCGTGCATGACGTTCGGGGTCACGCGCGGCGTCATCGGGAAGCACTTTGATTGCGACATCACGGCCCAGTTTGGAATCGTGGGCGCGATACACCTCGCCCATGCCACCCTGGCCGAGTTTTTCTGTGATCTCGTAGTGTGCGAGGCGTCTGCCGATCACGCCGGGCTACGCTTCCAGTTTGCCGAGAACCTCGCGCGCATGCTTCAAGCGCTGCGGACGATCTTCGGCGAAGCGACGAATGCCTTCCATGAGCCATTTGGGCGACAGGTGCGCCTCTTCCACCACTTCGTCGACGGTCCCGCCGGTGCGCCAGCGGTTGTCCCAGTCGGCGCACAGCCAGTACTCGCCGGTGATCCCGACGTCGGCCCAGTCCAGCATGAGACGGCGCGCACGATTGGTGATGGCCATGGCGTCGGCGCGCTCGTGCGCCGGATACACCGACTCGCGATAGGCGGCGTCCTGCAGCGCAAAGAGCTGCGGGCTGATGGCCGCGATGATCTTCACGTTGAGACCGGCTTCGTCGAGCTGCGGCAGAATCTTGACGAGGTTGTTGGTGGTCGACGTGCCCTGCACGACGATGACGCCGTGTTTGGGCTGTCCCTTCTTGTACTGGCGAATCACGTACGCTCCGCGCGCCGCGTCGAAGTGCGACGCCATGCCCAGTTTTTCGCGATCGGGAATCTCCACGGCGGGACGCGTCAGGTGCAGCGCCACAATGTGCGCGTTGGTCTTGAACGCCGCCGCCAGCACCACCGGCACTTCGTTGTATTCCCACGGATGCACGTCGATCACGTGACCATCCGGGAAGAAGGTGGTGACGCCGGGCTCATAAATGCCGAAGTGCGTGCGCGAGTCTTCCGCGGTTTCGGGACCGCTGTGACCCACCACCCACAGCACCTTGCCCACTTTGATCTGCGAATCCTGCGCGAGCTGCGAGAACAAACGCATGGGGCCGTACTTGAGATACACGAACGATCCGTACGTCGAGCACGCGGCGTAGAAACCGTTGTAATCCTCGTACGGTGTGCGCGAGAAATTCACGCTCGCGATACCGGTGGTGATGCCGGAGTTGGTGAACTCGGTGATGCCCTGCGGGAGCAGCACACCATTGAGATTGGTGTCGCGGTTGAACCAGCCCAGGCCTTTGCTGTCGCCCCACTCCTTGGCGAAGCCTGCGATGTTCGTCGACTCGGCGAGGTCGGCGCTGAGCGCCATGAACAACGGCCGGCCGTAATTCTGCTGGCACCACGCGTTGACCCACGCGCCCCATTTCGCCAGCGCCGCGCGGTTGGGCTGCTTGTCGCCGGGTTTGGCCCACATCTCTTCGGGATAGCCGCGATAGTCGGTGAGCTTCGCGTCAACCGTCGGGTTCCTGGAGACGTCGATCTTGAACGACGAAATCTCCTGCGGCACCGATTCACCGATCTCGATCAGACGCTCGCTCACGTAATCGACCAGGGCGTGATCGTCGCGGATCACCTCGGCCACCATCTTGAGATTGGCGCGCGCCTGCTCCGACACGGCCACTGGATCCTTGGGCGCCGGTTCGCCGTAGCCCGCGAAGAACACGCCGTACTTGTCCATGAACGGCTTCTTGGTGGCCCAGAACATTTCGCTGTTCATCGCGTGCGGTGAGCCGTGCGATTTGTTGTCGTACTTCCCGTACTCGCGGCCCTTGCGCGTCTTCATGAACATCATGCTGGGGCGTCCGGCGTTGTCAGTCATCACCATGTCGAGCATGGCGCGTGTCACCGAATCCCAGTTGGAGCCGTCGGTCGCTTCCGTGACGCGCCAGCCGTGCGCTTCGAACCAGTCGCGCGGCGAGCCGTGGACGAAATGACTGTACGCGGGATCGTCGATGCCGAAATCATTCCAGTCGATCACGTAATGAAAGTTGGTGAGGCCGAGTCCGTACGCCGAGTTCATGGTTTCGTGCGCAGCACCCGGCGTCAGTCCGCCTTCGCCTTCAAATGCAAATACGCGCACGCCGTCGGCACCGGCGCGCTTGAGCGCAAACGCCTGTCCTGCCGCGGGCGGCGAGCCGTGGCCGGACGGGCCGGTGTTGGCTTTCAGGAACAGCGTCTTGCCTTCCATTTCCGCGTGGCCGGGAAGGCCATGGTGGCGGCGGAGCTTGGGCAGATCCTCCCACCACACCATGCGGTCCTCGGGGATGAAGTAGCGCTTGTCCTTGGTGCGCTCGTACTTCAGGCGAAACGGTTCGGCGAGAACGGGGAAGGTGCCGTAGATGAGCGGAACCGTGTGGCCGGCGACGAGCGCAAAGCGATCACCGAAGCGCTTCTCCGGATGGCGGATGTCCCAGCGCATGGCACCGCTCATGAGCAGCGACACGAACGCGTGCACCTTGGAGCGGGAACCGCCCGGGTGCCCGCTCTGGCGGTAGTTCAGCATCAGATCGATGTACTGATCCGTGCAATCCTTGATCTTTTCCCAGTGATGGAAGTTCCCGGCCTGCGTGCTGTATGCGCGCTCCAGGTCGAGTTTCTGTTCGACAGCCATGCGGATATCCTTGTGCTCAGTACGGTTTCAGGGCCAGCTCCTGAAGATTACTCCCGCGGCGCCGTGGCTGTCAAAGCGGTGATGGCGGGGTTTCGCACTCATTCTCGCGCGCGCAAAGGCAATAGACAAACTCCTGCTCCGTTCCCCACGGCGTGCGGTGATGCTCCTCCAGGTGCGAGACGACCCGGAAGGCGGCGCCGAATGCGGCCTTGAGCTCTTCGGCGGAGTAGCGCATCACGGGCAGACCACTGCATTTCTCCGGGCCCTCGGGTCCGAAGGTGGCGAGCACCACGTACCCACCCTTGCGGACCGCGCAGCAAACCCGCTCGAGGTAGGCTCTGCGATCCGCCTCGGAAGTAAGGAAGTGGAACACCGCGCGATCGTGCCACACGTCGAACGAGTCCGCAGGGAAATTCAGCGTCGTGATGTCGCCGGCGACCCAGGTTACTTGCTGTGCACGATCGCCCAGACGCAGTTTTGCCGCGTCGAGGGCTGACTGAGCGATATCGACGACAGTGATATGACGAAAACCGCGATCAATGAGATCGTCTACAAGCGTTGAGACGCCACCGCCGACATCGATGATGCGCGCGTCCGTCCCGATGCCCGCACGAACAATGAGATCGAGGGAGCGCTGGAGGTGGGGCTGGTACCAACTGACGTCGGTCGCTTTCTTCGTCCCGTAGATCTTTTCCCAGTGCTCACGCGTGGACATGGCGGGCTCAAACGTTAGTGCGAGTGAAGCGGCAAGCCGTCGTGGGTGTGTTCATGGACATGATGGAATTCCTCGCCGGCTTCTCCTGCGGGATCGACGTGCACGATGACGGACGAGAGATAGGGGAACTGATGCGACAGGCGGTGGCCTACCTCTTTGGCAATGGCGTGCCCTTCGGCAACCGATAGCTCGGCCGCCACGGCGACATCCAGCTCGGCCCGCAGGCGGTGGCCCGACCAGCGGGCACGAACGTCCGTTACCTTTGCCACACCGGGAGTATGTCCGGCCGTGTGGCGAATCTCGTCGACAAGGTGTGGTTCGACGCCGTCCAACAGCCGTGTGAAGACGACCTTGCCCGACTGCCACACGATGCGGGCGATGGCGATGGAGATCAAGAGTCCCACGATCGGGTCGGCGAGCGGGAAGCCCAGCCAGACGCCGAGCGCTCCGATCAACACGGCAAGGCTCGTCAAGGCGTCGACGCGCGCGTGGTAACCGTCCGCAACCAGCGCCGCACTTTCAATCTGCCTGCCCACGCGGATGCGCAGCACCGCGACCGCCTCGTTTCCGAAAAAGCTCACGATGGACGCGGTGGCAACGGCCCACAAGTGCGAGACCGGTTGCGGATGCAAAAACCGCTGAACCGCTTCATAACCGGCAACCACGGCGCTGAATGCGATGATCAGGACGATCGTCACGCCCGCCAGGTCCTCGACGCGGCCGTAGCCAAATGTGAACCGTGCGTTCGGTTTGCGTCGCGCGAAGACAAACGCCACCCACAACGGGATCGCAGTCGTGGCATCGGCGAAGTTGTGGATGGTGTCCGCGAGCAGTCCCACGCTGCCGGAAATCCAGACCACCACGACCTGAATCAGCGCCGTGATCACCAACCCGACAAAGGACCACTTGATGGCCCGGATACCCCGGGCGGATGTTGTAATGGAGGGATCGATGGCGCCGTGGGTATGGCCACCGTGCACGAGGCGATTGGCGGCGTGCGCGTGCGCGTGGTCACCGTGGTGGGAGTGAGAATGATGTCTGGACTCGTCCATGAAACCTCGGGCAACACGGCCAGGCGGATAATACCAATTTCGGAGTCGCAGAGAACTTGTCAAAACTCGGTGGAGCGGGGCGTCGATCTCGAGAGCCAGCGTGAACACGTTGCAAACAATAGCGGAAGCACGATCAGCGTGAGCGCTGTCGAGGTCACCACGCCGCCGATCACCACCGTCGCCAGCGGTCGCTGCACCTCGGCGCCCGGACCCGTCGACAGAGCCATCGGGAAAAACCCGACCGCGTCGACGATGGCGGTGGCCAGGACGGGTCGCAAGCGCAACCGGCCGGCTTCGCAGGCGGCATCCACCAGCGGCATCCCCTGCTCGTGCAGGCGTCGCAACGTGCTCACCAGTACCTGTCCGTTGAGCACCGCGAGACCGCTCAATGCGATGAAGCCCACCGTGGCGCTCACGCTGAAAGGAAGCCCGCGCACCCACAGCGCCAGCACACCGCCCACGATGGCGAAGGGAATTCCCGTGAACACCACCAGCGTATCGCCGAAGCGTCGGAGGCTCATGAAGAGCAGCAGCAACACGAGCACGATGGTGAGCGGCACCAGCACCGCGAAACGCCGGTTGGCTTCTTCGAGATGTTCGAACTGTCCGCCGTACTCGATGGTGTAGCCGGTCGGCATCTTCACGTCGGCGGCGATGCGTTCTTTGAGCTCGCTCACGAACGACGCGATGTCGCGATCGCGTATGTTGCACTGCACCACGGTGCGGCGGCGTCCCCACTCACGCGTGATCGTCGACGGGCCTTCCGTCATTTCCACGATGGCGAGCTCGCTCAGCGGAAGCGCGGCTCCCAGTCCCGTGGCGACCGGCGTTGCCGAAAGCAGCTCGGGACGTCGCCGCGTTTCTTCCGGCAACCGCACCACGATGGGGAAGCGCAGGTTGCCTTCCTGGATCTCGCCGGTCTCGATGCCGGCCACGGCTTCCACGGTCTGCAGCACCTGGCTGCGGGATATCCCGTGGCGCGCGATGGCGTCCTCGTTGACGCGCACACGCAGCACGGGTTGTCCGCTGAGCTGCTCACCGGCGATGTCGGCGGCGCCACGCGTGCGGGTGAGCAGAAGCTGAATGTCATTGGAGATGCGCACGAGCTCGTCGAAGTCGTCGCCGTAGACCTTGATGCCGAGATCGGAGCGAACGCCCGCGACCATTTCATTCACACGCATTTCGATCGGTTGCGACACCGCAAAGGTCTGCCCGGGCAGATTCTCCAGCACTTTGCTGATCCCGGCCGAGAGCTCATCCTGGTTCTTCACCTGCTTCCATTGCTTGCGCGGCTTGAGCGTGAAGAAAATATCCGTGAGCTCGGTGCCCATCGGGTCCGTCGCCACTTCCGCGGTGCCGGTACGGCTCCAGACGTGCTCGATCTCGTCGGGGAACGTGTCCAGGAGGAGCTGTTCGATGCGTGTGTTGTATGCCACCGATTCATCGATGGAAATTCCCGCCAGCCTCACCACGTTGACGACCACGGACCCTTCGCTCAAGCGCGGCACGAACACCGAGCCGCGATTGAGCGCCACAATTCCAGTCAGGACGAGAAGCGCCGCCACCGCGGCGAGCGTCACGCGCCGGTGTTTCATGACACGCTCGATAGTGCGCGTGTACGCGCGGGATGCCGTCCGCATGAGCGCGCTCTCCCGCTCGGACGGGACGGCGGGGAGGAACCAGTGCGACAGCGCGGGTGTGAGCAGAAACGCCACCACCAGCGACCAGCCCAGCGCGAAAATCAGCGTGAGCGCCATCGGGCGGAACAGCTTGCCCTCGATTCCCTGCAGCATGAGAACGGGGAACAGGACGAGCGTGATGATGACGACACCGAAGAACACCGGCCGCATCACTTCACGGCTGGACTCGATGATGACGGACGCGCGCTCTGTGGAAGCGAGTGCGCCGCCCACCGCGTGGCATCGCTCGGCGAGACGGCGCGCGTTGTTCTCCGCCATGACCACCGCGCCGTCGACGATGATGCCGAAGTCGAGCGCACCCAGACTCAGGAGACTGGCGGCGATGCCGAAGTCGCGCATGCTGAGCGCGGTGAATATCATCACCAGCGGAATCGTCGCCGCCACGATCAGGCCGGCGCGGATACTGCCCAGCAGGAGGAACAGCACCGCGATCACGAACATCGCGCCGTAGAAGAGATTGTGTTTCACCGTCGCGATCACGTGGTCGACGAGATCGCTCCGGTTGTAAACGACCTCGACCTGGATATCGGGCGGCAGTGCGGGACGAATTTCTTCCAAGCGCTTCGCGAGCCGCTGCGTCACGTCGTGACTGCTCTCACCCATGAGCATGAAGGCAAGTCCCAACAGCGCTTCGCCCTTGCCGTCCGCGGCCACCGCGCCGCGACGGATTTCGTGGCCGATCCGCACCTGGCCCACGTTGCTGATCTTGACCGGTACGCCGTCGTGGCTCGCGATCACCACATTCTCGATGTCGCGCACCGTCTGCAAGCGCCCCACGCCGTGCACGAGCACGTCTTCGCCGGCCACCTCGAGCGTGCCACCGCCGACGTTGCGATTGTTCTCCTCGAGCGCGTGAACGATGTCGTCGAGGGTGAGGTGATACGCGAGCAGCGCGCGCGGCTCGACATTCACCTCGTATTGTTTTTCGTAGCCGCCCCACGAGTTCACCTCGGCCACGCCCGGCACGCGCCGCAGCTCGGGCTTGATGACCGCATCGTGCAATGAACGAATCTCTTCGAGCGTGCGCGTCGAATCGCTCGAGGTGACGAGATAGTGGAACACTTCGCCGAGGCCGGTCGCGATGGGGCCGAGCATGGGCGGATCAATGCCGTCGGGAAGCTCGACGCTGCTGGCCTGCTCGTGGACGAGCTGGCGCGCGTCATAGATGGACGTGCCGTCGGCGAATGTCGCCACCACCTGCGAGAAACCGAACTTGGAAATCGAGCGGACATTCTCGAGCCCGGGCAGGCCGCCGATGGCGGTTTCAATCGGGAAGGTGATCTGGCGCTCTACTTCTTCGGGGCTGAGCGCGCTGGCAACCGTGTTGACCTGAACCTGTACCGGCGTGGTGTCGGGAAACGCGTCGACAGGAAGGTCGACGAGCGCATACACGCCCGCGACCACGCCCACCAGCGCCAGCACGGCGACCAGCGCACGGTTCTTGAACCCGAATTCCAGGATGCGTTCCAGCACCGGCCGCTAGTCCACGCAGCCGGCGCCGAGGCGCGACTTCTGAAATTCCGATTTGACCAGATAGCTCTGCTTCGTGACCACCTGCTCGTTACCGCTCAAACCCGCCACCAGCACCACGCGGTCGGCGGACACGCTGCGCGCCTCCACGCAGCGCAGCTCGTAGAGATCGTCGCTCCGCTGCACGAACACAAAGTGGTGGCCGTCGATCAGGTACAGCGAATCACGATCGATCATGAGCGACGAGCGGTCGTCGCCGGCGGAGATGCGCGCGGTGACGAAGATGCCCGCGCGCAGCACGTGATCGCGGTTGGGAATCTCGGCGCGCACGCGCGCCATTCGAGTGCTCTCATCGAGGTTGCTCGATATCCAGGTGACGTGTCCGGTGAAGTCGCGCTGCAGGGATTCGACGCGGACGTCCACACGATTTCCCACACGCATGTGCGCTGCTTCGGTCTCGGTCACCGCCAGGGTGAGCCACATGACGTCGAGGTCCGCCACCTGGAAGAGCACATCGCCGGTTTTGACCACATCGCCCAGCGTGGCGGTCCTTTCCACGACCGTTCCCGCGAACGGAGCGCGCAGTGCGAGGCCCGACTCGTCGGCGTCGTCACGCATGAACGCGGCCACGTCGGCTTCGGTGAGGCCAAGGTCACGCAGGCTCTGGCGCATGGCGCGCGTGGCGGCGCGCGCCGACTGGTGCCGCGCGCGTGCGTCCGCCAGCTCCTGCGCCGAAACCGCTTTCTGCTCGAAGAGTTTCTCCTCGCGCTCCACGTTCTGCGCCGCCACCACCTCCTCGGCCTGGGCGCGCGCGAGCTCGCCGCGCAATTCCGCGACGTGCGGTGAGGCGATGGAAACCAGCGGCTTGCCCGCGCCGACCTGGTTTCCCACGTCGGTGTGCACCGACCGGATCACACCGTCGACAGGACTTGTGATGCGCGCCAGGCGGTCGGTGTTGTAACCGAGCTCGCCGTTGGCCGTGATGCCGCCGGCCGCAGACCCCGATCCGAGTGCCGTCGACTCGATGCCGGCAAGCGCCGCGGATGTCGATGACGCAAAGCGGATCTGCAATCCCTGGCCGGGTGAGAGCGTCGCCGCCAGCTCGGGATGACAGATGCCGCACTCGTGCTCGTTGACGCCGTGCTCGTCGCAATAGACCACGGCACTGCTCGTGTCGGAGGGAGCGGATGTGCGCAGCTCGGGGTGACAGAGGAAGCACTCGTCCTCGTAGAGACCGTGCTCCTCGCAATAGAGACGGGCTTTGTCGCGGAGCTCGGGATGACACTGCCAGCAGCGGTCTTCGTAACGGGCGTGCTCTTCACACCACAACCGGCCCGGCTCGCGCAGGGACGCGTCACAGATGAAGCACAATTCCACCGGCGCCTGGTGTGCCGCGCACACACTGGTGGCGGCGGCGGTCTCGTGCGCCTGGCCGTCGCCCGCAGGTTTGCTCTGTGTGTCGTGCTGGGTCTTGCCGCATCCGGCGATCACAAGCGCGAGCGCGACAAAGATGAAAGTTCGAAACATGGTCTGCCTCCAGAATGAGTACGGGAATGCGCACGCATCGCCACGCGACGGCGCGCATCAAGGCATGAATGGGAACGCGCGTGTGGACGCGCGCGAGGTCAGACGAGAAGCGGAGTGTTTCGAGTCAGAAAAGAAGAGGGCGCGCAGTCATCGACGCGCGTCAGCTGGAGAATCGCACCCGGTGTGAAAATGGAAACCGGGATCAGGACGGCGGGGATTGCAAACGCCGCCGGCAGCGGGCTCATGCTGGCGAGCGAGAACACTTCCGTGCGGCAGCAATCGGCGCTGATCGATTCGTTGCCGAGAGCATCGGGGCAGCACGGATCCGATGCGCACTCGCTCTCGAAGGTGCACATGGTCATGGTGGTGGCACCGGAGTCGTCGCATGAAAAACGCACCAGCGACGCGGTCGGAGACGCGAGTCCCACCACGAGGATCATGCAAAGTGATAGCAGTTTGCGAAGCATCATGGGTCAGCCCGAAGTATACACCGCCGGACGGACAAAGTCCCCGGCCATGCCGGTACGCAGTATGCACCTGCCGTTCCAAATGTCATTTCGACTCCTTATACGAGCCTCCGCGGCCGCGGGGCTTCTTTGTGTTCTGGCAGCCACTTGCACCCTGCCCGCCTTCGCGGCCGGGTGGGCCGTGGGTGGTAACGGACTTGTCATCCGATCGACCGATGGCGGCCAGACTTTCACCCCCTCGTCGCCCACCACCACCACGCTCAACGGGGTGTATTTCCTCGATGAGCTCGAGGGCTGGGCGGTCGGGAACAGCGGCATTGCCATCCACACCACCGACGGCGGTGACCACTGGACGCAGACCACACCCGGCTCGCTGGCGTTGAACAGCGTGTACTTCGCCGATGCGAATCACGGCTGGATGGTCGGTGATTCGGGAAAAATTCTGCGTACGATCAACGGCGGTGCCAACTGGACCACTTCAACACCCACGTCCGCCGCGCTCTACAGCGTGTTCGCGCTCGACAACCAGCTGGCGTGGGCCGTCGGTAAGGGCGTCGTGCTGCGCACGGTCAACGGCGGCGCCACCTGGACCAGCGCATCGCCGTCGACGCAAACCTTGCGCGGTGTGTTTTTCGTGAACGATCTCCTCGGCTTTGCCGTGGGAACCAACGGTGCCGTGCTGAAGAGCACAAACAGTGGCTATTCGTGGACCACGACCACGCCCACCACGAGTGATCTCTACTCGACCTTCTTCGTCAATGCGTCAACGGGCTGGGCGGTCGGCGAAGCCGGGGCCATTCTTTCCACCACCAACGGCGGCACGAGCTGGACCACGCAGCGCGCCGGTTCGGTGATTCTGCGCTCGGTCTTCTTCATCGACGATCAGAATGGCTGGGCAGTGGGACAGAGCGGCACGGTGGTGGAAACGTCTGACGGCGGCGCCGAGTGGAGCATATCGCATCCCGCGGCGGTTTCGCTCAACGGTGTGTTCATTCAGAGCATTCCGGATCTTGTCACGGTCAAGGTGTCGACGAATCCCGCGGGCCGAAATTTCAGCGTGGACGGCGTCGATTACACAAGCGCGCAGACGTTTCACTGGGACGTATCATCGCTACACACCATATCCACAACCTCCCCGCAGATCTCCGGCGCGTCAACGCGCTATGTGTTCGAGAGCTGGAGCGATGACGGTGCCATGAGCCACGACATCGCGCCGGCCACCAGTACGAGCTATGTCGCCGATTTCACAACGCAGTATCAGCTCACCATGAACGCGGCCGCCAACGGCACCACGTCGCCGCCGTCGGGATGGTTTGATGCCGGCGCAACCGTTTCCATCCTGGCGACCCCCGCCGTCGGTTACGGCTTCAACGGATGGACGGGGACGGGATCGGGTTCATACAGCGGCTGGGCCAATCCGGCCAACGTGAAGATGAATGCCCCCATCACGGAGACGCCGGCCTTTGGCGGCAACGTCACGGTGATCGTCAATTCTTCACCATCCGGACGTTCTTTTGTTGTCGATGGCACAACGTATAGCACCTCGCAAACGTTCAGCTGGGCCGTTGGCTCGCCGCACACCCTGGATGCGCCGTCGCCTCAAGGGAACAGCGGCGAGTTCGAGTTCTCGCACTGGAGTGACAACGGTGCCGCGTCGCACACGATTGCTCCGGTATCCAACACCACCTGCACGGTGTATTTTTCGGGCGGCAGCAACACGCCCGCGTTTCCCACCGAGCTCAGCATGTTGCAGAACGCCCCCAACCCCGCGACGAGCATGACAGACATCCGCTACGGACTGCCTGCAAGCTCGGATGTGACGATTGAGCTGTTCGATGTAACGGGAAGACGTGTGTTCGTAGACCGCGTGAACGATGTGGCGAGTGGCTGGCAGAGCTACCGTCTCGATGTCGCGGGCGGGAAGCCCGCGCTTCGAACCGGTATCTATTTCGTGCGCGTGACAGCCCTCGGTGTGCGGCGCGAGAGCCGCATGGTTGTTCTGCGTTAGAACTGGAAGGCAAGCCCGGCTTCGTGCGTCGCCTGCCCGGAGCCAAGATAGAGATGCCAGCCGTGTGCATCCGCTTGATCCGCGATAGCGCGCGTCTCGTGCGCGGAGATCACCTGCCGCGCACACCCGAAGCCGATCAATCCTCCCGCCACCACGTCCGAGGACCAGTGCGCTCCCACCAGCATGCGTGAATAGCCCATCGCGACTGCCGTCCCGTACGCCAGGATGGGGATGATTCCGTGCGACGGATACTGGTGCGCGAGGACTGTCGCCATCGCCCAGGTGCCGCTGGTGTGTCCCGACGGGAACGAGCGCAGGCCGGAAGGAACGGCGCCCTCGTGGTAAAAAACCGCACCGGGGCCCGAGAAGTCGGAAAGCTCTTCGGTGGTTTCGCGCGGTCGTTCGCGCCGTGTGAGCTCCTTGAGCGCACCCGTCCACACCGAAGAAGTCACAAGGGCTTCTGCCAGCATCGAGCCCGTTTCGCGCTCGCGCGCCGAGCCCAGCATGCCGACGATGCCGATTCCGGCCGCAATCGGGAGCATGGTGGAGGGCTGAGCCCGGTTGGACAACCACTGCGCCGGGGCTTCGAGTCCGTGCTCGCGCGCGAACTGCGGGGATGCGACCGACTCGCGCACCTCACCGTCGAACGACATCAGCCCCGCGAATGCGGCCACGCCGGTTGCGAAACCGAGCGGATGCGAGCGCGCGAGCTGAAAGGGGTAAAGAGCCTGGGCGGTGAAATCGCTGCCCACATTGCGGGAGAAGTGGAAAACACCATCCACCAATCCGGTTGCATGCATGCTCGCCGGAGGCGGTACGTCCTGGGCAGCGACTTTACAGGGAAGAAGACCGACAGAAGACGCGAAGACAATCGTGAGTGCCCGTCGCGACATTCATTACAATTATGAAAGTCGCGCTCGAGCAGCGCCACTGAAAAATACGCCGTCCTGTCGGACGGCTATGCTGTGTCGCGGAGAAAGCTCTGGAAATTGCGCGTCTGTTCGGCCGCGTAGCCGCGCAGCTCGGTCACGATCCCGCTCAGGAGCTCGCGCGAGATCGAGGGGGAGAACCGCGCCAGCGTCTCGTTGGCGCGCTCGAGATGTCTGTCGATGGTGCCGGAGGTTTCGCGGAGCGCTCCGTACTCCATGCACAGCTCGACGATGTAGCGCTCGGTCTCGGGCGTGAACTCGGCGCTCTCGATGATCTGGATCAGGCGCTCGCGGTGGCCGTCCTTGAGCGAATCCAGCACGCGGATCATGGGCAGCGCCATGTAGCCGTTGCGCAGGTCGCAGTCGTAGGAGCGCTGCGGCGTGTCGAGCATGTCGTCGAGGTCGTCGATCATCTGGAACGCCATGCCGAGATTCCAGCCGAAGTGCCCGAGCGCGTCGGCGTATTCGCCGCCGCTCGCCAGCGCACCGGCCTTGCACGAGAGCGCGAACAACGAGGCACTTTTCTCGGAGATGATTTCGTAGTACTGCGCCTCGGAGAGCGCATAGTTGTACTTGTGCGACGTCTCCAGGCTTTCGCCGCGAACCAAAACTCGCAGCGTGCGGATGAATTCAGGCATCGCGCCCGCCACACCGCTGCGATGGACGAGCTCGAGCGCTTCGGCGAGCGCAAAGTCGCCGGTCAGCACCGAGGCATAATTGCCGTACTTGAGGCGCGCGGAAAGTTTGGTGCGACGCGTGTCGACCTGGTCGATGACGTCGTCATGAAAAAGGGTGGCGAGATGAACCAGCTCCACCGCGCCCGCGAGGCGGATCAGCGAATCCTCGATGGGCTCGAGCGGCTGCGCGCCCGGTGCTTTGGCCGCCAGCACGAGCAGGATGGGGCGCAGGCGCTTGCCGCCGTTGTTGAAGCTCTCCAGCGCAATATTGGCCTCGCTGTGGACGTTGTCCTTGATGCGTTCGACGACCGCCGCGTTGCAACGTTCGACAATGTCGAGCATGACACCGTGCTTCTTGAGGGCGTGCATCATCGGAATGTTCCTTAGGAAAGGGTGTCCTTGACGCGGATCACGTTGGCGAGCTGCCGGGTGTCCGCTTCGCCGCCCGCGAACGCATGGAAAATCGCGTTCACGAACTCCATGTGGCGTTTGAGCTCTTCCATGCGCTTGACGATGACCTCGTCCCCGGCCTGATTCGCGGAGGCGAGCGTGTGCTCCACGATCTCCATGGCGGGATCCAGCTCCTTGCGCTTCTTGGCCAGCGCGAGCAGCTTGGCGACCTTGGTGACGTCTTCCTCGGCGGTGTAGTAGTCCTTGCGCTCGCCCCGGATGATGACCTTGTGCACGACACTCAGGTCGAGGAGCAGGCGGACGTTTGTGCTGATGTTGCTGCGGCTGGTCTTGAGGGTGCGCGACATCTGTTCGAGCGTCAGGGGCTGTTCGCTCACGTACAGAACGGCGTAGATCTCCGCCATGACGCGGCTGATTCCCCAGGCCGGGCCCAGGCGGCCCCAGCCCTCGATGAAGATATCGTGTGTGGATCTTCTCGAGCTCATTTATGTCGTTGAATCAACAAGTGGATTCAGCTTGTTCTGAACGTTTCGACATTCTGGGACGACGCCCCGCCGGTGTCAATCCACCTTTATAAGGAATCCAGAAAAGCCGTGGAAAAAGAAGTGGGGGCCGCTTCCGGCCCCCACACGTCAGGGATTCGCTTACTTCTTGGGAGGCTGACCGCCGCCCGCCTTGACCTGCTCGATGCGGGCCTTGAGGCGCGGGTCGTCCGGGGCCAGTTGGAGCGCCTTGTCGAAGTTCGTCATCGCGTTGGTCATGTCGTTCTCGGCGACATAGGTCTCTGCGATCTGCGCATAGGTCTGCGCCGATTCCGGAAAGTTCTCCAGGTTCAGCGTGAGCAACGCGCGCGCGTTCTTGATCTGCGCGGGATCGTGGCGCAGATCCTCGGCGATCTCCACCAGCGACCACTCGGTGAAGTCGTACGCGGCCGAGCCGTAGTACTCCTTGCGCAGGTCGCGATAGCGCGTGGCCGCCGCTTCCGGGCCGTCCTTCTTGAGCACGGGCACGATGGCATCGGCGAGCTTTTCCGGCTTCTCGTTGCCGTGGTGGCAGGTGAAGCACGACACCTTCAGGTGATCGGGCGTGTCCTTGAAATCCTTGTCGAGGGTCTTGTTGATGTCCATCGCCATGCGCATCATGTTGCGCGCGACTTCTTTTTCGGGCTTCTGGTCGGATGCGAAGTTGAAGCTCGAGAAGTCTTCCGGGTTCTTGGCGTAGTGGCAGTGCCCGCAGCGAACACCCAGGTCGCCGGCAAAGCCGCGCATGATCTTGACCAATTCGGGCTTGGGCGTGTCCTTGGGAAGCACCTTCAGATTGGTGAACTTGTCGGGAATCTGCGCGCTTGCGGATGTGGCTGCCAGCACCAGTGCGGCGCAGATAACAGCGAGGCGATGCGCGAACTTCATCGCGGGCTCCTTTGCAAAGTGGTTCAAGCGTGGGGTCGCCTGGTGAGCGGTCGGAAACGGCATTCATTGAACCCCAAAGCAGCCCGTAAGTCAAGCCAGCCCTTGCGAATGTGCGGGCGACGCCGCATCACAAGGTGCACCTTCGGGCGTGCCGTGTTAGATTTTGCAGCGTGCATCCGCTCACGCTCATCAGCACACTCTACGGCCAGGCACGTGGCTACCGGCGCCTCGACATCCGCCGCCGCGTGTTCGCCAACGAAAAACTATCCGCCGAGACGCTCTCCCGTCTGAACGAAGAGGAATTTCAGCACCACATTCATCGTTCCCTGGCGCGCTTTCCATATTATGCGGAGCGCGTGAAGGCGCACCGCGGCTCGGTGCCCCGGCCCGGCGAGAGGGTCCGTCCGGAAGAGCTTCCGGTGTGGACGCGCGAGATGCAGCGCGAATTTTTCGCCCAACAGGAGCGTCCCGCCGACGCCGCCTACATGCGACAGACCAGCGGCTCGACGAGCACTCCCGTCCGTTATTACGCCACGCGCGAGAGTTACGAGTGGCGCACCGCGGTCATGGACCGCGTCTACAGCTGGGCGCACGCGCAGGAAGGAATCCGGAGCTTGCACGTCTGGGGTGCCGATCCGTATCCGCAGGCCGGCTTTCACAGGGTGAAGCGCCGCGTGCATCTCGTCTTGCAGCAGCGACACTTCTTCGATGCTTTCCAGGATTTCGGAGACGACGAGATGGCTGCGTGCTGCGAGATGATCAACCGCATCAAGCCGCACGCGATCGTTGGATACACCAGTATGCTCGTCGACATCGCGCGCTATGCGCGCGACCGCCAGGCGTTGTCGTGGAAGGCACGCACGATGGTCACCACGGCCGAGGGCCTGATGCCCGGACAGCGCGAGCTCCTGCAAGACGTGCTCGCGAGCGAAGTGTTCGATTCGTACGGGGCGCGCGAGGTGATGAACATCGCGTCTGAGTGCGAGAAACACCAGGGCATGCACCTGTCGTGGGACAATCTGCGCACGGAGATCGTGGACGCGAGCGGCAATCCGGTCGCGCCGGGTACGGAGGGGCGCGTGGTCGTGACCGATTTGCACAATGCCGCATCGCCGATCATCCGATACGAAGTGGGCGATATCGGATCCATGTGGCCCGATCAGCCGTGTGCGTGCGGACGTCCGTTTCCCCGCATCGCACGCATCGAGGGCCGGCTCAACGACGTGATTCGGACTCCGCACGGAACCATCAACCAGATCTGGTTCGGCATCGTCGTTCGTGACTTCAGCTGGATTCTTGGCTGGCAGGTGGTGCAGAGCCAGCTCGACCGCGTCCTCTTCCGGCTGGTGACTTCGCGCGAGCTCACGCCCGAGCTGTTGGATCCTTTCCTGGCCAAATTGCGTGTACGGCTGGGAGACATGGCCATCGATTTCGAGCGCGTCGACGAGATCTCGCGCCGGCCCAACGGCAAGGCCCAGCCCCTGATCACCACGATCTGAGCGGTCGCGCCCACTTCCCGTCAATTTTTCGAATCCCCGAACCCGTCTCATTCGTCCAACGTAGTGTGCATGGGGGGATTTCGAATCGGCGCTCGCCTGCCGGGTAAAAACGCGAACCGCCCCGTATTGGACATCGCCCGACCGAGCGGCTAGGATTGGCTGCCCACATCCGTATTCGAGTGAACGAAAGGTTTTCTTCCCATGTCGAATTCCCGAACCCTCCATCCGGAAGACCAGATTGCCCAGTACCGCGTGGTCGGCCCGCTTGGCGCCGGCGGTATGGGCGAGGTGTACCTGGCACAGGATCAGTCGTTGGAGCGGAGCGTGGCGCTCAAGGTGCTCCCGAATGACCTCACCCGCAGCGACGACCGCGTGCGTCGCTTCGTCCAGGAAGCCAAGTCGGCCTCGTCGCTGAATCATCCCAACATCGTGACCATCTATGAAATCGGACAGGAGCCGGTGAAGAACGCCTCCGGCGGCGGCACCGACAGCGGGCCGCTCCATTACATATCGATGGAGCTCATTAGCGGGAAAACGCTGGGTGCGAAAATTCACGAGGAGAAGACCGACCTCAAGAGCCTGGTTGGATATCTCGCGCAGGCGGCGGAAGGAATTGCGAAGGCGCACGCGGTCGGCATTGTTCACCGCGATCTCAAGCCCGGCAACATCATGGTGACCGACGACGGCTACGCCAAGGTGCTCGACTTCGGTCTCGCCAAGCTCACCGAAAAGACGTCGGGCCCCAACGAAGCCACCGAGATTGCGGACCGCACCTCAGAAGGTGCCGTCATGGGCACGATCAGCTACATGTCGCCCGAGCAGGTACAGGGCAAGCCTGTCGACGCGCGCGCGGACGTTTTCTCCTTCGGATCCATCCTGTACGAAGCCGCGACGCGCCAGCGTCCCTTCGTCGCCGATTCCAACGTGGAGATCATGCACAAGATCCTTCACGAGAAGCCGCGCCCGGTGGAGGAGCTCAACCCGCAGGCACCGGCCGAGCTGCGCCGCGTGATCCGCCGCTGTCTCGCCAAGCAGCCCGAGCAGCGCGCCCAGTCGATGAAGGACGTCGCCATCGAGCTGCGCGAGGTTTTCGACGAGTACGATTCGCTCTCGGCCTCCGCGACATCCGCAACATTGACCGCTGCCGGTGGGGTGATGCCGTTGTCATCGCGGCGCAGGAAGAGCATCTGGCCCGTCATCGCGGTCGGCGCGGCGGCGGCGGCCATTGCTGCATTCATCTGGGTCGGCGTGCTGCACCGCGGCGAGAAGAACGCGTCCGACAACTCGTCGTTTGCCAACATGCGCATCAACGCGCAGACCAACCGTGGCGACGTTACCGATTGTGCCATCTCGCCCGACGGTCGCTACATCGCGTACATCGCGGGACGCAACAATCAGAATTCGCTGCGCGTGCGCCAGGTCGCGACGGGCAGCGATGTCGAGATCCTGCCCGTGCAGGATGCCAACATGGAATTCCCCAGCTTCTCGCCGGATGGAAACTACATCTATTACTGCAAACGCAAGGCTGATGCGCCCAATTACCGCGTGCTGATGAGTGTGCCGTCGCTGGGTGGTCGCGAGCAGGAGCGAAGCTTCGACGTCGACACGCGTCTCGCGTTTTCACCCGACGGCAAGCGCGCGTGCTTTGCACGCAACTATCCCCAGAAGGGCTACTCCGTACTGCTGATGCTCGATCTGGAAACCGGCAAGGACAAAGAGCTGGTGCGCATGCAGGGACCGGGCGGGCCGGGTGGTTCACCGTCGTGGTCGCCGGATGGAAAGCAGATCGCCGTCGCCCTTCTGGTTCCTCCTCCCAAGGGCGGCACCACGGTGGCGCTCATCGACGCCAACACGGGCGAGCGTCGCGACTTCTTCAAGCGTCCCGGAGCGTTTCTCGGGAACTTGACCTGGTTGCCGGACAACAGCGCGATCGCACTGGAGGGGTTCGATCTCTCCACGACGCTGACCAACCAGATGTTTCTGCTTACCTATCCGCAGGGACAGTTCCGTCGCATCACCAACGACTTCAACAATTACGCGGGTGTGTCGGCCGGCGGCACCGATGCAACGCTGGTATCGACGCGCGGCAGCGCGCTTTCGAACCTGTATTCGATCAACGTGACATCGGGCGAAGCCACGCCGCTCACGAAGACGTCGGTCCCGGAGAATTCACCGTTCAATGTGGCTACATTGGGCGATCGCGTTTTTTATGGCGCGCTCCACAACGATTTTGGCGGTATCTCCGCGGTTCCGCTGGCCGGTGGTGACGCGACCGCATTTGAGACCGGTCCCGGCCATGTCACCCAGATGCGAGCGGGCGGCGGCATCATCGCGATGCAGCGGCTCGACGCCGACAACCAGGTGCATGTGTGGTCCATCAAGGCCGACGGCAGCGGTCTGAAGCAGCTCACCAGCGGCAGTGGCGAAGTGTTCAAGGACCTCTCGGATGACGGCAAGTGGTTCACATATGCCGTGACCGATTCCACCAGGGGCATCTGGCTCGCGTCGACCGACGGTGGCGCGGGCAAGCTGTTCGCGCCCAATGCGACACCGGGCGTCGGTGCGATCTCTTCGGACAGCAAGTATGTGGTGACCATCGAATACGAGACCGATTCGGCGGGGCTGATTCGCAACGCGTTCAAAGTGGCGCCCATCGACGGCTCATCCGATCCGGTCACACTGCGTCTGCCGCAGCGCGCAACCGACTACCAGGCCGTAACCGGGCGCAATGCGGTGTCATTCATCGACCTGGCGGAGCCAAACCGCAATCTCTTCTATGCGGAAATGGGCGGGAAGGTGGAAGTGAAGCCGCTCACGCATCTCACCGACGGACAGATCACCCAGCACCTGTGGTCGAAGGACGGCAAGCACATCGCAGTGGTGCGGCGTCTGAGCGACGGCGAAAACGTGTGGCTCTTGAATGCGGACGGATCGCAGCCCAGGCAGGTCACGCACTTCATCGGCCTGATCGTTCTGCAGATGGCCTGGGCGCCGGACAATGTGCACGTGGTTGCAAACGCGGGACAGTTCAGCAACGACGTGGTGCTTGTGCGCAATTTCAAGTAGGCGTTCTTGAAGACAACAAAAACGGGCGGGAACGGAAGTTCCTGCCCGTTTTCTTTTTGTGCCTGCGCACGCTTCGGCATCACCCGCCGCGCTTGATCATGGACCGTGCGTTTCAATCCACAAGAACGTCACGGATTCGCGATCTGGATGATGCCGGAGCAGCGTCGCTCCATGGCCGAATTGTGCTCCGGGCACGGGACCCGTACCAGTAGGGAAAAATGGGATTTGGCGGGTTCGAAATCCGGAGGGGGGGTAGGTGGGGGATCGGCTGTTCGCAGTAGCGGGTACTAGAGCACTCGACGTGCGCCGATGTAGCGATTTCGGAAGTACTTGTTGTCGAGGCTGTCGTAGCGAACGCTGCGTGCGCGCGTGGAGGCGTGGATGAACTCTCCATCGGAGGCGTAGATGCCGACGTGCGAAATATTGGAGCCGCTTCCGAAAAAGACGAGGTCGCCCGCGCGCAGGTCGCCGCGATCGATGTGATTTCCCGCGCGCGCCTGTTCATCGGAGGTGCGTGGGAGCCTTATGCCGATCTTCCGATACACGGAAAAGGTAAGGCCCGAGCAATCGACGCCGTCGGTGGTGGTGCCCCCGGAACGATACGGTGTTCCGATGTATTCCTCGGCCAGCTTCACGGCCTCCGCCCCCGTTTCGTCCGTGGTGAGGGGCTCGGCGGCGCTCCGGGGCTCATCGCCGGTCCGGGTCTCTTCGGGCGCGTCGTGGGGACGGTGGATGGATGAATATCCGCCGCACCCGGCCAGCAGGGCGGCGAGCAGCAGCATTCCCACCATCGTGACGGGGTTACGAGCGATTGCCATGGGTTTCCGTTGCTTCCTTTGCGTCCAGATCGGGGCGGCAGTACTCAATTGGCAAGGAGCGTGCCTCTGCGATTGACACCGCCCGCCCAACTCTAGTTATCTGATCGTTCAACCGAGGAGTGAAATTGGCTTACTCAATCGAACGCGCCGCGGTCCTGGGCTCGGGAGTCATGGGCAGCGCGCTGGCGGCGCACCTCGCCAATGCGGGCATCCCCACATTGCTGCTCGACATCGTACCGCCGGCGGGATCCAACGTGAAAGGCGATCCCGCCTCGCGCGCATACCGCGACGCCTTTGCACGCGGGGGCCTCGAGCGCGCACTCAAAGCCAAACCGGCGCCGTTTTTCACATCGGCTCGCGCGCGCCGGGTGAGCGTTGGAAATCTCGAAGATGACCTGGCGCTGCTGCAAGGGTGCGATTGGATCCTGGAAGCGGTGGTGGAGAGGCTGGATGTGAAGCGCGCGCTGTTCGACAAGATCGCGCCCCACTTGAAGCCCGGCGCCATCGTGAGCACCAATACTTCGGGTTTGTCGATCACCGAGATGTCGCAGGCGTTGCCCGCGGCCTATCGGCCGCGTTTCCTCGGCACCCACTTCTTCAATCCGCCGCGCTACCTGCACCTGCTCGAGCTGGTGCCGCACGCCGGTACCGATCCCGCGCTTGTGTCCTTCATGCGCGAGTTCGGCGACGCCACGCTCGGCAAGGGTGTGGTGATCGCGAAGGATTCTCCCGACTTCATCGCCAACCGTATCGGAACGTTCAGCGTCATGTCCGCCATTCGCGCCATGATCGACGACGGCTACACGGTGGAAGAAGTCGATGCGCTCACCGGGCCGCTGATCGGCCGTGCACGCAGCGCCACCTTCCGCACGCTCGACCTGGTCGGGCTCGACATCATGGTGCACGCCGCGACCACCGTGTACGACCGCGCCACCGAGGACGAGAAGCGCGAGTACTTCAACGCACCGGAGCTCCTTACCAGAATGCTCACGGGCGGAATGCTTGGCGACAAGAGCGGCAAAGGGTTCTACCAGAAGGTGCGTGGCGCGGCCGGGGCGTCTGAAATCCAGACGCTCGACATCGCGACGCTCTCGTATCGCGCGCGGCAGAGCGCCAAGTTCCCGTCGCTGGAAGGTGCGAAGACAGTAGAAGCGCTGGGCGAGCGCGTGCGCACAGTCATCAACGGCAAGGATCGCGCGTCCGCCTTCGTATGGAAGACGTTGTCGGAAACGTGGCTGTATGCGGCTGCGCGACTGGGCGAGATCGCGGACGACGTGGTGAGCATTGATCGCGCCATGCGCTGGGGCTTCGGCTGGGAGTTGGGACCGTTCGAGCTGTGGGATGCAGTGGGAGTCGAGAAGACTGTGGAGCGCATGCGCGCGGAAGGGATGACGATTCCGCTCGCCGTGGAGGAAGCGCTGAAAAACAAGTCGAAGTCGTTCTATACAAGAGACGACAAGGCGCGTGCATATCACTTCTACCGTGGGGCCTTCAACCCGGTGGAAGAAACGCCCGGCGCCATCGACCTGGCCGCGCTCAAAGCGCAGGGAAAAGAAGTCAAAAAGAATGCCGGCGCGAGTCTCATCGACATCGGCGATGGTGCGCTGTGCCTCGAGTTCCATTCCAAGATGAACGCGATCGGCGCCGACATTCTCGCCATGGTGATGGCGGGCGTCAAGGAGACCGAAGCGAACTTCGAAGCGCTGGTGGTCGGCAACCAGGGCACCAACTTTTCCGTCGGCGCGAACATCATGCTGTTGCTTCTCGAAGCGCGCGAAGGCAACTGGGATGAGATCGATCTCGTCGTGCGCCAGTTCCAGAAAGCAACCATGGCGCTCAAATACTGCCGCAAGCCGGTGGTGGCGGCGCCGTTCGGCATGGTGCTTGGCGGCGGTTGCGAGATGGTGCTCGGCCCGCAGCACGTCGTGGCCAGCGCGGAGACGTACATCGGCCTCGTCGAAGTGGGCGTCGGCCTCATTCCGGCGGGCGGTGGCTGCAAGGAAATGGTCATGCGCGCCGTCGATGCCATGCCCAACGTCGACGACGTCGATGTGTTCCCGTTCATTCGCGCTGCATTCGAGACCATCGGCCTCGCCAAAGTTTCGACAAGCGCCGAAGATGCGTTCGCGCTGCGCTTCCTGCGCGACGGTGACAGCTTTGTGATGAATCCCGACCGCCTGCTGCACGCGGCCAAAACCACGGCACTGGCGCTGGCGCGGCGCGGCTACCAGCCGCCCGACCGCACGCGTGAGATTCCGGTGGCGGGCGAGGGCGGCATCGCGGCCATCCAGGCGTCGCTCTATAATATGAAGGAAGGGAAGTACATCTCCGAGTACGACGCCCACATTGGCGCGCAGCTCGCGCGCGTGGTGTGCGGCGGCGAGCTTGCGGCCGGCACCAAAGTCACCGAAGACTACCTGCTCGCGCTCGAGCGCGAAGTATTCATGAAGCTCTGCGGCGAGAAGCGCACACAGGATCGCATGGCCTTCATGCTCAAAGAAGGAAAGCCGCTTCGCAACTAGAGCATGCGTGCACTCGCCGGAGCAATGATCATGATGGCTGCTGCCGCGACGCCTGTCGTCGCGCAGCAGGAGAGTGTCACGGAGCGCTGGTCCGTCGAGCTCGATGCCGCGTTCTTCGGCGAATACGACGATTCGGGATTGTGGGGGAGCGGAGCGGGAGGTGGTATCACCGGATGGTGGGCGCTCAACACGACCACCTATCTGGGCGCGCACTTCAGCGTCACGCAGTGGTCGTACGAATCATCGTCGGTGGTAAGCGATCTGGTCCCGCCGGGCTCCGAGCTCAGGTCCGAGGAGTCGACCGGCCACGTGCAGTTGGTTTCCTTGACCCCGTTGATTCGCTATCAGCGCGAGGAGGTCATGGGAACACTGGGCGCGTTTGCCGCCGCCGGCGGCGGTGTGGCGTATTTGAGACAGCACGCGCTCACCGATGTGACGTTCTTTCCGCCCAGTGTCGGCGCGGCCAGCTTCGAGCTCGATGACTCGAGCTGGAACGCATCCATCGAGATGCTGGCCGGCCTGCGCCTGCCGGTGTCGTCATCCTCCTGGCTCGAATTGATTTCATCCTATCGCGCGCTTTTCGCCGGCGAAACCGCCAACCTTGTTGGTATGGGAGTGGGATTTCACGTTCGCGTATGAAGCGCTTTCTTCTTCCTGCTTTCTCAATTATCGCGGTGTTGATGACATCGTGCGGCGGTCGCACGCACAAGCCCAATGTAGTGTTGATCGTGCTGGATACACTGCGCGGTGACAGGCTCTCGTGCCTGGGTTACAACCGGCCCACGACACCGCACATCGATGCCATCGCGGCGCAGGGAACACTCTACACGCATGCGTTTTCCACATGCTTCTGGACGCTTCCCGCGCACGCGTCGCTGTTCACGGGATTGCATCCGCTGCAGGCCGGCGCGACATCGGAAACCCTGCACCTGCCCGCAGACAACACCACGGTGGCCGAAGCGTTGAGCGGCGCGGGGTATCGCACGGCGGCGTACGTGTGCA
>Ga0207674_10002054_pt1 | contig 25559 bp, 21 predicted proteins | sample KBSCornC72_FD_184303 | JGI IMG/M metagenome (GOLD analysis project Ga0207674, IMG submission 184303) | Corn rhizosphere microbial communities from Kellogg Biological Station, Michigan, USA - KBS Corn C7-2 (SPAdes) (version 2) | ecosystem: Host-associated > Plants > Roots > Rhizosphere > Soil ...
GATCCAGCGGAACAGGTCGGACATGCGCCACTCCAGATCCTCGCGGCTGGCGATGTAGTTAAACAGCGTCGGACGGGTGACGTATAGCGAACCTTTCTGGCTGAGCAGCAGCAGATCGACAGGATCCGCGGGACCGCTGGCATTGCCAAACGCCACCATCATGCCGCGCGGCTTCAGGCAATCTAGCCCTTTGAGCAAGGTGGCCTTGCCGACCCCGTCGTAGACCACTTCCACGCCTTTGCCGTCGGTCAGGCGCTTGGTTTCGGCGACAAAGTCCACCTGGTTGTAGAGAATCGTTTCGGAAGCGCCGTCACTCTTCGCGAGCTTGGCTTTCTCCTCCGAGCCGACGGTCCCAATCACCCGGGCGCCGATCATGGCGGCGATCTGGACGAGAAGCCGGCCCGTGCCGCCGGCGGCCGCATGAATTAATGTCGTCTGACCCCTTTTCAGGGGGAAGGTGGAATGCGTGAGATAGTGGGCCGTCGCGCCCTGTAGGATGCACGCCGCTGCGGTAGCGTCATCGATGTTATCGGGGACCTTCACCGCCTGCGTCGCGGGAACGGCGTGGTACTCGGCATAGGAGCCGCGCGCGAGTGTGTACACGACGCGATCGCCCACCTTAAACTGCGTGACCCCTTCGCCGAGCTGGTCCACCTTACCGGACGCCTCCGATCCGATCACGGCGGGCAGCGGAAGTTTGTACAGACCGCTGCGGTGATAGGTATCGATGAAATTGACGCCGGCGTAAGCGATCTTCACCAGTATTTCGCCGGGCGCGGGCTTGGGCGTGGGGATATCGGCGTAGCGGAGCGCGTCCGCGCCGCCGGGTTGTTCGATAAAGACGGCCTTCATAGTAATCGTATTTTCCTTTTTAGGTGTACCGTGCCAGCGTACAACAACAACCAGGCCAGCGTGAACGGAAAACATACCAGTCGAACCAGGGCGGGCAACGCCGCCGCGCCCGTGAGTCCCATCCGGTAGACCGCGAATCGGCGTAGCTGGCTGAAGTGCCACCGATCCACCCAGAAATAGTCGGCGTTCTCATTGATGATGAAAATCTTAGCGGGGACTTTGGCGGCCAGCCACCACTTCCACTTGGTCATGATGGGCTCGGCTGCGCAAAGGACGCCGGTGACGATGTATTCCCGCTGCGCCAGGTCGGCCCACAGAGCATTGCGGCCGGCAGGACCGCCGTAATCGTTGACGTTGAAGATGCGGCCATTGACGCCGGCCGGCTCTCCGCCGTAACACGTCACCAGATCTATCTCGACATCTTTGCCGAACAGGTCGTGCAAATAGGGGATCACCTTCTCTATCAGGCGCCGCGATCCGCTTTCGACCAGCAGGAGTCGCCTGCAGTCGGGAATGTGGGGATAGAAGAAGTACCGCAAAAGCCTATTGTACGAGAAGGGCCGTGTATAATCGGTCCCTAGTGCAGCTCACCGCCGTCGATTGGGGCATCGTCGCATTTTACTTCCTGTTCAATATTGCGGTCGGGTTCTACTACAAATCGCGGGCGCAATCGAGCATCGACGAATTTTTTCTCTCCGGACGCAACGTTCCATGGTGGCTTGCGGGGACGTCCATGGTGGCGACAACCTTCGCCGCCGATACGCCGCTAGCGGTGACGGGCATGGTGGCGGCTAACGGGATCGCAGGCAACTGGCTGTGGTGGTGCTTCGTTTCGAGCGGCATGCTGACGGTGTTTTTCTACGCGCGCCTGTGGCGGCGCTCGGGCGTGACCACCGACGTCGAGTTCGCGGAGATCCGCTATTCCGGAAAACCTGCTGCATTCCTGCGTGGTTTCCGCGCGCTATATCTGGGCATCCCGATCAACTGCATCATCCTCGGCTGGGTGAACAAAGCGATGGTGGACATCCTGATGCTGATTCTGGGCGTCACCAAGCTGGAAGCGCTGTTCATCGTGATCGGCCTGATCGTGCTGACGTCGCTGATCTCGACGCTGTCCGGACTTTGGGGCGTGCTGGTAACCGATCTGTTCCAGTTCGCGATCAAGATGGGCATGGTAATCGTGCTGGCGGTATTCGCGGTGCGAGCGGTCGGCGGGATCGAGCAGATGAAGCAGAAGCTGCTGGTGATCGATGCAGCGCGTGGAAGCGGGTCGGTGCTGAACTTCGTGCCGGACCTGAACTCGGCATGGATGCCGCTGATGACGTTTCTGGTCTACATATCGCTGAACTGGTGGGCGACCTGGTATCCGGGCGCCGAGCCGGGGGGCGGAGGCTATATCGCGCAACGGATGCTGAGCGCGCGCGACGAAAAGCATTCGCTGCTGGCGACGCTGTGGTTCAATGTCGCGCACTATGCGGTGCGTCCCTGGCCTTGGATCCTGGTGGGGCTGACGTCGCTCATCTTGTTTCCAGGCCTGGAAAAACCAGAGACGGGCTACATTCGCGTGATGATCCTGACCCTGCCGCCATCGCTGCGCGGCCTGATGGTGGCGGCCTTCGCCGCGGCGTATATGTCCACCATCGCGACGCAGCTCAACTGGGGCGCCAGCTATCTGGTCAACGATTTCTACCGCCGTTTCCTGAAGCCCAATGAAAGCCAGTCGCACTATGTGACGATCTCGCGCATCGCGACCATTTTTTTGACGTTGGTGTCTGCCGTTGTGACGTTCTATCTCGATTCAATCGCCGGTGCGTGGAAGCTGCTGCTGGTGACCGGCGCCGGGACGGGCGGCGTCCTGCTGCTGCGCTGGTATTGGTGGCGCATTAACGCGTGGAGCGAAGTGTCGGCCATGCTGACGGCGTTCCTGGTGTCGGTGGGTTTGCAAGTATTCTGGAAGCTGGATAGCGACAAGCCTCTGGACTTCGCGTGGCTGATGATCATAACGGTTGCAATTACCACCGTGGTATGGCTCGCCGTGACTTTCGTAACCGCGCCGGAGAAAAAGGAAGTGCTGGTGGCTTTCTATCGCCGAACACGTCCGTCTAAAACGGGGTGGGCACCCGTGGCAAAGCTTGCGCCCGAGGTCCAGCCATCGCAGGATGGACTTTCAAATCTCCTGTGCTGGGCTGGGGGCTGTATGCTGATCTATGGCGCGCTGTTCGGCACCGGGAAACTTTTGCTGCATGAGACGACTCTTGGACTCGCGCTGCTGGCGATGGGAGCGGCCGGTTTCGCCATCATCTATTTCAATCTTTCGCGCAGGGGCTGGAGTGCAGTTGTGGAGTAAGTTGGGTCTTTTCCTAGTTGCCATCGCGTCGGCGCAAGCGGCTGGTCCGGTGGATTTCGGCAAGTCGGAGTTCGATGCCGCGCTGGCCGAGCGCAAACTCAAAATACGCGTGGACACCGAGCTCAGCCTGGATCCGCCGGAAACGTATCGAATCACGCTGTACAAAACCGGCGTGGCGCGCGTTACCGGGGGCGATTTGCGCGGCCTGATGTACGGGCTGATCGAAGCTGCCGGGCAGATTCGCGCGACCGGTCGCCTGAAGACTACCAGCGGGAAACCGGACAACTCCGTGCGCGGCGTCCGCATGGCGCTGCGAGCCTACGATCTTACGCAGCCCTGGTTCACATCGGATGATCGCTGGCGGGCGTATTTTCAGACGCTCGCGCGGAGCCGGCTGAATCGCCTCACCCTGGTGCTTCCGCTCGAGGGCGCCGACATTGAGCGCTTGCGGATTCTTTCTGAAACTGCGTCTGAATACGGCGTCGATTTCGTTTTGGGCATCCGAGGGCTGATGGGCGATCCGCAGGAGTTGTTCAGCCGCATCCGCGGCATCTTGGACAATTGTCCGCTGATTCGAGGAATGCAAGTCGAAGCCGGCGATGAACCCGTGCAGATGTATCAGCAGGGCGTGTTTGCAGCCTTGCGCGAATCGGGACGCAGGGTCATGCTGGACTTGCGTGGCGCAGGCGACCGTCCGGACCTGACGAGGGCTGCCGCGGCGTCGGGTGTGCAGCTGAGCCCATCGGGGTTTGAAATGGATGCACCTGGGCCGGATTTTCTCGCCGACCATAGCGCGGTTTACTCATCCAAGGGCCAACGCAGTTACGAATCTCTTAGATTAGAAACGCAATGAAGTACCCGTGGTGGAAATGGACATCGGCCGCGCTGGCGTTGATCGTCACGCTGGTCGCGGCCTGGTGGTTCTCACGACCGGCGCCGGCTCCCCACATTGTCTCGATCGACGTGAAGGTAACTGGGATCGCCCCGAAGGAAGTGGCTCCGGTGCCCGCGGAAATTCCCACGAAGCTCGCGCCTCGGTAACTTACTTCGTCACGGGCTGGAGCGAGCGGCTCTCGATGATGTGATCGATCATGCCGTATTCCAGGGCCTGCGTCGGCTCCAGAATGTAATCGCGGTCCACATCCCGCCCGATTTTATCCACGGGCTGGCCGGTCGCATTGGCCAGGATTTCATTGAGCGTTTCGCGCATCCGCAGAATCTCGCGGGCATAGATATCGATGTCGGTCGCCTGCCCGGCCAATCCGCTCATGGACGGCTGATGAATCAGGATGCGCGCATGCGGAAGGCTGTAGCGCTTGCCCTTGGTACCGCACGCCAGCAGGACTGCCGCCATGGACGCCGCCTGTCCCACGCAATAGGTGATGATGTCGGGCTGAACCAGGCGCATGGTATCCAGAATCGCTAATCCGGCTGTGATCGAGCCTCCGGGAGAGTTGATATAGAGTGAAATGTCCTTCTCGGGGTCTTCCGCCGACAGGAACAGGATTTGGGCGATCACCAGGTTCGCCACATTGTCGTCGATGGGGGTGCCCAGGAAGATAATGTTCTCTTTGAGCAGGCGCGAATAGATGTCGAAAGCTCGCTCACCTCGTGAGGTTTGCTCGACCACCATCGGGACCAGAACAGAATTCTGCATACACTCTCTCCTTGCGTCAAACCGCCTAAAAACCTATGATAACGCGACCGGATATCGGCCGCGCTTATAAATTGAGGCTAAAGGTGAAACCTGCCGATATAATTCTAGGGTAGCCATGCGGATCCTGATCGCCGACGACAGTATCGTTTCCCGGCACCTGCTGGAAGCGACCCTGCGCAAGTGGGGTTATGAAGTCGTGGTCGCCGCCGATGGCCTGGAAGCCTGGAATGCGCTGCAAAGCGAGAATCCTCCCCGTCTGGCGATTCTGGATTGGGTGATGCCCGGTCTGACCGGCCCGGAAGTTTGCAGCCGCGTGCGTGAGACCTCCAAGAACAAAGAGCTGGATTACACCTACATCGTCCTGCTGAGTTCGAAAAGCCAGCGGGAGGATTTGATCGTCGGTCTGGAATCCGGCGCGGACGATTACCTGACCAAGCCGTTCGATCAGCACGAGCTGAAGGTTCGGCTGCGCGCCGGGACTCGCATCATCGATCTGCATCGCGAACTGGTGTCGGCGCGCGAGGAGTTGCGCGAGCAGGCCACCAAGGATTTCCTGACGCGGATCTGGAATCGTTCCTCGATTCTGGATGTGCTGCAGCGGGAGCTGTCGCGGGCTTCGCGCGAAAAACGTTCGGTGGGCGTCCTGCTGGCGGACCTGGATCGATTCAAGTCGGTCAACGATACTTACGGCCACTTCGCGGGCGATGCGGTTCTGCGCGAGTTTACGCGCCGGATGACCACTGCCATGCGGCCGTACGATTCGATCGGGCGCTACGGGGGCGAAGAGTTTCTGATCATTCTGCCCGGCTGCGACGCGCGCTGTGCTGGGAACCAGGGCGAGCGTTTGCGTGTAGCGCTGGCTAACGAGCCGATGATGATCGGAGACGTCGCGCACGTGGTTACGTGCAGCTTCGGTGCAACCAGCTGGGGTCCGGGTTCGGAATTGAATGCGGAAGACCTGATTCGCCTGGCCGATGATGCATTGTACAAGGCCAAGCGCGAGGGACGGAATTGCGTCGCGGTGCTTTCGCCGCCCGCCTCCGAAGCGCATTCAACCACTTGATTCAACCCGCTGATTCAACCCACTGACGTGGTCGGCTGGGGGGCGCGGCGCGCGGGCGCGTTACGCTTGCGCATCCAGGCGATGATCCGGTATCCCAGCAGCACGGTCACAATCGCCGCATACATCAGCGGCAACCGGACGTCGGATTTCACCAGCCAGTAGTAATGGATCACGCCGGCAACGGCGGTCAGATAGATCAGGCGGTGCAGCCGTTTCCAGCGCTTAAAGGTAAGCCGTCGCACCCAGCCGGCGGTCGAGGTAATCGCTAGCGGAACCATCGCGGCGAACGCCAGCATCCCGACGGTGATGTAGCGGCGTTTGACGATGTCTTCCCATATGGCTGCAATCGTGTTTTGGCGAGGGTCCAGAAATATCCATGCCGACAGATGCAGACAGCCATAGAAGAATGCGAACAGACCCAGCATTCGACGAAAACCTGTAATCTTCGGCTGGTTCAGCAGCATCCGCAAAGGGGTGATGCAGAGCGTAAAGCAGATAAACCGGATGGTCCAGTCGCCGGTGTAGTGAGTGATGTACTCGATGGGATTCGCGCTGACGTACTCGGTCGGATTGCCGGTGCTATACGCCTGCCAAACCAGCCACAGCAGGATGCCCAACGGGACCAGACTCAGCAGGAACAAGCCTAGCTTGGTCCACTTGCTGGAGAGGAATCGATTCATGGCCGCTGGCCCAGGCCAACTTAGTGATTGACGCGCAGATCCATGCCGCTATACAGGCTGGCGACCTGTTCACCATAGCCGTTGAACTTCACGGTCGGGATTTGCGCGCCCTGCCCGAGGAAGCCGCTGCCGAGCCGCTGTTCGATTTTCTGGCTCCAGCGCGGATGATCCACTTCCGGATTCACGTTGGAATAGAAACCGTACTCATTGGAGGCGTACATTCCCCAGTCGGTGGGCGGCTGCTTCTCGACGAAGCGGATTCTCGTGATGGATTTGATGCTCTTGTAGCCGTACTTCCATGGAATCACCAGCCGCACGGGCGCGCCGTTTTGGTTCGGCATGGTCTCGCCATACATCCCGAAGGAGAGCATCGCCAGCGGATGCATGGCCTCGTCCAGGCGCAATCCTTCGACGTAGGGGAACGGAATGCCCGCTTCGCGGGGCGACAGCATGGACTTCGGATCGTAATACGTCTCGAAAGCCACGTACTTGGCCTTGCCGGTGGGCTGGACTTGCTTCAGCAGGGTGCTGAGGGAGAATCCGATCCATGGCACCACGATCGACCAACGCTCCACGCAGCGATGACGGTAGATGCGTTCTTCCGAGGGAGCCAGCTTCATGACCTGATCCAGGCTGAGCGTCTTGGGCTGCATGACCTCGCCTTCGATTCGAATAGGCCAGTCCGTTGGGACTTTCCACTTCGGGGCGTTCTGGGCGGGATCTTCTTTCCCCGTGCCGAATTCGTAGAAATTGTTGTAGCCGGTGACCGTTGCCTTGGGCGACGGCTTTTCGTTGCCAAGGTTGTGATACTGACCCATCTGGACCAGTCCGTTGATCTTGGTGGTCGCCAACGACACCGATGGAAGGGCCAAAGCCCCTAGCGTCGCCGCGCCTGCGCCGATAAATTTTCGGCGGTTCAAGTAAACTTCCTTGGGCGTGACATCGGAATAACGCAGGTCGGCAGGTTTTCTAATGAGCATAGATCAACGTCTCCATACCCATGGTAACTCCTTCCAGGTTAGTAGTTGCGGGCGAGGTCCATGCCAGCGTACATCTTGGCGACTTGCTCGCCGTATCCGTTGAACATTCGGGTTTTGATGATTTTGGGGCTGAGAATACCCCCTTCCCCGAGGCGCTGCTCCTCCGCCTGGCTCCAGCTGGGGTGTTCGCGGCCAGGATTGACATTGGAGTAAAAGCCGTAAGCCGCAGGCCAGCTCTGGTTCCAGGTGGTGACCGGCTGTTTTTCGAGCAAGCGGATCCGCACGATGGATTTAATGCTCTTGAACCCGTACTTCCAGGGCACCACCATCCGGATGGGCGCACCGTTCTGGTTGAGCAGCGTCTCCCCGTACATCCCGACCGTCAGCAGCGCGAGCGGATGCATGGCTTCGTCCAGGCGAAGGCCCTCAGCATAAGGAAGCTGGATACCGGCTTGGCGCGGCGAGAGCATCTGTTTGGGATCGTAGAAAGTCTCAAATGCGACGAATTTAGCCTTTCCAGTGGGCTGGACTTGCTTTAGCAGAGCGCTGAGGGGGAATCCGATCCAGGGCACCACAATCGACCAGGCTTCCACGCAGCGATGCCGGTAGATGCGTTCCTCCAAAGGCGCGAGCTTCAGAATCTGGTCGAGGTCGAGGGTTTTGGGCTGGAGCACTTCGCCTTCGATCTGAATGGTCCAAGGCATAGTGGGGCGCCACTTCGGGGCGTTCTTGGCCGGCTCGTTCTTGCCGGTGCCGAACTCGTAATAGTTGTTGTAAGAGGTGGCGATGTTGAGGGGGGTAATTTTCTCGCCATCGGCGTTAAAGCTGGTTTTGGCCGCGTTCAGTTTGGCCGCGCGGGCGCTGGGTATGCCACAGCCCGCGGCCAGAATCCCGGCGCTCGCGGCCAGGAACCGGCGCCGGTTGAGGTAGACATCCTTAGGGGTCACCTGCGAGTATCCGAGGTCAGGTGGTTTACGAATCAGCATAGGGGACTCTCCGCCCACATGGTAACTCCGACGAAGGCGCTATATAAGAAAGCTTGGCACGCAATTGAATCTTTCTATCGGACAGGCCTGCCTCGAACCGATAGACTTGCTTTGCGGGCGACGAGCCCAGCCTTCCCGCTTCCCTGTCCAGCTAGCGTACGTTCTCATGACGGATCCGGCTCCTCCGCTACAGATTCGCCATGGACACGACAACATCCACGCCCAGCACCAGCGCAGCGACTAACCATCTCAGCGGAGAGGCGTTCAACGCGATTGAACTGGACCCGCAAACCATGCGTCCGTTCAACCCGATGATCAATGCGGGGGCGATCACGGTTTCTTCCCTGATCAAGAAATCCTCGCGGGACCAGGGCGTCGAGGCCTACGTGAGCACCATGGAGAAGGCCGCCGGGCGGCGTTTGCGGTTCGATCACGGAGTGTACGCCTCGGAATCCAGTACTGGCAATCGGAATCGGGCGATTGCGTACCTGAATATTTCGGCTTTACATACTGCTTTACTTCATACGGGCGCAGCCGCTACGCTCAACTTTCATGCGACGCGCGGAGATCCGCCTGGAATACGTCTGGCTCGCGCTGTGCCTGATCGTCCAAGCGGCGCTGCTCACCCATCGGCTGAATCTGCTGCCGATGTGGGGCGACGAGCTGTTCACGGTGCAGGCTGCCGGGCGTCTCACAGGCGAACTGCTTGCGATGGTGCGCGGCGACGTCCATCCGCCGCTGTATTTTCTTCTGGCGCATTGCTGGGAGAAGCTTCCGTTCGGCGATAGTCCACTGGTGCGCGCGCGGATGTTATCCGTGCTCTTCACGTTGCTGGCGACGGTGGCCTTAGATCGCTTGTGGCTGAGGAATACTCCTCGCGGCATGCACCTGTGGTGCCTGGCGCTGTGGACCACGTCCTCGTGTTTGCTGCTCTACTCGCGCATGGCACGCTCGTACAGCTTGCAGGTGTTGCTCTTCATCCTGGTCTGCTGGGCTGCATGGCGATGGAGTGAAAAGATCACGTCATCCAGCCGCTTGTTGATGTGGGTAGCATCGCTGGCGGCGTTGCTGTACACGCATTACGTTCCTGGAATCGCGGCGTGGGCGGGCTGCATGGTGCTGCTTTATCGCGGGCGCGAACCGCGCCGGCTGCTCATAGCAAACGCCCTGGTGCTGCTCGCGTATCTGCCTTGGCTGGCGACGCTCGCGTCGGTGGTATCGATCTGGCAGGGCAAGCCCGGTCTTCTCCTGGTAACGAATAGCCGGATCTTGGAGATCGGGATCAAACTGGGCTACTCGGGGTTTTCGTTCTTATTCGGTGAAGCAGTTCCCGTATGGATGCTGCCCGTGACGGCGCTGCTGGCGATCCCCGCCGCGTCGCTGTTGTGGATGGGCGGGAGGGCGGCGCGAGCCTGGTTCGTTCCAGTGACGGTAACGGCACTGATCGGATTCGCGGGCGTGGCGGGCTGGGTTTCCTACGCGTTCGGTCCTGCCCGGCTGCTGTTCTTATTGCCGCTCGCGTTGCTCGCCATCGCAAAGGGGACGCAATCCAGCACGCGCGTTGGCGTCGTAATTGCGGGGGCGCTCCTGGCGGCGAACCTGGTGGGCATCATGAGTTATTTCCAGGCGCGCGACTTGCTCAACATCGGCTACCTGGCGCCGATGGAATCCATTGCGCGGAATATCGCCGGAAGTTCGCCGCCGGGCGGCACGCTGGTGCTGGTGGACGGAGCGAATCTGAGCGGCACAGTTCTGGAGTATTATCTGCCCGGCTTCACGACGCGTCAGATTTTTACTGCGCAAGACGCGGAGGCGGCGCGGATAGAGATCGGCAATCCTGCGATCCGGCGGGTGTGGTTCCTGCGAAATCCCCGTGACATCACCCCAGGCCATGCCTTGGAGCATCTGGAGAACGACTTACTCCGATTGCGGGAAGGTGAACTGCATCGCTACACACCTTTTTCGCCAACGCAAAAAGCTCTGATGCACGTCGCGAACGTACAAGTTTCCACAGACTTCAGTTACTCCGCGTGGGAATTCCGTGATCCCAAGCGATAGGCCAAAAGGAACAGGCGCCCGCGTTTTGTCCTTGATAACATCATCCGCGTCCGATAACATCATCCATGTCCTAGGTCGAACTTTGAGGCTCAGTTAAGGAATACTGTGTACACGGTGTTGCCGGCACTGACGTCGAATATGTTTAATGGAGGTAGCCCTTATGAAACAGTTCCTAGTCGCAATTGTGGTGTTAGGTTGCACAGCATGTGCACACAAAACGCCGGTAGCGCAGACGCCGCCGGATCCGACGCCGGTGGCAAAGGTGACGCCTGCTCCGGCAAAAGCGGCTCCGCCGCAGACCGTGGCGAATACGGTAACGCCCCCGCGAGCCGTAACGCCCCCCGCCAAGCCGACGACGATGCCGGCCGCAACCAAGAAACTACTGAATGAAGAATTGGCCAAGCTGGAGGATGCTTTGTTCGACTACGATCAAAGCACGATCCGCAGCGATGCCACCGTTGCCTTGCGTGACGACGTCAACGTGATCCGGGAAATCCTTGCCGACTATCCCAGCCAGAGGCTGATCATCGAAGGTCACACCGATGAGCGAGGCTCGGCCGAATACAATCTCGGCTTGGGCGACCGACGCGCTCATGCGGTTCAGGAATTCCTTGCTTCCATGGGCATCCCGGGCCCGCAGTTGGCTGTTGTCAGCTTTGGCAAGGAAAAGCCGGTGTGCACGCAGGAAACCGAAAGCTGCTGGCAGCAGAATCGGCGTGCGCACGTGACGGCTGCGCCCTAGCGGGCGCGCTCCAGTTCCTCCAGCTGCCCTTCCGAGCCTTTTGACTTGAAAAGGGTACACTGTCCTCTATGTGCGCGGGCGGTGCAGCGCCCAAGGAGGATCCGGATGAAGTGGTACTACGCGGAGGGCGGGAAGCAGCTCGGCCCGATCGAAGAAGCTGAGCTGGATGACTTAGTGCGCCAAGGCGTGGTGCGCGACGAAACCCTGGTGTGGCGGGAAGGCATGGCCGCCTGGCAGCGCCACGCAACGGTTCGAGGCCCCAGCCCTGGGTCGGCGACTACAACCGCCCCGCCAGTCCCGGTCATGGCGGGAGCCGGCGACAGCCGCTACTGCTCGGAGTGTGGACGATCGGTTCCTGCAAGCCAACTCAGCACCTTCGGCGACATATCGGTGTGCGCTCAGTGCCGGCCTGCCTATGACCAGAAGCTGCGTGAAGGTGGAACCATTCGACGTTTTGGCGGTTTCTGGATTCGCTTCGGAGCTCTGATCATCGATGGCATCATCCTAGCCGTTGTGGGCGCCATTATTCGTTTTCCGCTGGGTTTAGCCATGGGAGGATTCGGTGTGAGCATGAGCCGCAATCCCGACCCGAATCAAGTATTTGCCGTTTTGCCGGCGATCATTGGGCTGGTCGGTCTGACCTGGTTGATCCAGATGGCGCTGTCCCTGGCGTACGAGGTCTATTTCCTTTCGACGCGGGGCGCGACACCCGGGAAGATGGCGCTGGGGCTCAAAGTGATCCGGGCGGACGGTTCGCCCATATCGGCCGGGCTTGCGGCAGGCCGCTTTTTCGCAAGGTACCTTAGCTTCTTAACCCTATGTATCGGCTTCATCATTGCGGCCTTCGATCGCGAAAAACGCTCCCTGCATGACCATATCTGCCAGACCCGCGTAGTCCTCGCTCGCTGAAGCGCCTGGCGAAACTCATGGACGGACCAGTCTCGATAGGGTTCGCTAGCACTATCTTCCCAGGACCTTAGTAGAACCACGGTTTAGGACTTCGGTTCGTTGCAACCCTCCGGAATTAGAGTCAAGATAGGAGCTATGAAACGCGGTCTACTCGTGAAATGCCTGCCGTTGCTGCTTTTGGTGGTGTTGGCGTCCTGCAACAGAGATCCAAAGGCGCAGGCGCAAAACTACGTCAATAACGGGAATAAGTTTTTCGACAGAGCCAAGTACAAAGAAGCGGCCATCATGTACAAGAAGGCCCTGAACAAGAACCAGCTTTCTGGCGAAGCCTACTACCGCCTGGCCTTGGCGGATTTGAAGCTGGGAGCTCCCGGTGAAGCTGTGGCGATGCTGCGTAGAGCCGTCGAGTTGCAGCCCGACAACATGGATGCCCATGTTCAACTCGCTGACATCTACTTATTTGCATCCACCCAGGACGCCAAGAACGGGCCTCCGCTTGTGGAAGAGGGCGCCGCGCTGACCGAAAAGATTTTAGCTAAAGATCCCAATTCCTTCGATGGACATCGGCTGGCCGGTAAAATCGCGATTCTGAAGAAAGACGCCAAGACCGCCATTGAGGAATTGAAGGTCGCCAACCAGATCAAACCATATCAATCCGAGGTAGTACTGCTCTACTATCAGGCTTTGATCGTCGACAACCAGGAAGCTGCTGGAGAAAAAATCGCCCGCGATTTTATTGCCAAGGAAAAAAACTTCGCTTCGATTTACGACGTCCTTTACGTCCGATACATGAACGTCAGGCGTCTGGCGGATGCGGACGCGATTTTAAAGCTGAAGGTTGAAAATAACCCCAAGTCGGTGAATTACCTGCTGCAGCTGGCCGCGCACTATGTCGGCACCAACCGTCGCCCCGAAATGGATGCCGTAATACAGCGGCTGAACGATGAAAAGCAGTTCCCCGACGGACACCTGCAGGCGGGTGATTTCTACTTCTTGCGATTGAAGGAAAATGACCCGGCCAAGAAGCAGTACGAAGCCGGCGTGGCGGCTTTTCCAAAAGACAAGGCTACCTATCAAAAGCGCCTGGTAGAGTTATATGCCTCTACTGGCAGCAATGCCGAAGCGAATCAACTGCTCGCAGCCATTCTGAAGGAAAACCCCAAGGATTCGGATGCGATCGCCATGCGCGCCGCCCTGATGACCACCAGCGGCGATGCCGCTCAGATCAACCAGGCCGCGGTGGATCTGCAGAGTCTTGTAGCCAAAAACCCCAACAACGTCGTGCTTAAGCTCAATTACGCGAGGGCCCTATTGGCCCAGCTGGTCCTGGATTCGCGTGATCCCAACAAGCACGACCGCAGCAAGCTGGACCAAGCCCGGCTGCAGCTGGAAGCCGCGATCGCACAGCAGACGGGCTTCGTTGCCGCGCGCGAAATGCTGATCAGGGTCTACATGGCCAAGCCGGACATGCCCAAAGCGCTGCAGGCAGCCGAGGATCTGCTGCAGATCGATCCCAAAAACCTGACGGGACATCTGTCGCGCTCGGCGGCCTTGTTGTCCATGGGAAGCAGCGCTAAGGCTCGCGAAGAGCTGGATGTTCTCGGCAGGCTGTATCCGCAGAACCCCGACGCTCGTTATCAGGCGGGTGTGGTGGCTTGGCAGGATAAAGACTACAAGAAGGCCGAGCAATTGTTTACCGCCCTGAATCATGACAATCCCCGCGATCCCCGCGGATTGTTCGGAATTACGGAAACCATGGCGGCTCAAAATCGGTTGAACGACGCGATCAAGGAGATGGACAAGGCCATCGCCGCGGATCCGGCCAGAACAGACTTACTATTGGCCCGGGCCAACTTCTACGTCCGCGCGCAACGCTATGACGACGCCATCGCAGCCTACAAGAAGATGCTGGAAAAGGAGCCGAACTCGGCCGACCTGCTCTACCGGTTGGGGGAGACGTATACGCGCAAGGGCGATATCAATCTAGCCGCCGATACATTCAGGAAAAATGTTCAAGCGGCGCCCAACAACACGCTGCCGATGCTCAGATTGGGCGTGATCCTGGAGACACTCGGTCCGCCCGAACAGGCCAAGACGCTCTATGAGCAGATTCTAAAAATCAATCCAAACGAGCCCGTCGCGCTGAACAATCTGGCATTCCGCAAGGCAGAGGAAGGAACGGACTTGGATTCCGCTCTGGCCATGGCGCAGAAGGCCCGCCAGTTAGCACCCAATGCCAACGCCATGGCAGATACGCTGGGTTGGATCTACATCAAGAAAAGCCAGAGCGCGGACGCCGAGCGCATCTTCAAGGACCTGGTGGCCAAGGAGCCGGCCAACTACCAATTCCACTACCACTATGGGATGGCGCTGAACCTAAAAGGCGACAAAGCTTCGGCAAAACGCGAACTGCAGACTGCTCTGAAGAACAATCCGTCCAAGGACGACCAGAAGAAGATTCAGGAAATGCTGTCTCAGCTCTGACGACGGGCCATTTGACAGCGCTTCCGTACGTCGTACCATTTGCGGTCGTAATCGCCTTGCTGGGTCTCCACCCGGTTCTGCCCCTGTCTCCCGTGGCGGAACAGGTGGTCTGGATTCTGGTGATGATCGCGGCATTGGCGCTGGTATCCCGGCCGGTACTGGATTTTCGAGTCAGGAATTGCTTTGGATCGCTCGCGCTAGGGGTCCTGGTCTTCGTGATTTGGATTGGCCCGGACCGCATCTTTCCCGGATATCACGGATTTTGGCTGTTCACGAATCCAGTTACCGGATCGATGAGCGCGACGCTTCCCGAATCCAGCCGCGGCGACCCATTGTTTCTGAGTCTGCGGACTTTGCGTTCGGCTTTTTTCGTACCCATCGCCGAGGAGCTGTTCTGGCGCGCGTGGCTGATGCGATGGATAGTCTCTCCGCAATTTGCTGAGGTGCCCCTGGGAGCGTGGTCTGCGCGTGCATTCTGGATTGTGGCGGCGCTGTTCGCCGTCGAACACGGTCCGCTATGGGATGTAGGCCTGGCGGCTGGAATTCTGTACAACTGGTGGATGGTCCGCACCAAAAGCCTGGGTGACCTGATCCTGGTGCACGGCGTAACCAATGCGTGCCTGAGCGCCTATGTGGTGATAGCGGGCCGGTGGGAGTACTGGCCGTAAGAGTACCGGAAAAACTACTCGGCGTCGGGCTTCCGGAACAGGCTGTCGAACGCGGCGCGGGCGTCGGTAGCATTGCGCGGTTCGGGCATGCTGGTACCGTTGCCATTGCCATTCGAGGGAACCGGTGACGCGGGATGAGCCACATCGCGCGCGACGGTTACGCGCGGATTAAATAGCTCGCACTCGTTGGCCTGGTCTTTAGACGAGATGCGGACTACGATCGGTTTCAGGCACTGAAATCGCGTGGACGGCTCGAAGTGCGCGCACTGCTTGCAGCAGTGGAGCGCCGTTCCGCACTTAGGACATTGTCCCTTGAAGTCGGTTCCTGCGCCGAGCAGCGTGGAACAGTTGTAGCACCGGGAAGCAGTCACAGCCTGCACCATGCGAGGTAACCGCGGCCCGGTGATATCGATGGGCGGGCGAGGACCCTGCGGCGGTCGGGGGCGATCGTCTCGCCTGAACGCGTCGTTCTCGGTTTGTGGGCGGTCGGAGTCGTTATAACCCCGTTGCCGGTACTTGCGGTCGCCTTCCATAGAATGCTGGTTGGCTCCTTTATCGATTAAACGATACTGGGATTCTTCGGATTCAAAGAGGTCTGCAGAATCGGGAGACGAGCGGGTCCAGTCAAGACGGGGAACAATTGGTTTTTTGGATAACCCGCGAGAACGTCTAAACCACTATTTACCACACATGGAGCGAAGAATCCAGCAAAATCTTTAGCTCACCCGGTAGATCGGTCGCGGCGGGTGTCTGCTTTAGGTCGTGGAGACCCTAAAATTCACTCGTCGGCCCACTTTAACAATGCGTTACAAGGCCGGTTCAAAGGGTCCTCCAAGTGATTAGGGACGATGCGGACCGCGAATCCTAGGCGTCCGGTGGCATAGGGCACGATATCCCGTCCAAACAAAACCGAGTTTCCGTGTTGTTCCCGCGGTTCGAGGACCAGTACCTGGACTTCCTCGAGTTCTCCCTGCGGGCCGACCCTCCCGACCAAGGCCTCGACGCGCACGTCGTCCGCCTTTAGACCCGCCAGATCCACTTCTGTCCGCAGGGCCACGGGCGACCCCGTAGAGACCGCCTCCGCGCCGATGCTGCAATCGGTGAAGCGCACAAGAGGCCAGGCTTCCGCCACAGTGGCGCTCCAGAGTATGCGCTCGCGGACCGCCTGGAAATGGCCTTCCGACAAGGCCTGAAACGCCCGGTGAGCAGGATCGTACAACTCGGTCCGATACTCCTCCACCATGCGCTGGCTGTTGAAATGCGCGCTCAGGTATCGGAGCGATTGCTTAAGGCGACGCATCCACTCTGCGGGGATTCCCTGATCGCGCTCGTAGTATACCGGTACGATCTCGTTCTCGAGCGCGGAATAGATTCCGGCCGCGTGCGCATCATCCCGATCCGGAGAATATGGCTCGCGGTTGCCGATGGCCCAACCTCCGGCAGCATCCTCGGCTTCGTCGAACCAGCCGTCCAGGATACTCATGTTCAGAGCGCCGTTGATGCCGGCTTTCATCCCGCTGGTACCGGAGGCTTCTTCTCCGCGCCGGGGGGTGTTCAGCCAAATGTCCACGCCGCCCACCAGCTCCCGGGCGACTTGAATACTGTAGTCCTCTACGAATACGACGCGGCCGGCCAGTTCCGGGTCGCGAGAGAACTGCACGATTTCGCGGATCAGCGATTTGCCCGGCACGTCCTGCGGATGGGCTTTGCCGGCGATGACCAACTGCACGGGACGGGTGGCGTGGCACAGGATCTTCTTCAGCCTCGCCAGATCCCGAAAAATCAACGTCGCGCGTTTGTAGGTCGCGAAGCGCCGCGCGAATCCAATGGTGAGCGCTTCCGGATCCAGGACATCCTGCAGACGATTTATTTCGGGTGTGGACGCGTTACGGCCCGTCGCGCTGGCCACTACGCTTTCACGCACAAAGGCGACCATGCGGCGTTTTCGGCGGCGGTGCGCCTCCCACAATTCAGAATCCGGAATGTCGGCGATCTGCTCCCACACTTTCGGCTCGGCATGGCCTTCGCGCCAATCCGGTTCCAGGTACTGATCGTAGAGCGCGGCAAAATCTCCATTGATCCAGGAAGGAAGATGGACCCCGTTGGTGACCGACGTGATTGGGATTTCCCACACCGGGAGTTTCGGCCACAATCCTTCGAACATCTCCTGCGACACGGTGCGGTGCAGCCGGCTGACGGCGTTGCGGTAGGCCGACGTCTTGAGCGCGGAGATGGCCATGGAGAATGTTTCCTGACCATCCTGCGGATTGCGCCGTCCTAACGCCATGAACTGATCGAAACCGATTCCGGCTTCGCGACAATACGCTTCGAAGTACTGGCGCATCAGGCCGGTATCGAACACGTCGATACCGGCGGGCACGGGGGTATGCGTGGTGAACACATTATTGGTTCGCGACGCTTCCAGCGCTTCTTCCAGGCTCAGCTTTTGTTCCGCCATCAGGACGCGGATTCGCTCGATGGCTTGAAAGGCTGCGTGACCTTCGTTCATGTGGAACACGGTGGGTTGCAACCCAAGGGCTCTTAGTACGCGCAGACCGCCGATGCCGAGTACGATTTCCTGGCAGATTCTTTTGTGGTGATCGCCGGCGTAGAGCTGGCCGGTGATGTCGCGATGGAACGGATCAGCGTTTTGTGGAATGTTGCTGTCCATCAAATACAACAGAACGCGTCCCACGACGATCCGCCAGACCTTCAGGAAGACCGTGGTTTCCCCGGCCAGCACATCCACGATCAGCTCAGTCCCATCCGGCCGCGTTACCGGCGTGATAGGCAGAGAGTAAAAGTCGTTGATGGGAGTTTTTTCCTGCTGCCATCCATCCGGATCGAGGGATTGCCGGAAGTATCCCCGCTGGTACAGCAATCCCAAGCCGACCAGCGGAAGGGTTGTATCGCTGGACGCCTTGAGATGATCTCCGGAAAGCACGCCCAAGCCGCCCGAGTAGATGTTCATGCAATCGAGCAGACCGTATTCCATCGAAAAATACGCGACCAGCATGTTCGATGCCGTGGTGTTTTGCGCCGCCATGTAAGCATCCAGGCTTTCGCAAGCGCGGTGATACAGGGCCAGGAAGCGGGGATCCCGAGCGGCTTTTTCGAGGGTCTCCTGGGGAACGCGGCCCAGCATAATCACGGGATTGTGGTTCGACGCTTTCCAGATGACGGGGTCCAGGCGGCGGAAGACAGCGCGTTGTGCGTGGTGCCAGCTCCACATCAGGTTCAGACCTAGTTCGAGCAGTCTGCTGAGCGCCGGAGGAAGGGCCGGCTTGACAAGGAATTCCTTAAGGGGGCGAATCTGAAAAGACATTCTTTCGTTGGAATAAAGAACCGACTAAAGAACTTGAGGATAGCAAACACCGCGTTTCGGGAGGGATTCGGGATATCCTGATCAGATGTTCGCAACCTTGCGTGGGGTGCCTGCACTGCTGTTGTGCGCCTGCTTGCTGGCTTCTTGCGGAAGCTCGAAAAAGCCCATCGTCGTTGGCTCAAAAGATGAAACCGAGCAGATGATCCTGGGGGAAATCGTGGCTCAACATCTGGAGCGCCGCTTGGGTCGACCGGTGGTGCGGCGCACCGGATTGGGCGGCACAGCCGTGGTCTATCAGGCCATCCTCTCGGGCGACATCGGCGTTTACCCGGAATACACCGGATTGATCGAAACCGAGATTCTGAAAGAGCCGGCGGACAAGAATCCGGAGATTGTATTCGCCCGCGTGAAGGGAGAGATGAAGCGGATCGCGACGCTCGACGTTCTGGATTCTCTGGGCTTCAATAATCCTTCCGCTATTGTGGTGGCGGCCAAGGGGACGGAGAAAATCGCCAACCTAAGCGACGCGGCTCGTGCCGAGACTCGCTGGAAACTAGGCATGACCTACGAGTTTCAATCCCGCGAGGACGCGCTGCGGGCGCTGGCTCCGTATCGGCTGCCTATGGGGTCGTCCCGCGTGATCGATTCGAAGCAGCTTTTTGCGGCGCTCGAAAAGGGCGACGTGAACATGATCGCCACACGAGCAACAGACGGCCATCTGATGTCGCCGGACTGGAAGGTTCTAGCCGACGATCAAAAGGTGTTTCCGTCCTACGAAGCTTGTCTGCTGGTCCGGCAAGACCTGGTTACGGCAGAGCCTATGCTGCGGCCAGCGCTGGCCGAGCTATCCCGCAAGTTCAACTTGGAAACCATGCGAAAACTCAACGCTCAGGTGGACATCGAGCACCAAAGCGTGGCTTCCGTCGCTGCCGATTTCCTGGCACAAGCCGGCTTGCGCTAGCCTCCAATCATTTTTGCCCCAGTAAACGTTTTACCCATGAAGCACGTTCTATCTGGCAGGGGAATGCTGGAAGCCGTACTCATGGGCGAGATCCCGCGCGAAACGACTGGGTCGCAGCATTCCATCAATTTTGCCCAGGTGGTGCGGCAACGCGAGGCCCAGGTCCTGCGGACGGCGTTCCGCATTCTCGGAAATTGGGCCGATGCCGAAGATGTCGCGCAGGAAGTATTCTTGCGGCTGCATAAGAACGGGCTGAAATTTGAGAACGAGGCGGCCATCGGCGGATGGCTGTACCGGGTCACGGTGAATTTGTGCGTGGATCGGACCCGTTCCGCACGGCCGGGGCAGGAGTTGACGGAGCTGGCCAGCCGGGATCGGTCGGCGGAAGCAACAGTGCTGCTGGAAGAAAAGAAGCAGCGGCTGATGGAGGCGCTCGGCATGCTGCCGGCCAAGGAGCGGGCTGCCGTGGTGCTGCGGGAAATCGAAGGATTGTCCACGGCGGAAGTTGCCGCGGCGTTGGGTTCGACTGAAGTGACGGTACGCAGTCAGATTTCGAAGGCGATGGTTAAGCTGCGCGGCATTTTGAATCGGGAGGACGTATGACCGAAGAAGAGATGCGTAGTTTGTTCCGCGAAATGCGCGATGAGCCGGTTCCGGCGGACTCGCTGGCGCGGGTACGCATGGGCGTGGAACGGAGGATCGGCAAGAAAAGCTGGTGGAAATTTGCCGTGCCGCTGGGTGTGGCCGGATGCATGGTGGCGGGATTCTTGTTGCTCAGGCCCGCGAAGGCGCCTATACCCATTGGGCAGCCCATTGAGCAGCCGAGCGCGCCCGAGACTGCTCAGATGATTCCACCGCCGGAGGTCCCCGCTCCGGTTGCGCAGACTGCCCCTCGGCCGAAACGTGTCCGGCGGTCCCAACGTGTGGAAGTTGTACCGGTGTCGATTCGTATTGAAACCCCGGATCCCGATGTGGTGATCCTGTTCGTGAATTAAGGAGCGAAGGAGGGAATGATATGCGCACATTGATGGCGATTCTTTTGGCAGCGAGTCTGCTTCAGGCTCAGGACAAACCCGCGGAAGTGGTAAAGCAGGAACCCCGGGAAGCCGCGATCATTCCGGTGAAGACGCTGACGGGCGATTCATTCGACCGTCTGGTGAGGCTGCTTGGAGTTTTCAACGCGCAGATGTCCGCTGATAAGAACTTGCGCACCATCATTGTCTATGCTCCTAAGGATGTGATTGCACAGGTTCGAAAAGTGGTGGATGAACTCGATCGGCCCGGTAGCGAAGCAGCCATTGGGCGCAACATCGACATGACCATGACGTTCTTGAAGTGTTCCGTCAAGCCTGCGTCTGGAGCCTCCACGCTCTCGCCTGATCTCGAACCAGTTGCGAGGCAACTGCGCGCCGCGACGCAGTACAAAGATATCGAAGTTTGGGATGTTGTGCCGCTGCGCCTCCAGGAGGGGAAAGTGACGGAGCAGTCACTCCGCCTGCCCGGTTCCACGCTTCCCGGCGGTGGGTTCCCTACCGCGAATATTCGCATTCATCCGGAATCCGTGACTCATAAGGATCAGGGACGTTTCGTCCGCTTCGAGCAGGTTAGGATCGGACTTCGAATACCAACGTCTACCGGCTTAAACCAGTTCCAGTACATGGATTTCGGCCTAACCACATCAGGCGATTTCATGGAAGGCCAGAAAACGGTGCTGGGCAAAGTATCCGGCATGGAAGACGACACTGCGATCTTCGTGGTGATTGCCCTGAAGGTACTGGACTAACTAGGCGACGGGTTGCGGCTCGGGCCGCACGCCTAATTGCCGCAGGCAGAGGTCGATCCACTGCTTGGTGAGCTTTTCCTGCACGCCGTTTTGCGATAGCCGCGTGCGCAGCGAAGCCCAGTCCACCTGATCCAGCTGCTGATCCTGATTGAAGCAGGAGAAGACTACCGTTTCTTCACCGGTCTTGGGATCTTTGTGGAGCTGCAGGCACTGTGCGCAGATCTCTTTCATCATGCACTGCATGGGCGAATTGATGCTGCCGATGGCTTTGTGATCGAGCTTCAGGAACGGCGCCAGCACGGTATGGCGCGCGCGCGCAATGGCGCCCATCATTCCATCGGATCCGATCACCACGAGGCGATCCACCGAGTGAAGCGTGAGCTCGGTTTCGGCTTCAAGCGCAGGTCCGGCTTCCGGATCGGGCTTAAGATCGCCGCGCCCGTACGCAAGAATCGCCTCGAGGATGTTTCCCACGAAGGCCTTGTCCTGCACGCGTCCCGGCGTGAAGCCCGGCGCTTCGTCGCAGCACCAGATGACGATGTCGGCGGCCTTCTCGATCTCTTCCACCTTGTAGCGATCGATGATTTTCTTGTATCCGGCGAAGTAAATAGTGCGCGACCCTTGCGCGCGAAGCTCCTGACCGATGGAGAACAATACGGCGTTGCCCAGTCCGCCGCCAATCAGCAGAACGGTTTCCTGCGCGGGCGTCTCCGTGGGCGTTCCCGTGGGACCCATCAGGATCATGGGCTCGCCCGGCTTGAGCAGGGCGCATAGATCCGACGATCCGCCCATTTCGAGCACGATGGTCGAAAGCAATCCCTCTTTGCGATCGACGGATGCGCCGGTGAGCGCCAAGCCTTCCATCCCCAGTACAGTTCCGTTCACGCGCGGAGCCAGGACTTCGTAATTCTGCAAACGATAGAACTGGCCGGGCTTGAACGCGCGCGCCGCGGTCGGCGCCTGAACGATCACTTCGACGATGTTGGGCGTCAGCCGGATCACTTCGCGCACCACCGCACGCAGCTCGTAATTCAGCTTTTTCAGAAGCTCGGCGGGCGCCGGACCGAATGGCGCGCGGCGGGCGAGAGTTCGCGATACGACCGGATAGCCCTGCTTGGCGCTAGCCATGGCCTTGACCACGTTCCCGGCGAACGAAGGATGCAAATCGCCGAAGAAGCTGATCGCGCGCAGATCTTTGCGGAGCGACATGAGCACGGCGGCTTTCTGCGGTTTCGCGACGCGCTCCGGCTTGACCGGGTTGCCTTCCTCGTCCACGGCCTGGAACCACTTGCCGTCGAGGAAGACGTTTTGCTGATCCTCGCGTCCGAGCACGGTGTTTGGCTGCGTTCCGGCTGCCACCAGGATCGAGCGGGCGGGCATGCGGACCTGCTCGCCTGACGCTGCTTTAAGATGCAGCGCGGCAGCGTGACCGTACTGGTCAAGCTCGACTTCTTGCGGCGTCAGCGATTCGGCGAAACGAATGCCTTCCTGCAGGGCCAACGCGACCTCTTCGTGGTTCAGCGTATAGCTGGGCGCATCGATCAACCTGCGCCGGTAGGCTATCGTGACGCCGCCCCAGGTATTGAGTAACGCGGCCAGCTTGGGGTTGCGGCCTTCCCGAGCCGCCAGGGCCCGCTCGGCGCGAATGGCGTACGCGTGCGCCAGAAACTCGCCGGCAGTTTCGGTTTCTTCCGGCGTCCAGCCCGCCTGTACTTCGCTAACTCCTTTTTCAGCTGCCAAAGTCTCGTAGCGCTCCAGGAATTTCTCGACTTGTACCGTGTAGTACGCCAGCGATTCGGTGGCCGTATCGATGGCAGTCAATCCGCCGCCGATGACAACGATCGGCAAACGCAATTGGAGGTTCGCGACGGAGTTGGTCTTGGCCGCTCCTGTGAGCTGAAGCGCCATCAGAAAATCGGATGCCTGCCGCACGCCGCGCGCCAGACCATTCTTCATGGGAATCACGGTCGGGCGTCCCGCACCGGCGCATAGAGCGACGTGATCGAACCCCAGTTCGAAAGAGCTGTCGATGGTCAGCGTGCCGCCGAAGCGTACGCCGCCGAACATGCTGAACTGCGCGCGCCGCTCCAGCAGTAATCGAATCAGCTTCAGGAAATTCTTGTTCCAGCGGACGGTGATCCCGTACTCGGCGACGCCGCCGAAGCCCGCCATCACGCGATCGTCCAGCGACTCGTAGAGGTCATTGACGTCGTGGATGGGACGGAAGGGCACGCGCTCGCCGCGGACGCTGACACCGGAGACCATCTCCTCCAGCGGCTCGATCTTCAGACCATCCACGCCCACGACGGTGTGGCCGTCGTTCATCAGATGATGAGACAGGGTGAAACCCGCCGGACCCAGGCCGACCACCAGCACCTTGTATCCGGTATCTTCCCGCGGATACGGGCGTGCGAAATTCAGCGGATTCCAGCGCGTGAGCAGGCTGTAAATTTCGAAGCCCCAGGGCAGTTCCAGAACATCTTTCAACGCACGTGTTTCCACCTGCGGGATATCCACGGGATCCTGCTTCTGGAAGATGCAGGACTTCATGCAGTCATTGCAGATGCGGTGACCCGTGCCGGCCGCCATCGGATTATCGACCGTGACAATCGCGAGTGCGCCGACCGTGTTGCCCTCCTGCTTGACTAAGTTCATCTCGGAGATCTTCTCGTCGAGCGGACAGCCCGCCAGCGTAATGCCGAACACGCTCGCTTTGAAAGAGCCGTCTTTCTCCTTCAAACCCGTCGAGCAACTGTCCTTGCCCTGGTTGTGGCACTTGATGCAGTAATTGGCCTGATCGAGCGCTCCATTCAGATTCATTCCCGCGTCAGTGAGTTTGAATCCCTCGCGATGCCGCCAGTGGTGCTCGGGAAGCTGCAGGTGCGCGACGCCGTTGGCCTGGAGCGTTTCCACAGGGATCAGGTTCGTCATCTCCAGCTTGTGCGGAACGCGGAATAACACGCCGTGATGGTATTTTTCGATTCCTGCTGGCGAAAGCGCGGCCCACGCCGCGTATTGCGCCGCCAGCTTCAATTGCGATTCATGTTCGGACTCGGCATCCAGCCAGCGGGAGACATGTTCCACGTAGCTCGCTTCGGTTAACGGCTCGTTAAAGAGCGCTTCGAGTTCCGCGGCCACAGCCAGTCCGTTGATCGCGCTGGCCTGGTCCTTGGAGACGCCGCTGATGGCTTTCTTTTGGACGAATCTGCGCTTCAACGCGTAAATGGGAGCCAGGCTATGGTGCTTGGTCTGGAGCGTGCGCAGCGCGCCGGAGATCCCGAACAGCTCGCCGATAAAGTCCTCTACGTGCGGGGCGATTTCAACGATCAGATCCGACTGCTGTTTGCGATCCAGCGAACTCGGGTTTTCACGAACGGCCACCAAGCGTTGTAAGAGCGGGGCATTCACGGCCTGAAGATGCTGGCGGAACTTGGCGTCCAGGCGCACCAATCCTTCGCGCCGGTAGAGGTCTTCAAACGAGAGTCCAAACTTAAGATCGAGCTGAGTAGAACTGGTATGCATCAGTAGGGCTGGCCCGGAAATCCAGGCCGGGTTTAACGAGCCGGAAAGGGAGCTAGTAAGTCCATCATATCAACTGGGCCAGGCCGGGCCCCGCCGGTTCAGGTACCTGAAGAAATATTTAATTTTGGGAACAAACAAAGGGGGCAAGTCGTCCGTCTATATAACAACGCAGCACGCCTCCGCGCGGGTTCCTTGCCCCCCAACACAAGCCTTCCCGCGCGGGGGCCTCCAAATCCTAACGATCAAGTATACACTCGGTTCCGGAAACGGTCACTTGGGACAGTGTCCGGAGGCGAACAGGAGGGTTAGGTCTTGAATTCTACCACTCGCGCGACCTTCAGGGCCCGGTTCTCGAGGAGCTGCTGAAGCACGGTTTCGGGAACAACGCTATCCGTCTCGACAACCGCCAGCGCTTCCGTGGCCTGGCGGCCTAAAGAGAAGTTCGCGATGTTGATATTGTTCTTGCCCAGGACTGAGCCGATCCACCCGATGACTCCGGGTACGTCCTCATTCTTGAAGTACAGCAGGTGGCCCGCCAGGGA
>Ga0207674_10002055_pt1 | contig 25558 bp, 20 predicted proteins | sample KBSCornC72_FD_184303 | JGI IMG/M metagenome (GOLD analysis project Ga0207674, IMG submission 184303) | Corn rhizosphere microbial communities from Kellogg Biological Station, Michigan, USA - KBS Corn C7-2 (SPAdes) (version 2) | ecosystem: Host-associated > Plants > Roots > Rhizosphere > Soil ...
ATGGTGGCATTTGTGTTCTATGCGGTATTTTTGAGCCTTACCGGCGCCCCCTATGCAGTGCTGCTGGCGGGCGTCGCCGGGATCCTGGAGTTTATCCCTGCAGTGGGGCCGTTCATCGCCATGGTGATCATCGGAGCGGTGGGCTTGTTCAGCGGATATACGCACTGGCTCCTGCTGCTGATTTTCCTGGTGGTTTACCGGGTGGCGCAGGATTACATCCTGCAGCCGCTGCTGCTCAGCTCCGGCATGCGCATCCATCCGTTGCTGATCATATTCGGCATTCTCGCGGGCGGAGAGTTGGGCGGCATTCCCGGAATCTTCTTTTCCATTCCGTTGATCGCGGCTCTGCGCCTCATTTTCCTGCGATTATGGAAGCAGGACCTCCACGACCGCATTGATGCCACCTGAAGAGCTACAACCCACCGTGACTTTGCCGCAACTGCCGCCGCCTGCGTCCCAGCCCGGTGGCGAGGGCAAGAAGAAGTTGGGCGTCATCGGAACCGTCGGAGCACTACTGCTCAAGTTCAAGACCCTGGGATTGGTAATCCTCACGAAGGGCAAGCTGGTGCTGCTGGGTTTGACCAAACTCAACACTCTGCTTTCCATGCTGGTTTCGATCGGATTGTATTGGGCGCTGTACGGCTGGAAATTTGGACTGGGCTTCGTGCTCTCGATCTACGTTCACGAGATGGGACACGTGATAGCGCTGGCGCGCTACGGCATCCCGGCCAGCCCGCCGATGTTCATCCCCGGCTTCGGCGCTTTCGTGCGGCTGAAGGCGTACCCGGCTTCACCTGCCGAAGACGCCCGCGTGGGGCTCGCCGGTCCCCTCTGGGGACTAGGGGCGGCGCTCCTCTGCATGGGGATAGGTGGGATCACAGGCTCCGGTTTATTCTCCGCGCTGGCGAAAGTAGGCGCGTGGATCAATGTGTTCAACCTGATTCCGGTGTGGCAGCTCGACGGCAGCCGTGGTTTTCGCGCGTTGACGCGGCACCACCGCATCCTGATTGCTGCATTATCCGGACTCTTATGGTTCTGGACTTCGGAAACCATGCTGCTGATCGTCGCGCTGGTAGCCGTATGGCGCTGCTTCACCCAGGACGCGCCGGAGAAGCCTGATAACGTGGTCTTCTTCCAGTTCGCCGGCCTGCTGGCTGCGCTATCCGGGGTTTACTATTTCACAAAATAACTGACCGCCGCGCTCCCTCTAATGATCAGTCCAGCGAAAACACATCGAGCGCGGCAGCCGATATGACCCCGCGCCCGAATAAAGAGACTAGAGTGAGTATGACGCTAGGCGGCGTTGACCATCAGGTCGTCGAAGCTCTCCGAGCCGTCCGCCTGATTGCGGTCCGCGGTTTCCTGGCATTGGATGCAGAATGGCGTCCATGGCACGGCAGCCAAACGCTTGGAGCTGATATCTTCTTCGCAATGCAGACACACCCCGAAGGTGCCTTCGTCGATGCGGCGGAGGGCGCCGCGCACGTTGCGCAACAATTGCGATTCGCGATCCAGATTGCGAATCGCCAACTCGCGCTCCGCGGCATGCTGCACTTCGTCCAGAGCGTCCGGGCTCTTTTCGATGGCGATGCCTTCACGATTGCGCACGAACAACTCCAGTTCCGCCTGCCTCGCCTGCAGTATTTCTTTGAATTTTTTTAATTCGTTCTTTGTCATTTTTGCTTCTCCTGTCTCTCGTCTCTTTTGTGTTTGTCCTTATGTCCCGTCTCGTTTTTTCTCTCGGCGTCCACCCGTCAATGGCATTAGACGCAGAGCTTACCAAAAAGGTTCATTCAATGCTATCCACTTCAAGGGGATTGCCCGGCGCGAGAGCGCGGGCTAAAAAAGGACCGGGGCACCTTTGCCCGGCTACCTCTTGCTAACTTTGAAATAGAGTAACACATGACTGCCCAACCTTGCAAGCAATTGCAATGCCATATCGTAGCTTTCGAATAATCCCGTCTCGACAGCCGAGGCTAACCCCGACATACGATTCTCAGTTATCGGCTCCAGACCGACAAACCATTACGCCTATGTTGGATTCGCGGATCCATCGACTGTATTCCCAGTTGGCCTCCAAAATGCCGGAAACCAATATCTTACGGAGGACCTCATACCCGCTACCGCCAAATGGGTTGTTCCAACCGGTAAAAACTCTCATATCCTGTGGCTCCTTTCGCACAGAATGCTAGCACAACGGTCCTAGGCGCATTGAAGCAGATAGTCCGCGTCCGGCACCCTTCGGAAAGCCATCCTAGCATCCGGGCAGGCACACCGAATCAACATACACCATATAAGTTTCAATATGTTGTCACATCCCAGCGGAGCATGAATTTATTTCCTGGACGAGATAGATTTGTGCACCCGTTCAGATCCCAACGGATTGTGATTGCATTTACGGCTCAAAAACGGCAGCAAAGGTGGCATGGTGTTTCGTTGTGTCCCACGGGCGTGTCAAAGCTCTACAGGCGCATGTACCCATGACTGTGTAAGACTCTTTGTATCAATACCATAGAGTGGTGCTAGCCGTGCTCCCTGGGACGCTGGCCAAACAGCTTATGCGGGTCGTCGCTATCTTTGTGTTTCTTGCCTCGGTCGGGAGTCCGGCAAGAGCCACGATTCTTCAACGCTTGACGCTCGAGGAGCTGGTCCAAAAGTCGACTTCGATCGTCCGCGCGAGGGTCATCGGTTCGAGGGCCGTGGTCCGTGGCGGCGATGTTTTCACGCTATATGATTTTGAGACGCTGGAAACCTGGAAGTCCGCCGCTGTGGCCCGCCAGGTGGCGGTCCCGGGAGGAGTTGCGGGAGGAATGCGGCAAGTAGTGGCGGGGGCTCCCACACTGCGCACAGGCCGGGACTACATCTTGTTTCTGTGGACCAGCCGCTCCGGTCTGACGCAATTGACAGGCATGTCGCAGGGCTTATTCAGTGTCGAGCGCACAACCCCTGGTGACGTTCGAGCGTCACGTCCGGCGGCCGGCGAGCTGATGTTGGATGCAGCGGGCAGTGCCGTTCGGGACGAGGCTCTGTCTATGTCTTTGAGGGAGTTAAAGACTGAGGTATCCAAAGCTATAGGCGTAGCTGTGACGGCTGGAGCGACGGGAACTCTAGCTCCGCGGGCGGGTAAGTGATGCGAACCGCGCGGCGCGCCTTTCTTCTAGCGGTGGCGCTCACCGCCATGTCCCCGCTGCTATCGGCGTATTACTACTACGTCTTCTTTGCCAGCGGCACTGGTCCTTATACACCAGTGGCGGCCCATTTCGACCTGAATGCAATTAAGGACAACACGATTCAATACTTTATTTCAGATCAGGCGCCTGGACCGCTGATGCCCGGCGATAACCTGACCGCGGTCTATAGCCAGATCCGGCAGGCGGCGGAAGTGTGGAATGGCGTGGCGAGTTCGTCGCTTCGGCTGCACTTCGGTGGAACCCGGAACATTGCCACTCCGCAGACCGTGCCCGGGATCGATGTCGTCTTCGATGACAACCTGCCGCCGGGAATCGTCGCTCAGACGACGCTCACCTTCCCGTCGGACCTCACCTTCCTGAGCGCGAAGGGCACAACTTTCGTGCCGATTCTGCGCTCGAAACTGCAACTGCGCAAGGATCTGACGGCGTCGGGCTATCAACAATCCAGCTATACCGACGCGTTTTTCATGACCCTGGTGCACGAGTTCGGGCACACGTTAGGTTTGCAGCATACTTTCACTTCGGCTACCATGTCGACGGCCATTACACGGGCGACCACGCGAGGCGCGCCGCTCGCGGCCGACGACGTGAGCGGGATTTCGCTGCTTTATCCGGCAGGCGGATACGCGAGCTCGACCGGCAGCATCACGGGCCAAGTGACCGTGGCGGCCAGCGGCGCAGGCGTCAATCTGGCCAGTGTGGTGGCGCTTTCAACTAGCGGCGTGGCGGTCAGCGGCATGACGCGGCCGGATGGAACCTACCAGATCGACGGCATTCCTCCGGGCCAATACTACGTTTACGTCCATCCACTGCCGCCGCCTCAATCCGGAGAAGGGACCCCGGCCAATATCGTGCCCCCGGCGGATCCGCAGAAAGATAGTTTCGCGGCCAACACGGGCTTTGTCACTCAGTTCTTTCCCGGCACACAGGATTGGACTCAGGCGGTTCCGGCCGGGGTGGCCGCCGCGAGCGTGGTGCAGAATGTCAACTTCGCGGTGACGGCGAGCGGCGGGCCTGCGGTTTACGCCATGGAGACCTACGGCTATCCGCAGGGAGTGGCGGTTCCAGCGCCGCCGTTTGTCCCGCATACCCGCAACGGGCTGGTATTTTACGCCACTGGAGCGACGGTTAACAATCAATCCGCGATGGCCCAGGGGCTCACCGCGAGCATCATCGGCTCGGCGGCCAGTATTGAGCCGGGAAGCCTGCAATATTTCGCAAGCGGATTCTTGCTGGCTTGGGTGGATACGGCTGACCTCAAAGCTGCAACGCCGGTGGCTCTCGCAGTGAGGCTGAACGGAGACCTGTATGTTCTGCCTGCGGCATTCACCGTAGTTCCCGGCAGCGCGCCTTCCATCACCACAGTGACTCCCCCATCCAACGGGTCCTCGGAGGCAATCAACATCGCCGGCGCCAATTTGACGGTCAACACGAGAATTTTGCTGGACGGTGTTCCGGCGCAAGTATTGGCGGCCAGGGACGACGGCTCGCTCGACATCGTCGAGCCTCCGGCCTTGAGCGGGATGCAAGCTACGGTGGAGGCGGTCAATCCCGATGGGCAGACCTCATTGCAGTCGCTGGGCGCCGCTCCCGCGCCGCTGTTCACATATCCGCAGTCGAATGCGCCGCAGATCTACCAGACTCCCAATACAGTGACTGCCGGAACGGACACCTTAATGGTGATTAGCGGTGTTGATACGCATTTCGCCGATGGGCGAACGGCGATTGGATTCGGTTCGAGCGATATCTCTGTGCGGGGAGCCTGGGTGGTGGGTCCGCGGATGGTAATTCTGAATCTGAGCGTGGACCCGGCGGCGCAGCCCGGCACCACATACGTCACGGTGGCCACGGGTCTCGAGATTGTCACCGCCCCCAATCTGCTGAACATTACGGCGGCCGATCCCAAGCAGATCAGCCTGCGCGTGCCTGTACTCAATGCCGTGACCGGACTGGCGGGCATTCCAGCCGGAGGTATCGCACGGATCGCGACCCGAGGCTTGCCGGCGGATCTGACCGGCTGGACGCTTACCGTGGGACCGCTACCCGCGGCTTTCACAGCGGACGCTAACGGCGTGTTGACGGTTCGGGTTCCCAATGGCCTGGGAATCGGCGCACAGCCGGTGCAGTTGACCGCGCCCCCGAATTCAACGGTGCCCGCGATTCCGGCTGTGATCCTGCAACTGGACCCCGCGCCTCCGCTGATTCTGTGGGCTGTGGATACGCCGGTCGCGGATGGCGGCCCGGTTCTGGTCAGCGCCTCGAATCCGGCTCCGCTCGGCGCGACTGTGACCGTGATGGTCTACGGGCTTTCGTCGCCCAGCGGGGTTTTGCCCGGCGCGGGCGCGGTGTGGATGAATATCGGGGGCGCAATTTTTCCGGTGACTGCCGTAACGCGCGTGCCCGCCGATCCCAACGCCCCCGCCCCGCCGCCGGATCTGGCCTATGTCAGCTTCGTGGTTCCCACCAGGCTGATTCTGGATCCTGCCATAGGCAACCCAAGCGTCCCAGTGATGGTTGGAACCAGCACTCGCTTGTCGGGGGCTTTTTCGTTATTCATAGCGCCGCCCCTGCCACCACCCCCGCCCGCGATTACGACTACGATCTTGGCGCACTGACGCGCAACTGAAGGCCGAAGGCCCGGTTGACTCCACTGATTCGTCAGCGTTATGGTCCAGTGCCCAGCCTGGCCCGACGCGGCGAGCGCGAACTTTTCCGTAGCCGCTGTTTTCCCCGCCGAAGGTTGGCAAGCGTCTACCTTCCGGGTTGCCGAGATCCATCCGGAATCCAGGCCAGGGCTGACCCACCGATCTCTGAAGAACAAGTTAGAATCTTGGCTATGCACCGCCTGCTGATCGCCGCCGCTCTGCTCACAACTCTCGCCGCCGAGACGCCCGCGCCTCGGAAAATCGCGGTCTCCCGCACGTTCGGCAACGCAGGCCAGGTCGGACTGTTCATTGCAGCTTCCGATGGCAGCGATGAACGCCCCCTGCTCTCGTCGCCGGATACCGACTACGATCCGGTTTGGGCTCCCGACGGGTCATCGATTGTTTTCACGTCCGATCGGGCCGGGTCGGCGGATCTCTATCGCGTGAAACCGGATGGCAGCGGGCTCGAGCGGCTGACAACGGACCCGGCATACGATGATCAGGCGGCCTTTTCTCCGGACGCCAAACAGTTGGTATTCGTGAGCACTCGTCGCGGCGGACGATCGGTTCTTTGGACCATGGATCTGTCCACGCGGAGCGCGAAAGCCTTGACCTCAGGATCCGTCGGCGACTTTCGGCCCTCATGGTCTCCGGACGGAAAATGGATCGCGTTCTCGTCCGTCCGCGGCAATGCGATGCCGTTTAGTCACGGACGGTGGGAGCGTCTTCAGCTAGCGGACATTTACATCATTCGCCCCGACGGCTCCGGGCTGAAGAAAATCACAGAGAGCGGCGGAAACTTCTGCGGCAGCCCGAAATGGATGAGAGACAGCCGACACCTGCTGGCCTATTGCATGACGGCGGAACAGACGTTGGCGAATCGCCTGGCGAACCCCGATCCCGGAAACGACACGCGGCTGGTGTCGATCGACGCCACCACCGGCGTTTCCACCGATCTGGCCGCTACCCCCGGCGTGAAAATGAACCCGTCCCCGCTTCCCGGAAACGAAGTGGGCTACGTCCGCAAGGATAAGACCGATCCTGGCGGCGGCATCTATTACACCAGTGGCAAGCGGGGGCCGCGGGGCGACATACGGACCGCCTCCTGGTCCCCCGACGGCAAGCGGGTCGTCTTTCACAAGCGTCTTACGGTGACCATGCCCGCACTCCGCAAAACATTTAGCCGCAACCCGAACTATGAGTTGAGCCTCACCGGCACGTACCTGCCGGCCTTCAGTCCCTCCGGCGACCGATTCGTCACCAATAGTCGCCCCTCGCCCAATCCGTTTGGCGCAAGCCTGTTTGTGACGGAGACCGCAACGGGACAAGCTAGAGTCGTCCATGAGGAGAAGAACCGCAATGTGCTCGCGGCAGAATGGTCGCCCCGAGGCGACAAGATCATCTTCAGCATCGGCGCGTTTGGCGCGTTCTTCAATAGCTTCCACGAAGTGTTTGTGAAGCCCGCGGACCGCGTGGAGGGCGGAGCGCAAGTCGCTATCATCAACCCGGACGGAACCGGCTTTGAGGAACTGACCAGCGGGAGCGGCAACAACGCGTTCCCTTCGTTCGCCCCCGATGGCAAGCGCTTTGTCTTCCGGACCTTCGAAGCGGACCGCTACGGTTTGCGCATTATGGATCTCCAGACGAAGACTGTCGCGACGTTGACCACTGAGTATGATAATTTCCCGCTGTGGTCGCCGCGCGGCGATTTGATTATGTTCTCGCGACTGATCGATGGCGCGTACGAGATCTATACCATCAAGCCGGATGGAAGCTCCCTCAAGCGGCTCACATTCACGCATGGTAACGATGCGCACATGGCATGGTCGCCAGACGGAGAGTACATCGCGTTTGCCAGCTCAAGGATGGGATTCAAGGATGAGGTCCTGTACACGGATGCGCCGCAGCCGTACGGGGAACTGTTTGTCATGCGGTACGACGGCACGAGCATTCAACAACTCACCGACAACCAATGGGAAGACGGCACTCCCGCGTGGCAGCCTATAGTAGCCCGGATACGCACCGAATAATCAGATGGGCCGCGGCAGGCGACTCAATTGCGCACGGCTGGTCAGCTCGGAAGTTATTCACTTGCGCAAAAAACTCGCCAATGCGTTTTGCTATCAGCCCACGGCCGACGGGCGAACTTCGGATTGATGACGGACATCGATTCCCTTCACCAGGAACAGCACGTCTTCGGCGATGTTGGTGGAGTGGTCGGCGATGCGCTCCAGGTTGCGGATCACCACCATGAGGTTGAGGGCCTGCTGAATGTTGGTGGGGTCCTTCTCCATGAAGCTGGTGAGCTCGTGATAGCAGGCGGTGCGCAAGCTATCGACGGCGTCATCCGATGCCAGCACGCTGCGGGCGAGGTCCGCGTCGCGATGAACAAAAGCGTCCAGCGCCTTCCGCACCATGGACTGCACCAGGCCGGCGATGTGCGGGATATCGATCATGGGCGTGATGATGGGGCCTTCCATCAGCGATAGCGCGCGCTCGGCAATGCTGACCGCCAGGTCGCCCATGCGTTCGAGGTCGGTGTTGATCTTGAGCGCGGCGACGATCAGGCGCAAGTCGGCCGCCATCGGCTGATGCAAGGCCAGCAGGTTAATGGCGAACTCGTCAATCTCGATCTCGATGGCGTTGATGCGCGTTTCCGTGCGAAAAACTTCTTCGGCGGCGGTGCGGTCCTTCTGCGTGACGGCGCTGATGCTGCGCTGGATGGAGGACTCCACGATCGCGCTCATCTCGAGCAGCTTGGTTTTGAGTTGTTCTAATTCTTCGACGAAGTGCCGCACTATAGACTCCGATGCTTACCCGAAACGGCCGGTTACGTAATCTTCGGTCTCTTTTCTCGCCGGATTTTTGAAGATGACCGTGGTGCTGTCGAATTCGATCAAACGGCCCAGCAGGAAGAAGCCGGTATAATCCGCCACGCGCGCGGCCTGCTGCATATTGTGGGTGACGATCACAATCGTGCAACTGCTCTTGAGCTGGAAGATCAGGTCCTCAATCTTGGCGGTGGCGATCGGATCCAGGGCCGAGCAGGGTTCGTCAAGCAGGAGCACTTCCGGGTCGACCGCCAGCGCCCGGGCAATGCACAGGCGCTGCTGCTGGCCGCCGGAGAGTCCGTAAGCGGATTGGTTCAGCTTGTCTTTGACTTCATCCCACAGCGCGGCGCGGCGCAGGCTGTGCTCCACCTTTTCGCGCAGCGTCGCGCGGGTAGCCAAGCCATTGATGCGCAGCCCATAAGCCACATTGTCAAAGATCGACTTAGGGAACGGATTGGACTTCTGAAAAACCATCCCCACGCGGCGGCGCACCTCGGAAACTTCGAGCCGGGAAATGTTTTCGCCGTCGAGGCAGATTTCGCCTTCGACACGCGTCTTCTTGACGGTTTCATTCATCCGATTCAAGGTTCGCAAGAAGGTCGATTTGCCGCAGCCGGATGGGCCGATGAAAGCCGTTACCTGGTTGCCGTAAATCTTCATGGTGATGCCATCCAGCGCCTGGAAGTCACCGTAATAAAAACTCAGATGATCGGTGCTGAGCTTGGACGCGGCGTCTGCGGCCGGCCGGCTGTCATCTGCCATCGGCATCTGGAGAGTGCGAGTTCCCCTGGTCATATCGGGAGAGGGTTGCGGGTTAGGGGCGTGCATGGGGGTCACCTTGGCACGGGTCCTTTCTTGGAAAGAATAATACGCGCGATGATGTTCACGGTAAGCACCAGAGCCAGCAGAACGAATCCGGCGGACCAAGCCTGCTGGTGCCAGTCTTCGTAGGGCGCAATCGCATACGTAAAGATCATCACCGGCAATGCGGCGGTGGGTTGCTCCCAGCCGGGACTCCAAAACCGGTTGCTGAAGCTGGTGAAAAGCAGCGGCGCGGTTTCCCCCGCCACGCGCGCCAGATCCAGCATGATTCCGGTCAAGATTCCGTGCTTGGCGGCCGGGATCACTACCGTGAGTATGGTCTTCGCTTTGGATGCTCCGAGCGCCATGGCGCCTTCGCGCAGAGACGTGGGAACCGCGCGCAAGAATTCCTCAGTGCTGCGCACGGCGATGGGAATCATCATGACTCCCAATGCCAAGCCGCCCGCCAGCGTGGAAAAATGCTTCTGCGGGAGCACAATCACAGTGTATGCGAAGATGCCAATGACGATCGAGGGCACGCCGTTCAGCAGGTCGGTGGTGTAGCGAACGAAAAACGAAAATGCGCTGCCGCCAAACTCGGCCAGATAGACGCCGCCCAAGAATCCAATGGGCACGCCGAACAGGGAAGCCAGCAGCAGAAGTTTCGCGCTGCCCACAATGGCGTTCGCCATTCCGCCCCCGGTTTCGCCCACCGGCGTCGGCAGCTTGGTAAAGAAGTTCCAATTCAGGCTGGCGGCGCCGTGGATCGCGAGATAACCCAGAATAAAAAAGAGAATGCCGGACGCGATCAGAGTGCATAGTCCGGTCAGGCTGAGCATCACCCAGTTCACCGTCTTGCGGCGTATCAGATGCAGCGTCATCGGGCCGATCCTTGGCTGGTAGTGCTCACCACCAACAGTCGCGCGACGGCGTTGATCAAGATGGTCAGCCCGAACAAGACCAGGCCCAACTCGATGAGCGCACCGGTATAAAGGTCACCCGTGGCTTCCGTGAACTCGTTGGCGATCACGGCCGCGATCGAGTATCCGGGCGCAAAAAGAGATGCTTTAATCTTGGGATCGTTACCGATCACCATAGTGACCGCCATGGTCTCGCCGAGCGCGCGCGCCAGCGCCAGAAAGATCGAGCCCATGATGCCTTTCCTCGCGTAGGGCACCACTACATCCCAGGTGGTTTCCCAGCGGGTAGCGCCCAGCGCCAGCGCCGCCTCGCGCTGATCGCCCGGCACCGACAGGATGATTTCACGCGAGATGGAAATTATGAACGGCACAATCATGATCGCCAGCACCACTCCGGCGGAAAACACACTGACGCCGTAAAAAGGTCCCTGGAACAGGGGCGTCCAGCCCAGAACCGCCCGTATCGAGGGCTCGACCGTACGCAGAATGGGGATCAAAACGAAGACACCCAGCAGCCCGATGATCACGCTGGGCACGGCAGCCAGCAGCTCAATCAGAAACGTGAGTGCGTCCGAAATGCGCGGCGGCGCGAGTTCCGCCAGGAAGATCGCCGCGCCGACTCCCAGCGGAATGGCCAGCAGCAGCGACAACGCGGCAGTGACCGTGGTCCCGTAGATGAACGGCAGCGCCCCGAACTCGCCAGCCACCGGGTCCCAGGTCGAGGTGAACAGGAACTTCCATCCGAATTTGTTGCGCGACAATACTGAATTCGTATACAGTTCGAACACCAGCCACGCCGTGATTAGAAGAACCACTACTGCGGCGCCAAACGTGATCAGATGAGCGATCTGGTCTCCGCTGCGGAGGCGCTGCACAAATGAAGGCGCCGGTCGCGATGGACCGGCGCTGGCGACAGTGGTGGAAGTGGCGGCCATACGGGGGCGGCTATTGAATCTTGGCGATGGCTTTCTGCTCTTTCGCGATGACGGTCTTGGGAAGCGGGGCGTAGGCCAGAGCCTCGGTCATTTTCTGACCATCAGACAGCATCCAAACCAGGAAATCCTTGATGGCCTTTTTCTTGTTCGCGTCGGCGATCTTTTCCGGGATCAGCAGCCACGTGAAGCTCGAAATCGGATAGGCGTCCTTGCCGGGGGCGTTGGTGATGGAAACGCGAAAATCATCCGGCATCTCTTTGGAACTCGCGGCGGCCGCGGTCACCCCCGCCAAACTTGCCTGGACGAAGTTTCCACCTAGGTTCTTCACTTTGCCGGTCTTCATTTTGTTCTGCACGGCGTAAATCAACTCCACATAGCCAATGGAGTTGGGCGTCTGCTGGACCTGGCCCGATACGCCCTCATTGCCTTTGCCGCCCAGTCCGACCGGCCAATTAACAGAGGTTCCACGGCCGACTTTCGTTTCCCACTCCTTGCTGACCTTGGACAGATAGTCGGTCCAGATATAAGTCGTACCGCTGCCGTCGGAACGGTGGACCACGATGATATCCGTGGCCGGCAATTTGGCCCCGGGGTTGGCTTTCATCAGTTCCGGGTCGTTCCATTTGGTGATCTTTCCCAGGAAGATTCCCGCCAGAGCTTCCGGCGTGAAGTTGAGGTCCGTGTTGACTCCGGCGACGTTATAGACCGGGACGTCGGCGCCCATCACGGTCGGGAAGTGCAGGATTCCAAAACCCCGTTTGTTACGGAACTCCTGAAGCTGTTTGTCATTCATGGGGCCGTCGCTGGCCCCGAAATCCACCGTCCCCTGAGTGGCCTGGTTGATACCACCGCCGGAACCGATGGACTGATAGTTGAACTGAAGATTAGGGAACTTCTTATGGTACTCGTCAAACCACTTTGAATACATGGGATAAGGGAACGTGGCGCCAGCCGCGTTAATTAGAATCTTCTGCGCAGAGGCCACCCCGGTGGCGAGGGCAGCGAACAGGGCCGCCTGAATCACAATTCGCTTGGTCATTCTTCACTCCTATTTAATCAATTGTTTATTACAAAACGATTACACGTTTGGGGCCATTCACTGTACAGAGGCACAGTGGTCCGAATAATCATAGAGTTAGAGCGGTCAGAAGGTAGGCATGCCTCCCGGCAAGGTGTACCGGATATTGAAGTAAATAGTGTTATCGTGGGCCGATTTCGGAGCCCCCGCGGCCACGTACCAGGGACTACGCATCAGATATTCATACTGGCCCATCACGTTGATGGCGCCATAGCGGGGGCTTGCCCACATGGTTTGGTTGAACCCAAACGTAAGCTCATTGATCGCGCGGTTCTGGTTGTTGCCGGACCCGGTGTAACCATACCCGACCGGCTTACCGTTAGTGTCGATGGCGACATTACGGCCGATGTAAATCCCGCCGTAATAGGCATAGAGGAGGGTGTTCTTAACTTTCGCTTCGAAACCGTCAACCGTGCTATCGGCCCTCACGGTGCTAAGCGAGCCGTCGGCGCGAACAACCAGGTCCGGCGCCTGTCCAAACAGATAACGGCCGCCGCCATTGCTCAGGAAGTTGGTCGACATCAAACGGAAGTTCTTGGTGAGCGCGACATTGAAACCGACTTCTACTCCGCCGCCAGCTTTAGTGTGCGAGGGGAAGGGGGCGGCGAGACCGACTGTCTTGAAGTTGGATTCGAGGCCGGCGACTTCGAAGTGTACGCGCGAAAAATCCAAGGCGACCTTTGCGATGAAGTCCGGCGTGTGGGCGGGTTGGCCCAGATAACCGGCCAAAGTGATGTTCTGAGCGCCATCGAGTTGGGTTGAGATCAGCGACGAAAGACTGGTGGGCAGCGTAATGGGAGACCCGCCCGCGGAACCGCCGATGTACTGATCGGCTTGTTCCACAGCGAAGCCGAAAGTCACATGCTTGTTGGGGTGGACCAGAACACGCAGGCCGGGCTGGCGCGTCCATGTGAGGCCTGCGATGTAATTGATGTCGATGACCTGGGTGTAGAACAGGTCGCCCGGCAAAGCGGAAATGCCGTTCCGGTTGGGGGTAAGCATGGTCCAACTCTGGCCCGCCAGGAACTCGACCTTGCCTTTGTGCGCGTTCACCCAATACAAGCGAAGCCGCGGAACAATAGCGCCGTTCGAAGTCGCAAGGTTTGTCGCTCCGCTGGTGCCGTTGAAATCGAACTCGTTGTATCCGATGAAATGGGTGCCCTTCCAGTCGCCATCGACCCGGAAACCGAGGCGCGAGTTCTGCTGGCTGAAATGCAGTTCGGAGAGGTTACCGTTGGGCACATTGTTAAAAGGAATGCTGCCGAAGTTGGAGCCCATGCTCGAGGCAGCGTTCTTGTCGCGCCAGAAAGGTGTAAGATCCATGAATCCGATGGGGACGATGCAGACGTTGCCAATTCGAAGGAACGTAGGAATGGTTCTATCCGGATCCGCCTCGCAGGGATTCTTGGTTGACGAACTGGCGGCGGCGGGGGCATTTGGGGGCAAAGCTGCCGCTGGAAGTGCGAGCGCGGCAGGCGGATGCGGCAAGATCGCAGTGGCGCTGGCTACCTGGCCTAAATTGCGGAAGGTGCCCACCGGGGTGGGATCCACGGGAGGTATGACGGAGGAACCGGCAGAGGCGGAGACATTGCTGCCGCTCTCATTCTTCTGCAACTTCCCCAAGGCCAGGCGGAGTTCATTGATCTGCCGCTGTTGATCCGCCAGCAGCTGTTTTAACTGCTCGATTTCCGATACGGGCGGGGCTGCTACTGCCGTGGTTGCCGCGGCAGGCTCCGCCACTGCATTGATCGGGTTGTCGGCCGCCGAAAGCGGCAAAATCGCGCATAAAAGACAGGAAAACAGGAGTCTTCCCGCGCGCTGGTTCATTCGTCTCATCCGTTTGCTCCTGATTGAAATGGAATCGCCCCGTTCAATCTCAGCGCGCCGGTCTCCAACGGATCGCACAGCTTACAAAAATCAGACTCGTTTGACTAAAGGTTATGTGGCGAGAATGATTTCGTAATTAAAGAACGGTTACAATCACGTTACGAAGTCTAAGCCTTAATCGCCGCCTCAGCCGCTTCGAGTGAATCGAAGCAGGGAAGCAAGCCATCGACGTGAGTCACGGCGAACAACGTCTTGATCCGCTCGCTGATTCCCGTGATCCCAAACGCCCGCTGATTTCTCTGACACGAAGTATAGGCGCTTACGACGCAGCCCAGCCCGGCTGAATCCATGTATGCGACGTGCGAAAGGTCCACAATGATCGGTTTGGCGGTTTCTTCGCGCACCATCTGCTGGAAATCGAAGAGTGTCTGGATGGTCAGAGGGCCAAACAGCTTGAGGATTTTGGCGCCCGAAGCGCCATGGACTGCCGCGACGTGAAAGGACTGGGAGGAAGGCGTCACAAGTAATCACTTTAGCAAGCGGCGCATCATAGTGTCATGAACATTGCGTTACGATTGCGTTACGAACGCGGCAGCGGGGAGTGTTTCCGCCAAACTACCCGTGGACGCGCCCTACTTTCGAGGCGGCAGGGAGAAGCACCTGGAACGTAGTCCCCTTTCCAACCTGACTGTCGACAGTGACCGTTCCATTCATCCTCTCAATCACATGTTTTACGATCGAGAGCCCCAGGCCGGTGCCTCCTACCTGACGCGAGCGAGCTTTGTCGACGCGGTAAAAGCGCTCAAAGATGCGCGGCAAATCCTGGGAGGGGATGCCGACGCCGGTGTCGGAGATCACGACAGCCACCCGGCCCTCGTCGTTTTGGGTGACCCGCACCCGAACTTCGCCTTCCGCGCGGTTGAACTTGATGGCGTTGGCCAGCAGATTCAGGAACGCCTGCTCCAAACGCAAGCGGCTGCCGGCGACGCATACATCCTGCATCTCTTCGCGCACCAGGCGCACTTGGCGCTCGCGCGCCTCGGAGTGGACGGTGAGCAGTCCGGATTCGAGGGCGGCGCGCACCGAGACCATTTCGCTTTCCTGATCGGCTCCCGATTCGAGTTCGGAGAGCACCAGCAGGTCCGCCGCGATGCTGCCCAGGCGCACCGCATTCGCGCGGATGATCTCGACAAACTTCCGGCGGTTCGCGGTGTCGTCGAGGGCGCCATCGAGAAGCGTGTCGGCATAACCGATAATGCCGGCGAGGGGCGTCCGCAGCTCATGCGAAACGTTGGCAACGAAGTCTTTGCGCACTTGCTCCAGACGTTCCAGATCGGTGATGTCGTGGAAAATGGCGATTACGCCGCGGCCGGAGGGCATGGCCAGGGGCGTGGCTTGCGCCTCCAAGGTGCGCGGAATGTCGGCGGACAGATGGAAGCGAAGCGTGCCGCGTTCTCCGGTGGTGCGCACGGATCGAATCATTTCGTAAAGCGTGGGGTCACGGACCAGTTGCAGCAGACCAAAGCCTTCATAGCGGCTGCCGCGAAATCCGATCGCGGCCAGCAGCGCCTGATTGCAGAAAGTCACTTTCAAATCGGGATCAACGGCCAACACTCCTTCTGCCATGCCGGATAGAATCGCCTCCCGGCGCGCGGATTCAAAGCGCAGATTACTCACCAGGCCGCGCAACTCATGGCCCACGCCGGTCAACGATCGTTCGAGCGATCCCAGATCGTCGTTCGGATCCGACAGCCCGGCGGGTTGCGCTTCCGGCCCCAGCAACCCTTCGGCGGCGCGCTTCAGCCGCCGCACGCGGGACGTGAGCGCTCGCGAGACCAGCAGGCCCGCGAACAGGGCCACCACAGCCGCACCGAGGCAGATCGCAAGCACCAGAGTGCGAACGTCGGAGTCCACCGGAGCGCCGACGCGCAACGCGTGAGTGGTCAGGGCGTAGTTAACGGCCAGCAGTGTCAGTACGACCAGCGCGAAGGCGGCGGCGACAAGCCGTCGAAACAAAGAGCTGCTCATGGACCGGTCCGGCACTAACAGCCTAGCAAGTTTTCCCTTGCAGGACGGAGTTTTCGCCCAACATTGACACAATCGTCATCGGTCCGTAATGGCTCGATTGTTATCGTGATGAGCGATGAAACACCTACTCCTCTTCCTCTCACTTTCTATCTATGCTCTGGCACAATCCGGCCAGTCGCGTATCGTAGGAATGGTAACCGACTCTTCCGGCGCCCTGCTTCCGAAGGCAACCGTCACGGCGACCGACACGAAAACCGGCGCCAAACGCGAGGTCAACGCGGACGCGAAGGGCTATTACGCGATCACGAACCTGGTCCCATCAAGCTACACGGTGACCGCGACGGCGACGAATTTCGCGGCCGCCGAAGTGCACGATTACATGCTCAGCGCGGGACAGGAGCGGAACCTCAATCTGTCGCTGCAGCCCGGCAGCGTGACCACGGAGGTCAGTGTTGTCGCGGGCGATTTGACGGAAGTCGAAACTTCGTCGGCCTCCATCGGAGCCAACGTCAACGCCCGCGAGGTGGGGACGCTTCCGCTCAATGGCAGGCAACTCTCCCAACTGTATTTGCTGACTCCCGGCGCACAAACCGCCGGTGGCGGATCTTTCGACAATATCCGCTTCAGCGGCCGCGCCAATCAGGAAAACGAGATTCGTTTTGACGGCATTGAAGGCAGCTCCATCGTCGATGCCTCGCCAGGCAACCTGAGCGGCGAGTCTTCGACGGGCTTCCGCCTGCAATCCAGCCTGGAGACGGTGGCCGAGTTTCGGGTTGAATCCAGCAATTACCCCGCTGAATTCGGCACCGGCAGCGCCGGCCAGATCAGTGTGGTGACCAAGTCGGGCGGGAACAGTTTCCACGGCGGGTTGTTTGAGTATCTGCGAAATGACGCCATGGATGCCCGCAACTTTTTCGACAAAGCCACTAAAACGCCGTTGCGCTTAAACCAGTTTGGTGGCTCGGTTGGAGGGCCGATCGTGAAGGACAAGCTATTCTTTTTTGCGGCCTATGAAGCCCTGAGACAAAGAGCCGGCTTCAACCTGTTTGGCACGGTGCCGAGCGCTCAAGCACGCGCCCGCGCAGTGGCTTCCATCAGGCCGCTATTGGCCGGGTATCCCACGGGAATCGCCACCAGCAACCCCGACCTGGACGTCGCGCAACTAAGCGGGTCCAACTCGATTGACGAAGATTTCGGCAGCCTTCGCGTGGATTACCACATCAGCGATAAACTCACTGCCTACTTGCGGTATAACCGCGACCAGGGTTATCTGCAGGCGCCCTTCGATGTCAGTGGCGCTTATTCGCTGGTGACCGCAGTACCGCAAAATACTGTCCTGGGCCTGCAGCAGATCCTGACGCCAAGCGTCATCAACGAAATCAAGGTCGGATTCAACGGCGCAAAGACGCGAGTTTCGGGTTACGCTCCGTCGATCCCCGGCGTGGATACCAGCGCCTTTGCGGTCAGCTTCACGGGAACCGTCGCGATTCCGGGAATCGGAGGCCAGGGTGCATCCGCGGGCGCCTCCAGTCTGGGCAACCTGGTCCGCAGCAACAGTTCACAGAACGGACGCGGACAGCCCTATACCAATTACACTCTTTCGTATATCGATAACCTGAGCGTGACGCACGGGTCGCACTCAATGAAATTGGGCTTTGAACTGCGACCGGTGCGTCTTTACACGGACCGCCTGGGCGGCACCACCTACACCTTTTCGAACTTGGATGGCTTGCTCAACAACAAGCCGTCCCAGATTCAGGTGCTGGGCGATACCAGCGGACCCTCCCCGTTCGCCAACGGCGTGACCGGTAACCGTTTTCTCAAGCAATACTATTTGATCGGTTATGCACAGGATGAGTGGAAGATCCGGCCGAATCTCACCATGAGTTACGGTCTCCGTTACGAGTATTATCATCCGCTGACAGAGGACCGCGGTTTGGGCGTGTTGTTTAACGCCGCCACCGGACAGATCATGCCCAGCGGCACCCCCTGGTACCAAAGTTCAAAGACCAACTTCGGGCCGCGGCTAGGCTTTGCCTGGTCGCCCGAACGCTTCAACAGCAAGACCGTATTTCGGATCGGCGCCGGCTATTACTACGGGCCCGGGCAGACCGAGGACCAACTCCAACCAATCGATTCTGACCGCGCCTCCGTGACGCTCACAAGCAACATAGCTTGGCCCATCATTCCCTCACAGGCGCTGGCGGGCTTTACGGCCACTAATCACCCCGGCTACCAACTCCGTGGCTACGGCCCGAATTACACTCTTCCCGAAAAAATTCTTTCATATACCGCTTCGATTCAGCAGCAGTTGCCCGGCAGTGCTATCTTGACGGTGGCCTATGTCGGCAGCCAGGGCCGTAATCTTTTCCTCCGCTCGTGGACTAACGGAATCGTGGGAGTGACAATGAACCCTACGACGGGTGTTGGCAGCCCGGTGCTCCAATTCGGCCCACAGTTTGCGCAGGTCGACTTCAAGACCAGCGGCGGCACGGATCATTATGAATCGCTCCAGACTTCCCTCAACCGCCGTTTTGCGAAGGGTCTCACGGCAGGTTTCCAGTGGACATATGGCCACAGCATCGGCGATACCGGTGGTTCAAACGAAGCCCAAACCACGCAGAACCCATTCAATTTCCGGCAAGACCGCGGAAACAACGCCTTTGATGTGCGCCATAGCGCCAACCTGTCAGTGCTATACGCGCTGCCGTACAACCCCAAGAACAAGGCTGCGAACTTCGCCTTAGGCGGCTGGGAAGTTGGTGGGATCATGAACGCGCGCACCGGCCTTCCGATCGACGTCACGATCAGCCGGCCCGACCTAGCCTACTTCGACCCGCGCAATAACACTTACGTTGGCGCGCCAATTCTGGTTGGTGGCGTTCCTGTGACCAAGCCAGTGATCAACAATCCCTACGGCGGTGCTTTCCGCAACAACCGCCGCCCCGATATGGTAGCCGGCGTAGATCCTTTCCTGCACCTCTCCGACGACAAATTTGTCCTCAATCCGGCGGCCTTTAGCATCCCGCAGCCGGGGACCTTCGCTAATATGGGCCGATTCCCCCTCCATGGTCCTGGCATGCAGCAGATCGACTTCACGCTTCACAAACAGTTCCGGATTGATGAAATCCGCAATATCGAGTTTCGTGCGGAGATCTACAACATCTTCAATCGCACCAACTTCGCCAATCCACCGGCGGTCTTGAATAATGCATTGGGGACCGGCAACAATCAGATCCAGCCCGGCCAAGCGTATAGTTCCGCCTCCGCCGGGGGCGCGTTCGGAGTCGCTAATTCGACCGTAAGCAAGGATGTGGGCCTGGGAGCGCAACGCCAGATTCAGTTTTCGCTGCGGTTGAATTTCTGAGTAAGCGACGGGCGGGAGAAGCCCGCTAATTGACTGAGAATTTCGGCCAGCATACTGGACTAGATTGGCGTGAGTCCATGCATCCTGGCCGTTTTTCTTTTCATCGGAACTTTGGGAGCACAGACCAAGGGACCTCCATCAAAGCCCGTGCCGGGCCAAGGCGCAACGGCCCTGCAAGACAAGGAGACCGAGGCCCTGATCCGGACGAAACTGGCGAAATCGAAAATCGGCAAGGATGGCTTTACGGTGCGGGTGCAAGGCGGGGTGGCCTATTGGGACGGCTCGACCAATGTGGTGCAGCACAAGGGCGCGGCCACGCGAATGGCGAAGACTGCCGGCGCAAAAAAAGTAGTGAACAACATCAAGGTGAGTGACGCAGCGAAAGAGACGGCGGCTGCAAACCTGGAGCAAGGCCGTCGGCGCGCGCAGGTCAAGCGCGGGGAGGCGCGGAGCCAGTGAAAGCCATTACGGGCGCTGTGCTTTCTGTTGCTTCGAGAAGAACTCCGTGAAGAACTCTTCTTTGGCTTTGTCGCCCGCAACATGGATCGGAGCGTTTTTTTCGCCAAGTTCCATGGTCATGCCGGGTTTCTCGCTGACCGAAGGCCAGTGCGGCAGGCCCTTGCCATTGGGATCGCCGGTAGTGGCAAAATTGGCCCAGTAAGAGGACATCATTTCGACAATCTTGCGATCGGCATCCGTAAAGGGCCGGTCGGACTTCGCGAGCGAGTTGAACACATACGGGACTTCCGAAGTATGGAAGGCGCCATACTTATCGGCATCCGGTCCCGGCAACGTGTGATCCCAGTAGTAAGTGTAGGCTTTGGTTTTCGCGGTTTTCGCCCGATTCAGCGCCCACAGATACATCGATGTGCGCATCTGGTCGCGCGCGCTTTCGTTCTGCGATAGTCCGGCTTGCTCTTTGGAACTCGCCGGATAAAGCTTCAGGAAAGCGCCGGACATATCGCCAAAGCGTTGACTTACACTCTTCTCGAATGCCTCGACCGTCGTATCGGGGTGCGGCACGCCGCCTCCCAAATCGTCTTTGTTGAGGCCAGTCAGTTCCGGCACGTCATTTTGTCTTCCTTGAGCGAAGATCTCATTGGGCGAGGCCGGCAGCAGATGCCCGTCAACCACGGGCGCGAAACGTAGCGGGGCATCGCTACCGGCAACTGTGACCGGCGTCATAAGCTCCTTCCATGAAATCGCTCTGAGATCCGCCAGAGAATGCGCGCCCTTGGCCTCGGCAAAACGGACGCCGTCTTTTTCCTGCTCAGCCAGGGTGCGCAAGGTGGCCGCGATATTCGATCCGCTTTCCTCGATGGCTCCGGCGAAGAGTCCCTTTGCGGAGGGCGATGCAACCAGAGTGTGGGCGTCGGAGGCGCCGGCCGATTGTCCGGCAATCGTAACCCGCGCTGGATCGCCGCCGAAGGCCGCGATGTTGTCACGCACCCATTGCAATGCCGCCAACTGGTCGAGAATTCCGTAATTCCCCGAAGTGTCCGACTCCTTGGTCAACGCGGGATGGGTGAAGAAGCCGAATACGCCGAGGCGGTAATTGAGGGTGACCACCACAAGGCCCTTCTTCGCCAAATTCTCGCCGTCGTAAACCGGAACTGAGGCGCTGCCCTCTACGTTGCCGCCACCATACAGCCAGAGAAACACCGGCCGTTTCTCGGCGGCGGACTTGGCGGGAGTCCAGATATTCAGGTATAGACAGTCCTCGCTGATCTCGCCGTGGGCCATGAACTCGAAGGTCCAGGGCTTGCGCTCGGTGACGATGTTTTGAACGCAACTGGCGGAAAACTGATCTGCCTTGCGGACCCCCTGCCACGCGGCAGGCGGGCGGGGCGCGCGCCAACGCAGGTCGCCGACCGGCGGCGCCGCGTACGGAATGCCCTTGAATACCGCGATGGAAGCATCACTCGATGCAACGCCGGCAACCAGACCGCCTCTGACCTTTACGGGTTGCTGGATGGCCGCGGCAGAAGGTAGTGCTGCCAATGCTCCCGCCAGAATAACTTTGTAGAGCCGTCGATTCATTGCGTATAACCTCTCAAATTTCAATTCCCCGGGTGCCGTTGGGTTATTATAACGATCCGCACACCCGCGTCGTGCCTTCACTCATTTCTCTCGATCGCCGGCCTTCCCACGCGTGCAGGGATGTAGTATAACCACGGAGATGCCCACAATGAAACTTGCAGCCGTCAGCCTCGTAGCCGGCCTCTGCGCGACGTGTGTTCTTGCCCAGGACGACGCCCCCGGGGGCCGCGGCCGGCGCGGTCCGGCGCAATATTGGTGGGTGAACAAGACTACGGGCGGGATCTACAAGCCGCCGATGCGGCCTTTATGGAAGCTATCCGATCTTAAACAAATGCATGCCGGGCAGAACAACTGGCGGGAACAGATCATCCTGGATCCGGAACAGGACGCGACTTACAACTCCGCGGCGCCGGGCACCAAGTTCGATGCCCGCATGCATCCCGACACGCCCGCCGTCTTCGTGGTGGTGGCCGGCGAAGTGCATTTCACGGTCGAAGGCCAGCCGCCTGCGAACGCGCGGCGCGGATCCATCGTGAACATCATGAAGGGCACCGTCTTTTCGTACGACGTTGCGGGCGACCAGAATGCACTGTGGGTCGAAGTCAATCCCACCAACTATAAGACGGTCTATCCCGCTGACGGGCCGCCACCTCCGCCCAGCCAGGACGGCAAGGTCGTGAAAGTGTCGTTCAATCACACGCCCGCCGCCTACACGAAGCCTAACCAGCTGGAATGGAATACCTTCGACGATGGCATCGCCAAATGCGCAATGCCCGGAGCAAGGGTGGTTGACGATCACCTTTTCGTAGCCCCGCTGCTGGGCTATGTCAATCCCGCCGACAACAAATGCGGCACCGGCAAGCTCAATATCGGCAGCGGCCCCGACAAGCCGGATGCCCCCGCCTTCAACGCGCATGCCACCTTCGGACATGTGCACCCGGGTCCGGCAGAATGGTGGATTGTGCAGGTTGGCGCGATCAGCGGCAAGTTTGAAAACATGGGCGAGTATCACGCGGTAGAGGGCGATGTTCTGTACGCCGCGCCGATGAGCTGGCACCAGATGGCCGCCGAAGCGCCTTCGGGCCCGTCGGTTCGCTTGGCGATGGGTGGCTATCCGCTCATCAACATGAACAACACCGAAAACCCCATCAATGCGGGAACCCGGTAAATCGGAATGCGGCGTATCCAGTCGTGTTCAGGTAGCGCTATACGTTGGTGGTCATGGAAGCGGCCAGGTTGCGTTCCATGTTTTTAGACCAGAATGTGCTGAAAGGGAGAAATGTCATGAGGAACCTGTTAACGCGCGCGATCGTGCTAACGGCGGTAGTTTTATTAATTGCGGCCGCAGTCTCACTTGCTGGGGGCGTCCCGGCGGCCGTTCATTACATCGGCCATGACAAGGTCACGCAAGTGATGTCCAAAGGCGGGCAAATCGTGAGCGATCCGGGCCTGATTGTTTTGGCACAGCGCCGGGAAACTGGTCCGGCTGAATACCACGACCGCACCAACCATGTGTTCATCATGGTCGAAGGTGAGGCGACGCTGGTGGTGGGAGGGAGCATGGTTGAGCCCAAGCGGACCGCTCCTAATCAAATGCGCGCCCCTTCGCTCGAAGGCGGGACCACCTACCATATGACCAAAGGCGACGTGATTACGATTCCGGCGAAGACGCCGCACTGGTTCAAGGAAATTCCCACTAAGACGGTAGCCTACTACGCTGTGAACATCGAGAGCGATTAAGAGCGGGGCACCCGCTCCGAAAAACGCCCTGCGACTTCCGACGCAAGAGTCTTGCAGACTACACCAGGGTGCCGCTCATCTTCTCGCAAATTCGAAACGCCAATTGAGGCTGGCGGGTGTAAGCTGACCAGCCGGAAACCTTAGTAAAAAACAGTAACAGGCGGCTACACCGGGGCATCCTATTCCAAAGGAGGCTAGAATGATCCGTTTTTCGCTGAAGGCGCCCAAGCTTGCCGCTATTTTTCTGTGCCTGGCACTTGGCGCACCGACCCAAACGTTTGCCCAATTCAATGCGACGGCGCAGTCCGACGTTTCGGGAAATTCACACGCTCCAGCAGTTTCAAAAGTAACTCAGAACCTGGCCCGGGCGGGAGCCGCGTCGGAACCACAGCTGCTTGATGAAGAGGAGATCGCCGCACTTTCCCAGCGAAATCAGAATCCCGGGCCGGAAGTTCGTGGCGGAGCCCTATCGAACGAGCATCTCACCTATGTCGTGATTGCTCTGGCGGCTATCGTTCTTGTGCTGATTCTCAAATAGGAATCTATGAGCAAGCACCGGTCAGCCGCATACGTTCGAGCCGCCGTCATGATCATTCTCGGTGCCTCTTTCGCGACGCAACAGGCGGCCGCCGCCATGGATGCCGCGCCCCTTAAGGTTCCCTTTCACCGTCAGGAAACGAACGGATGTGGACCCGCAAGCGTGGCGATGCTGCAAGCATATTGGTCAGCCCACACACCCGGTCTCGCCGAGGCCTCGGAATCCGAGCTGCACGCCAGCCTTCCGGTAACCGCGAAGCAGGGGACATTGCTCTCCGACATGCGCCGCTACCTGGACTCCAGGGGATATCACGCGTTTACTTTCCAGGCGGGTCCAGCGGATTTGACCCGCCAGATTTCCAGGGGTCGCGTCCCGATCATTGCCTTAAAGAACAAGGCCAGTGGTGATTTGCACTACGTTGTGGTCACGGGTCTGGATCAGCGCAGGATTTGGCTGAACGACCCGGCCAAGCGCCGGCCCGGCAGCGTGGATCGAGAGAAGTTTGAGAAAGACTGGACGCTTGCTGGTAATTGGATGCTCCTGGCGGTGCCGCGGGGAGCGAAATCGGAATAGCGTGCAATCCGTTCAATCCCGTTTTCGTGATGCCGTCGAGGGCCATAGGTCATTCCGCTTAGGCGGACGCAGCCGCGGTAGAAATGAAGTACCCAGTTCTATTTACACGTAAAATTCGCGGCCTGATTGGTGTCCCCCATGCCGTTGTAGTGCGCGGTCTGCGGATAGGAGCAGAGCGGACGCGTCAGCGTGGCTGAGGGATCTCCGGATACCTTGCCAGTTCCGATCAACTGCTTGGGCGCGACGCCTTGCTCCACCCACTGTTCCAGCGCTGCCACTACATCGTGATCGGGATCGGCAGGAACTCCGGGGCGGTTGCCGAAGGTGTTCGGGCCGTTGCCTCCGCCGCAGTGCCCCATGCCCGGAACCATGAACAGGCGATAGAAATTATCCAGCGGTTGCGCCGAGCTGCTGCTGCGCCCGTCCGGAAACTTGCTCATGAAGTCCCTGACTTTCTCGTAGTACGCGATGGAGCTGGTCGCCGGGATGGCCGCATCGCCCCAGCCGTGATACTGGATGAGTTTGCCGCCACGGGCGCGGAACGAACGGAGATCCGGGTTGTTGGAGTTTAGAACGACTCCCGCTTTTTCGTCTCCGTAGCGGATGTCCTCGTCGAAGTTGGAGGTGCGGAAGTCCCACTTAGCATCCTCGTAGACAGCCTGCCCGAAATAGGTATTGGCGAAAACGAATTGCGCCGGAGTTCGATTTGCCGTGGGGATGATCCAGTTAGACCATGTGCCCGGCTCGCCCTCGACGCCAGGCGGAAAGCCTTCCACGATCTGAACCCCAGTGCGCGGGTTCTTGGGTCCAGCGTAGATCTTGGCGAGCGCCACAACCTGCGGCGCGGTCAGGCAGTCATCGTTGTCGGCGCCTTTGCAGGCGAGCACGGTGGGATCGAAATGGCAGACGCGCGGATCTTCTATCACGCCATCTTTCACTCCATCGAGGCCGTCGCATTGCCCCAGAACCGCCTTTTGAATGGCAGGGAGCTTAGTCGCCGGGATGGTGGCTTTCGGATCGTCGAGCAGCGCCCGCTCGTTCCAT
>Ga0207674_10002056_pt1 | contig 25550 bp, 24 predicted proteins | sample KBSCornC72_FD_184303 | JGI IMG/M metagenome (GOLD analysis project Ga0207674, IMG submission 184303) | Corn rhizosphere microbial communities from Kellogg Biological Station, Michigan, USA - KBS Corn C7-2 (SPAdes) (version 2) | ecosystem: Host-associated > Plants > Roots > Rhizosphere > Soil ...
GGCTGGTAGGGATCGGTGTTGGTGCCCATCGCGATCGGCCGGCATTCGTAGCCCGGGCGCGACAAAGCGGCATGGAGCAGCTGCGCCGCCTTGGGCTTCGCGAACAGCCGGGATTCGAAATCCACCCCGGGCGACAGGTCATGGAAGGCATGCGTCGGCCGGGCGAAGCAATAGATGCAGCCATGCTCGCAGCCGCGGTAGGCGTTGATCGAGCGGTCGAAGCCGATGTCGGGCGAGCTGTTGCGCGTCAGGATGCCCTTGGGATGCTCGATCGTGACCGTCGTGCGACGCCGCGGCCTTCCGTCGAGGGCCTCGACCTGGTCGAGCCATTCGCCGTCCTCCACCCGCTCCTTGAGGTTGAAGCGGGTGGGAGTCGGGTTGCGGGTCGCCCCGCGCCCGTGATTCGACTCGACCGGCATGGGTTCCCATTAGGCCTGTCAGTAGAACATAACAAGAACATATGCTGAGACGAGCGCCGGGCGGGACGGTCAGAATGCGTCCATTGAAATGTAATTCTTCATTCACCCGGGAGCCAAGTTCGGCGGCCCAGACGCGCGAGCAACAGGGGCCAACAGCCAAAAGGGAAAATACAATCATGCGTACACTACTGATGGCAGCGACGGCCTCGGTCGCTTTGGCGGCGCCTGCCTTGGCGGCTGCGGACGGCCCTTATGTCGGGATCGAAGGCGGCGTGACCTTCCCGCGAAATTCCGACCTCGACGTGATCCTCAACAATACAACGACCTACAACAACGGCTACAAGGTCGATTATAAGGACGGCTACGACGTCGACGCGATCGTTGGGTACAAGCTCGGGCCCGTCCGGCTCGAAGGCGAAGCGGGATACAAGCGCGCCAAGGTCAAGAGTCTCGGGGTCGGCACCCCGCTGATCACCGACGTCGGAACCGCCGCCGGAACGACCGCCACGGCCGGCGACTTCAGCGTCGGCAACCACATCGGCATCAAGACGCTGATGGCCAACGCCTTGCTCGACAGCAATTTCGGTGGCGGCTTCGGCGGTTATATCGGCGGCGGCGCCGGCCGGGCGTGGGCGTCGCAAGCCGGCGATAGCGACAATGCCTGGGCCTATCAGGGGATCGCCGGGCTGCGTTACGCGCTGACTCCGAACCTCGATGCGGGGGTCAAGTATCGCTACTTCCGCACCGGCACCCTCAACTTCAACGACACCTTCGCGGTCAACGCCGTGCCGTTCACGACCGAGACCTCGGGCCATTACAGTTCGCACAGCGTGCTCGCGAGCCTCGTCTACAATTTCAACGGCCGCGTGGCGCCTGCGCCGGTCGCGGCCGAAGCTCCGCCGCCGCCGCCGCCGCCGGCTCCCCCGGCGACCCAGACCTGCGCCGACGGCTCGGTGATCCTGGCGACGTCGGTCTGCCCGGCTCCGGCCCCGCCGCCGCCTCCGCCGCCGGTCGAGCGCGGCGAACGCGGGCGCTAATCGAACGCTGAAGCCCTCCCCTCAGGGCGACGCGGCTCCCGGGCGTGGTCCCCCTGCGCCCGGGAGTTTTTATCAGTGGGAGAGGCGGGTCATGCCGGTCGGGAAGGCCGGCCAGCGATGCTCGGCCATCGCCTTGAGGGTCGCGGTCTGCTCGCGGTTGAGCCCCTGGTACACCCACATGTTTCGGAGCACCGCCGGGACATAATAGCGGGTCTCCCAATAGGGGATGGACTCGATCCACAGCAAAGGATCGCCGCGATCGTTGATCGTCGCCCAGCGCGCCACCGGCAGCGGTCCGGCATTGTAGGAAGCGATGACCCGCGGCAGCTGGCCGGCGGTGCCCGAGTTGCCGCGCATCATCTCGATGAAGCTCTGGCCATATTCGAGATTGTAGGTCGGGTCATTGAGCGCGGCGCGGGTGTAGGGCACGCCGCGATTGCGCGAAATGAGCTGCGCCGTCACCGGCAGCACCTGCATCAGGCCGACCGCTCCGGCCGTGCTCACCGCGCCCCGGCGGAACGCCGATTCCTGCACGATGTGGCCGTAGGCGAGCGCCGGGTCGACCCGCCACCCGTTGAGCGGACGCCACTGCGGGTTGGGATAGCGGTCGGCGGCATCGGAGCGGGCGCCCCACTGGCCGTTGTTGGCGAGGTAGAGCTGGGCGGCGGGGAGGTCGAGCCGCTTGGCAAGCTGGATCAACGCATGATGCTCCGACGGCGCGCCGATCTTCGCCTGATGGCGCAGCATCTCCTCGGCCAGGCCCGGCTCGCCGATCCGCACCAGCTCGGTCGCCCGGCGGGCGTTGGCCAGCTGCTCGACCGGCGGGTCGAAGCCGTTCACCCGGTCGGGCGGGAGCTGGGTGGTCATGCCCAGCGTTTCGCGGGCCAGCAGGCCGTAGAAACTCTCCGGCGATTCGGCGGCCGTCGCGGCGGCCTTGAGCAGCGGGGTCACCGCCCACGGACGCTTGCACGCCTGCTGCGCGCGCGCCGCCCAATAGAGCCCGCCGGCGCGGAGCTCGCGCTGCGGAGCAAGCGCGGCGACCTGCTGGAAGGCGGTGGCGGCACTGTTGCAGTCGTTGAGCCGCCACGAGGCGAGGCCCGAGACCCACGCGGCCTGCGACGCCCATTCGCCGGTCGCGCCGGTACGCCAGGTGTCGGCGACCCGCCGCGCGTCCATGTCGAGGCCGAGCACATAATAGACGAAGCCGACCCGGGTCGCGGCCTCGGCCCGGGCTTCGACCGACATCTGGGGAGCGAAGGTCAGCAGCTGGGCTTCCGCGCCGGCGGCATCGTCGGTTTTGATCAGCGGATCGAGCGCCGCCCGCAGCTGGTCGGCGGCGGGCTCGCCCGACACCGGCCGAGCCTTGTAGCGGCCCGGGGCCGAGCCGAGGTTCACCGTCGCCTTCTCGACCACGTACCAGGGCATGGTCGTCGCCCCGCGGTTCCAGGCCATGGTCGCCAGCTGCTGGGCTTGCGGCAGGTCCGGCGCCTCGGCCAGCAGGGCCTGAAGCGAGGCGAGGTCGACCGTCGGCGAATCCTTGGCGGTGTACAGCTCGGCCTTAGCGACGGGGGTGAGGATGCCGGGCGGAAGGGCCGCGATCCCGGCGCGCGCCGCCGCCCAATTGCCGGCGTCGATCGCGTCGAACACGCCGCGCCAGTCTCTTGGCACGACTACGGTCGGGACTGCGGGCGGGGCCGGAATGGCCGGCGCCGGGGCGGGCTGGATGGTTACCGGTACCGGCGCGGTTGCCGGAGTTCCCTGCGGGAGCGGAGCGAGCGGATCGAACGCGGGCTGCGCGACGACCGGCGCGGCCCAGACGATCGCTCCGAACGCGAGCAGGCCTGACTTCAAGATTTGTCCTCCATCAGCAGCAGCAAATCCCGCCATGCCAACGACTTGTCTAACGGCCGCTTAATCAGGTGGCGGGGGTGGAAGGTGGCGATCGTGCGCACGCCCTCGACCTTGTGGATGTGCCCGCGCGCCTCGACCAGCCGCTTGCCGAGGAGGGCGAGCGCCGGCCCGTCGCCGAACAGGATCAGCCGCTCGGGCCGGACCAGGCGAATGTGGCGGCGGGCGATCTCGGCGCACGCCTCGCGGTCCGAGTCGGCGAGACGGGCGCCGGGCGTGTTGAAGCAGGACAAAGACGCGCTGTAGGACTCTGCGGAGTCGATCCCGATCGCGGCGAGCATGCGCCCGGCGAGAACCCAGGCCTCGCCGCCGATCGGCTGGCCGGCGGCGAAATCCTCCAGCGCCGGAGCATCGCTGAGCAGCATGATCGGCGCATTCTCCGGCCCGTGCGGGAGAATTCGCCGGGCGGTCGCGGAGGCCAGCGGCAGCTCGGCGCTGCTCGCCAGCCAATGCTGCAGCTCGGCGAGCGTGCTGTGGGTGGGCGTGGCGACGTTCGCGACCGGGGCGGCGATGGTCGGCGCGCGAGAGGTGGGCTTCAACCAGTCGCGCGGGCTGTCCTGCACGGCGACGTCGACGCCGGCCTCGAGCCACCAGGCCAATGCGCCGCGCGCCTCGGCAATGCCGATCGAATCCACGTCCCCGCCCAGAGTCATCTCCCTTGGCTCTTCCTCGCCCGGCATTGACGGAAGCGTCAAGGAATGGGCAGGGCAGACGAGTCGAATTGTGTGGGTAACGCGGCCAAGGGAGGATCATGAGCGAGCGCGAATCCATGCCCTATGACGTGGTGATTGTCGGCGGCGGCCCCGCCGGCCTGACCGCGGCGATCCGCCTCAAGCAGCTGGCGAATGCGGCCGGACGCGACGTTTCGGTCTGCATCCTGGAGAAAGGCAGTGAGGTCGGGGCGCACATCCTGTCCGGCGCCGTGCTCGACCCGAAGGCGCTCGACGAGCTGATCCCGGACTGGAACGACAAGGGCGCGCCGCTGACCGTGCCGGTCAGCGAGAATCACCACTGGATCCTCGGCAAGAGCGGCAAGTTCGCGATGCCGCACTTCCTCTTGCCCCCGTTCATGCACAACAAGGGGACGTACACGCTGAGCCTCGGCAATTTCTGCCGCTGGCTGGCGGGGCAGGCGGAGGAGCTGGGAGTCGAGATTTTCCCCGGCTTCCCCGCCGCCGAGATCCTCTTCAACGACGACGGCTCCGTGAAGGGGGTGGCGACCGGCGACATGGGGATCGCGCGCGACGGCTCGCATCGGCCCGACTACCAGCCGGGCCTCGAGCTGCACGCCAAATACACCCTGTTCGCCGAAGGCGCGCGGGGCCATCTGACCAAGCGGCTGACCGAGATCTTCAAGCTTCGTGACGAGAGTGGGCCACAGGTTTTCGGTCTCGGTGTCAAGGAGTTGTGGGACGTTCCTCCGGAGAAACATAAGCCCGGGCGAGTGATCCACACCCAGGGCTGGCCGCTCCGCGACGCGTGGGGCGGCGGGTTCCTCTACCACCAGGAGAACAACCAGGTCGCGCTCGGCTTCATCGTCTCGCTCGACTATTCCAACCCCTACATTTCGCCGTTCGAGGAGCTGCAGCGGTGGAAGACCCATCCGGCGATCCGGACGGAGATCGAAGGCGGGCGGCGCGTGTCCTACGGGGCCCGGGCGATCAACGAGGGCGGGTGGCAGGCGATTCCCCGGCTTGTGTTCCCCGGCGGCGCCCTGATCGGCTGCTCGGCGGGCTTCGTGAACGTCCCGCGGATCAAGGGCACGCACAATGCGATGAAGTCGGCGATGCTCGCCGCCGAAGCCGCATTCGAGGCGATATCGCAGGATCGGTCCGGCGACCTGCTCGAGGCCTATACCGCAGCCCTGCACAAGAGCTGGGTCGTCAAGGAATTGAAAATCGTCCGGAACGCGCAGCCCGCCGTCGCCCATTGGGGCGGGATGCTCGGCACCCTCTACGCAGGATTGGACATGTGGCTCGGGTACCTCGGCCTGCGCCTGCCGTGGACGCTCAAGCACAAGGCCGACAACACGACCTTGCGCGAGAAAGCCGCGGCCAGGCCGATCGACTATCCCAAGCCGGACGGGGTGCTGACCTTCGACCGTCTGTCGTCGGTGTTCATCTCCAACACCAATCACGAGGAAGACCAGCCGGTTCATCTGACGCTCAAGGACCCGGACATACCGACGACCATCAACCTGCCGGTCTATGCCGGGCCCGAGCAGCGTTACTGCCCGGCGGGCGTTTATGAATTTGTCGAGGATGGAAATGGCGAGCCGCGGCTGCAGATCAACGCCCAGAATTGCGTCCACTGCAAGACGTGCGACATCAAGGACCCGACCCAGAACATCAACTGGGTCACTCCCGAAGGCGGTGGAGGCCCCAATTACCCGAACATGTAAGTGGCTGGGCGGTGCGGCCGCGATTGCGCTGCTCCTCGGCGGCGCGCCGGCGGCGGCAAAGCTGCGGGTCGCGCCCAACGATCCGGCGCTTGCCTATTTGCAGGCGCGGGCCGCCTCGATGAGCGGCGATCATGCGCGGTCGGCGGCACTGCTCGCCTCCTTGTCCCAGGCGGAACCGAACCAGGTCGACATCGCGCGCAAGGCGCTGAGCGAGGCGGTGGCGGCGGGGCAAATGGACCTCGCGCTGCAGCTGGCGCATCAGATTCCGGCGGCCCGCCTGACCAGCGACGCGCGGCTGCTGCTGGCGGCCGAGGAGCTGCGCCGCAACCGGCCGGAGAAGGCGCTGCCGTGGCTGTCGGTCCAGGGGGACAATGGGGCGCTCGAGTTCCTGACGCCGCTGGTGACCGCCTGGAGCTATGCCAATCGCGGCGACCTCAACAAGGCGCTGGAGACGATCGACCAGATCCCGGCCAACGGCCTGCTCGGACCGGTCAAGCCCGAGCAGCGCGCGGCTATCCTGCTCAAGTTCCGCCGGACCGCGGACGCCGAGCCGTTCGCGCGCCGAGCGGTCGCTGTGTCCGGAGCACGCGAGACCCGGCTGCGCCTGGCGTTCGCCGACGGCTTCCTCGCCGCTGGCGACCAGAAGCGCGCGCTCGCCATCCTCCAGGGGCTCGGCACCGAGGTCGGCCCCGCGCGCGACCGCATCCTGGCGCGCCGGCAGAGCGGCCAGGCGATCGACTCGGCGGCCAAGGCCTTGAGCGAGGTGCTGACCGCCTTCGCGGCCGATGTCGCGCGGCTCGATCGCGGCCCGCCGCCGATCGGGCTGGTCCAGGTCGCGCGCTACGCCAATCCGCAGAACAGCAGCGCGGCAGTGCTGCTGGCGCTGCTGCTCGACGGCGACGGCCAGTCCGACCAGGCGCTCTCCGTCCTCCAGACGGTTGCGCCCAATGACGCGCTCGCGGCCCAGGTACGCGACATCAAGGTGCGCATCCTGAGCGACGAGAAGCGCCTCAATGACGCATATTCGGTCGCCGCGGCGCCGGCGCTCGGGCCCGATCCGACGGTCGGCGATCTGTCGCGGCTCGGCGACGTCTATCATTCGATGAAGCGATACGACGATGCGGCAGCGAACTACGGGAAGGCGGTTGCGCTGGCCAAGACGCAGGGCCTCAAGGACGAATTGTGGCCGCTGCTCCTCCTCCAGGCGAGCGCGCTCGAAGAAGGCAAAAGGTGGCCGGAGGCGCGGGCCTCGCTGCAGGAGGGCCTGACCATCGCTCCGCAGCAGCCGCTGCTGCTCAACTTCCTCGGCTATGCCAAGCTCGAGCGCGGCGAGGACATGGACAATGCCGAGGCGATGATCCGCAAGGCGAGCGAGCTCGCGCCCGACGATGCGTCGATCACCGATTCGCTCGGCTGGGCGCAGTTCAAGCGCGGCAAGGTCGACGAGGCGATCGCGACCTTGCAGCGGGCGGCGGAAAGGGATCCGGACCAGGCCGAGATCCAGGAGCATCTGGGCGATGCCCTGTTCCGGTCGGGCCGGCGGTTCCAGGCTCGCTTCGCCTGGGCGGCCTCGCTGGTGACGGCCGAGGACGAAGTGGCCGATCGGGTGAAGGCCAAGTTGGCGTCAGGGCTAACCACCGCGAACGCCGCGCCTTGACCGCGCGCGACATCGCTCCGGCGAAGCTCAACCTCGCGCTCCACGTCCGTGGACGGCGCCCCGACGGCCGCCATGCGATCGAGACGCTCTTCGCTTTCTGCGCCGACGGCGATCGGTTGAGCGCGGAGCCGGCCGAGGCCCTGTCGCTGACCGTGGCGGGCCCGTTTGCGGCCGAACTCCCCGCCATGGGCGACAATCTCGTCCTCCGAGCCGCGGCTGCACTGCAGGCCGCCGCCGGAATCGGGCATGGCGCCGCGATCCACCTCGAAAAGCGGTTGCCGGTGGCGTCCGGGGTCGGCGGCGGCTCGGCCGATGCGGCGGCGACGCTGCGCCTGCTGACGTCATTGTGGCAAATCGATCCGACCCATGCCGAAGCGGTCGCCGCCGAGCTCGGCAGCGATGTGCCCGCCTGCCTCCTGAGCTTGCCGATGCGGGGCGAAGGCGCAGGCGACCAATTGACGCCGGTCGATCTGTCAGCCCTGTCAGGAACTCCAGTGCTGCTCATCAATCCCCGCGTTCCGCTGTCAACGGCGGACGTGTTCGCGCGCTGGGACGGGGTCGATCACGGCCGGCTCGGCGACTGGCGCGAAGGCCGGAACGACCTCGAAGCCGTGGCAACGGCGCTCGTTCCGCAGATCGAGACCGTGCTTGCCTGGCTCTCGACCCAGCCCGGAGTTTCCTTCCTGCGCATGTCGGGCTCGGGTGCGACCTGTTTCGCGCTGTTCGACAGCGACTCGGCGCGGGAGGCCGCCGCCGACGGCGTGCCGCGCGAATGGTGGCGCCTGGCGACTTCACTCCGTTGACGTCATTGCGACCCCGGCGAAAGCCGGGGAAGCAATCCGGAGTGTGCGCATTACTGGATTGCTTCGTCACCGCGCTCCTCGCAATGACGGGCAAATGAGCCGCCCGATCCTCACCGCCGCAGCGATGCGCGCCGCCGAGCAGGCGGCGATCGACGCCGGGACCAGCGTCGCGCAGCTGATGGAGCGGGCCGGGGCGGCGCTGGCCGAGGCGGCCTACCGCTTCGCCGGTCCGCTCCCCGCGTTGATCCTGTGCGGGCCGGGCAACAACGGCGGGGACGGCTATGTCGCCGCGCGGTACCTCGCAGAACGCGGCATCCAGGTGCGCGTCGCCGCGCTCGCCGAGCCGGCGAGCGCAACCGCACAGGCGGCGCGGGCGCAGTGGGACGGTGCGGTCGAGCCGCTGACCGAGTCGACCGAGCCGGCACCGCTGTTGATCGATGCGCTGTTCGGAACGGGCCTCAAACGCGGCCTCGACGAGCCCGCGGCGCAGCACCTGTCGCGGCTGTGCAGCGCCGCCGTCGCGCGCGTCGCCTGCGACCTGCCGAGCGGCGTCGAGAGCGACGGCGGCGCCGAGCTCGGCGACGTCCCGGACTTCGACCTGACGGTGACGTTCGGAGCACTCAAGCCGGCCCACCGATTGTCTCCGGCGATGCAGCGCTGCGGGCGCGTCGCCCTGGCCGACATCGGCATCGCCGCGAGCGGCCAGTGGCACGAAATTGCCGCGCCCGCGCTTCCGCCGCTCGACCCCGGCGGCCACAAATACAGCCGCGGCCTGGTCCACGCGCTGTCGGGCAAGATGCCCGGGGCGATCGCGCTCGCCGCCAGGGCCGCTGCGCTCGCCGGGGCAGGCCTCGTCCGGATCAGCACCTCGCGCTCGATCGACAATCTCCCCGCCGCGGTCATCCAGACCGACACCGCGACCGTCAACGACGACCGCATCAGCTGCCTGCTGGTCGGCCCGGGGATGGGCGACATCCCGCAGCTCTTGACCCTGGCGCTGACCACCAGCGTGCCCAAGGTGATCGACGCCGATGCGATCGACCAGGTCGGCGATCCGGCGCGGCTTCGCGGCCAGGACGCGATCCTGACCCCGCACGAGGGCGAGTTTTGCAAATTGTTCGGCACGCTCGAGGGCGGAAAGCCGGAACGCGCACTGGAGGCGGCGCGGCGGAGCGGGGCGGTGGTCGTCTACAAGGGCCCCGACACGCTGGTCGCCGCGCCCGACGGCCGGCTCGGCTTCGCGCCGCCGGCGCCGGCGTGGCTGGCGAGCGCGGGATCCGGCGACGTGCTCGCCGGACTGGCGGCGACGATGCGGGCGCGGGGGATGCCGGCGTTCGAGGCGGCCTGCGCCGCCGCCTGGCTGCACGGGCGGGCGGCGGATCTGGCCGGGCCGCAGATGATCGCCGACGACCTCGCCGAGGCCATCCCGGCCGCCATCGCGGCGCTGTGAGCGAAGCCATCGTCCGGATCGCGGCGCGCGGCGACGGCGTGACCGCGAGCGGCCGCCACGTCCCGTTCGGAGTGCCGGGTGACACCGTCCTCGACGATGGTGCGCTCGCGTTCGGGCCGCACCACCAGCAACCGCCATGCGGTCACTTTCCCGACTGCGGCGGGTGCCAGCTGCAGCAGGCCGACGATGCCGCCTATCGCGACTATCTCGTGTCGCGCGTGGCGACGGCGCTGGCCCAGCACGCGCTCGCGACCGAGGTCCGCGAACCGCATTTGTCGCCGCCGAAGACCCGGCGCCGGGCCACGCTTCGGGCGGTGAGGGCGGGCCCGCGAGTCCTCGTCGGCTTCAATGCCGCGAAGTCGCACCGCGTCGTCGACCTTGCCGAGTGCCACATCCTCCGGCCCGAGCTGTTCGCCTTGGTCGAGCCGCTGCGCCAGCTGCTCGGCGACCTGCTGCGACCGAAGCGGACGGCCGAGGCCCAGCTCACGCTCATCGACCAAGGGGCCGACGTGCTGCTCAAGGATGTGGCCGCGGACGGGCTGGAGGCCATCGAGCGCCTGACGGCATTCGCCGCGGCCAACGGGCTGGCGCGGCTCAGCATCGATCGCGGCCTCGGGCCGGAGACGATCTTCGAGCCGCAGCCGGCGACGATCACCTTGTCCGGAACGCCAGTCGCCTTTCCGGTCGGCAGCTTCCTCCAGGCGACGGCGGACGGCGAAGCTGCCCTGGCCCAGGCGGTGCAAGCGGCCGCGGCGGAGGCAGGGCGCACCGCCGACCTGTTCTCGGGTCTGGGGACGTTCGCCCTGGCGTCAGGCGCGGTTTATGCCGCGGAGGCGTCGCGCGACGCGGCCGGAGCGCTTGGGCGCGCCGCGCCGGCCATGATGATCGAGCACCGCGACCTCTACCGCCGCCCGCTCGATGCGGCGGAACTCAAGCGGTTCGACGCGGTGATCCTCGACCCGCCGCGCGCCGGTGCGGCGGAGCAGGCGGGCGCGCTGGCCGCCTCGGCGGTGCCGCGGATCGCCTACGTCAGCTGCAACCCCGCGACCTTCGCGCGCGACGCCCGGACGCTCGCGGATGGCGGCTACGCGCTCGACTGGGTCAGGCCGGTCGGCCAGTTCCGCTGGTCGACCCACGTCGAGCTGGCGGCCTGCTTCAGCCGCTAGTGCGTGAACAGATGCCAGCCGAGGCAGTCGTGGAGGATCCGCGCCCCGGCGTGAACGGTGAGGCCCAGCAGGCAGACGGTCGCCAGAGCGAAGATCGCAAAGCGGTACCGGACCGTGTTGACGGTGCATTGGATCAGGCTGTGGACGATCCTGAGGGCGACATAGCCCCAAGCCAGCCAGAGGTTGATGCCGCCGCCGAAATCCATGAGTGCGAGCGTGATGGCGATGGCATAGAAGATCGTCGGCTGTTCGAGCAGGTGCGTGTAATTGTGAGACTTCCACTGCACCTCGTCGGGCGCCTTGCCCTCCAGGTTCACGCCGCGCGATCCGGCGGGAACATTGGAGAGCGTGATCCCCATCTGCTTGAAGGCGCCGAAGCGCGTCGCCGCCATCCAGGCCATGACGACGAGGGTCCACGCGACCAGCGCCACGACCGGCGCGAGAATCGGGCTGTAGGACATCACACATCTTCCCCCTTGATCGCAGGGGAGGGTGCGTCAGATCGTTTCGCTGCGCAACTTATTCGAACAGCGTGGCGAAGCGGCGCTTCTCGCGGTTGCGCCAGGCGCCGCGGTGCCAGGCGTCGCTGGCCAGCAGCGGGAGCACCGAGGTTGCCTCGGCGAACACCATCTGCTCCATCGCGGTCGAGACCTTGCCCCAGCTCGCCGCCTCCTGGAGGGTCGAGGAGGAGCAGGCGCCGTCGCGGACGTCGGCGACGGTGATCTGGACGGCGTACTTATGCACCTCGACGTCGTCGTGGCCCAAGATCTCGGCGCACACCACGGTGTCCTGGGTGAAATTCTTCGGGACCCCGCCGCCGATCATCAGCAGGCCGGTGGTGCCGGCCTTGATCTTGATGTCGGTCAGCTCGCGGAAGTCGGCGATCGCGTCGAGCACCATGTAATGACCGCCACGCTTCATCGCGTCGACCTGGTGCTTGACGAGGCCGAAGCCGGCCGAGGAATCGACGAAGGCCGGACAGAAGATCGGCACGTCATGCTCGTAGGCGAGTTGGACGAGGCTGCCCGGCTTCTTGGCGTTGCCCTCGCTCAACCATCTGCCCATCTCGCGAATGAACGCCCGGCTCGAGTAAGCGCGCGGCTCGAGGCTGTCGGCGATCTTGCCGATGGTAAAGTCGCAATCCTGCAGCTGCTGCTCGTCGATATAGGTATCGTAGATGCGGTCGATGTAGAGTGAACGCAGCGTGTCATCGTCAGGGATTTCATTGGCTTGGTAGTGTTTGTGGCCAAGTGCTTCGAAGAAATCCATGTCGACGATCGAAGCGCCCGTGGCGACGATCGCGTCGACCATGTTGGACTTCACCAACTCGGCATAAAGGTCCATGCACCCGCCCGCCGAGGTGGAACCGGCGATCACCAGGATGATCGAGCAGGCCGGATCCTCGAGCATCTGGTTGTAGATGCCGGTGGCGCGGGCGAGGTCGCGGCTGGTGAAGCTCATCTTGCCCATCGAATCGATAATCGGCCGGGCGTCGAAGCTGGTGATGTCGATATGCTCGATCTCGGTCGAGAGCAGCTCCGCCTTGCGCGTGTCGTTGATCCGCTCGGCGTCCTGAACCTTGTTCAGCGTCTCGGTTTCCATGGAACTCAAATCCTCGTCATTCCCGCGAAAGCGGGAATCCCGCTACTCGCGATGGTCAATAAATACAAAAGCGGGATCCCCGTTTGCACGGGGATGACGATCGTCGGGACGGACTACAACTTGACGACGTTCGGGCGCACGATCTTGCCCGGGACCAGGTACAGGCTGGCCATCGGCTCGTCTTCGACGATCTCGCTGTCCGTCACGCCGAAGCCGTTGAAGCCGGTGCGCATCGCGCAGCCGTAGGCGCCGAGCATGCCGATCTCGATATAGTCGCCCGGCCCGACGTCGGCCGGCAGCTCGAACGGCCCGGCCATATGGTCGAGGTCGTCGCAGGTCGGCCCGTAGAAGCTGAATTCCATCGGCCGGGTGGTCGAGGCGCGGTCGCGGATCAGGCGGACCGGATAGCGCCAGCCGACGTGCGCGGCGTCGAACAAGGCGCCGTAGGCGCCGTCGTTGATGTACAGCTCCGATCCGCGCCGCTTTTCGACCCGGACGAGGACGCTCGCATATTCGGCGCACAGCGCCCGGCCGGGCTCGCACCACAATTCGGCCGAGTAGCTGATCGGCAGCGCCTCGAAGCCGGCGTGGATGACCGCGAAATAGGTTTCGAGCGCCGGCGGCTCCATGCCCGGATAGACCGACGGGAAGCCGCCGCCGACGTCGACGATGTCGACCGTAACCGCGGCCTCGACGATCGCATCGCGGACGCGGCTGAGGGCTTCGGCATAGGCCGCCGGGCTCATCGCCTGGCTGCCGACGTGGAAGCAGATGCCGAGGGCATCCGAGGCCTGACGCGCAGCCATCAGAAGCTGCTTCATTTCAGCCGGTTCCGCACCGAACTTGGCGCCGAGGCTGAGTTTGGCGTGGCCGTTGTCGACGCTGATCCGGACGAGCAGGTTGAGGTCGGTCGCGGCTACGCCGTCTTTGGCCGTCGCGCGGACGATCTTCTCGAGCTCGTCCATCGTGTCGAGCGAGAAGGTCTTCACGCCGTGGCTGAAATAGGCCTCGGCGATCACTTCCTCAGCCTTGACCGGGTGCATGAAGCACTGGACGGCCTGCGGGAGCGCCTCCGCCACCATCCGCACCTCGCCGATCGACGCGACGTCATAGTGAGTCACGCCGGCGTCCCACAGGATCTGCAGCAGCTCGGCCGAGGGGTTCGCCTTGACCGCATAGAGCGAGCGGCCCGGGAACTTCTCGACGAAGAAGCGGGCGGCGCGTTCCGCGGCGTGCGGGCGCAACAGAGTAACCGGCTGGACCGGGCGCTGCTTGGCGATAGCGGCAGCCCCCCGGCTGCCGGTCGGGGCGGCGGCTAGCCCCAGCGCGCGATTGTGGTGGTGCAATTCAAGGGACCTCCAACTGGATAGTTCGACACGAAAGCTGCCTTGCGGTTGGAAGTCCCATGGGGCAGCGGAGGCGCGATATATGGGCGGGGGTCCCCGGGTGCAAGAATTATTGGTCCCTGTGGATGATTTTGGGGAACGCTTGTCGTCAAACTGCAACGGTTGATCGAGAACTCTGCAAGTTCAATGGCTTACTGACGTTGTGCACCGCGGTAATAGGCGATCGCGTCGCGCGGCGCGAGGCTGCCGGTGGACTTGCGGGCGAGCAGGAACAGCGCGGAGGCGCCGTCGCGCGCTTCTCCGTCGGGGACCAGCCGGTCGAGATATTTGAGCCAGAAGAACAGTAACTGGGCGGCGAGCCCGGCTTTGGCCGAGCGGAACAGGGCGCGGGTCGCCTGATTGATCGACCACAGCAGCTGCGCGAACGGGCCGAGCACCGCGCCGGAATCGACCAGCTCGAACCGGCGGAACAGCCAGCGGTGCCCGCTGTCGGTGAACCGGGTGAAATCGTAGGGGCCTTCGTGGACGGCTTGGAGGAAGGGCGTCTCCGCGTAGACCAGGCCGCCGTCGCCGAGGATCCGCCCGATTTCGTCGACCACCGCCTGCGGCTCAAGAACATGTTCGAGCACGGCCTGGATCCACACGCCGTCGAAGCTGCCGTCGGCGAACGGCAGGTGGTGCGCGTCGGCGATCAGCTGGACGTTTTCGGAGCCGTAGAGGTCGAACGCGACGAGGCGGACATCGGGCGCGGCATAGAGCGCCTCGGCGCCCGAGCCGATCGCGCCGCCGCCGACGATCAGGACCAAGGGATGGTCCGATCGCCGGCGCAGTTCCGCCAGAAATCGCTCGGCGTTGCGCGCGGCCCGTTCGTTATAGGGCATCAGGTGGCGTCGGACGAACGTGATCAGGGGCCGCGGCGGCTTGCGCCTCAGCACCCCGGTCTCCTTGCTGAGGTCGCCCTCCTGGAGCACCGAGCGCTCAAAATCGACGAGCGCCGGAAGCCCGCGGCTGGCCGGGAAGGCGCCGATGCCGCAGTGCGCGCAGAAATAGCCTCCGTCGGACTGCGCCAAAGCCGCGCGACAGCGCGGGCAGCACAGCGGAACATCTTCGATCGCAATCAGCGGCATGCGGTCACGGCTTGTGTTGCCCCGTTCCGCGAATTGCAACCGGACAGCAGCGCCCGCATAGGCGGCGGTGATGACAATTACCCGAGACGACGTCCTTGCCGCCGGCGAGCGGATCGCCGGCCTGGTCGAACGCACGCCGCTGATCGAGAGCGAGACCGCCGGCGCCCGTGTCTGGCTCAAGTGCGAATGCCTGCAAACGGGCGGCGCGTTCAAGCTGCGCGGCGCGACCAATCGCCTGCTCCAGCTCTCGCCCGAGGAGCGGGCGCGGGGCGTGGTCGCTTTCTCCTCGGGCAATCACGCACGCGGGGTCGCGATCGCCGCCCGACGGCTCGGGATCCGCGCGGTGATCGTGATGCCGGCGGACGCGCCGCGGGTGAAGATCGACGGGACCGCCGCGGAAGGCGCGGAGATCATATTCTTCGACCGCCTAACCGAGAGCCGCGAGGAGATAGCGGGCCGCATCGCCCAAGAGAGCGGGGCGACGGTGGTGCCAAGTTACGACGACCCCGCGATCGTCGCCGGTCAAGGGACCGCAGGGCTGGAGCTGGTCGAGCAGCTCGGACGTGCACCGCAGCGAATTGTCGTTCCGTGCGGCGGCGGCGGCCTCGCCTCCGGAATCGCGCTGGCCGTGCCGGAGGCAGAAATCGTCGTCGTTGAGCCGGACGGCTGGGACGACATGGCCATGTCCCTTGAGCGAGGCGAAGTCGTTCCGGTCGGGCCCAACCCACCGCCGACGCTCTGTGACGCGATCCAGACTATCCACGTCGCGCAGCTGACTCTGGATATCCTCCGGCAGCGCCAGGCCCGGGCGGCTGCGGTCAGCGACGCCGAGGTCGAAGCCGCGATTCGCTTCGCTTGGGAAGCGCACCGGCTGGTCGCCGAGCCCGGCGGCGCAGCCGCGTTGGCCGCAGTGCTCGCCGGCAAGATTGCGCCGGTGGAGGACACGGTCATTGTCGTATCGGGCGGGAATGTGGATCCGGCGCTGCATGCGCGGATCACCGGCGGCTAGGCGGCGCCGCGGGCCTTATATTCGCCGGGCTCGACGTGGACCGGGCTCGAGCGCTCGACCGCGCGGGTCAGCTCCTCGAGCTCGCAGGCCAGGGTCTTCAATTCGCCGATCAGGAAGCGGCGCTCGCCCTCGGCAACATGCTCCGACGCCTCGATCAGAGTCTCGAGCATCATCGCGATGCACGGCAGGATCGTTTCCTCGATCCGCTCGAACGCCTCTTCGAGGCGGGCCTGTTGATCGCCATTCGGCATGGCGCCGACAATGGACCGAGTCCGGTTAAACCTTAATGAAAATGGGCGCCGGAATGTGCCGGTTAGGAACGGGACGAGCGCGACGGCGTGAGCGGCTTGATCGGGTCGGTCGCGAGCCGCATGTCGAGATAGTCGTCGACCGACTTCATCATCAGGTCGAGCTCATTGGCGAAAAAATGGTTCGCGCCGGGGATGAGGTCGTGGTGGATGGTGATGTGGCGCTGGGTGCGGAGCTTGTCGACCAGCTTCTGCACCGCGCTCGGAGTGACGACCTCGTCGGCCTCGCCCTGGATGATGATGCCCGACGACGGGCAGGGCGCGAGGAAGCTGAAATCGTACATGTTGGCCGGCGGCGCGATCGAGATGAAGCCGCGGATCTCGGGGCGGCGCATCAGCAGCTGCATCCCGATCCAGGCGCCGAAGCTCACGCCCGCCACCCAGGTCGTCTCGGCCTCGGGGTGGATCGACTGGACCCAGTCGAGCGCCGAGGCGGCGTCGCTCAATTCGCCGATGCCGTTGTCGAACACGCCCTGGCTCTTGCCGACTCCGCGGAAATTGAAGCGCAGGGTGGCGAAGCCACGCCTGACGAAGGTTTGGTAGAGCAATTGCACGATCTTGTTGTTCATCGTGCCGCCGGCCTGCGGGTGCGAATGCAGGATCAGCGCGACGGGCGCGCGCGGGCGCGTCCCGGGATGGAATCGACCTTCGAGGCGGCCCTCGGGGCCAGGAAAAATCACTTCGGGCATGGACGGTGGATGCTCGCCTATTCGACAGGGAGCCGCGAGCACGGGTGCGCCGCGGCAGCACGTCCTATATAGGGGCCGCCGTTCATGTGGCAATCGGCAGGAATCCAAGGCTTTTGACCCAGGCGACGCGCCTTTATCTCGACCATGCCGCGATCACCCCGGTGCTGCCGGAGGCGCGCGAGGCGATCGCCCGGGCGCTCGAGGGAATCGGCAACCCGAGCTCGCCGCATGCCGACGGACGGCGGGCCCGCGCCTTGCTCGAGGAGGCCCGGCGGACCATCGCCGAGGTGCTCGGCTGGCGTCATGACGTCATCTTCACCTCGGGCGGGAGCGAGGCGATCGAGATCGTCGCGCGGCGCTCGAAGCTCGCCCGGCGGATCGTCGGGCCGACCGAGCATGAGGCGGTCATCGCCGCCATGGGCCCGGACGCCGAACAGCTTCCGGTGCACCCCGACGGGCTGATCGACCTCGCGGCGCTCGAAGCGGCGCTCGGCGCGGCGCCCGCGCTGGTCGCGATCCAGCAGGTCAACAATGAAACCGGGGTCGTCCAGCCGCTCGATCGGATCGCCGAGGTGGTCCGGGCGTCCGGCGGACTGCTGCTCGCCGATTGCGCGCAGGGTGCCGGCAAGCTGGCGCTGCCCGAGGCCGATTTCATCGCCCTCACCAGCCAGAAGTTCGGCGGGTCGCCCGGGTCGGGCGCACTGCTGGTCCGGGACCTGGCGACGCTCCAGCCGAGCGGCGGGCAGGAACGCGGCTATCGCCGCGGCACCGAGAATCTGCCGGGCATCGCCGGGATGGCGGCGGCGCTCGTCTCGCGCGCCTTCGCCAAGGCGGTGCCGGAGCTGGAGTCGCTGCGGCACAGGCTCGAGCAGCAGATCGTCGCCGCCGGCGGGACGGTGATCGGCGCCGGCGCCCCGCGCATCGCGACCATCGGCGCCTACGCCATGCCCGGAGTCGCCAGCGCGAGCCAGCTGGTCCAGTTCGACCTCGCTGGGATTTCCATCTCGGCCGGCAGCGCCTGCTCGTCGGGCAGCATGAAGGCGAGCCGGGTGCTCGAAGCGATGGCGGTCGCGCCGGGCATCGCGAGCACCGTCGTCAGGGTCAGCTTCGGGCCCGGCACCAGCGCGGCGGACATCGACCGCTTCGCCGGCGAATGGCGACGGATCCGGGCCGCCGCGGAAACCCGCGCCGCATGATCTACCTCGACTATCAGGCGACCACCCCGGTCGCCCCGGAGGCGGTCGAGGCGATGCGGCCGTGGGTCGAAGACAAGTTCGCCAACCCGCACTCGCCGTCGCGCTGGGGCCGCGAGGCTGCGGCGGCGATCGAGGTCGCGCGCGGCCAGGTCGCGCGCGCGATCGGGCTCGACGGCGGCAGTCTGGCGTTCACCGGCAGCGCGACCGAGGCGCTCAACTGGGCGCTCAAGGGCACGGTCGAACGGGGCTTCGGCGACCGTAGGCGCATCGTCACCGTCGCGACCGAGCATGCGGCGGTGCTCGACAGCTGCGAGTGGCTGGCCGCGCAGGGCGCTGAGCTCATCGTTCTGCCGGTCGGAGCCGACGGCCTTATCGACCTCTCCGTCCTCGAACGCGAGCTCGACGATCGCGTCGCCGTCGTCGCGGCCATGCTGGTGAACAACGAGATCGGAGTCATCCAGCCGGTGGGCGACATTGCGCGGCTGGCGCATGCCCACGGTGCGCTGATGCTGTGCGATGCCGTCCAGGGACTTGGCCGCATCGCGATCCCGGCTGGCCCCGATTTGGTGGCGGTGTCCGCGCACAAGATCCACGGTCCCAAGGGGATCGGCGCCCTGTGGATGCGTGCGGGCGCCGAGCCCGCGCCACTGATCCATGGCGGCGGGCAGGAGCGCGGACTGCGATCGGGGACGCTGTCGCCGGCACTGTGCGTCGGCTTTGGAGCAGCGGCAATGCTGGCGGCGAACCGCCGCGAGGCCGATCATGCTCATGTCGAGCGCTTGTGGAATGCCGCGACGGCTTCGCTCGCCGGGCGCTGGAGCGTGAACGGAAGCATTGACCAGCGCTACCATGGAAATCTCAACATTCGCCGCGAAGGCGTTGATACAGCTCGACTAATCGCGGACCTGCGCGATATTGCCTTGTCGCTCGGGAGCGCCTGCGCCAGCGGTTCGGGCCGGCCCAGCCACGTGCTTCGCGCAATCGGCCTTGGCGACCGCGCGGCCCGTTCGGCGATCCGCCTTGGCTTCGGTCGCTACACGACGGAGGCGGAGCTGGTCGACGCGCTCCAGCGCATCGACTCGGCGGCTCAAGCGCAGGAGAAGTTCGCGGCGTGACCCTGGTGCGGTTTTTCCGGGCGGACGGAACCCTCGACAAGGAAGTGGAAGCGGCGCCGGGCCAGCGGCTGCTCGACGTCGCCTGGGCCGCGCGCCAGCCGCTCGAAGGGGCGTGCGAGGGCGTAATGGCCTGCTCGACCTGCCATGTGATCGTCGCCGCCGAGGATTTCGAGCGGCTGCCCGCCGCGAGCGAGGAGGAGGAGGACCTGCTCGACCTTGCGGCCCATGCGACTCGGACCTCGCGGCTCGCCTGCCAGATTCTCCTGACCGAGGGGCTCGAGCGCCTCGACGTGCGCATCCCGCCCGGAGCGACCAACTGGATGGGGCGCTAATTGGCGCTCGGCAGCCCGTTGCCGACCCGCTCGTCGGGCACGTCCTGGCCAGGCTTCGGCCGGCGGCCGGCGACGGTCTGGCGCAGCGCCTGGAGCTGCTCGAGCCGGATCGCGCCGGATTGGCCGCCGGCGAGCAGCTGGAACCGCCGCGCCGCGGCGAGCCGGAACTCCGCGCGGGACACGGCGCGATCGAAGTCGGCGTCCGCCGCCGCGACGGGCTCGGGGATGTTGAGCAGGCCGTAGCGGGCGCCGCCCTGGAGCGCTCCGCCGGTGCCCATCAGCGTGTCGACGCTGAGCGCCTCCGCCTTCCGGCGGTCGCGCAGCGCCTTCGGCCGCGGGGCGCCGGGCGCCGGGATGGTCCGCATCGTGACCTGGATCTCGGGCGCGATTTCGAGCTCGTAATGATCGAGTTCGACCGGGTCGATCTCCCCATCATGATTGGTGTCGAGGGTGGCAAAGAAGCGATCCGCGTCGGCCAGCGCCTCGTCGGCGGTGAGCAGCCCGTCATCGTTGCGATCGGCCCCGCCGAACCAGCGCGCCAGCGGATCGTCGTCGAGCGACCGAGCGCGGAACGGCTCGCCCATCGGGCTGATGAACGGCGCCCAGTTGCGGCCGGTGACGGTGATCGGGATGTCGGCCGCGGCGGCCAGGATCGGCAGCAGTGGGACTAGAAAAGCCATTGCGGAATCCGTCGGTGCCTGCCGGACTTGCGTCCGACTTCACCCGTGAACGGGAGGTGAAGGGGTTCTAGCCGCCGCTGTCGGCGTTGGGATCGAGGTGCTGGGGCGCGTTGGGGTCGTTCCTTTGCCGCGCAGGCGCTTCGGGCCGGATATCCTCGAGGCGGTCGAGCGTCAGCAGGCCCCGCTTGTCCATGTCGAGCGCGCCGAAGCGCTTGTCCGCGGCGGTGCGGAACTCGTTGAGCGTGACCCCGCGGTTGAAGTTGGAGTCGGCGGTGGCGACCGGTTCGGAGATCGGAAGCAGGCCGAGCGAGCGCCGGTTCGCCGGCGCGATCTGGGTCTCGTAGCGGGTGATTTCGTCGGGATCGATTTCGCCGTCGTGGTTGACGTCGAGCGTGGCGAAGAAGCGCTCGGCGTCCTGCTGCATTTCGTCCCTGCTGATCGATCCATCGTGGTTGCGGTCGGCCTGGCCGAACCAGACGGCGAGCGCGTCGCCGCCGCGGTCGGCCGTGAACGGCTCGCCCATCGGGCTGACGAACATCCGCCGGGCGCGGCGCGACACGGCACGCGGCGGCGCGGCCGGGACCGCAGCGGTCGTGGACGGCTGCGCCGCGGCGACGGCAAACGGCAGGAACAGGATTGGAAGCGGCATTTTCGGAAAGCCCAGTCTCGCTTGTAGTCCAGGCATCCTATCGCCGAGGTGGACGCCGAATGAAAGATGTCCCGTTCGCCCTTTGTCTTGCGCTGCGGGTCGCCTTCCACCATATGCGCGCTCGGAAGTCGGCGGACGGCGCTGTCGCCAACCTGGTCAGATCCGGAAGGAAGCAGCCACAACGATTTCGTGCCGGGTCGTCGGCTTCCACCGGCCCTCGCCAAAGCTTCCGCCGGCAAGCCGGCCCTTCAGACAAACTCAGGCTAGATGCGCGCGGTGCCGAGCGTGAGGCGGTCAGCCAGGCGCAGGTTCTGCTCGCGCGCGATGCCGGGAATCAGGAACAGGTCGACGAACAGCCAGATGCCGAGCGCGATCCAGCCGACGAACATCGGAATCCAGCCGAGCAGCAACAACAACAGCTGCGTGACGGCGGTGCCGGTCTGGCCGAGATAGAAGCGGTGGGCGCCGAACCCGCCGAGAAAGAACCACAGCAAATAGGCGACACCGGTCGATTTGCGGTTGGCATCGTAAATCATGTGCTGCCGCGCCGGATTGGCCGTGGCCGGCGACGCCACCGTCCGAATGTCACTCATTGAACTTCCCCCGCGCCGGACCTTGGAGCGGAAGGTTCTGATGCGCAAGAGCATTTTGTCCGGAACAGCGGGACCAGCGGCGCGTCCTTTCAACTGCCGGTTTCCGTGCCTAAACGATGTTTGATGGACGACGCCGAATCGCCGGGCCTCGGGCTCGACTTGCCTGAAACGCCGCAGCCGCCAGCCGGCGCGTCGCCCTACCGCGTGCTCGCGCGCAAGTATCGGCCGCAGACCTTCGCCGAGCTGATCGGCCAGGACGCGATGGTCCAGACGCTCGCCAACGCCATCGCGCGCGGCCGGATCGCCCATGCCTTCCTGCTCACCGGGGTGCGCGGGGTCGGCAAGACCTCGACCGCGCGGCTGATCGCCAAGGCGCTGAACTGCGTCGGCCCGGACGGGCAGGGCGGCCCGACCATCACCCCGTGCAACGTGTGCGAGCCGTGCCGCGCGATCAGCGAGGGCCGGCACATCGACGTGATCGAGATGGACGCCGCCTCCCACACCGGCATCGACGACATCCGCGAGATCATCGACGCGGTCCGCTACGCTTCGGTCAGCGCGCGCTACAAAATCTACATCATCGACGAAGTCCACATGCTGTCGAAGAGCGCGTTCAATGCGTTGCTGAAGACTCTCGAAGAGCCGCCGGAGCATGTGAAATTCCTGTTCGCGACCACCGAGGTGGGCAAGGTCCCGGTCACGGTGCTGTCGCGCTGCCAGCGCTTCGACCTGCGGCGGATCCCGGCCGAGAAGCTTGCCGCCCATTTCGCCGAGGTGGCGAAGGCGGAGGGCGTCGAAGTCGAGCCGGAAGCGGTCGGAATGATCGCCCGGGCGGCCGAAGGCTCGGCGCGCGACGGCCTCTCAATCCTCGACCAGGCGATCGCCCACGGCGCCGGGGCGGTCACCGCCGGCCAGGTCCGCGACATGCTCGGCCTGGCCGACCGCGGGCGCATCCGGCGGCTGCTGCAACTGGCGCTGGCGGGCGATGCAACCGCCGCCCTGGCCGAGCTGGACGAAGCCCACGCGCTCGGGATCGACCCGACCCAGCTGCTGCGCGGGCTGATGGAGGCGCTGCATTCGGCGACACGGGCCAAGGCCGGTGCGGGCGGGGACGCGCTCCAGTCGGCCGAGGAGCGCGAGACCGCGCAGGAGCTCGCCGCGAAGCTGTCGTGGGGCTCGATCCACCGCTTGTGGCAGATGCTCCTCAAGGGCCTGCAGGACGTCGCCGTGGCGCCCGACCCGCGCGAGGCGGCGGACATGGCGCTGTTGCGGCTGATCCACGCCGCCGATCTGCCCGATCCGGCGGCGCTGCTGGCGAAATTGAGCGGCGAGGGAGCGGTGACCGCAACCCCGGCGGCTCCGGCGGGCAAGGCCAACGGACCTGCCGCGCGGATTCCCGCCGACTTCCCCGCGCTGGTCCGGACGGTCGAGCAGAGCGGCAAGCGGATCCTCGCCCAGCAGCTGCACGACCAGGTCGGCCTGGTCCGCTACGCGCCCCCGGAGCTGGCGTTGAAGCCGATGCGGCCGCTGGGCGGCGACTGGCCGCGCGAGCTCGCCGCGCAGCTCAAGGCGCTGACCGGGACCAGCTGGCAGGTGTCCCTGTCCGATGAGGCGGGCGAACCGTCCCTGCTCGACCAGGAGAAAATCGCCGAGGAGCGCGTTCGCGCCGATGTGCTGGCCGATCCCACCGTCCGCGCCGTGATCGACGCCTTCCCCGACGCAGCGCTCGAAAGCTTCGATGGAACGAGAGGCCAATAAGATGCCCGAGACCCCAGACCTCAACGAAATCCTGCAGATGGCGCAGAACGCTCAAGCCGAGCTGCAGAAGGCCCAGGACAATCTCGAAAAGGTCGAGGTGGAAGGCGCGGCCGGCGGCGGCATGGTCAAGGTCCGCGCGACCGCCAAGGGCCGGGTGATCGGCGTCGACATCGCCGAGAGCCTGCTCGCACCTTCGGAAAAGACCATGCTCGAAGACCTGATCGCGGCCGCCTTCAACGACGCCAAGGGCAAGGCCGACGCGGCCGCCGCGGTCGAAATGCAGAAGATGACGAGCACCCTGCCGCTTCCCCCGGGATTCAAGCTGCCCTTCTAGGCGCTTGTCTCCAAACAGAATTGCGGCATGATACGCCTCTCTGACGGGGAGGCGTTGTGGGCTCGCTCGGCGCAATGCAGGATTTTCCGCTGCGCATCATGCGGCTGATGGACCATGCGACCCGCGAACATGGGTCGCGCGAGATCGTCGCCGGACGCGCGGACGGAAGCACCCATAAGACCAACTGGGCACGGCTTGCCCACGATGCCCGGCGCATGGGCCAGGCGTTGGAGCGGCTCGGGGTCAAACCCGGCGACCGCGTCGCCACCCTGGCCATGAACCACGACCGGCATTTGGCGTCCTGGTTCGGAGCGGTCGGCATGGGCGGGGTGATCCACACCCTCAACCCGCGGCTGTTCGACGACCAGCAGGTCTATATCGTCAATCACGCCGAGGACCGGGTCCTGCTCTACGACCGGCAGTTCGCGCCGGTGATCGAGCGGCTGAAGCCGCAATTGGGCTCGGTCGAGCGGTTCCTCTGCTTCGAGGATGAATTCGACGATTGGCTGGCGACGGAAGACGGCGACTTTTCCTGGCACGAGGGCGACGAGCGCGACCCGTGCGGCCTCTGCTACACCAGCGGGACGACCGGCAATCCCAAGGGCGTGCTCTACGAGCACCGCTCCTCGGTGCTCCATGCGATGTCGATTCTCGCTCCCGACGTGTTCAATTTCACCAACCGCTCGGTGGTGCTGCCGGTGGTGCCGATGTTCCACGCCAACAGCTGGTGCCTGCCCTATGCGGCGGCGATCACCGGCCTCAAGCTGGTGGTCTGCGCCGACAATAGCCCCGAGCGGCTGTGCCGGCTGTTCAACGAGGAGGGCGTGACCCACTCGGCCGGGGTCCCGACCGTGTGGCTCGCCATGATCGACCATGTCGAGCGGACCGGGGCGAGCCTCGGCAAGCTCGGCATGATCATCTGCGGCGGCTCGTCGGCGCCGGCGGCGACGATCCGCTGGTTCAAGCAGCGCGGAATCCGCCTCAACCATTTGTGGGGCATGACCGAAATGTCGCCGATCGGCACCGTCGCCGCTCTGCCGCCGGAATGGGACGAGATGAGCGAGGCCGAGCAGATGGCCTTTTCATCGCGGCCGGGCCGATCGATGTTCGGGGTCGAGCTGCGGACCGTCGACGACGACGGCAAGGTGCTGCCGCGCGACGGCACTAGCTCGGGGCGGCTGCAGGCGCGCGGGCCGGCGGTGGTCAAGCGCTACTTCAAGGCCGAGGCGGACGCGGTCGACGCCGAGCAATGGTTCGACACCGGCGACGTCGCCACGATCCATCCCGACGGCTCGATCCAGATCACCGACCGGGCCAAGGACGTGATCAAGTCCGGCGGCGAGTGGATCAGCTCGATCGAGCTCGAGAATGCCGCGGTCGGCTGCCCCGGCGTTGCCGAAGCGGCGGCGATCGGCGTGCCGCACCCCAAGTGGGACGAGCGGCCGCTGCTGCTGATCGTCCGCGCCGACGGCTCGGCGGTCGGCGAGGACGCCATCCGCGCCCACCTCGCGGGCCATGTCTCGAAATGGTGGCTGCCCGACGCGATCGAGTTCGTCGACGAACTTCCGCACACCGCGACCGGCAAGCTCAGCAAGAAGGATTTGCGCGACCAGTATCGCGACTACCGCTTCGCCAACGCCGCGGCGATGATCGGCCGCGACTAGAAAAAGCCCGCGCTTTTCCCTAACTGACCGCGGACTTTCCAATCCCGATCAAAGGACGCTCGCGACCCCATGGCCGCCCAATATGCATTTGTCATGAAGGACATGACCAAGTCCTTCCCCGGCGCGCAGAAGCCGGTGCTGAACCACATCAACCTGCAATTCTACCATGGCGCCAAGATCGGCATCGTCGGCCCCAACGGCGCCGGCAAGTCGACCTTGATGAAGATCATGGCCGGCATCGACAAGGACTATCAGGGCGAGGCCTGGCCGGGCGAGAACATCACCGTCGGCTATCTCCCGCAGGAGC
>Ga0207674_10002058_pt1 | contig 25521 bp, 13 predicted proteins | sample KBSCornC72_FD_184303 | JGI IMG/M metagenome (GOLD analysis project Ga0207674, IMG submission 184303) | Corn rhizosphere microbial communities from Kellogg Biological Station, Michigan, USA - KBS Corn C7-2 (SPAdes) (version 2) | ecosystem: Host-associated > Plants > Roots > Rhizosphere > Soil ...
AAAGGACAAACCGTGAGAACAGTGCTCATGGGTCGTCCTGCAACATTCGCCGAACCTCTCGCTCAAAATTCATAAGTCGCAAACCGCCGCTGTCCCGCGGTCCCGGGAGATGTTCGGGGTCAGAATTCTGTCAGAGGTTGCGGTCGCTCGTACGCGGCGCGTGATTGGCTGCTAGCGTTCAGTCGGAATCCCCCACTAAGGAGAAACGACCTTGGCGACGACGTCCGGAACCGGCGCCTCTGCCACGGCAGGTGTCCCAGCGGCTGGCAGTGCCGCTGACACACCTCGAGCAGAAGCTGCAATTCCTCAGTTCAAGCCGGTCCTCGGGCATCCCGGTCCGCTGTGGATGCTGTTCATGTCCGAGTTCTGGGAGCGCTTCGCCTTCTACGGCATCCGCTGGGCGCTGGTGCTCTATATCGTCGCGCAGTTCCATGGCGGATCCCCGACGGGGCAGTCGGACGCCAACCTGACCTACGGATCCTACCTGGCGCTGGTGTACGCCTGGGGGATCATTGGCGGGTATATCGCCGACAAAATCATCGGCTACCAGCGCTCGATCCTGACCGGCGCCGTCTTCATGGCGGCCGGGCTGTTCATGATTTCGTTGCCCGATCCGGCGCTGTTCAAATTCGGCCTGGCCACGATCATCTGCGGCAACGGGATGTTCAAGCCGATCATCTCGACCCTGGTCGGGAAGCTTTACGCGGTCGGCGACGAGCGCCGCGACAGCGGGTTCACGATCTTCTATATGGGGATCAACTCGGGCGCCTTCGTGGCGCCTCTGCTCACCGGGTGGCTGGCGAGCTCCGTGTTTGGAAGTAACACCACGCCGGCGTACAAGTGGGTCTTCATCGCCGCGGGCATCGGTATGCTCATCAGCCTGGTGTGGTTCTACATCGGCCGCGCGCAGCTAAAAGGCATCGGCGCGGCGGCGCCGGGAACCGAGGGATCCCGGCGGGTGTTCCTCGTGATGCTGGGTACGCTGGTCATGATCCCGGTGGTGTACCTGCTGCTCGCCGTGGGCGGCAAGAACCTGCAGTACGTTCTGAGCGCGCTGTTCGTCGTGCTGATCGTGCTTCTGATGGCGGAGGGGATCCGGGAGGGCAAGGTCGCGCGGGACCGCGTCATCGCGATGTTGATCATCTTCACGTTCAATATTCTGTTCTGGATGTTCTTCGAGCAGGCCGGAAGCTCGTTCACCTTCCTGGCCGATGAAATCGTCAACCGCAACCTCGGCGGCTTCGTCTTCCCCACCGCCTGGTTCCAGAGCGTCAACTCGCTGGCCATCATCACGCTGGCGCCGGTCATGGCGTGGATCTGGATCTGGATGGCGAAGCGAAGTGCCAACCCGTCCATCCCGCGCAAATTCGGCCTGGGGCTTTTATTCAACGGCCTGGCTTTCCTGCTGCTCATGTTCGCACTGTCGAAACTTGTTGCCGCCGACGGGACGATTCCGTTCTGGACCCTGGTGGCGGTCTACGTGATTCAGTCGGTCGGCGAGCTGTGTCTGTCGCCGATCGGCCTCTCGATGGTGACCAAGCTGGCGCCGGTGCGTCTGGTCGGCCTGGCCATGGGAGGCTGGTTTGTCTCGGTCGGTATCGGCAACAACCTGTCGGGTATCTTCGCCAGCGTCGTGAGCGGCACGGGCGGCATGACGACCGGTTCGGCGCTCTCCGGCTACACGTTTGGATTCTGGGCGCTGATCGCGGCGGGTCTGGTGCTCTTCGTCGGCGCACCGCTGGTCAACAAGCTGATGCACGGGGTGAAGTAGCTACAGATGCTGACGCGGGAGTAGCCTTACTTGCTCTTGAAGATCCGGAAGAGGTAACGAAGGGAAGGGAACAAGACCGCCGCACCCAGGACCAGGGCAGCCAAGGTGAGCTGCAGGGTTATCCGAGGTGCGGCGGCGTCTTTTATGGTGAGGTCGGGAGGAAGCAGGTAGGGATACTGAGCCGCCGCCCACCCCCAGATGATGCAGCTGAGCTGTGCCGCAGCCGCGAATCGTGCCAGGTGCCACCGCCGCTTCCAGAGCGCCACCAGCGCAGTCACGGCAAAGGCTCCGGTGAGCAGGTGAATCGGGATCGCGCGAGTGGAGCCAAGCAGCCCCTCCTGCATGAGCGGCGCATCGCGGAGCGCCGTCAGCAGCGTAAGCATCGCCGCCGCAAAGCAGAGCCCCCCCGCAACGAGCGCCCGGGTCCGGAAATCCTCTTTCAATGATTCGCTGTCCGCCTCGATGGTGAGATAGACCGCCGCGAGGAACGCGAACAACACCACCGTGAAGAGGCCCAGCGACAGGGCGAACGGCGTGAGCCACGAAGAGACATAGCCGGCGAGAAAGCCTGTTCCTGCCGCCGGAGTACTGACTCGCCCCGATGCGATCGCGCCCACACATACCCCCAACAAAAACGGAGTCAGCAGGCTCGCGATGGAAAAGGTCCGACCCCAGCGGCGCTGGGCGACATCGTGATGGGTATCGTAGGAGCGGAAGATGAAGGCGGATCCCCGGAGCACGATGCCGAAGAGCATCAGGGTGAGCGGGATGTGGAGACCCACCGCGACGCGGCTGAACACGATGGGGAAACAGGTGAAAAGCAGGACGACCACGAGAATCAGCCATACATGGTTCGCCTCCCACACCGGGCCGATGGCGTTGGCGATGAGCTCGCGCTGCCGGTCGCGCCGCGGCCCGGACGCCAGCAAGTCCCAGACTCCGCCGCCGAAATCCGCTCCCCCCAGAAGCATGTAACTGTTCAGGGCGATGAGAATTACGCCCGCGATGAGCAGCGCTTCGATCGTATGGGACATCAGCCCTTCACCTCGATTTTCGGGCCGGGCGTATAGGTGCGGCTCCAGTCTCTGGTTACCGGGCTTCGGATGATCTGGGAGTAGAGCATCCAGGCGACGATCGAGCCGAGGAAAAGATAGAGCAGCGTAATCAGGGTGAACGTCACTATGAGGCCCGGCATCGGAGTGACTGCCTCCGCCGTTTTCAACACGCCGGTGATGATCCACGGTTGCCGGCCTACCTCGGTTACCACCCACCCCGCTTCGATGGCGAGAAATCCCATCGGACCGGCCAGCATGATTGCCTTGAGCAGGGTGCGGTTCTGCGAAATCTCCCGTCGTCGTAAGGCTGTAATCGCCACCCACAAAGCGAGAAGAGCCATGTAGCTGCCGAGGCCCACCATGGTCTGAAATGCCAGGTGGACGATTGTGACGTGGGGCCAATCTTCACGGGGTACCTGGTCGAGGCCCTTCACCTCGGCGTGGGGATCATGATACGCCATGAGTGACAGCCCGTAGGGAATCTCGATTCCAAAGCGAACTTCCCGCCGTTCAATGTCAGGCAGCCCGCCGATCAGGAGTGGGGCGCCGCGCCGGGTCTCGAAGACGGACTCCATCGCCGCGAGCTTGGCCGGTTGATACTCGGCTACGTTCCGGGCGCTGATGTCGCCCGAGACAGGTTGCAGCAAGGCGGCCGGTGTTCCGACCATGAGGGCGATCTGCAGGGCCCGCCGGTGGAAGGCGTTCATCGGATCGCCGAGGAGGAACGCCGCATGGACCGCGGAGACGGCGAGGCCGGTTGCGGCGTAGGCGGCAAGGGTCATGTGCAGCGTCTGCTGAAATGCCGCAGGGTTGAGCATCGCGCGGATCGGATCGAGCTCCGTGAGCTGACCCGAGACCGCGGTGAATCCGGTGGGTGTATTCATCCAGGCGTTCGCGATGACGACGAAGATTCCGGAGAGCACACCGCTGAGTGCCACCAGGATTCCCGCCCCGATGTGAGCCTTGGGCGGAATCCTTTCCCAACCGTAGAGGTAGATCCCGAGGAAGATGGCTTCGGTGAAGAAGGCGAAGCCTTCCAGGGAGAAAGGCATGCCGATGATCGGGCCCGCCATCTCCATGAACCTGGGCCACAGGAGACCCAGCTCGAAGCTGAGGACGGTTCCCGATACGGCGCCAACGGCAAAGAGAATCGCCGTGCCCTTCGCCCAGCGCTTGGCCAGCTCGAGGTAGACCGGATCGTGGGTTGCCCGCCAGCGCCATTCCGCCAGCACCATGAGCAGGGGCATGCCGATGCCGACCACCGCGAAGATGATATGAAAGGCCAGCGAGATGGCCATCTGGGAGCGGGCGGCGAGCAGGTCGGACATGCCGCCTAGAACAATAGCTCTATCCCCAGACGAAAGAGGTGAGGCGGGCCGTAGAAGAAGAGCGGCTGGGTGTAGTCCTTGACCGCGGACTGGTAGAGCGGCATCAGCTCCCCGGCGCCGTCGACATATCCGTTGTGGTCGAGGTCCGCCCAGGCACGGTAACGCGGTGACTCATAGGGGATCGGTTCGGGGTGCATGGCGTAGGCACTATCCACCAGCCCCTGCACCTCGGCGTTGGTCGCGTTCACATTTCCCGAATTGCGCCGGACGGCTACGATGTTGCGCTTGTTGAGAATGTTGCGGCCGTCGAGGTAGACGCTCCCCCCCATTCTGCCCAGCCTGAACGGCCGCCGGATCAGCATGTCCAGCGTGCTTGTGCTCGGCAGGCGATTGTCGTTGGGCAGGCCGACCAGACTGTCCCCCGCCAGATTGGTACGCGAATAGGGCAACCCCGACCCCCAGCGGAAGATCAGCGATGCCTGGAAGTCGGCGAGCACGTGGGCGCCCAGCAGAGTCGGTCCCCAACGGGCAGGAGTCTGCCCCGTGCCGATCAGGATAAGGCCGTGCCGGCGATCGTAGTCTAGGGGGAATTCGACTTTGGCGGGGAAGGTGGTGTCCCCGGTGATAGGATCAACTCTGATCTGCTGGCGCAGCAGGAACGCGCTGGTAGACGTCGCATTGGCCTGTTGCAGAGTGTAGCTCACCCGGAGTCCCCAGTTCCGCCGAAACTCCCGCTCCAGAATCAGCTCGAGGCCCTTTACCGATCCTGCGTCGGCGTTGCCGAAAATGCTGGAATCGGGATTCACGCCCAAGGGAACTGAAGCGACGAGGCCGTCGAGACGCTTGATGTAGAGGTTCGCCCGAACGGAAGTAATCTGGGAGGGCCGGACCCGGAGGCTGAACTCGTACTGGGTGTTCTCCTCGAATCCGAGGTTCGGATTACCCTGACGGAACCTCCCGGTGCGTACCGTGTCGTCAAACGCGGCGTCCACCAGGTACTGATAATCGGGGGGCTGACGGAAGACGCCGTAGCTCGCGACGAATGTCGCTCCTTTAAAGACCGTGCTGACGGCAAAGCGGGGACTCAGCCCATGCTGGGTCTCGGCGGGCTGACCGGGTAGATCAAGCCGCCCGCTGAACTGGTCGTACCGCAGTCCCGCCGTGAAGGCCAGCTCGTCTTTCCGGTACTGCGCCTCGGCGTAGAGCGCCGCGGCGTAGGGGTCAAAACTGCTGGCGGTGGCGTCGGGAACCGAATCGCCCGCGGGGAGGTAACCCAGCACGCGGTTGAAGGTGCGTACCTGCTGGCTGGCGTATTCACCGCCGACGTAGAAGTCTCCGGAGGTCCCGGCGCTGATGCTGAGATCGAGCCGGCTGCGGAGGTCCTTGTACTGATTCCAGGCGACATCTCCCTTGGATGAACCACCCATGTAATAGGCGGGCACTCCCCACGGCGTCTTATCGCTGGGCGCGGGAGGAGAGAATCCGATGATCTGGCGGTTCCCGGCGACGGTGTCTTGCCGGCGCGCGATGTCCTCTCCGACGATGTCGAGCTTATCGAAGGTGAACGCGCCGACGCTGTAGTCGGGCGGATCAACACTGGTTCCGCGGAGGAATTCGCGGTCGAAATACCCCACGCGGACGTCCCCGACGATCCCGGACTTTTCAAGAACCTGCTGGAAGTGTCCGCTGATGAAAGTACCGGTCAGCCGGCGAGCGGGCCCAAGATCAGGCTCGTACTTGTAGAGAGGATCATAGAGGAAACGCTGTTCGTTGCTCTGCGCGGCCAGCAGACGAAGGGTCCTGGTGCGGCCAAGCGGCGCGGTCACCTTCCCCGCGAGGTTGATGAGCTGGCCGCTGTTGTGGGGCAGGAGCCATGGCTGATCGTGCCGGGGATCCCTCGAATCGGATGGCGCCGGCGCGTTGACCGGGTCGGCATCCATGCGCGCCGAGAGATCTGCTGCACCCACCACGGTGACTCCACCGGCTACCGGCCCGTCGCCCGAGAGAACCGCACGGTCGAGTCCGTAGTCGAGCCCGTCGCCGAAGGCACGGTCGCTCTCGTACGCGGCGTGCCCGCCCCACTTCTGTCCTCCATCCCGGGTCACCACGTTCACCAGCGCCGAGATGGCCTGCCCGTAGCGGGCGGAGAAGCCATTGGTGATGAGTGACGTTTCCGCCAGCATGTCGGTCGGGAGTCCCAGCGTCGTTGCGCTGGTCGAGGCGTCGAGCTGGTTCTTGATTCCCAGACCGTCCACGATGAATGCCTGCTCTCCGATCCGGCCTCCGCGATAGCTCTCGCCGACGGCTCCGGCCGACAGCGCCACCGCCTCTTCCACCGTGGTGACCGGCAGCCTGCGCAGCTCCTCGGCGGTGAAACGCTGGGCGTCGGTCACAACAAAGGGATCGAGGACCGAGTCCACTCGCTGACTGACCACTTCGATGGGTTCGAGTCCGACCGGGTCAACAGTCAGCGAAAAATCGAGCCTGGTGATCTGGCCGCTTCGAATAAGCACGCTGTCACGACTGACCGGCCGATGGCCGATGGAAGCGGCGCTGATCGCGTGCCACCCGGCGGGAATCTCCCTTAAGCGATAGAACCCTTGGGCGTCGGTCACCGCGACGTAACGTCCATTGTCCACCACCAGCCGGGCGCCCAGCAGGGGAGTCTTCGTCTCCCCCGCCTCCCGCACGAAGCCGGACACGCCACCTACTGCCTGAGCGCTGAGCGGCGCGGCGGCGGCCATGAACCCCGCTACGAGGAGGCGTCTCATGGCTCCTCGAGGGCCCAGAGGTCAGCACTGGCGAGGGGACGACTCCCGCCGAGGTCCACGTATGACTCAACTACGAGCCTCTGTCCGGACGGGGAGAGCGCCGGATACCGGTGCAGCCGGCCCGGCATGGTGATGTCGGTTTCCTGTCCGGTGGTGAGATCAACCGAAAAAAGTCGGCCACCAAAGTCCCGGGTTATCGGTCCCAGGACTGGGTCGTTTGTGAAGGTGATGTCGCCGCCGACTATGGCGACAAGACGGTTGCCCGAGACCTGCACGTCCCGCGCGATTCCCGCCGCCCCGAAGTCGTGCACTACCTGGACGTTTGTGGTCGCCAGGTCCATGCGGTACACGACGCTGCTGTCCGCCACGGTGTAATAGATCGCTTTGCCGTCCGGGGTCGGCTGCACCGAGGACGCGAGCGAGGTTCCCGGAATGATGCCGACCACCGGACTACCACCGTTCAGGTCGATCCTCGCGATCTCGATTCCGGTAACCACCGTGTCGGGCGGCTCGAATGGAGCCGGAGGGACGTAGTCGATCCTGCCGGCGACGTATATCAGTGCGTCATCGCCCAGCCAGGCCATGTGGATGGGGATGTCATGGATCCGGGTACTGGGCGAGACGAAGGGGAACTTCTGGATGGTGTCGACGTGGATCAGATCGTCGAGCCTGGTGACCAGGAGCTCACGATGATTGGGCGTGAGCGCGAATTGCTCTCCGACGCTGGACAGGTAGACGAGGAGCGAATCGGAAACCACCGGACGTTCCAGGGCATCGATCGAATCGATGCTGAAGGACGCGTGGGTACAGAGGGTGAGGGTGCGGGTGCCGCCTTCCGGAGGCAGCTCGGCGATGCAGCGATCCCGCTGAGACGAATCGGTCCGCTCGTAGCTGTAGAACAACCCTGTCTCGTCCGGTTTCCAGGCGGGGAAGAGATCGGTTCCCAGGTTGAGGGTCAGCTGTCGGGGGACGGCCGTGCTGAAAGGGCCTTCAGGGGTGAAGGCTCCCGTGGAGAACGGCTCGGTGTGCTCACAGCCCACTGTCAGGGCGGTCAGCAGGTACAGGACGCCCTTCGGGAGGGGGCTCCGGTTCACGAGTGTTCCATGTCTTCTGGGTTGTTGCTAAGACGAACGAACTACGTCGCGGCTACACGTGTGGTGGCCAAGTGTACCGCTGGCAAGGGCGGGCCGGAAGAGGGAGGGAATCGATGTCCGATTCCGGGACGGCCAAATCCCACAGCCGAACGGCGGAGCAACCTTCGGCCGAAACACCGAGTCTAAGTGCTTGTCATTTCAGCCTCGAGAGCGGGTCGGGCGAGTCACTCGAGGGCACAGAACTTCCCTAGGCATCGGCCAGATCGCCGACCGCACGGCGAGTCTGGGCCTAACCCTTAAGAAGTGGGAGTGACTTGGACATTCCACGCGAGCCGGTGAAGAACCGGCGCCGTTTCCTTTATCTAGCGGCGGCCATCGTCGCGGTGGTGGCCACCACCGTGGGGCTCAGTCGGCTCAAACCGGCCGCCCCCTCGGTCGATGTGGGGACCCTGTGGATGGACACCGTGCGGAAGGGGCCGATGGTCCGGGAGGTCCGGGGTCCAGGCACCCTGGTTCCTGAAGAGATCCGGTGGATTTCGGCGGTGACCCCGGGGCGGGTTGACCGGGTGCTGGTGCAGCCCGGGGTGATCGTGAACGAAAACACCCTCCTCCTCGAGTTGAGCAACCCGGATGTCCAGATCCAAAGCCTCCAGGCGCAGCGTGAGCTCACCGCCGCCGAAGCGGAGCTGATCTCGCTCAAGACCAATCTCGAAGCCCAACGTCTCACTCAGGCAGGAGTCGTCGCCACGGCCAAGTCGGCCTATCGCGAAGCCCAGCGGAAAGCGGCGGCAGATTCGAATCTGGTGGCCCAGAACCTCATCTCCACCGCCGAGGCGGGCCGATCGGGTGATCAAGCGGAAGAAATGACCGCGAGGCTCGCGATCGAAGAGAGGCGACTGCAGATCCTGACCGACAACTTGAAGGAGCAGCTCGACGTGCAGCAGGCCCAGGTCGAGCGCCTTCGCGCGATCGCAGCCTTTCAGCGGCGCCAGGTCGAGTCCATGGTAGTCCGGGCCGGCGCCAGCGGCGTGCTGCAGGAGCTACCGATGCAGGTGGGGCAGTGGGCGATCTCCGGGGCCACGCTGGCCAAGGTCGTTCGGCCGGAGAAGCTCAAGGCGGTACTGAGGATTCCGGAAACCCAGGCTCCGGATGTCACCATCGGCCAGCCCGCGGCGATCGACACCCGGAATGGGATCGTGAAGGGCCATGTGGTTCGGATGGATCCCGCCTCCCAGAACGGGACCGTGACGGTCGATGTGACGCTCGACGGCACCCTGCCCAAAGGCGCCCGGCCCGACCTGAGCGTGGATGGCACCATCGAACTCGAGCGGCTCAACGATGTGCTGCACGTCGGACGCCCGGCCTACGGACAGGCGAACAGCACGGTGGGGGTCTTCCGCATGATTCCCGGCACCGACGAGGCCGAACGGGTGCAGGTCGGACTGGGCAGGAGCTCGGTGAATACGATTGAGGTCCTGCGCGGGCTCAATGAGGGCGATGTGGTGATCCTGTCCGACATGTCGCGTTGGGATGCGGTTGATCGTGTGAGGGTGAAGTGATGTTGACGCTAGCCATAAGCCGTAAGCTATAGACTGCCAGCTTGGCCGCTCGCTTACGGCTTAGGCTTACGGCTTAAGGCAAGTACTCGAACCAACCACTCAAACTGGTACCCCAATGACCACCGATGGCAGCCCGCTCATTCAGCTCGAAGGCATCAAGAAGGTCTTCTATACCGAAGAGGTAGAAACCCATGCCTTGTCCGAGATCCATCTCGAGATCCGGAGGGGCGACTACGTAGCCATCGCGGGTCCATCTGGCTGCGGGAAGACCACGCTCCTGTCGATCCTCGGCCTGCTCGACACGGCGTCGGGCGGCACCTACCTGCTCGACGGCAAGTCGGTGGCGCAACTCGGCCCCTCAGAGCGAGCCCGCATTCGGAACCGGGAGATCGGTTTCATCTTCCAGGCGTTCAACCTCATCGGCGATCTCACCGTGTATGAGAACGTCGAGCTGCCGCTCACCTACCGCGGGCTCCCCTCCGCCGAGCGGCAGAAACGGGTTAAGGACGCGCTCGACAAGGTGGGAATGACCCACCGGGTGAAGCACTACCCCTCACAGCTCTCGGGCGGTCAGCAACAGCGGGTCGCGGTGGCGCGTGCAGTAGCAGGCCAGCCGCTGATCCTCCTGGCGGACGAGCCAACCGGAAATCTCGACTCCAGCAACGGTGAGCAGGTGATGGAGCTGCTGCGCGATCTGCATCGCGCTGGCGCCACGATCTGCATGGTGACCCACGACCCGCGGTATGCCCGCCATGCCGATCGGGCGGTGCACCTGTTCGATGGCCGGGTGGTAGAGGACACGACACCGGAACTCGCCTCGGTCTAGCACCAATACGATGACTCAGTCCCAGTCCTCAGTCCTCGTTACTGAGCAACTGAACGGGAGGCCGACGTGAATACGCTGTTGCAGAATCTGCGCTACGCCGGGCGCCAGCTCCGCAAGAGTCCGGGCTTCACCATTACGGCGGTTCTGACCCTGGCCCTCGGCATCGGAGCTAACAGCGCCATCTTCTCGGTGATCAACGCTACGCTCCTGCGCCCGTTGCCGTATGCCGACCCGTCGCGCCTCGTCACTGTAGAGCACCACTATCCATCGCTCAACGACCTCCATGCCCCGATTTCGGTCCCGGGGTTTCTGGATTACGAGTCGAAGAAGCAGATCTTCCAGCACGCTGCGGTAGAGACCGGCTGGGCTCCCACCCTCACTGGCCGGGGCGATCCCCAGCGGGTAATCGCCAGCCGGGTCACGGGAGAATACTTCGCCACGTTCGGGGTAGGTGCCGAACTGGGTCGGACCTTGAGTCCCGAGGAAAACGAGGCGGGCCACGACAAGGTCGCGGTGGTGAGCAATTCCTTCTGGAAGCGCCTCCTCGGTAGTGAGCGCGCCGCGCTGGGCCAGCGGATCGTTCTAGACGGAGAGAGTTACGAAATCGTGGGAGTGATGCCCGCGGGGTTCCGGGACTTCTGGAACCGGCAGGCGGAGCTTTGGACACCCATTGTATTTACGCCCGCCCAGAAGGATCCCGACGGATTCACCAATGAATTCCTGAACTTCGCCGGTCGGCTGGCGCCCGGTGCCACGTTCGAGCAGGCCAAGGCGGATATCGCGGCTCACGCCGTAAGCCTCCGGACGGACTTCCCCAACCGGTTCCCGCCCGATTGGGGTCTGGTCATGACCACGCTGGATGAGAAGGCGGCTGGCCCGATCCGTACCGCGCTATACGTGTTGCTCGCCGCAGTCGGCTTCGTGCTGCTCATTGGCTGCGCTAATGTGGCGAACCTCCAGTTGGCGAGAGCAGCGAGCCGTACCCGGGAGATCGCCGTCCGCGTGGCGCTCGGCGCATCACCTACCAAGCTGATCGGCCAGCTGCTCACCGAGAGTGTGCTGCTCGCCGTGATCGGCGGCGGCCTGGGACTACTGCTTGCGGTCTGGGTCGTTCCCGCTCTTCTAGCCCTCAATCCGGGCAACCTCCCTACCGAGGAAATCAGGGTCAACGGCACGGTATTGCTCTACACGCTGGTGCTCTCGGTCTTCACCGGCCTCCTCTTCGGCATCATGCCGGCGCTGCAGCTGGCGCGGACGGATCTCCACGACACGCTCAAGGAAGGTGGACGAGGCAATTCGGGAGACCGCCGGGGCCTCGAGATCCGGCGCGGTCTGGTCGTGGCAACGGTTGCGCTGGCCCTGACGCTGCTCGCCGGCGCCGGGCTGCTGGTCAAAAGCTTTGCCCGCCTGGTCGGCGTAGATCCGGGATTCAAGCCCGATCATCTTCTCACGTTCAACATCTCGCTTCCGCGACTGCGGTACAACAACGACACGCTGCAGATCGAGGCGTTCGAGCGGATCACGAGCGCACTGGAGGCCTTGCCGGGCGCCACCCAGGTCGGCGCCACAACGGTGCTGCCCTTCGGTGGCCAATGGTCCACAGGGAGCTTCAACGTCGAAGGCTATCAGGCCCCGAAGGGCACCCCGGGTCCGTGGGGAGACCAGCGCATCGTCACCCCGAATTTCCTCACCGCTCTTGGGGCTCCGCTCCTCAAGGGACGGCAGTTCGGGCCGGAGGATCGGTCCAACTCGCCGCGAGTGGTCATCGTGGATCAGGAACTGGTCAACCGCTACTGGCCCAAGGACGATCCCATCGGCAAGCGGATCACCTTCAACGGCCTGAACGACTCCACGATCAGCTGGATCACCGTCGTCGGTGTGGTAGGACACACGAGCCACGAGGGGCTCGATGCGCAGCGTCGGGTGCAGATGTACTTCCCGCTGCAGCAATTCGGGGTCAACTCGATGAGCTACGTGATCCGGACTCCAGGCGACCCCAATGCGTTGTTGCCGAGCGTCAAGTCAGCAGTGCGGGCGATTGATCCTGATCTTCCGTTCTCGCAAGTCTCGACGATGGAGGCACTGGTCGAGCAGTCCACCGGTCCACGGCGCTTCTCCATGCTGCTGCTCGGCCTGTTCTCGCTCCTGGCGGTGGGACTCGCCTCGATCGGTCTCTACGGCGTCATGTCGTATAACGTGACGCAGCGTTCCCGCGAGCTCGGCGTGCGGCTCGCGCTGGGGGCCGCAACCAGGGATCTCCTCGGCCTGGTGCTGCGGCAGGGGATGCGCCTGGTGATGATCGGCGTTGGGGTGGGTCTGATTGCGGCACTCGCCGCGACGAGACTGCTCCGCAGCATGCTCTTCAACGTGAGCAGTACCGACCCCGTGACCTTCATCCTCATCGCGCTGCTCCTGCTCGGCGTTTCGCTGCTGGCGATCTGGATTCCGGCCCGGCGCGCGACGAAGGTGGACCCGATTATCGCGCTGCGTGCGGAGTGAGAGAGTACCTAGTACCTAGTACCGAGTACCGAATACCGAGTACTAGGTAGTGGCCAACGACAGCCGAACCGGTGGTCCCGTATGACACTCGCCAACGACATCCGGGTCGCGCTCCGCTCGCTGCGCCGCTCACCCGGCTTCACCCTCGCCGCGGTGACCACGCTGGCACTCGGCATCGGTGCCAACACCGCGATCTTCAGCGTAATAGACGGAGTCCTGCTTCGTCCCACGCCGTTTCCGCACATCGATCGACTGGCGATGGTGTGGGAAACCGATCGCAAGAGCGGTACGACGAGGGAACCGGCCTCGGTCCCTGACTTCCAGGATTTCCAGCAGCAGAGCAGGCGGTTCAGCGCGTTGGCGGCTTTCGCCGCGCAGGAGGTGAGCCTTACCCCGGAGGGTGCGGAGCCCTCGCGCCTCGCAGCGCTGGCGGTGAGCCATGAGTACCTCGCCCTCACCGACATCGCTCCGATCGTCGGCCGGGGGTTCAGCGCCGAGGATGATCGCCCCGGCGGACCTCAGGTGGTGTTGATTGGCGAGGCGCTGTGGCAGCAGCTGTATTCCGGGGATCCCCAGGTTGTGGGCCGGACGATCCGGATCGACGACGTCCAGCAGACCATCATTGGTGTAGTTCCTTCCACCGCTGACTTCGGCACACTCCAGGTTCTGAGCGCGGCTGACTACGGAAAGGGATTCGCGGCCCGCGGGGGACAGGTGCGGGTTGACCTCTGGGTGCCGCTGCGCCCTGATCCCCAGAGTTACCCGCGCCAAACTCATCCGATTTTTGTCGTGGGCCGCCTTGCGGGAATGGAGGGCATCGGAACCGCGCAACAAGAGGTAGGAGAAATCGCGGCCGACCTCGAGAAGAAATATCCGGAGAACGACGCTCGCGGAGTCTTCATCGAACCGCTAGCCCAGGTGGTATTTGGCCCGGTTCGGCCGGCCCTGTTCGTGCTCATGGGCGCCGTCGCGCTCGTGCTTCTCATCGCCTGCGCCAACGTAGCCAGCCTGCTGTTGGCCCGAGGGGCGGAACGACTCCGTGAGGTCACGGTACGGACCGCGCTGGGCGCCACGACCCGTCACCTCGTTCGGCAGTTCCTGGTTGAAAGCCTCCTCCTCACCGGGTGTGGAGCACTGCTGGGTCTGCTCCTGGCGCAAGAAGGACTCGATCTTCTGCTCGCGCTCGCACCGGGAGATATCCCGCGAGTCGGCACGGTCGGCATCGACGGGAGGGTTCTCGCAGTCACCCTGGGGGTAACGATCATCATTGCAGTGTGCTTCAGTCTGTTCCCCACTGTTCAAGCCACCCGGGTCAACCTGCAGTCCGCGCTCCAGGGCGAAGCAAGCCGGAGTGCTTCCTCCGGACGTGGACATCGCCAGTTCCGGGGCGGTCTGGTAATCGCCGAGCTGGCACTCGCCGTCATGCTGATGGCAGGAGCTGGCGTGCTGATTCGCAGTCTTTGGCGCCTGCGCCAGGTCGACCCGGGATTCAGCGCTGCGGGAATCCTCAAGGCGGAGTTCCAGCTGCCGCCCAGTCGGTATCCCACGGATTACTCCAAGTGGCCCCGATGGCCCGCAACGCACGGGTTCAACAACGAACTCCAGCTTCGAGTCGCGGCATTGCCGGGCGTGGAAGCCGTGACGATAGCCGGCAATCATCCGCTCGATGCGGGGTTCACCAGTTCGATCAGCGTGGTAGGACGAGAGGCCGAAGCCCACGGGTGGCCCGAGCCGACCATCCGCCAGGTCGATGCCGGATACTTCGAGACCTTGCGGGTTTCATTGCTGGCTGGACGAGGAATTGCCCAGACGGACGATGCCGAAGGCGCACCGGTCGCGGTGATCAACGAATCGGCCCGGCGTCGCTTCTTTGGAGCGCTGCCGCCTCTGGGCCAGCAGATCTCTCTCTGGGGAGCGAAGCGAACGGTCATCGGTGTCGTGGGGAACGAACGCTTCCACGGACTGGCCGAAGACTCACCGCCCAGCGTCTATCTCCCGCGAGCGCAAGCGCCGACGAGTGGAGGGAGTCTGCTCGTTCGGACAACGGCGGGCGATCCTGCGGCACTCGCCCCTGCAATTCGCCGGGTTGTGGCCGAGCTCGATCCTTCGCTGCCCCTCTTCGGGGTTGAGCCGCTCAGTCGTACGCTCTCCAACTCGATTGGGCAGCGCCGCTTTACCATGATCGTCCTTGGCGCATTCGCCGCCGTCGCACTGTTGCTGGCAGTAATCGGTGTGCACGGTGTGCTCACCTACACGGTGACGCAACGAACCCGGGAGATCGGAATTCGGATGGCTCTGGGCGCCGATCGATCGCGGGTGAGGAGCCTCATCCTCACTCAGGGAGGCGCGCTGGTGGCGGGAGGGCTGGTCCTGGGGCTGATCGGCGCATTCGCCATCACTCGACTACTCAGAGCCCTGCTTTACGGAGTGAGTCCGACCGATCCGGGCACGTTCCTGGGTGTAGCGGTGCTCCTGGCGGTGGTTGCTCTGATCGCGAGCTATCTGCCGGCGGCTCGTGCGGCGCGGGTCGATCCGGCGGTGTCGCTGCGGAGTGAGTGAAAACAGAACCGAGTACCTGGTACCGAGTACCGAGTAATGGGTGCCCTGAGGTGTTGACCGCTAACAGCCGAATTGTCGGATGACGCTCGCCAACGACATCAAATACGCGTTCCGTTCCCTGCGCCGGACGCCCGGTTTCACCGCGGCGGTCGTAATTACCCTCGCACTGGGAATCGGCGCCAACACGGCCGTCTTCAGTATCGCCAACGGCATCCTGTGGCGTCCTGTTCCGGGCAAGGACCCTGACCGGCTGATGGTGATCGTCGCCAAGAACCGGGCTCAAGGCGACTTCTTCGACTACTCCTACGCCGACTACGAGGACTTTCGGCGCGACGCCTCCGCGTTCGAGGATGTCGCGGCGTACTACCCGGCGCCGGTCAGCCTCAACAGCCAGGACCGTAACGATCGGATCTGGGCGGAACTGGTGAGCCCGAACTACTTCGGGGTGCTGGGAGTGGTTCCGGTCGAGGGGCGAGGTTTTCTCTCCGAGGACGGGCCGAATTCGGGTGCTGCACCTGTCGCCGTGGTGAGCGACCGGTTCAAGCGCCGCCTCGCGCCAAATGGAGCCTCCGTACTCGGGCAGATAGTCCGGCTGAACGGGCAGACCTTCACGATCGTCGGCGTGGCACCCCGAGGGTTCCGCGGAGTGTACCACGCTCTGTTCGGCCCGGATGTCTGGCTGCCCGTATCGACCTTCGACGGGGTTTCACGCGGGGTGCCGGGCTCATTGCTATCTCGCGGGACCAACTCTTTCCGCCTTATGGGGCGCCTGCGTCCTGGTGTCACCTACGACCAAGGCGCCTCAGCCGTCGCCGCGATCGGTCGCCGGCTCGAGCGCGATTACCCGGTTACCAATGCCGGGTTCGATGCGGTCGCCATGCCGGAGCTCGAGGCCCGACCTGAGCCAGGTGCCGCTGCAGGCTCTGCCCTGGCCGCGCGCGCCTTCCTCGTCGTGGTGGGGCTGGTCCTTTTGATTGCCTGCGCCAACGTAGCCAATCTGCTTCTTGCTCGTGCCGCATCGCGCCGGAAGGAAATCGCCCTCCGCCTCGCATTAGGCGCGGGACGTCTCCAGTTGCTCCGACAGTTACTGATCGAGAGCACCCTCCTCGGCCTCCTGGGCGGCGCACTGGGCATGGGTCTCGCCATCTGGGTGACGGCGGCGCTCGGCAACGGATGGCACGCTCCGAGCGACATCCCCTTCCAAGTTGACTTCAGTCCCGATCGTCGGGTCCTCGCCTTCACTCTGGCCATCTCGCTGTTGACCAGCCTGGTATTTGGATTGGTGCCGGCATTGCGAGCCGCTCGCCCCGAGGTCGTCGGCGCGCTCAAGAATGAGCCGGCACGGCGTCACGGGTCGAACCGATCCCTCCTGCGCGGCGGGTTGGTGATCACCCAGGTCGCACTTTCGTGCGTCCTGCTGATCGGAACCGGACTCATGCTCGAGACCCTGGGGCAGATGAAGCGGCTCGATCCAGGATTCGATACCAGGAACGGCCTCCTGGTGTCGGTCTCGCCCGCGCTCCTCGGATACGACCAGCGACAGGGCGAGAGCTTCTATCGCCGGATGCTAGAAGAGGTCCGCCAGACACCCGGAGTACAGGGCGCGACGCTGGCTCAGTACGTCCCGCTCGAATTCAGCGCCAGCGGAGGCGGACTCTTCGTCGCGGGACGAGAGCGCGACCAGAAGAGTCAGGGCGGCGATCCGACCTATTGGAGCGTCGTGGAGCCAGGCTATCTCGCCTTGATGGGGACCCGGCTTCTCGACGGACGCGACTTCAGCCTGCAGGACGATTCCACCGCACCACGCGTCGCGATCGTCAATCAGACGCTGGCCCAGCGCTACTGGCCCGGCGCCTCGGCGATCGGAAAGACGATCCGGCTGAATGCTTTGAGTGGCCCGGCGATCGAGATCATCGGCGTGGCGGCCGACGGCAAGTACCGAGGCCTCGAGGAGCGCCAGCTTCCTTATCTCTACCTGCCTCTGAGCCAGAACTACACCGGGAACGTGACTCTCGTGGTTCGGAGCTCCAATGATCCCCTGGCGCTGCTGTCCGCGGTACGGGAGGCCATTCATCGTGCCGATCCGGACATCCCAGCCTTCGATACCAAGACGATGCAGCAACTGATCGAGGGCAGGGCACTGCTGGGTCCCCGCTTCGCTGCCGGGCTCGCCGGGGTGTTCGGTCTTCTCGCTCTGGGCCTCGCGATGATCGGGTTGTACGGACTTATCTCCTACTCGGTGTCCCGACGGACTCGGGAGATGGGGATTCGTATTGCCCTGGGAGCGCCGCTTCGAGCGGTTCGCGGGATGGTTGTGGGTGACGGATTCCGGGTGGCCGTTATCGGGGTGGTGCTGGGAACGGTCGTGTCGGCCGCGCTCACTCGCACGCTCCGGAGTCTTTTCTTCGGGATGAATCCGGGCGATACCAGACTGCTGGTTTCCGTGCCATTGATCTTGATCGTGATCGCCGTGCTGGCCAGCTATCTCCCCGCGCGCCGGGCGACGAAGGTTGATCCCATGGTGGCGCTCAGAGCAGAGTAGGGCGCCGAGAAGACTGAGAGAGGATTGAGTGATGAGGACTGAGGACTGAGGTAGCTCACTCCTCGACCTGTGACCGGGAGGTTGATGTGACACTAATCCACGATATTCGTCTCGCCCTGCGGGGTATTTTCAAACGGCCCCGCTTCGCGATCGTCGTTATCCTGACGCTCGCCCTGGGCATCGGCGCGAACACCGCAATATTCACCGTGGTCGATGCGGTCCTGTTGCGTCCCCTCGCCTATCGCGACGCCGATCGCCTCGTGATGGTGTACGGGCGGATCCAGAGCGGCGAGGATGTTGTGCCCGCTCCGGCGGAGTTTCTGGACATCCAGTCCCAGGCCAGGAGCCTGGAAGGCATCGCTGCCTTTCGCCGCTGGGATTTCAACGTGCGCGCAGGCGATCGCACGGAACAGATCGACGGCGCGGTCGTGACGGCGGATTTCTTCAAACTTCTCGGCGTGAGTCCCGAGCTCGGCCGGGCGCCGTTGCCGGATTCAAGCGGAAGACTGCCGGTTGACGAGGTGGTCATCAGCGACCGGCTCTGGCGGACCCGCCTCGGCCACACGGCCGCGGTCCTCGGGCAGGTACTGAGCGTGGACGGCCGGCCGGTAACCGTGGTTGGGGTGATGCCGCCGAGTTTCGCGCTTCCCACGGCGGGCGATCTGTGGCTTCCCTCTCCTTACAAGGTGCCCACCCACCCGCTCCGACCCGAGACGGACCCCTCGCTGCTGCGCAACACCCATTACTTCGAGGTCGTGGCTCGGGTCGCCGCCAGCAGCACCACCGGTCAGGCCGAGGCAGAAGTCGGACGGATCCTCAAGGAAGTGTCAGAGAAGTCTCCGGATGGAGAGTCTGTGGGGGCGTCTCTCGTCCCGATGCGGGCGGACCTCACGGGAGAGTCCGGGCCGGCCCTTCTCATCCTGCTGGGTGCCGCGGCCGTCTTGCTGCTGATCGCCTGTGGGAATCTGGCCAATCTGTTTCTCGCGGACGCGACTGCCCGCCAGCGGGAATGGACAGTACGCGCCGCGCTGGGCGCCGGGCGGTGGCAACTGGTGAGGGAACGCCTGACCGAAAGTCTCCTGCTCTCCGTCATGGGCGGACTGGTCGGCCTGATGGTCGCTACCTGGGGCGTGACCCTTCTGCAGTTGCTGGCGCCGCAGGAGATCAGGGGAATGATCGATCCCTCGCCCGATGTGCGGATTCTCGCGTTCACCGCCGCTGTTTCGCTCCTGACCGGCATCGGCTTCGGAGTCGGTCCCGCCTTCCGCTCCGCCAGGAGCGATCTGGCGGGCGGTCTCCGCGAGGGTGGCCGCAACGCGGCCGACTCGGTCGGGCGGCGCCGAGTGCGTAACCTGCTCGTGGTATCCGAGGTTGCGCTGGCATTCGTGCTCGCGATCGGTGCCGGTCTGCTGGTGAAGGCATTCATTCGGGTGCAACAGGTCCCGGTTGGTCTCGATGCCCGCGGGGTCCTTGCGGTGGGATTGGTGCTTCCCCCGGGCCAGTACGTTGCTCCGGCACAGAAGGTCGAGTTTGTGCGGCACGTTCTCGAGACTGTCAGGGGACTCCCGGGGGTCACTTCTGCAAGCCTCGTCAGCCGGCTGCCGCTGCGGCCGGGAGGTAGCGGTCGGAGTCTCCAGATCGAGGGCCGGGAGGAAAAGGCGGAGGACGTCACGCCGGACTACCTGGTTAGCGGATCCGACTACCTGAAGAGCATGGGCATTCCACTTCGCGGCGGGCGCGAGTTCACCGATCGCGATGACTCCGACGCTCCGCCCGTGGCGGTGGTAAGTGAGGCCATGGCCCGAGCTTTCTGGCCTGGCGGGGATGCCATCGGCAAACGCATCCTGGTCGGCACCGACACCGCCTGGCGGGAAATCGTCGGAATAGCCGGCGACGTCCGGCAGCGCTCGCTCGATATCGCTCCGCGCCCGACGCTTTACCTCCCGTACACTCAGGACCCCTGGTCGATTCTCACGGTGGTGGTGCGGACCCGGACCGATCCATCGGCCTCTGCGGCCGCGGTGACCCACGAAATCCAGTCGATTGATCGCGATCTCGCCGTCTCGGATGTCCGGACCATGGATGAAGTCGTGGCCCAGTCCCTGACACCGAGACGGTTCAACCTGATTCTCATCGGATTGTTCGCCGGCTCGGCACTGCTGCTTGCGGCGCTGGGAATCTATGGCGTGATCTCCTATACCGTCGCGCAGCGAACCCGGGAAGTGGGGATTCGGGTCGCCCTCGGCGCCCAGTCCGCGGATGTGCTGAGACTGGTGGTGGGAAGTGGCATTCGCCTTTCGCTGGCGGGGACCGCCATTGGCCTAGTGGCGGCTTTGGGACTGACCCCCGTTCTGCAGAGTCTGCTGTTTGGCATCACGCCGACCGACCCAGAGACCTTTCTCGAGGTCGCGATCCTACTCACTGCGGTAGCGCTGCTGGCGAGTTACCTGCCTGCCCTTCGGGCGACCCGGGTGGACCCGATCGTGGCGCTTCGGGCTGAGTAGTACCGAGTACCTAGTACCTAGTACCGAGTAACTGCTGACGGCTGGCGGCTGAGGGCTGATGGCTCTTCACCTGATGAGGACCGCGATGTTCCTGACCGACCTCAAGTACGCTGCCCGGTCGCTGCGGCGCTCCCCCGGATTCGTGATCGCGGCGGTGGCGACGCTGGCACTCGGCATCGGCGCCAACAGCGCGATCTTCAGCGTAGTCAACGCCGTGCTGCTGCGGCCGCTCCCCTATCCCGATCCCGATCGTCTGGTCCTGGTGTGGGAACGCAATGTCCCGCGCCACCAGGAAACCAACGTCGTCAATCCGCAGAATTACCTCGATTGGAACGATCGATCGAAGAGTTTCTCGGGACTCGCCCTGCTGGTCTGGTCCCAGCTCACCTTCACCGGCGACTCTCCCGAGATCATTCAGGGCAGGGCAGTCACCGCGAACTTCTTCGATGTGATGGGCGTGCCCCTGGCGATGGGTCGCGGGTTCACCCAGGCCGAGGCATTGCCCGGTGGTCCGTCGGTGATTGTCCTGAGTGATGGTCTGTGGCGCCGCCGGTTCGGTGCGGATCGAGGCGTCGTGGGGCGTTCGGTTCCGATTGCCGGCGGGACTGCGCTGGTGCTGGGTGTCGCTCCCCCGGCCTTGGGGCCGATGCCGTGGGGTCAGGAGCAGTATTGGGAACCCTTCAGGATCGATCCCAATGATCGGACTCGCGGCGGCCGCTACGCGCTCGTGGTGGGACGCCTGTTGCCCGGCGTGAGTCGGGAACGCGCCCAGGCGGAAATGAGCTCAATCGCCGCCTCGCTGGAGCAGGAATATCCCGCCTTCAATACCGGCTGGAGCGCCAACGTGGTCCAGCTCAAGGATCAGGTTGTGGGTTCCTCCCGTCGGGCGCTGCTTCTGCTGCTCGGCGCGGTGTCGATGGTTCTGTTGATCGCGTGTGCCAATGTCGGCAACCTGATGCTGAGCCGAGCCACGGGAAGGCAACGCGAAGTGGCGATCCGTACCGCACTCGGCGCTTCACGCGCGCGGCTGGTGCGGCAGGCCCTGCTCGAAAGTGTGTTGCTTTCGGCGATAGGCGGTGCCGTAGGATTGCTGCTTGCCGTCTGGGCGATAGACCTCCTGGTCAGCGCCGGACCGCGAAGCATTCCGCGCTTGAGCGAGATTGGCGTCGACCCCCGAGTCTTCGCCGTCACCGCCGGCATTTCCCTGTTGGTCGGCATTCTGTTCGGTCTCCCGGCGGCGCTCGGCGAAGCGCATGCGGATCTGACTGCCTCCCTCAAAGGCGAGAGCCCGCGCGCCACTGCCACCGCCTCCACCACCCGGTTCAGGGGCGCCCTGGTCGTCGCGCAGATGTCTCTGGCCCTGGTTCTCCTGGCCGGCGCTGGCCTGCTGATCCGCTCGCTGCAACGACTCTCCTCGGTGGACCCCGGTTTCGATCCAGAGAGCGTTCTCACCGTCTCCGTAGACCTGCCCGAGGCCACCTACGGCGATGCCACCAGGCAGGGCGCTTTCTTCGACCAGCTGCGCGATCGGGTGAGCCAGCTCCACGGAGTAACCGGCGTCGGAGCGGTGAATTTCCTGCCGCTCACCGCACCCGGTTCGGCGACGTCGATCCATCTCATAGGGCGGCCCGAGCCTGCGCCGGGCCAGGAACCCATCGCCGACATTCGCTATGCCGACGCGGGCTATTTCACGACCATGCGGATTCCGCTCCGACGCGGACGCAGTCCCAACGCCGCGGACGGGCCGAAGGCGCCTCCGGTGGTGCTGATCAACGAGACGATGGCGCGCCAGTTCTGGCCCAATGAAGATCCCATCGGCCAGCGCCTCAAGATCGACATGTGGAAGCCGGACGATGTGGTCGAAATCATCGGCGTGGTTGGGGACCTGCACCCCAACACACTCGACGACAACATCCGGCCCATGATCTACTACCCGCTCTCGCAAGAGCCGTCTCGTTCTCTCACGATGGTCATTCGGCATGCAAACGGGCCAACCGGGCTCGCGGGGCAGATTCGCGCCGCGGTGCGGGAGATCGATCGAGGGGTACCGCTCACCGATGTGGCAACGATGAACGAACGCCTCAATCAATCCATGGCGGACCGTCGCTACCCGATGTTGCTGCTCGCAGGATTCGCCGCGCTGGCGGTGATTCTCGCCGCGGTGGGGATCTACGGCGTGCTCTCATATACGGTCGGGCAGCGCACCAGGGAGATCGGGGTACGGATGGCGTTGGGCGCGCGACGAGGCGACGTGCTTCGCATGGTCCTGGGGAGCGGCCTCAGGCTCACCCTGCTCGGCGTGGTGGTGGGGGCGGTGGGTGCAGCCGTCGCCGGGCGTGCCTTGGGGCGCTTGCTCTACGGAATCACGCCAACCGATCCGGTGACCTTCGGGGCCGTCGCCCTGCTGCTCACCGTTATCGCGACGATCGCGTGCTATCTACCCGCCCGCCGAGCCACCCGGGTCGACCCGATGGTGGCGTTGAGGGCGGAGTGACATGGAGCTCAAGGTGACACTCCTGACCGACCTCCGGTACGCGTTGCGAACCTTGCGTCGCTCGCCAGGGTTCACCATTGCCGCGGTTCTTACTCTGGCGGTCGGAATCGGGGCCAATGCGGCAATCTTCACCCTGGTCAGCAGGGTGTTCCTTCAGCCGCTCCCCTTCGCGCATTCCGACCGGCTTGTCCTGCTCTGGGGCGACAACCCCCAATCCGGCTGGGATCGCCTGCCGCTCTCCTTTCCTAACTACAGCGATCTGCGCGAGCAATCCGGCTCGTTCGACGAGCTGGGCGCCTGGAGCGCATCGCGCGACCGTCGTCTGGTGCTAAACGGCACCAGCGGTCCTGAGCAATTGCAGTACGCAGCCGGCTCCGCGAGCCTGTTCCGCGCCCTCGGAGTGAACCCGGCCGCAGGCCGGGTGTTCTCCGAGGATGAGGATCGCGCCGATGCGGGACGGGTCGTGCTCATCAGCAACGGATTATGGCAGACTCGATTCGGCAGCGACCCCAGCCTGGTGGGCGGCAACCTCACGCTCAACGGAGAACCGTACCGCGTGGTCGGCGTCCTGCCGGCCGATTTCCGGTTTGTCACCTATCCCCGCACCCCGGACCTCTGGGTCCCGCTACAACAGGACCCCGCGACCGGCAGCGGCAACCGTTCCGCGCGTTATGCGCGCGGCGCGGCCTATCTGGGAACCGTCGGCCTGCTCAAGAACGGCGTCACCCTCGATCAGGCCCGCGCCGAAGTCGGCGCTCTCGCGAGGGCCTTGGCGAGTCAGTATCCCGACTTCAATACCGGGTGGGCGATCAAGCTGCTCGGCTTCCGCGACAGCGTGATTGCGCCGCTTCGCCCGGTCGTACTGCTCCTGACCTCGGCAGTGAGCCTCATGCTGCTGGTCGCCTGCGCCAATGTCGCGGGACTGGTGCTCGCGCGAGGACTGGCCAGGCGGCGCGAGCTGGCGGTGCGAGCGGCTCTTGGCGCGACCCGCAACCGGCTTCTCTCCGGCCAGCTCGCCGAAAGTCTGATCCTTGGAACTGCCGGGGGTCTGCTCGGGGTGATGCTCGCGGTATGGTTGCTGGCTCTGCCGGTGTTCAGCCACTTCCAGCGAGGTGGCCTCTTCCTGCCTTACAGCCTCGGGGGCGAGCCACTCAGAGTCGACGCTCCAATCCTGGGCTTCGCCTTGGTGATTTCCCTTCTCACCGGCGCGTTGGTTGGTCTGATTCCGGGCCTGCGCGCATCGCGAGTGGACCTCCAGGCGACGCTCAAGGGAGAGTGCGGCCGGGGAGGGCAACGGAGCCGCAGCGCCCTGGTTCTATCCCAGGTTGCACTCTCACTGATCCTGCTCATCGGAACCGCGCTTCTCGTCCGGAGTCTGCTGCGACTCGAGCACGAGGACCCCGGATTCCGCCCCGACAATGTCTTGGCCGTGGACGTAAACCTCCCGCAGGAGCGTTACCAGGACGGCGAGCGGACTGCGGCCTTCTTTGACGCCGTGCTCGACCGGGCGCGCGGGTTGCCGGGGGTGCGCACTGCGGCCGCAGTGGAACAGATGCCGCTCTCAGGTGAGCTTGGCAGCACGGACTTCCGCATTGAAGGCAGAACCGAGCCGGCACCCAACCAGGAACCCCAGGCTCAATACGGTGGCGTCTCACCCGACTACTTCCGGGCCTTGGGGATCCGATTGGTGGCAGGCCGGGGCTTCAGTCCTGTGGACGATCGTCGGGGAACCCCGGTCGCCATCGTCAGCGAAGCGACCGCGCGCCGTTACTGGCCAACTGAAAGCGCGGTGGGGAAGCGCCTGGCGCTCAGCACCGAAGCACTCGTCTTCAGCGCCACCGGGCCGCCTCACCTCGATTTCCCCTCCGCCATGCGGGAGATCGTCGGTGTGGTGACCGATGTGAAGAGCGCGGGCCTCGCCGCCGAGGCAGCGCCTCAGGTCTATCTCCCATTCGCCCAACGTCCGGCGCGCGACATGACGATCGTGATCGCGACGGAATCGGACCCGCTCCTTCTGGCCGCCCCGATGCGCCAGACGGTGCTCGAGGTCGATCCCGATCAGCCGATCGCTGCGGTGCGGACGCTCAATGGTATGGTGGCCGAGTCTTTGGGTGAGCCCCGGTTCCGCACCTACCTCCTCACCGCCTTCGCCACGATCGCGCTGCTGCTCGCGGGCGTCGGGCTCGCCGGTCTCGTCGCTTACACGGTGAGTCAGCGGCGACGGGAGATGGGAGTCCGCATGGCGCTAGGGGCATCGCCGGGGCATGTGATGCGACTCGCGCTCTTCAAGGGCCTTCGCCCGGTATTGGCCGGAGTCGCGGTGGGGATTCCGCTGGCGCTGGCCGGCACCCGGCTTCTCACAGGGATGCTCTATGGTGTCTCACCGGCTGATCCGATCAGCTTCGGCGTGGTCCCGCTGATCCTCATGCTGGTGGCGTTGGTCGCCTGCTATCTCCCCGCTCGACGAGTGCTGAGCATCGAACCTTCCGAGGCAATGCGAGCGGAATGACACCCGGAGA
>Ga0207674_10002062_pt1 | contig 25513 bp, 12 predicted proteins | sample KBSCornC72_FD_184303 | JGI IMG/M metagenome (GOLD analysis project Ga0207674, IMG submission 184303) | Corn rhizosphere microbial communities from Kellogg Biological Station, Michigan, USA - KBS Corn C7-2 (SPAdes) (version 2) | ecosystem: Host-associated > Plants > Roots > Rhizosphere > Soil ...
ATCCACATGGGCGGCGACGAAGCGATCAAGGACCAGTGGCAGCGTTCGCCTCGCGTGCAGGCGCTGATGAAGGAAAAAGGGATCAAGTCGGAGAATGCGGTCCAGTCCTATCTCATCCGCGAGTTCGACGTCTATTTGCGCGCGCACGGGCGGCGGCTGATCGGCTGGGACGAAATCCTGGAAGGTGGTGGTTTGCCCAAATCCGCGACCGTCATGTCGTGGCAGGGCGAGAAGGGCGCGATCGAAGCGTCGAAGGAAGGGCACGATGTGGTGCTTTCGCCAGCGCCAATACTGTACCTCGACAACCTTCAGTCCTGGCTTCCCGATGAGCCGCCGATGCGTCCAGCCAATCCGGCAATGACGCTGGAAACCGTCTACAAATATGATGCGATGCCGGCGGAGATTGCTCCGGCAGATCGGGCCCATGTGCTCGGCGCGCAGATGAACGCCTGGTCGGAATATCTGGTGACGCCCGAGCGGGTGCAGTGGGCCACCTTCCCGCGCCTCGCGGCGTTTGCCGAAGGCGCCTGGTCGCCGAAGCCCGCGCGTGACTTCCGGAGCTTCCTCGATCGGCTGGAGCCGCAGGTCGTCCGCTGGCGGCGGGAGGGCGTCCTAAGCGCCGACAGCGCGTTCGCCGTCGCTTACGATGTCGACGGGAAAGCCAGCGCCGTGAAGTCGGGCCGGGCGCGTGTGAAGCTCTCCAACCAGACCGACCACGGTACGATCCGCTACACGCTCGACGGCAGCGCGCCTGCGGCCACTTCCCAGGCCTACGCTGAGCCGCTGGTCGTGAAGACAGGCACGGTGATCAAGGCTGCGACATTCGGCACGAGCGGTGCGTTGCTCTCGGTGCCGCGCCCGTTCGACACGTCCACCGCGGCGATGCTTTCGACCGGCACCACTGCGCTTGCCGCCTGCAGCGGCGGCATCGAAATGCGTTTCGGCCTGACGCCCGACGCGCCGGGGTTCGCACCGGTTTACAACAGCAACTTCTTCGACGGCTGTCTCGTCTGGCGCGGCGCGTCTTTGTCGGTGGCGCGCACGTTCACCATCGATGTCGCGCGGCTACCGCGCAACCTCGGTCTCGCGCACGATTTCAGCAAGGTGAAGGACTATTATCCAGCGACCCGTTTCGGCGAGCTAGTGGTGCGCGTGACGGGTTGCGACGGAGTGCCGATTGCGACTTTCCCGCTTCCCGATCCGGCGACTGCGCCGAACCAGCTGAGTTTCTCGGGCGAGCTGCCGGACGGCACGAAGGATGGCGATTTGTGCATGACATTTACCGCGCTGAAATCGGATCCGATCTACGCGGTGGGCGGCGTTCAACTAGGGACGCGCTGATGCGGTGGCTTGTCGTCGTGGCGGCGCTCATTTCCGCTCCCGCGTTCGCTAAACCCAAGACGACGATTTCGCTTAACCAGGGCTGGCAGGTCCGGATAGATCCATCCGACTCGCAGGCCGCCCGCGAACATCCTCGCGCCGCTGCCTGGCTCACCGCAACTGTGCCCGGCAGTGTGCAGCAGGACCTGATGGCCGCGGGTGTCGTGCCCTACCCGTTCATCGGCAAGAGCGAAGGGCCGATCCAGTGGGCGGGTCTAACCGCCTGGGAATATCGCACCACCATCGATGTGACACCGGCATTGTTCGCGCGCGACCACCTCGACCTGGTGTTCGACGGTCTCGACACGTTCGCGACGGTACTGGTCAATGGTCGGCCCTTGCTGTCGGCGGACAATGCCCATCGCCGCTGGCGCGGGGATGCGAAGCCTCTGCTTCATGCCGGCCGCAACGAAATCACGGTGCGCTTCGCCTCGCCGATCAAGGCACTTCAACCGATGGTGCTGGCTCAGGCGCATCCGCTGCCGGGCGAATATGATTCCGCGTTCGGCGACGAACCCAAGGGCAAACAGACGTCGCCCTACATCCGCAAGCCCAAGTACCAGTACGGCTGGGACTGGGCGCCGCGCATTGTGACCATCGGGATGTGGAAGCCGGCGCTGCTCGAAGCTTGGGACGATGCGCGCATCGATACTCTGCGCATCGATCAGGAGGCGCTCAACGATTCCGAAGCGCGGCTGCTGGCGCGAGCGAGCATCGCCGCGGACCGGGCCTTGACGGCGAAGGTCAGCGTCGATGTCAGCGGGCCGGACGGCAAGCGACAGCGCGTGACCCGCGATGTCGCGCTCGCGCCCGGTACGAATGAGATCGCTGTTCCTGTATCGATCGCGAGGCCGCAGCGCTGGTGGCCGGTCGGCTATGGTCCGCACCCGCTCTACAGCGTCACTGCTACGCTCGTGGAAAACGGCCGCGACGGCGACAGCGCGACGCGCCGCACGGGACTGCGCATCGTTGAGCTGATTCGCAAGGATGGCAGCTTCGGGTTCAGGATCAACGGCGTGCCGATCTTCGCCAAGGGCGCGAACCTGATCCCGTTCGACATGTTTCCGGCGCGAGTGACGGCAGCGCAGCAGCGACGCATTCTCGACAGTGCTGTCGCCGCCAACATGAACATGGTCCGCGTCTGGGGCGGCGGCTATTATCCCGACGATACGTTCTACGACATCGCAGACCAGCTCGGGCTGATGGTCTGGCAGGATTTCATGTTCGGCGGGGCCGTCACTCCGCCCGACGCGGAGTTCCGCCACAACGTCGCCGCCGAAGCGGAGGAGCAGGTGACACGCCTTCAAGCGCATCCTTCGCTCGTCATCTGGGCGGGAAACAACGAGGTTCAGGCCGGCTGGGAGAATTGGTCCGATCGCAAGGACTTCAAGAAGGCGGTCGGGCCGGACGAGCAGGAGCGGATCGGCACTGGCATGGCCGTGCTGTTCGACCGCGTGCTGCGCAATGCGGTGATCCGCAACGACAATGACGTGCCCTATTGGCCGGGATCGCCCTCGACGGATTATGAGGGTCCGATTGACACGGACAAGAATGGCGACCGCCATTTCTGGGACGTCTGGTCCGGATCGAAGCCGATCGAGCGCTACGCAGACAGCTGTGCGCGCTTCAATTCGGAGTACGGCTTCCAGTCTATGCCGGGGCTTGCGACCATCGCTGCCTTCGCCGGGAAGACCGACCTGTCACCCGACAGTGCGGTGATGAAGGCGCACCAGAAGTTCCTGAGCGGCGAAGGCAATGAACGGCTGCGCTTCTATCTCGACCAGTATCAGCGCAAGCCGCGCGATTTCGCCGATTTCGTCTATCTCACACAGGTGATGCAGACACAGGCGATCGACCTCGCTGCACGCCACCACCGCGCCTGTCGCCCGGTGACGATGGGCTCGCTCTACTGGCAGCTCAACGACAGCTGGCCGGCGATCAGCTGGGCAAGCGTCGACTGGTACGGCCGCTGGAAATTGCTGCACTATGCTGCCCGCCGCTTCTTCGCGCCGCAGATCGTCGTTGCCGAGCGCAAGGGTGATTCGACGCGGATCGCGCTGGTTTCGGACTCGAGGACGCCGCTTCGCGCGCAGTGGCGTGTGCGTGTGTTCGATATGGCCGGAAGGCAGCTTAACGATCGCGGCGGCGCGGTCACGCTCGTGCCACTGAGCGCAAGGGATGTGGCGAGCCTCGCCGATAAGGATCTGTTCGGCGGCGCAGTTCCGAACCAGAGCTATGCTGTTGCGGAATTACTGCTCAACGGACGCACTGTTTCCCGCAGCATCGTCGAGCGGCGCGCGCCCAAGGACATGGCTTATCCAGCGCCCGCTCTGGCAACGCGCTGGCAAGGCAAGGATCTGACCCTGACCGCTGCCAATCTCGCGCGTGCGGTGCAGATAGGCTTTGGGACGGTCGCTGCGCAGCCGTCGGACAACGGCTTCGACCTGCTGCCGGGCGAAAGCGTCACGGTTTCGATCGATTCCGCAGCCGATCCGGCAACGCTTGCACGATCGCTCACGCTTTCGACCTTGGCCTCAGCGCAATGATCACCGCGTTGCTTCTCGCCGCGGCGGCGTCATCATCGCTCACGCTCGAGGAAAAGGCCGCGCAGCTTCAGAACGCCGCTCCCGCCGAACCCAAACTCGGTCTTCCTGCCTACGATTGGTGGAGCGAAGGGCTCCACGGCATTGCCCGCAACGGCGAAGCGACCGTCTTTCCGCAGGCGATCGGACTCGCCGCGACCTGGGACGAGGACCTGATGCGCCGTGTCGGCGACGTCGTCGCGACCGAAGCCCGAGCCAAGTTCAACGCGCGGCCGGAGGGCTCTGGGAGTGGGCTGTTCGAGGGGCTGACGATCTGGTCGCCCAACATCAACATCTTTCGCGACCCGCGCTGGGGACGCGGGCAGGAGACTTACGGCGAGGATCCGGTACTCACCGGCCGGCTCGGCACCGCCTTCATCCGCGGGCTCCAGGGGCCCGATCCGGCGCATCCCAAAGTCATCGCCACACCCAAGCATTTCGCTGTCCACTCGGGACCGGAGGCGGGACGGGACTCCTTCGACGTAGACGTCAGCCCGCGTGACCTCGAAGCCACTTATTTGCCTGCGTTCCGGATGGGGGTGACCGAAGGCAAGGCGCTCTCACTGATGTGCGCTTACAATTCGATCCATGGCGTGCCGGTCTGCGCCTCGTCTCCACTGATGATCGATCGGCTGCGGCGGGACTGGGGCTTCAATGGCTTCACCGTTTCGGATTGCGACGCGGTCTCCAACATCCATTTGTTCCACTTCAGTCAGCCGGACGCGGCGCACGCCGCAGCCGCAGCGCTGAAGGGCGGAACCGATCTCAATTGCGGCTCCGCTTACTCGGCACTCCCGGCAGCGGTTCGCGCCGGGCTTGTCGATGAAGCAACGGTCGATGCATCGTTGGCCCGCCTAGTCGCGGCGCGTCGAGCGCTCGGCATCACCGCGGACAGCAGCTCGCCGTGGAGCCGGATCAAGCCATCTAAGGTCGGCACGCCCGCCAATCGCGCGGTGGCGCTGGAAGCAGCGCGCAAGTCGATCGTCCTGCTCGAAAACTCGGGCGTTCTTCCACTCGGCAAGGAGCGCATTGCGGTGATCGGCGCCGACGCAGATGATCTCGGAGTCCTCGAAGCCAATTACCACGGCGCTGCAATTCGAGCAGTCACTCCACTCGATGGTATCCGCAAGCGCTTCGGCGCGGCGAACGTGCACTACGCACAGGGATCGCTGCTCGCCGAAGGTGCGCCGGCGGTGCTTCCCGAAACAGCGCTGCGGGCCAATGGCAAGCCCGGCCTTGCAGCCGAGGTTTGGGACGCGAACGGCAAGCTGATCCGCTCGGGCCAGGACCGGCGCATCGACTTCAACTACACCAGGACTGCGCCGTTTAGCGCGGCCTGGACGGGCGAGTTCGTGCCGCCGGCGCCAGGCCGGTACCGCTTGCGGCTTGACGGTCCAGCCTGCTGGCACGCCTGTCCGCCGCACGATTCCGTCCGCCTGTGGATCGGCGGCGAGAAGCGCATCGACGGAAGGATCGGCGACGGTTCGCTCGAAACGCAAGTCGACGGCGGCGCGCCCGTTCCGATCCGGGTCGAGATCGATCATCGCGGCGGAGATGAAGGGCTGCGTCTGCAATGGATCGCGCCGGCTGAAGTCCAGCGACAGGAAGCGCTTGCAGCAGCTCGCGGCGCCGACGTCATTGTTGCCGTTGTCGGGCTTTCTCCCGATCTCGAAGGCGAAGCGCTGCCGGTCGCGGTGCCAGGCTTCGCCGGCGGCGACCGCACCGAGATCGAGCTCCCCGAACCGCAGCGCGATTTGCTCAAGGCCCTGCAGGTGACCGGCAAGCCGCTGGTCGTCGTGCTGACCTCCGGAAGCGCAATCGCGCTCGGAGACATCAAGCCAGCCGCCGTGCTTGCCGCCTGGTATCCGGGGGTCGAAGGCGGCACCGCGCTTGCGGAAATCCTCGCCGGCGACGTGAATCCATCGGGCCGGCTCCCAGTCACCTTCTACGCATCGACCGCTGATTTGCCGGCCTTCGTCGACTACAACATGAAGGGACGCACCTACCGCTACTTCGCCGGTAAGCCCGCGTGGGGGTTCGGGCACGGGTTGAGCTACACTCAATTCGCTTATGCCGCGCCCAAGACTTCGGCGCAGTCCATTGCTGCTGGCCAGTCGATCACGGCTTCCGTTTCGGTCGCCAACAGCGGAGCGCGCGTCGGCGATGAGGTCGTGCAGGCCTATCTCGTGCCGCCCGATGCTGGGAAACCTGCAGGCTTCACCGACCCTGTGCTGCACCGCATGCTAGTCGGCTTCCGTCGGCTAAGCCTGAAGCCGGGAGAGCTCCGCTCCGCCAGCTTCACGATCGACTCACGTCTGATAAGCAGCGTCGACCGCAGCGGGACTCGCCGAGTGCTGCCTGGCAAATATGAGCTCTGGATCGGCGGCGGTCAGCCCGCCGACGGGCCTGGAGTTTGGACCGGCTTCACGGTCACCGGCGAACCGGTGGAGCTGCCGAAGTGAAACTGGACCGCCGCTCGTTCATAGCGACCACGGGCGCCCTTGCGGCGGCGCCAGCGATTGGTGCTGCGCCAAAGTTCCCGAGCCGCAGGCCGCCGCTTGCGGGACGGCGATTCACCAGCCCGGCGGTTGAAGCAGAGATTAAGCGCGTGGGGACTATGATTGCGGACCCCGAGCTCGCCTGGATCTTCACCAATTGCTACCCGAACACGCTCGACACGACCGTCAAGCTCGGCACCCTCGGCGGCAAGCCCGACGCATTCGTCATCACCGGCGACATACCGTGCTTGTGGCTGCGCGATTCTTCGGCGCAGCTGCGGCCCTATCTCCACCTCGTCCGCCGCGATGCGCGGCTGCGCGAGCTGTTTCGTGGACTGATCGCCCGTCACGCGCGGTCGATCCTGATCGATCCGTATGCGAACGCCTTCATGGAGGATCCGAACGCCCGCACCAATTTGGGCTGGGCGCTGAGGGACGAGACCGAAATGAAGCCGGGTGTCGCGGAACGGAAATGGGAGGTGGATTCGCTCTGCTATCCGATCCGCCTCGCTTATTCCTATTGGCGCGAGAGCGGCGATACCGCGCCGTTCGACTCGACCTGGAACGAGTCTGCGCGCGCGATCGTCCGCACGTTCCGCGAGCAGCAGCGCAAGGCTGGGCCCGGCCCATATCGCTTCCAGCGCTCGGCCAACCAGCCGACCGAAACTCTGCTCGGCGGCTACGGCGCGCCGACGCGAAAGGTCGGTCTGATCCATTCAGGCTTCCGCCCTTCCGACGACGCCTGCCTCTACCCGTTCCTAATTCCATCGAACTTGTTCGCGGTGGCGACGCTGCGGGAGCTCGCGATTCTCGCGCAGCAGGTGCGCAAAGATTCCGCGCTTGCCAGCGACGCATTGGCGCTTGCGAACGAGGTTGAGAAAGCGCTCGCTCAGTACGGCACGATGCGCCTCGGCGACGGCAGCGAAATCTGGGCATATGAGGTGGACGGCTTCGGCAACGCAATCTTCATGGACGATGCCAACGTGCCGTCCCTCTCCGGACTAGCTTACCTCGGCTGCATGTCGCCAGACAATCCGCGCTGGCGGCGCACTGCGGACGCTGCGTGGAGCGAGGCCAACCCGTGGTTCTTCCGCGGTCGCGCCGGTGAAGGGATTGGCGGTCCCCACGTGGGTGAAGGTCAGATCTGGCCGATGTCGCTGATCATTCGAGCACTATCGTTACGTGACGATGCGACGATCCGGCGTTGCCTGCAAACGCTCATGGCTACGCATGCTGGCACTGGCTTCATGCACGAGACCTTCGACAAGGACGATCCGACCAAGTTCACGCGGAGCTGGTTCGCTTGGGCGAACGGCCTGTTCGGCGAGCTCATCGTCCATCTGGCCAACACTCGCGCGGCCGTACTGAAAGAAGCTTTATGAGCATCAGCCGCCGTGAGCTTCTGACCGGCACTGGCGCGGCTGCCATCGCAACGGCCGTGCCGCTCAAGGCGGCGCCGCCGCGTTCCGCCAGGCCGGACCTGTTCATCGGGACCGGCGGGCACGGCCACACCTATCCCGGCGCGACCCTGCCGTTCGGGATGGTGCAGCTCAGTCCCGACACTGATGTCGAGCGCTGGGACGCCTGCTCGGGTTACCACCGCGACGACCGTTCGATCATGGGCTTTTCGCACACGCACCTGTCCGGCACCGGAATCGGCGACATGCTCGACGTGCTCGTGGTGCCGGCGCGCGGGCCCGTGCAGCTGACGCCGGGACCGCTCGACAATCCCGACGCAGGTTACCGTCAGCGCTTCTCGAACGAACATGCTGAGCCCGGCTATTATGCAGTGACGCTGGAAAGCGGAGTGCGTGCCGAGCTCACTGCGACCGAGCGCACCGGCTGGCATCGCTACAGCTTCCCGAAGGGGCGCGGGCACATCCTCATCGACCTGTCGCACCTAGTGCTCGACAGCTCGGACAAGCAGCCACTGATCGACGATGCCTCGCTTGATCTGCATGTGGATGGAACGTTGACCGGCAGCCGCCGAGTGTTCCGCTGGGCGAAGGGGCGGCGGATTCACTTCGCAATGCAGTTGTCGCGCAAGCCAAACCGGATCACTTTCTACGGAGACGGCGACGCGAAGCAGCCGGCTCACTCGCATTCGATCAAAGGCAAGCGGCTGAAAGCGGTCTTGCACTTCGATGACGCAGGCGCTGCACCAATCGTGATCCGCTGCGGCATTTCCGCGGTCGATGTTGCCGGAGCACGCGCCAACCTCAACACCGAAGCGACCCGCTGGAGCTTCGATCGTGTGCGCCGAGCAGCGGCGGTCCGCTGGCAGAAGGCGCTTGGCGCGGTTGGCGTGTCCGGCGGCGCTACCGACCATCGTACCATCATGGCGAGCGCCCTTTACCACGCGCAGGTAGCGCCGACTCTCTTCTCTGACGTTGACGGCCGCTATGTCGGGCTCGACGGCAAGGTGCACCAAGTCCCAAAGGGCGGCGCTGCTTATTCGACCTATTCGCTGTGGGACACCTACCGCGCGCTTCATCCCTTGCTCACCATTGTTGCTCCGGAGCGGGCGAAGAGCCTTGTCGACGACCTGATCCGGCAGACGCAGCAGAGCCCGTACGGCCCGCTCGTTTGGCCGCTCCAGGGAGTGGAGACTGGGACGATGATCGGCTGGCATGGGGCGGTGCCGATCGCCGAGGCTCATGCGAAGGGCATTCCGGCCGATTACGCCGCTGCCTGGCCGGCGATCGCCAAGCGCAGCTTCGACTTTTCCGCGCCCGACCAGGATAACAGCCTCGGCCGCGATCTTTACGACCGGCTTGGCTACGTTCCCGCTGATAAGGTGTTCGAAAGCGTCAGCCGGACCCAGGAATATGCGTATGACGATTGGGCCTCGTCGCACCTCGCCCGCGCTGCTGGAGAGAGCGCCGATGCGGAGCGCCTGCTCAAGCGCTCGCACAACTGGCGCAATGTGCTCGATCCGAGCATCCGCTTCGCCCGCCCGCGCTTCGCCGACGGCAGCTGGTGGGCGCCTTATGATCCCGTCCAGCTCGGCCACATGCCCAAACCCTGGTGGCGCGATTACACCGAGGCGAACGGCTGGCAGGCGACCTTCCTCAACCAGCACGACATCTACGGACTGATCGCGCATTTCGGCGGTGATTCCGTGTTCGAGGCCAAGCTCGACGCCTTCTTCTCCGCACCTTCGACGCTGCCGGCGAATGCGCCGCCGGACATCTCGGGCCTGGTCGGCCAGTACGCTCACGGCAACGAGCCCGACCAGCACGCGTCCTATCTCTACGCCTATGTGGGCGCGCCGTGGAAAACCCAGCGGATGGTGCGGCGACTGCTCACGGAAATGTACAAGGCTGCGCCCGACGGGATGATAGGCAACGACGATTGCGGACAGATGAGCGCCTGGTTCGTGCTCTCAGCTCTCGGCTTCTACCCGGTGGACCCAGTGAGCGCCGTCTACGTGTTCGGCTCGCCCTTATTCGATCGCGCTGAGGTTGCGGTCGGCGGCGGCCGCCGCCTTGTGATCGAGGCGCCGGGAAATGGTCCTGGTCGGCCGTACATCCAAAGCGTGGAGAGGAACGGACGGCCCTGGACGAAGAGCTGGATCGCGCACCGCGACCTCATTCGCGGCGGCACATTGACCTTCCGCATGGGTGCGCAGCCCAACCGCAATTTCGGTCGTGCGCGCGCCGACCGGCCTCCCTCTTTCGGACATGGAGCTTCTTGAGTGGCGATTGATCGGCGTACCTTGATAGGCACTGGTCTCGCGGCAGCCGCGGCGCCAGCGCTTGGTCGGCCCAATGTGCGGATCGACGCGCCGAAGCCATTCGGCGCAGTGCCCAGCCCACGCCAGTGGCGCTGGCATGGGCGCGAGCAATATGCCTTCGTCCATTTCTCGATGAACACCTTCACCGACAAGGAATGGGGCTATGGCGATGAAGATCCGAAGCTGTTCAATCCGACGGACTTTAGCGCGGACCAGATCGTTTCAGCGATCAAGGGCGGCGGTCTTAAGGGCCTGATCCTCACTGCCAAGCACCATGATGGCTTCTGCCTTTGGCCCTCGCCGCTGACCGAGCATTGCGTCCGCAACAGCACCTACAAGAATGGCAGGGGCGATATCGTTCGTGAATTCGCCGACGCCTGTCGCCGCGCGAACCTGCCGTTCGGTCTCTATCTCTCGCCGTGGGACCGCAATCACGCGGAATACGGCCGCCCCGCCTATGTCGAATATTATCGCGCGCAGCTGACCGAACTCTGCAGCCAATATGGCGAGCTTTTCGAGGTCTGGTTCGACGGCGCGAACGGCGGTGACGGCTATTATGGCGGAGCGCGCGAGACGCGGAAGATCGACGCGCCGCGCTACTATAATTGGCCGTCGATCGTTGCGCTCGTCCACAAGCTTCAGCCGAACGCCTGCACCTTCGATCCGCTCGGCGCCGACATTCGTTGGGTCGGCAATGAGGACGGCGTTGCCGGCGACCCCTGCTGGCCGACGATGCCTAATCATCCCTACGTGCAGCAGGAGGGCAATTCAGGAGTCCGCGGCGGCGAGCTGTGGTGGCCCGCCGAGACTGATGTCTCGATCCGGCCCGGCTGGTTCTACCATGCCGACGAGGATTCGAAGGTCAAAAGCCCGCAGCGGCTGGTACGCCTCTATGACGAGTCTGTCGGGCGAGGCACGAACCTCAACCTAAACGTGCCCCCCGACCGGCGCGGCCGTATCGCCGACCAGGATGTGAAGATCCTTAAATCCTGGGGTGACGCGATGCGCGCTACCTTCGTGACGGACCTTGCACGAGGCTCCGTTGCTCGCGCGAGCCATGTGCGCGGACCGGGCTTCGAAGCTGCGCGCGTCCTCGACGGCAATCGCGAGACTTACTGGTCGACACCGGACGGTGTGAAGACTGCAAGCCTCACGCTCGATCTTTCGCCGGGCCGAGCGTTCGACGTCATCCGTATCCGTGAATGTCTTCGACTGGGCGTGCGCGTCACGCGCTTTGCGGTCGACGCGCAGATCGATGGCGTGTGGCGTACGCTCGCCACCAAGGAGTGCATTTCAGCCCAGCGCATCATCCGGCTGGACAAGCCGATTGCAGCTCGGCGGCTGCGGCTCAGGATTTTGGAAGCACCGGCATGCCCCGCAATTAACGAGGTCGCGCTGTTCCGTTCGGTTGCACCTGTTCCGGTGCCGCCGATCGTCTCATCCGACCCGACGGTCCTTTCGACCCCGGACTGGCGGATCGTCGAAGCGAGCGCTCCAGGTGCGGAGAAGCTGCTCGACAATGACGCCGGGACGATCTGGGTCGCTCCGTCGCCTACTGCTGGCCGGCCAGTACGTGTGACCGTCGATCTCGGCACCGAAATCACACTCGCCGGCTTCAGCCTCACGCCCTCGCGCCAAGTGATGACCGACGCCGCTCCCCCCAAGGGCTACGTTGCGGAAACGAGCCTTGACGGCAGGAACTGGCAACCCGCCGCGGCCGGGGAGTTCGCCAATATCGCTTATGCGCTTTCGACCCAGCGCGTTGCGTTCGACCAATCTCGGGCTACGCGGTTCCTGCGTCTGACCTTTGCGGAGACTGCAACGGCGGCGCCGCAGCTGGCTATTGCCGGGATTGGCGGCTTTAAACAGAAATAGCTCAATTTTCGGGGTGTTATGAAACGGCGGACATTTCTTGGCGGAACGGCGGGTGTGACCGCGGCTGCGGCACTTGATTTAACGTTGCCCCTCGCTCTTGCCGAGGCTTCGGCCGCATCGAGCGAGACTCCGCACGTTTCGCCAGTGGCTTCGCAAGCGACCGGCGTTGGCGACCGTCTGTCGATGGACGAGCGCTGGAAATTCCACAGAGGCGATATTCCGGAACCCCTGCCGCACACCGGCGATGAAACCTATCAATATACCAAGGCCGGTGCCGCGGCCGGCGCGGCCGGAGTGAAATATGACGACGGCGGTTGGCCGACCGTCGACCTGCCGCACGACTTCGTCGTCGAGGGACCCTTTGAGGAGAGCGCGAACGTCGGTCAAGGCTATCACCCAAAGGGCGTCGGCTGGTACCGTAAGACCTTCAAGCTGCCCGAGGCTGACCGGGGCAAATATATCGAGCTTCAGCTCGATGGTATCGCAACCGTCGCGACGGTGTGGTTCAACGGTAATGTCGTCCGCCACAACTGGAGCGGGTACGACAGCGCATATATCGACCTGACGCCATTCGCCCATTTCGGCGGGGAGCCGAACGTGATCGCAGTACGCGTGGATTCGAGCGTGATGCAGGGCTGGTGGTACGAGGGCGGAGGACTCTACCGCCACGCCTGGCTCGCGAAGCGCTCCCCAGTGCATTTGATTACCGACGGAGTGTACGCGCATCCGCGCAAACAGGCTGACGGAAGCTGGCTCGTTCCTGTCGAAGCAACCCTCAACAACATCGGCCATAAGGCGGTGCAGGCCGAAGTTCGATCGATCGTGATCGACCCGTCCGGCCGAGCGGTTGCGCAGGGTCGCGGGAGCGTCACGGTCGATCCGCTGAAGGATGCAATCGCGTCCTTCCCGATCACTGTCTCCTCGCCGCTGCTCTGGTCGGTCGAGGAACCACGCCTCTATGAGGTCCGCACGTCCGTGCTGGTCGACGGACAGGAAGTTGATCATCTGACGACCAGTGCCGGTTTCCGCACCATCCGCTTCGATCGCGATCGGGGCTTTTTCCTCAACGACAAGCATTTGAAGCTGCAGGGCGTCTGCATCCACCAGGATCATGCCGGCCTCGGCGTCGCCTTGCCGGACTCGATCATCGAATATCGGCTGCGAAAGCTGAAGGAGCTGGGCTGCAACGCCATCCGCTCGTCACATAATGCTCCGACCCGCGAGCTTCTCGATATCGCCGATCGCCTTGGCATGCTGATCATGGACGAGAACCGGCTGTTCAACTCGAGCCCCGATTATCTCGCGATGCTGAAATGGTTGGTGCGGCGCGACCGAAATCATCCGAGCATCATTCTCTGGTCGGTTTTCAATGAGGAGCCGCTCCAGGGCACGCCCGAAGGCTATGAGATGGTGCGGCGGATGGCTTCGGCGGTGAAGGAGCTCGACACCACCCGCCCCGTTACCGCGGCGATGAACGGGGTCTACATCGGCCAGCTCAGCGTCGCCGATGCCGTCGACGTCATCGGCCTCAATTATCACATCGAGGACTACGACAAGCTGCGCGCGGCGACCGATAAACCGATCACCAGCAGCGAGGACACATCGGCGATCATGACTCGCGGCGAATATGTCAGCGACCGCAAGAGCCGGCACGTGCTCGCTTCATATGACGATGAGTTTCAGCCGTGGGGAGCGACGCACCGCAAGGCGTGGAAGGCGATCGCCACTCGGCCGTTCCTCGCCGGCGCCTTCGTTTGGACCGGGTTCGATTATCGCGGCGAGCCGCAGCCGTTTGAATGGCCGACGGCGAGCTCGAGCTTCGGGATCATGGACCTGTGCGGCTTTCCCAAGTCAGCCTATTTCATCCACCAGGCGCAATGGGTGCAGGACCGCCCAATTCTTCATTTGACCCCGCACTGGAACTGGCCCCGCAAGGAAGGCCAGCCAATGCGGGTCATGGTGATGTCGAACGCCGATACGGTGGAGCTGCGGTTGAACGGACGATCGCTGGGCGAGCAGAAGGTCGATCCGTTCGAGATGAACGAGTGGAAGGTGCCCTACCAACCCGGACGGCTCGAGGCGGTCGCGCGCAAAGGTGGCAAGCCGGTCGCAAAAGCTGCGGTCGAGACAACCGGAGCCCCCGTCGCGCTGCGGCTTACGCCCGACCGGCTCGCGCTCGATGGCGATGGCCGCGATGCGGTCCCGGTTACGATCGAGGCGCTGGACGCGAGTGGACGCCACGTCCCGACCACAAACCTGCCGGTGCAGTTCCAAATCGCCGGAGGCCGGATAATTGGCGTCGGTAATGGCGACGCGAACAGCCACGAGCCCGATAAGGCGATGGCGAGGAGTTTGTACAACGGGTTCGCCCAGCTGATCGTCCAATCCGAGCGCGGCGGAGCGGGAACCTTGCTGATCAAGGCAAGTTCACCTGGCCTCAAGCCTGCGCAAGCAAGATTGAGAGTGCGTTCGGTTCCGCCGGTCGCCCGCGTTTTGTGATTGCGACTCGCCTATCGGGGCGCTCGGTTGCGCAAGAGGACCAAAAGATTACCACTTAGGTTGTGTCTTCCAAACCACACCACTAATGAAAACCGTGTTCACGACCGTTCAGCATGCCGAATGAGCAAAGTAAGGACTTGTTCTGGTATTGAATTGATCTGATCGCCGTGCGACCTGCCTCGCCCGTCCGGACAAAGCGGAGACGGTGTGTGCGCAGGGGATTTGTTGCCTACGAGCCTCAGCAATGATGACAACGACGCGGCGCGGAGCGCTGCTCGGGGGCATTGGACTTGCGGCGAGCGCATCCGCGCTTCGCGCGGCAGCGCCGGCTGGCGCGATCATCGTTTCGACCTGGGACTTCGGCGCCGCCGCCAATGCGGCCGCATTTGAGCGACTTCGCTCGGGCGGGACCCTGATCGATGCCATCGAAGCGGGCGCCATGGTGCCGGAGGCCGATCCGGCAAATCATTCGGTCGGCTTGGGCGGTTATCCGGACCGTGACGGCGTTGTGACGCTCGACGCGATCATCATGGATGACGCCGGTCACGTCGGCGCGGTCGCAGCGCTCGAGGACACGGTTCACGCGGTCTCCGTCGCGCGCCGTGTCATGGAGCGCACTCCGCACACAATGCTCGTCGGCGAGGGTGCCACGCGCTTCGCGCGGGAGCAGGGTTTCCCGAAGCGCGACCTCCTTACGCCCGAAGCCAAAGCCGCCTGGCAGGAGTGGCTGAGGACGTCGCGCTACAAGCCCGTTGCGAATATCGAAAACCAGCGCACGCCGTCGCCCGGCTCCGCACGTGACCATGACACGATCGGGATCCTCGCGCGCGGCGCGGACGGGCGCTTTGCCGGCGCCTGCACCACCTCCGGAATGGCGTTCAAGCTGCACGGCCGAGTCGGCGATTCGCCGCAAGCGGGATGCGGCCTCTTCGTCGAGGCGGGCGTCGGCGCCGCGACCTCGACCGGCGTCGGCGAGGAAGTGATCCGCATCGCAGGTACGGCAAGGGTCGTCGCGTCGATGCGGGCCGGACTTTCGGCACCCGCCGCTTGCCGCGAGGCGGTCGAGCATATCGCGCACCTGCGCGGCGATGCGATCAAGGACGTCCAGGTCGGATTTCTCGCGCTCTCGCGGGACGGGAGCGTGGGTGCGTTCGCACTGCAGCCCGGCTTTACCTTCGCTGTCACGGATGCGTCCGGAAAGACGGAAGTGCGGCCGTCGCCGAGCCTAAAAACCTAGCAATTCTTGAAAATGCCGACCGCACCTCCGGCGGCAACAAAGGGGACTATGATGAAACTGAAGCTTCACTACCTGTTGATCTCCACTGCGCTCGCTGGCCTCGCGATGCCGGCATTCGCGCAAGACGCCCCAGCTCCGGCAGACCAGCCCGGGGACGTTGCGACCGCCAAGGTTGCCGCCGACAAGGCCAAAGAGAAGAAGGCCGCCGACGAACAGGATCAGGTCGTCGTCACCGGCACGCGCATCCGCCGGCCGAACGTGACTTCAGCGGCCCCGATCACCTCCGTCACGGCGCAGGAGATCAAGGCGCAGTCGCCGGTCACGATCGAGGAGGTGCTCAATCGCCTTCCGCAGGTCGCTCCCGATGCACAGCAGAGCTATCAGGATTCCGACGGTCGTCAGCGCATCAAGCTGCGCAACCTTGGCTTCGAGCGGACTCTGGTCCTGATCGACGGCAAGAGGCTCGGCACGCAGAACGGCGAAGACGCCGGAATCATTCCCCCGTCGCTCCTTGAGCGTGTCGACGTCCTGACCGGCGGCGCATCATCGGTCTACGGTTCCGATGCGGTTGCGGGCGTTGTCAATTTCATCCTGAAGAAGAATTTCACGGGCATCCAGCTCGATGGAAATTACAGCTTCTACAATCACAACAACAAGGCGAACATCGTCACTCAGACGGCCGCGAACTACGCCTTCCCACTGCCGCTCGGCCATGCCAACGACGGAGCGCGCCAGGACTTCACCCTCACTGCGGGGACGAAGCTGCTCAACGGCGCACTTCACGTTTCGGGCTTCGTCAACTTCCGCAAGGCGGACCTCGTGCCCTACGGCTCGCGGTCCACCTCGGCCTGCCAGTTGCTCCAGACCGGCAAGGATGGGCCGCTGTCCTGTTCGCTGTCGACCTATTCGATCAGCGGTTACATCTCGCCCCAATCAGGCGCGAACAGCGGTACCGCTTATGTCAACGATCCAGCCGGAACGCGCACCTTCGTTCCTTTCGGTCCAGGCGCAGGCAACGCGGCGAACCCGTATGACGGCTATTCCTACCAGCGCAAATTCCATCGCTGGAACGCTGGCGGATTCCTGAACTGGGAGGTTTCTCCCGACGTCGAGATCTATGGTTCCGGTATCTGGTTCCGCGACAAATCCGAAAACCGCTTCCCGAGACGTGTGTTTAGCTACACCGCCTATGGCGACACGCCCTATCAGGTGAACTGCGACAACCCGTTCCTTTCGACTTCGCAGGCGAGTGCGCTTTGCGGCGCGGCGGCTGGGACTTCGACGCTGGTTCCACTGGAGGTCCGGTATCGCTTCGGCACCGCGCCCTATCTCCTCGACACTTATGTGAACTCGGGCATCCGCGGCACAGGCGGCGTGAAGGGGCATATCGGCGACGCCTGGACCTACGACGTCGGCGGAGTCTTTGCCCGCAACAAGCAATTGTGGATGTCGGGCAGCCTCCCGAGCTTCGACCGCATCAACAATACGCTCAACGTGACTTCGGTGAACGGAACCCCGACCTGCGTTTCGGCGGACCCCGGCTGCGTGCCGTTCGACGCGTTCAGCGCCAACAACAACAATCAGGCGCTGCTCGACTATATCTATGATGTGCCCGACGGTCACAACTGGAACATCGGCACACTCTACGACGCCCAGGCGAACGTCACCGGCGATCTAGGCAAGTACGGCATCCGCTCGCCCCTGGCCGATGACGGAGTCGCGGTTGCGCTCGGTCTCGAATATCGTGAAGACCGCTTCAAGTCGTACGCCGATCAGCAGTTCCGCAACGACTATGGCGGCTCGGACACGAGTCTCCATCAGACCGCAAAGGAAGCGAACGCCGAAGTCCAACTTCCGCTGATCCAGCACAAGGCCTTCGCCGACGTGCTGCAGGCCAACGGCGGCATCCGCTATTCCAAGTACAGCGGCAATCCGGACGCCTTCACCACCTGGAAGGCGGAGATGCTTTATGCGCCCATTAAGGACATCACCTTCCGCGGTTCGTTCAACAAGGCGCAGCGCGCGCCGACTGTGATTGAGCAGTTCCAGGCAACCCACATCGGTTTCTCCCAGCAGGGTGGATCGCAGAACGATTTCTGCGCCCCGGTCCCACGGCAGATTCAAGATCCGAACAATCCCAGCCAGACGATCACGACGACCGCGCCACTCGCCCCGATCGAGGTTTGCCGGGCGACCGGTCTGCCGGACAATCTCTACGGCAGCCCGACTTTGCTCTGTCCGAATAACCAGTGCACTGTTCGGTCAGGTGGTTTCACCGTCGATCCGGAGACCGCCTACACGAAGACTTATGGCATCTTGTTGAAGCCGCGCTTCATTCCGGGGCTCGTCTTCTCGGTCGACCGTTACAAGATCAAGATCAAGAACTCGATCGGCTACAATGATGACAGCTATTACACGAACGGCTGTTTGCTCTCGGGCGGTGATTCGTTCTTTTGCTCGGGCATCGTTCGCGACGCGAACGGCACGCTCTACGCGTCCGCCAGCACCAACCCCACGAGCGGTTTCATCCGCGCAGGCACGACCAACTATTATTACTCGATCGCCAACGGCTACGACTTCCAGGCCGTCTACGCACTTAACCTTCGGGATCTCGGCCTTGGCAATTCTGGACGTGTCGATTTCGACTTCAACGGTTCGCTGACGACGTTCGCGGGTGGTCAGGATTCTCCGCTACAGCCGAAGCGCAATTGCGCGGGCTATTACGGGAACGGGTGCGGCCAGCTGATCCCGAAGTGGGTGCATACGCTTCGCACCACCTACACGACCGCGGATCACTTCTTCAGCACGTCGCTGAACTGGCGGTATGTCGGCTCGCTTACGAGCGCGGACAACTCGGGCGATCCGGCAATTGGCGGAACACCGGACCGGGCGCGCACAACCTTCTACCGCTTCGCGCCGCAGAGCTATTTCGACCTCGCGTTCATGTTCAATGTCGGCGAGCGCTATCAGCTGCGTTTGATCGCCAACAATCTCTTCGACAAGTCGGCGCTGATCTTGCCGAACTCGTACGACGTGAGCCTCGCGCGCAGCAACACCATCCCGCAGCGCTACGACGCGCTCGGCCGCAACATCGTCGTTGGAGCAACGGTGAAGTTCTAAGCCTTAGAGGGAGCGTCGGATCCGTCCGGCGCTCCCAAGCTTTGGTCTGAATTTTGTTTTCCCTGCGCAGTTGCGCGGGTTCTACTTCTTCGTCAGGCGCTTGAGCGCGGTGTCCATCTTCCAGGCGAGGCGCTCGACTTCGGCGCTGAGCTCGCGAAGCTCGGCGAGGGGATCGGGAGCAGCGTTGGGATCGCGGGGCTCGGCTTGCAGAAGTGCAGCGCTGAGCGCCGAGGGTGCGATCGGAAAGCCGAACTGACAGCCGTAATATTCACCGCTGTTCCAGACGATCTCCGCTTCGACTTTTCCGGCGACCGGAAGGTCGATTTCGAAGATCGCTCCGACCAGCATCGGCACGGAGGTTTCGATAAGCGCGCCAGTCAGCGAGAGGTCGTGGACGGTGACCGACTCTCCGCCTTCGCTGACGCCGAGCTTCAGCGCGCGGCGGGGCGAACGGCGGCGATCGCCGTTGGGGTCGAGTTCCTCGAAATGTGCAAGCATGGGCATTGGGGACGGCTCCTGCCCGAACGGCAGTGCCGGCCCGATGGTTAAGAAAGTGTAACCGGCGCGGCGAGCGCGATTGGCCGCGTGCCAGGCCGTGAGAAGCGTGGCATTACACGAGGGATGGATGCGATCGCGGTTGAGCAGGCTGAGGAGACGGTGCCGTCGTTCGCCCGCCCGTCGAAGCCCCGGCTGCTGCTGTTCGCCTTCGGTGACTTCGCCTTCAACCTCTACTGGCAGAGCGTGATGATGTTCCTGCTGTTCTATTACACGGACAGCATCGACCTGCCGATCGGAATCGCAGCGACAACCTATATGGTCGCGTCGGTCTGGGACGGTGTCGCCAATTTCGGCGCCGGAATGATCTTGGAGCGGCGGCAGTCGGCGATCCGCTACGGAGCGCTGATCGCGATTGGCGGAGTGCCGCTCGGCCTCAGTTTCATTCTCATGTATTTGCCGCCGCTGGCCAAAGGCGCGGCCGGAATTGCGATCATCTTCATCGCGCATCTCCTGTTTCGCACGGCCTATGCCGCGGTCAACGTGCCCTATCTGGCGATGACTGCGCGGATCAGCCCGGACGCGGGCGACAGGGCGTTGGTTGCCGGGTCGCGAATGCTGTTCGGGACCAGCGCGGCGGTGATCGTCGCTCTTGCGACCGTGCCGCTTGGAACCCTGCTCACCGGAACGGCCGACCCCAGGCGAACGTACGTCGCGGCGGCGGTATTCTTTGCGCTCGTCGGGGCGGCGATCCTCGCGGTCGTTGGGGCCTCCTATCGCGACCGAGTGGCGATCTCTCGGCCGCCGTCCGGAAGCATCCGTGCCGCGCTGCACAGCCTTGCGCGCAACCGAGCCTATGTCTCGCTCAACGCGGCGACGATGGCGATGATCGTGGCGATTACTGTGCTCGGCAAATCGGTGCTCTATTATTTCAAATATGTCCTCGGCGACCTCGGTGCCGGCCAGCTCGCGTTAGCCCTGATGTTCATGGTCAGCGCGGTTGCCATCCCCGCGTGGATGCTGCTCGGGCGGGTCGTCGGGCTTCGGCTGCTATGGCTGATCGGTGCGATTGGCGGCATTGCGGCGCTGGCCCTGTTTGCCGGCGTCGGAATCGCCAGCGTGCGCGGAATGCAGCTGTTCCTGATCGTCATGCAGGTCGTGAACATCGGCCTCAATTTCGTCTTCTGGGCGATGCTCCCCAACACGATCGAATATGGCGAAACCGAAACCGGCGTTCATGTCGAAGGCGCGGTGTTCGGCGTCGCTGCACTGCTTCAGCGGATCGCGATCGGGATCGCGACGGCGATCCTCGGCTGGGGGTTCGCTTCGGCGGGGTATGTGGCGAACGCCAGCCAATCGGCGGCGACTTTGTCGGGGATGCGGGCAACGGTCGCGTTCGTGCCGTTGGTCTTCTTTGCCCTATCCTGCGTCGCGATGCTGCTCAACCCGCTCGGACGGCGGTCTCCGGCGCGCTAGGCGATTAGTTCGAATGTCCCGTGAACGCCTTCCGCTTCGGCCGAAGGTGCGATCCAGACATCGAAGGTGCCGGGCTCCGTCACCCAGCGATTATCGCGGCCGACGAAGCTCAGGTCGCTACTGCGAAGCGTAAAACGCACCACCTCCGACTGGCCCGGCGCAAACGCGATCTTACGAAACGCCTTCAGCTCGCGGACAGGGCGGGTGAGGCTCGCGACCTTGTCGTGCGTGTAGAGCTGGACGACCTCATCGGCGGCGCGCGAGCCGCGGTTGGTGACGATCGCTGATACTTCGATCGTGCCGTTCATCGGCAGCGTCGGGGAGCTGAGCTTCAGCCCGCTATACTCGATCCTGCCGTACGTAAGGCCGTGGCCGAACGGGTAGAGCGCGCTGTTCGGCATGCCGCGGAAATGGGCCTTGTAGGGTTCGAGCGGCCCCTGCGGGTTGGGGCGGCCGGTCGACTTGCGCGCGTAATAATAAGGCTCTTGGCCTGAGGCGCGCGGGAAGCTTGCCGGGAGGCGACCCGAGGGGCTGTAGGCGCCGAACAAAACGTCGGCGATGGCATTGCCGGTCTCGGTGCCGAGGAACCAGGTTGCGAGGATGGCATGGGCGTTGGCCACCGCACCCTCAAGCGCGAGCGCGCGGCCGTGCTTCAGAAGAACGACGACGGGTTTGCCGACTGCCGCGACTGCCTCGGCGAGCCGCTGCTGGGGCTCGGGAACGACAATCTCGGTGCGCGACTGCGCTTCGCCCGACATGTTCGCGCCTTCGCCGATGGCGAGAACGACGACGTCCGCCTGCCGAGCTGCGGCGACAGCCTGTTCGATTCCGCCAGCGAGCGGCTCCTCGACGCCCGAGCCCGGTGCGACGATCAGCTTGCCTTTGAACGCTGAGCGGATCCCTGTTGCGAGATCCACCGACTTTGCGTCGTCGCCGTAGACGACCCACGGCCCGACAAGGTCGTGCTGCCCGCTTGCGAACGGGCCGATCAAGGCGATCGCCTTGCCTGAACGAGGCAAGGGGAGAAGTTCGCCGTCATTCTTGAGCATGACGATCGCCTTGCGCCCGGCTTCGCGCGCGAGCGCCCGGGTTTTCGGGAGCATCGAGCGAGCACTTTCGCGCTTCACGTCGATACGCCGGAAGGGATTATCGAACAGGCCGAGCATCGCCTTCATCGCGAGCACGCGGCGGACCGATTGATTGAGGAGCGCTTCAGGCACTTGGCCGCTGCGGACAAGGTCGGGCAAATGCTTGCGGTAGAGGCCGCTCTGCATGCTCATGTCGACGCCGGCGAGAAAGGCGAGCTTTGTGGCATCACGCCCGTCCTTGGCGTAGCCGGCGGCGATCATTTCCTCGTCGCCGGTGTAGTCTGAGACGACGAAGCCCTGAAAACCCCACTCGCCGCGCAAGAGCTCGGTCTGTAGCCAGTGATTGCCGGTCGCGGGAACTCCGTTGATCTCGTTGAACGAGGCCATGAACGAGAGTGCGCCGGCGTCCAGCCCGGCCTTGTACGGCTGGAGATAGACCTCTCGCAGCCGCGCTTCGGAAATGTCGACGACATTGTAGTCGAGGCCCGATTCCGCGCCGCCATAGGCTGCGAAATGCTTGATGCAGGCGAGCATGTGCTCGGGTGACTTAAGGTCGCTGCCCTGGAAGCCTTGCACGCGCGCCGCGGCAAACAGACGGCCCAGCAGCACGTCCTCGCCGCCGCCCTCGACCCCGCGGCCCCAGCGCTGGTCGCGCGCAACATCGACCATCGGCGAGAAGGTCCAGTCGATTCCTGCGCCCGCGGCCTCGAACGAAGCAGCTTCGGCAGTGCGGCGCGCAAGGTCGGGCTCGAAGCTCGCGACTTCGGCAAGCGGGACAGGAAAGATGGTCCGGTGGCCGTGGATGATGTCGGCCGCGAAGATGAGCGGAATCTTCAGCCGCGATTCCTTGACCGCGGCACTTTGGAGGATCCGCGCCATAGTAGCGCCATTGCCGTTAAAAACGCCGGTGAGCTGGCCCTGGCGCGCTTCTTCCACCTGCCGCGGGAAATCGGAATTGCCCTGCGGCGGATTGAGCGCGAGCGCCGCGCCGCCGCCCCAGGCCGAGGCCATGAGGCTCAGCTGCCCGGCTTTCTCCTCGAGCGTCATTCGGCGGATGAGATCGTCGACGAAGTTTGGAATCGTGAGCTGGCCGGCCGCTGCAAGGACCGCGCGTGCCGGGCTAGTGAGCCAGGCGGCGAGAGCGCCTGCGCCCATCAGCGCCGCGCGGCGGGAGATGCGCGTGTCCAGCATGAACTTTCCCCTCCACTCTGCCCTGAGAAGGCGCAAGACCGGTTCTATAAGGCACAATTCAATCGTGCGCTTGACGGTCTATGTAACCGGTTACATGACGCAGGCCAACGACATTTGCAATCCGGCCGTGGGATGAAATGGAGCGCGTGACTTTTGACCGAATTGCTGCCGATAAGAGTGACGATGCCTGAGGCCACCATCCGCGACGTCGCCAAGCGCGCGCAATTGTCGATCGCGACTGTGTCGCGGGCGCTCAACGGCTTTGGGAATGTGAGCGAGAAGGCCCGCGAAAAGATCGCCGCCGCGGTCAAGGAGCTCGGCTACGTTCCGCATGCTGGAGCGCGCAGCCTCAGTCTTTCGAGAACAAACGCGATTGGAGTCGTTCTGCCGGCGCTGCACGGCGAGTTCTTCTCCGAGATCGTCCGCGGCATGGACATGGTAGCGAGCGCGCGCGGCTATTTCCTGCTGCTATCGAACATGCACCCGGAAAGCCCGGGCGGCGGAACGGCGGTGCTGCGAGCGCTGCGCGGCCGCGTCGATGCGCTGTTGCTGATGGCGCCGCACGTCGCCGACCGCGAGCTGGTCGAAGCGCTTCCGGGCGGCCTTCCGACATTGCTGATCAACACCCGCAGCCAGCCCGCCGAATGTCCCGGAATCCATCTCGACAATGCTGCGGGCGCCAAGGCAGTCGCGGAGCACCTGCTGGCGCTCGGCCGTAAGCGGATTGTGCATATTGCCGGGCCGGTCGGGAACATCGATGCCCAGGAACGTTCCGATGCGTTTCGGAAGACAGCGGGCAAAGCGCTGATCGCGACGATTCCCGGGGATTTCTACGAGGAATCGGGGGAGTGGGCGGTGAGGGAGCTGCTTGCCGAAGGCGCGAAGTTCGACGCAATTTTTGCGGCCAATGACAATATGGCGATGGGCGCGCTGACGGCCCTGCGCGAGGCTGGCCTGAGAGTTCCTGAAGATGTCGCGGTCGCCGGGTTCGACGACATTCCGCTGGCCAAGCATCTAGGCCTAACCACCGTCCGGGTACGCATTGCGGAGCTTGGCGAACGCGCGCTCGAGCGGCTGATCGCAATTCTCGGCGGGCGCGACGGCGGCGGTGACGAAATGCACGCGCCCGAGCTCGTCGTGCGCTCGAGCACCAACCCCAGCTGATGCTCGTCGACCGGAGGCGCTTTCTCGAAGGTTCGTCATTGCTGCTCGCTGGAGCATCACTGCCGCTTGAGGCGGCCTGGAGCGCGCGCCCAAGCCTTCCGTCCTTTTATGGCGAGATCGAGCAGCGCACCTTTCGCTGGTTTTGGGATAGGGTGAACCGCAAGAATGGTCTGGTGCCGGACCGCTGGCCGACGCCCAGCTTTTGCAGCATTGCCTCCGTTGGGTTCGCGCTTCCGGCTTACGCAATTGGAGCGGAGCGCGGCTGGTGCTCCCGGACTGAGGCGCGCGATCTGACGCTCACGACCCTGCGCTTCTTCTGGAAGGCGCCGCAGGGGCCTGCGCCAACGGGAACTAGCGGGCACGCCGGCTTCTTCTATCATTTCCTCGATATGGAGAGCGGTCTTAGGTACCGCGACGTCGAGCTGTCGAGCGTCGACACGACCATCCTGCTGATGGGCGTGCTGTTCGCCGGGCAATTTTATGACCGCGATAACGCGGCAGAGAGCGAAATCCGGAGTCTTGCGAAGAAGCTCTACGAACGCGCCGACTGGAACTTCTTCCGCAGCGACGGGCGCGGCGCAATTTCAATGGGCTGGCATCCCGAGGGCGGGCTGATCCCGGCGAACTGGGTGGGGTTCAACGAAGGGATGTTCGTCAACATCCTCGCGCTTGGATCCCCGACGCATCCGGCGCCAGGAAATCTGTGGGGGCAATGGACGGCCAATTACGCGCAGTTCTGGCGCGGGCAGGGGCCGGCACGGAGGCTCGCCTTCGCGCCGCTCTTCGGTCACCAATATAGCCAGGTCTTCATCGACTTCCGCGGAATCCGCGACGCTGCGATGCGCGAAGCGGGCTTCGACTATTTCGAGAACAGCCGGCGCGAGACCTACGCCAATCGCGCTTATTGTATCGCCAACCCGATGGGGTGGCGCGGCTATTCGAAAGACTTCTGGGGTCTCACGGCATGCGACGGGCCCGGCTACTTTGAGCTGCCCTACAAAGGCGAGAAGCGGACATTCTTCGGCTATTCGGCACGCGGGCCCGTGGGCGAGCCGGACGGCCGCGACGACGGAACGATCGCGCCGACGGCGGCGCTTGGCTCGCTGCCGTTCGCGCCGGAGATCGTTGTCCCGGCTGCCGATGCGATGATGAAGCAACCACGGTTGTTCGAC